>Ga0308166_1000032_pt1 | contig 382428 bp, 336 predicted proteins | sample PhyCR2_2_FD_202137 | JGI IMG/M metagenome (GOLD analysis project Ga0308166, IMG submission 202137) | Phyllosphere microbial communities from UC Gill Tract Community Farm, Albany, California, United States - DLSLCC.R2 | ecosystem: Host-associated > Plants > Phyllosphere > Unclassified | place...
TGCGGGGCCGCCTCCCACCCCCCCCCCCCGAAACTTTTAAGAAAAAAAAGAGGCTTTTTAAGCCTCTTTAAATATTTTAATTGAATAAATCCTTTACTTTATCAAAAAAAGTTTTTTCTTTTCCGGAAGGTTCTGCAACCATTTCTCCGCTTGACATCTGCTTTTCAAAGAAATCTTTTTGTTCTTTAGTCAGCTTCTGAGGAGTCCATACATTAATGTGGATGAACATATCACCTTTTCCATAGCTGTCGATGCTTGGAAGACCCTTTCCTGCCAGTCTGAGGATCTTTCCGGACTGAGTTCCCGGGTCAACGGTAATTTTCACTTTTCCGCCTACTGTAGGAACTTCTTTTTTAGTTCCTAAAGCTGCTTCTGCAAAAGAAACATATAATTCCTGGTGAAGATTATCGCCTTCTCTCTTGATCGTTTTATCTACTTCCTCTTCAATGATCACCAATAAATCTCCCGGAATTCCGCCGAAAGGTGCATCATTTCCTTTTCCTCTTACATTAAGCTGGATGCCGTCTCTTGCTCCTGCCGGAATATTGATTGAAATTTCTTCCTCATCCTTGATTAGTCCCTGTGCATTAGCGCCTGCAGGAATTTTATCTGCAACTTTCCCGATTCCCTGGCAGGTACCGCAGGTGGTCTGGGTCTGCATCTGTCCGAACATTGTGTTCATCACTTTAAGCTGGACACCGGAACCGTTACAGGTAGGACACACTTTTGAAGTGGCACCTTCTGCCATTTTCATTTTTTTAACTTTGATGGTTTTCTGGGTTCCGTTCACCATTTCTTCAAGATTCAGCTTAATTCTGATTCTCAAATTGGAGCCTTTCACCTGCTGACGTCCTCCGCCATTTCCACCAAAGCCTCCGAAGCCTCCGCCAAAAATATCTCCAAACTGGCTGAAAATATCTTCCATGTTCATTCCTCCGCCGAAGCCTCCGCCTCCGAAACCTCCGTTACCACCCATTCCGGCATGGCCAAACTGGTCGTATCTTGCACGTTTCTGATCGTCGCTCAGTACTTCATAGGCTTCTGCAGCTTCCTTGAATTTTTCCTCAGCATCCTTATCTCCCGGGTTTTTATCCGGGTGATATTTGATGGCCATTTTACGGTATGCTTTTTTTATCTCGTCGGAAGATGCAGATTTACTGATCTCAAGAACTTCGTAATAATCTCTTTTTGACATATTGATTATAATTGATTATTGATAAATGATAATTGAAGCCTATTGCTTATGGTTTGAAACCTGCTATCAATCAATTATCTCTCATCATTTATCATTTATTTACTATTAGTTTCCTGTTACTACTTTTGCAAAACGGATCACTTTATCGTTCAAAGTGTATCCTGTTTCAATAACATCTACGATTTTGCCTTTCAGATCTTCAGATGGCGCAGGAATCTGGGTAATAGCTTCATGATAATCTACATTGAATGCATCACCTGCATTTACCTCCATCGCTTTTAACCCTTTTTCAGTAAGTCTGTTCTTGAATTTCTGATAGATAAGCTCTACTCCCTGAAGGTCCGATGCATTGCCGTTTTTAGCAATTTCTTTTAAAGCTCTTTCAAAATCATCTAAAATTCCAAGCATAGAGATCATCAGATCCTGGTTGGCATATTGGAAGAATTCCATCTTCTCTTTTGCCGTTCTTTTTTTATAATTTTCGAATTCAGCGTATAATCTGATGTAACGGTCTTTTTCTTCTGCCAAAAGTTCCTCTGCAGAAGGTTTTGCTGTCACATTTTCTTCAGATACCGCTTCGTTCTGAATGTTGTTTTCTTCCTGATTATTGATGCTTTCTTCGTTAATATCCTGATTTTCCATAATTCAATATTTATTTAAAGAATTGTTTGACAAAGAACCTGCCAAATACAAAAAATGGACATTAAGGCAGAAAAAGGAATAGGGGATGAGCTGTGAACGGTCAATTTTGCTATGCAAGCAAATAGTGAATTCTTGGGCTTAGAAATTAAACTTTGACGATTCACTATTGACATTATTTTTTCTCACATTTCTATCCTGTAAATGTTTGGTAAAGCAGGTAAAGGTTTAGAATAATGATAATAAAAGAAATAATCCAGACTGCTATTTTTAGCAAGGGTTTGTTCACAAATTCTCCCATTTTGGCCTTGTCGTTGGTAAACATAACTAAAGGCACTACCGCAAAACTCAGCTGCATGGATAAAATGACCTGACTTAAAACCAATAAATCAGTTGTTCCCTTTTCGCCATAGAGGATCGTAACTATTAAAGCAGGAATTACGGCAATCAGTCTCGTAATTAATCTTCTGAGCCATGGTTTTAGCCGTATATTAAGGAAGCCTTCCATCACAATCTGTCCCGCAAGGGTTCCTGTAAGTGTGGAATTTTGTCCTGATGCCAATAAAGCAATGGCAAAAGCAATACTTGCCATAGAAGCTCCCAATATGGGGGTAAGCATTTTGTAGGCATCGTGAATATCTGCCACGTGTTTATTCCCTGTAGTATGGAAGGTTGCCGCCGCCAGAATAAGAATAGCTGCATTAATAAAGAAAGCCAGCATTAGCGATACCGTGCTGTCGATCGTTGCAAATTTTATGGCTTCTTTTTTCCCTTCTTTGTCTCTTGGATAATCCCTTGTCTGAACTATGCTGCTGTGAAGGTATAAATTATGAGGCATGACGGTAGCGCCCAGAATTCCGATCGCAATATAAAGCATTGCCGGATTTTGAATGATCTCTTTTTGAGGCACCAGCCCGCCAAGAATTTCATTAAAGGCTGGCTGTGAAATAACGATTTCATAGATAAAGCATGCAAGAATGATAAAAATAAGTCCGCCGACAATACTTTCTATCCATCTGAAGCCCTTGGTCTGAAGCAAGAGAATGATCAGAACATCTACAGTCGTTATCACAATTCCCCAGGTTAAAGGAATATGAAAAAGAAGATTCAATGCTATGGCAGAACCAATTACCTCGGCGAGGTCACAGGCTGCAATGGCTATTTCACAGAATATCCATAAAATAAAATTGGTGGTAGGATTAAAATGGTCGCGGCAGGCCTGTGCAAGATCTCTTTCTGCAACAACACCTAACTTTACAGATAAATGCTGTAGAACCATCGCAAAAATATTTGAAATAAGGATTACCGAAAGAAGGGTATACCCAAACTGTGCTCCACCCGCAATATCCGTTGCCCAGTTTCCCGGATCCATGTATCCAACGGCAATCATCAGCCCCGGCCCTGCAAAGGCCAGGTATTTTCTCCAAAATGGAGCATTTCGGGGAACTTTTATAGAGGAATATACCTCAGAGAGGGAATGGGATGTTTTATCTTTACGCCAGGCGTTATTTAATTTTAAATTCATAAATGTTAGAAATGACTAACAAATTTAATTAAATAAATATAAATATGAAAGTCAGGAAATAAAAAAATCCCGGAAACTAGTTTCCGGGATTCTATTTTTAAAGATTCTAAAGATCTATTTTGCAAATCTAACAGACATTTTTCTGTCCGCTGCTCTTTCTGCATCAGAAGCTTTAGCATCAACTGTAGCAAATTTACTTCCGTAGCCTTCAGCTCCTAAAACCTGAGCTCCAACTCCTGCTTTTCCTAAAGCATTCTTGATGAAATCAGCTCTTGCCTGAGACAATTTTACGTTGGAAGCTTCGTTTCCTGTTTTATCAGTATAACCTCCGATTTTGATTTTTGCATCCGGGAAAGCCTTCAAGATAGCTACCAGGTTGTCAAGCTGCCCCTGGGAACCTGCTTCCAGTTCAGTAGAACTTCCCATTTTGAAGTTTACATGGTCAAAATCATACCACTTATCTTTTAATGCTGCATCATCAGCTGCATTTTTATAATTTCCTGATTTCAGGAAAGTAATCATCTGATCTTCCATACCTCCTTTATAACCTTTCAGCATAACACCGTTAAGATCGATGTTTTCATCTGTTCTTGTTACCGGTGTGGCAGCTGTTGTGGCAGCCGTATCTGTAGTTGTAACAGTAGCAGCTGTATCAGTAGGCGTTGCTGTAGAGTCTGCGGTAGTGGTCGTTGTAGTCGTCTGTTTTTTATCACACTGTTTCCAGATGAAATAAGCAGCAGCAATTAAAAGTAAAAGCGGAAGCAACCATTTCCAGATTGAACCTCCGCCATCATTATTGTTTCTGTCAGGATTGGTTCCTGCAGATGTAGTACTTCTTGTAACTTCTACTTTTGGGGCCTCACTGGCTGCTGGTCTGATAGCATCATTATCATTATCAAATTTATAGCCTTTTGCCCAGTCGCCTATATTAAGAGAGGCAAGAGAAAGTCCTGCAGGCAAAAGTGAAGAAATAATTCCTTTTTGCTCACCCAACAGGTTAGAAATACCAGTCTTACCTAAATTATTATCAGCAGCATATTTACCGATAGAACCTACCGTAGCTCCTGTTACTAAATTCAGCAGTGAACTGGAAGAGTTATTGCTGATTCCTGCATAGGTAGCAATAGCATTCACAATTCCACTGATCTTATCTCCAAAAATAGAGGTCAACAGATTAGAAATTACGGGGTTGCTTGATGAACCTCCTAATAAATTTCCTAAAATTCCGCTTGACGAGGCATTGGTAATAGCATCCAAAACTCCGGGATTATCAGAGTTGTTTGCTAATCCTCCAACAACGGCAGGCAGTAAGCCTCCAATTGCTTTTGAAATACCGGACTCACTTTCTCCAAACTGAGAAGCTGCTTGCGAAACTAAAGCGGGACCTAACTGTCCTTTAATTAAATCAATGACATTTAAAGACATAATAAATTATTTTTTTAGATTAATGTTGCATAAATTTAAACAAAAATCTGTCCAAATGTCATTTTTTTTTGAATATTTATTTAATTTCCCGGCAAACTTTTGGAAATAAGCAAAAAAAATTAGTAAGCTTTTGCGAATAATACACGTCTTTTAGACGGTTTTCCGGTTACCATGGAAATACCTTCCTCAACGTCGTCATCCAAAGGAATACATCTTATGGTAGCCTTTGTTTCTTCTTTGATCTGCTCTTCTTCTTCTGCCGTTCCGTCCCAGTGAGCATATATGAAGCCTCCTTTTTCTTCAAGAACTTTTTTGAACTCTTCATAAGTGTCCACTCTGGTAATATTGTCTTTTCTGAAGTTTAAAGCTTTCTCATAAATGTCCTTCTGGATAGTCTGCAATAGTTCTTCGATATAAGAATCCAAACCGTCTATAGAACGAACTTCTTTCGTTAAATTATCTCTTCTTGCAATTTCAACAGATCTGTTTTCAAGATCTCTTGGTCCCATTGCAATTCTCACAGGAACACCTTTCAATTCGTATTCTGCAAATTTCCAGCCCGGTTTGTTGTGTGTATCGTCATCGAATTTCACTGAAATTCCTTTTGCCTTTAATTTAGCCTGGATATCAAGAGCCACTTCACTGATCTGTGCCAGCTGCTCGTCTCCTTTGAAAATCGGAACAATAACCACCTGGATTGGTGCAAGGGTAGGAGGAAGCACGAGTCCGAAATCATCAGAGTGCGTCATGATAAGAGCTCCCATCAAACGGGTAGAAGTTCCCCATGATGTTGCCCAGGCATGCTCTATCTTTCCTTCCTTATTGGTGAATTTCACATCAAAAGCTTTCGCAAAGTTCTGGCCTAAGAAGTGTGACGTTCCTGCCTGAAGTGCTTTCCCATCCTGCATTAATGCTTCGATACAGTACGTTTCATCGGCTCCTGCGAATCTTTCAGAAGGTGTTTTCAATCCTTTGATAACAGGCATTGCCATAAACCTTTCTGCAAAATCTGCATATACATCATTCATCTTTTCAGCTTCTTCCACAGCCTCATTTTTGGTTGCATGCGCTGTGTGCCCTTCCTGCCATAGGAATTCTGCTGTTCTAAGGAACAGGCGGGTTCTCATTTCCCAACGGACAACATTTGCCCACTGGTTGATTAATATTGGAAGGTCTCTGTAAGACTGGATCCAGTTTTTGTAAGTATTCCAGATAATTGCTTCAGAAGTAGGACGTACGATAAGTTCTTCTTCTAATTTGGCATCCGGGTCTACAATAAGCTTGTGAGGATTGTCCGGATCTGTTTTTAATCTATAATGGGTAACTACTGCACATTCTTTAGCAAAACCTTCTGCATTTTTCTCTTCAGCCTCAAACAGGCTTTTGGGCACAAAAAGCGGGAAATAAGCATTAACGTGACCTGTTTCTTTGAATCTCTTATCCATTTCATCACGCATTTTTTCCCAGATTGCATAGCCGTATGGTTTAATTACCATGCATCCTCGCACTCCAGAGTTTTCAGCTAAGTCAGCTTTTACCACCAACTCATTATACCATTTGCTGTAATCTTCGCTTCTTGAGGTTAATTTTGCCATTATTTTTTAAAATTTTTTTAACTTTTGTTCATTATTGTAATCTAAAAATAAAAATCTATTTTTGATAGATTTTTTTACCAGTGTTTTGGTACATTTTTGGTACAGATTGCAAATATAATTTAAATTAAAAATCTTTACGTTATCATGAAAAGAAATATACATAAAAATTTGCTTGGTATGTTAAAATCCAAAGGGGTCTTAACAATAGCAGGTGGATTGCTGCTTGTCTCCTGTGGCGCCCAAATGGGTGGATACACAGAGACTGACGGGGTATACTACGACCCCAACAAAGATACACTGCCGGAAGGCGTGATCATCAATGATGGCGGTAACAGGGTAGGCGAAAATTATGACTACTACCAGGATTCCAATGTGATCCAGAATGCAGAAGCCAATTCCAGAGAGCAGGAAAACAGATATAATGAATGGAGCGGGACTAATGCTAACTGGAATACAAATGCTACGGATTCCGACTGGGGTGCATTTGCCGGATCTCAGACCAACTATTATGACAATTCTTGGGGTTATTATCCTTGGGGATGGTATGGTTACAGCCCGTATTGGGGCATAAACCGCGGCTGGGGCTGGGGTATGAATTTATCCTGGGGCTGGGGCGGATCGTTTGGCTGGGGCTGGGGTGGTTCATTCGGCTGGGGCTGGGGAAGTCCTTACTGGGGTTATTCTCCTTATTGGGGTGGATATTATGACCCTTTCTGGGGTGGCGGTTACGGATACCCATATTGGGGCGGCGGCTACTGGGGTAACGGATACAGACCTGTTTACAGAAGAAGCGGTGGCGGAGGATTCAGTAATCCGGGCTTAACCAATGCAGTTTACAGAACCAATACTTACAGAAACAGTGGAAACGGTTTCAGAAATACATCAAGTAACGGGTACAGAAATGGAAGCACAAACGGAGGCTTTAGAAATAGCGGTTCCTATAACAACGGAGGATTCAGACAAGGAAACGGTGGTTACAGAACACAGCCACAGTCAGGAGGATTCCGTAATTCAAATTCTCAACCGAGACCTAATTACAACTCACAGCCAAACTATAATAATGGAGGTTTCAGATCTAATGATGGAGGTTTCCGCTCAAGCGGAGGTTTTAACAGTGGCGGTGGTTTTAGAGGCGGCTCTTCAGGAGGCGGCGGTATGAGATCTGGCGGCGGAGGCGGTGGCTTCAGAGGCGGCAGATAATTTTGAACTTAATAACTATTAAAAAAATAATGTTAAAAAAATCTTTAATATTAATGAGTGTTTCTGCTGCATTTTTTGCGCAGGCACAGGATGTTTCCATATTGAGAAATACTGTAGATGTTTATTCCAGTACTCCTATGGTGGGTTCTTCAAAGTTTAATGCAATGGCAGGAGCTAACGGAGCATTAGGAGGGGATGCCAACTCACTGCTTACCAACCCCGCAGGTTTAGGGGTAGCTATTTCCGGAGAAGTTTCGGGAACGCTCTCTATTGCAGGAAATAAAAATAAAAGTACCTGGGCAGGATCAACAATTGATTACAGTAAAACCAATACGGATCTTGGAAATGCAGGAGCTGTAATGGCTTTTCCTCTGATGACTGAAACAGGATGGAAGTTTATCAATATCGGGATCAATTTTTCCAATCAGTCATTGGACAATTATGTAGAATCTCCCGGAAGCAGTAATGTGATCAAAGATTTTACTGATAAAAGCGCATCATTGGCGGGCCATGCCTATAACAGATATGGAAACCTTTCCAGAACAAGTTTTGGGGTAGGTGCCAATTATAATCATAATTTATACATCGGTGCAGGATTCAATTTTTTAAGTGCATCAATAGACCAGTATGATACGGCAGCTTTCCAGTCATTGGATAATGGTTCCATAGAGTATTTTAACAGACAGAATACACCTATGAGTGAAAGATCTTCAGGTTTTTCGGCTTCCTTAGGGGTAATAGGAAAGCTTAGTCCTAATTTCAGAATTGGTGGGTCCATAGAAACTCCGACTTTCTGGCGTATCGACAGGGCTTATAATTTCTATAATGATCCTGATTATGGAGATGGTACAGGCGGTGAATCCAGAGATCTTAGAACACCGCTTAAAGCAACAGTGAGTGCTGCTTTTGTTGCCAGCAAAAACTTTTCATTGAATGTAGACTATACACTTGGACTTACAAAACCTAAATACAAAGTAGTTACAGGTGTTGAAACTGAAATAAACGATTTCTTCAAAGACAATTATAAGAATCTGTCTGAAGTAAGAATAGGTGCAGAATACAGAATTAAGCAGTTCAGGCTGAGAGGAGGTTATTCTTATGTATCCAATCCTTTCGATGCTTTAACGGTAAGCCAGGTAAATCCGGACGCTTCCACATCTGACCAGTCGTACAGCAATATGATGCTGAATAACAGAAACCTTGCCTCTGTTGGTTTGGGATATGATTTCAAATCATTTTATATTGATGCGTCATACCAATATGTAACGTCTACATACAGCAATCCTTTCTTGAGAGGTATTGAAACAGGTAATCCTTCTACTGACACAGCTTATTATTCTGATACAAGAATTATGTCATCAGATTACTTTGCCGTTTCAGAAGTTAAAAATAACAGGAATAACTTCTTTATTACATTAGGCTGGAAGTTCTAATTCCAGATTGTGTAATGAGTGATTAAATTGAAAGGCTCCGGATTTAATCCGGAGCTTTTTTTATTGATATCGGATAAAAGAAAGATTAATGTGAATGGCCGGCTGCAGGATGATGATGGAACAAATGCATAATCAGGGCTAAAGAAACACCAATAATGACAAGCCCGATCTTTACCCAGTCGATATTGTGATTTTTATTGCTTTCAAAAATAATTACCGATGAGATGTGAAGGAAAATTCCCCCTACAATAGCCAGGAAATAAGGCTGCAGATCAGGATTGAAATAATTTCCAAGCAGCATCCCCATTGGAGAAGCAAGAGCGAATAACGCTACGATCAGCAATGAAGGATAAGGCGAGGTTTTAGATTCGTTTTTTCGGTTGAACAAAAAAGCTCCGAGTATAAAGGAAATCGGAAGATTGTGAAATACTATTCCCAGCAGATACGGGGATAAATGTTCTTTTTCATTAGCCAAAGGAATTCCCTCTATGAAAGCATGGATAAATAATCCTACCATCAAGGCTACAGGAAGAATATTATGCTCGTTATGATGGTGAAAATGCCCATGTTCAAAACCTTTTGTAAGGGCTTCAAGGATCATCTGAAGCAAAACACCTGCTATGACAAAAATTCCCAGACTGTTTCCCGCTTCAGAACTATATACCTGCGGGAAAACCTCGTTCAGGCAGATCGTAATCAGGAAGCCGGCGCTCAGTACCAGCAGATTTTTAGCCAGCTTTTCCTTTTTTCCGAAATGCTTGCCTAGAAAAACGCCTGTAATGACGCTTAATATCAGTAAAACGACAGTTATCATGCCTTTTTCTTAAATAAATTGATGCATCGTGGTGAAACTTCACGGTCAAATTCATTCAGCTGGTAATCACCCCAGATTTTAATTCTTTCGAAACCACACTCGGCTGCATAAGAATTGATGGCTTCCAGGGTGTGAAGCTTTACTTTTTCAAAGAAATGAAAGGGCTTTCCGTCCGCTTCAAAACGGATATCTTTGATGATATGTCTTCCTTCAATCTTTTTCAGGATCTTAAAATCAATATTACCGCGGGTTATGGTGGTTTCAGGAACTAGATTTCTTCTTACGTATTCTTCATTCAGGTAATCAAGAACAAAATAACCTCCCGGTTTTAAAACATCATAAACCGACTGAAAAACTTTTTTGTCATCGTTTTCATTGTCGAAGTATCCGAAGCTGGTAAACAGGTTAAATACTGCATCCATTGGATCTGCATCAATAGGATTCCGCATGTCGTGAACATTGAAAATAAGAGTCTGTGTTTCAAACTGCTTATCAAATTCAATGCTTTGTCTGGAAAGATCCAGCCCGAGAACATCGTAGCCTAATTTGTTAAGGAAAACAGAATGCCTGCCTTTTCCGCACGCCAGATCAATAATCTTGGATGATTGCGGTAACTGAAGGTCTTCAGTAAGCTTTGTAATGAAATTTTCTGCTTCCGTATAGTCTCTGTTGCTATAAAGAAGATGATAATAAGGCGTATCAAACCAAGATTCAAACCATTCCATAATGCAAAAATAACTAAATTTGTGCGGTTAAAAGCAAAGTATTTAAATATTGGAAGATCGAAAAATTCAATGTCTAGTAAAATTGAACCCGTAATCTTTTAATTATTAAATCATTAAATCTTTTAATATATATTTATGGACACAGAAAATCTAAAGATTCAGATAAAGACATTCTTCGGACTGGAGCAGATTCTTGCTGAAGAAATCAAAAAATTGGGAGGAAAAAATGTAGAAATTAAAAACCGGGCGGTTAACTGTGAGGGAGATCTGGGTTTCCTTTATAAAATTAACTATTCTGCAAGAACTGCATTAAAAATTCTGATTCCTGTATTTGAATTTAAGGCATTTAACCAGCATCAGTTTTACAGTAAGCTTTCTGCAATTGCCTGGGAAGAATATATGGATGTCAATCAGTCTTTCGCCATTGATTCCACCGTAAACTCCGAAACATTCAAGCATTCCCAGTTTGTTACTCTTAAAATGAAGGATGCTATTGTAGATTATTTTCAGTATAAATTCAACAGACGTCCTGATGTGGAAACAAAAAGTCCTGACATCAAATTCCACCTGCACATCGACCGGGAACTGGTAACGGTTTCTTTGGATTCTTCAGGAGATCCTTTGTTTAAAAGAGGATATAGAAAAGAACAGGGAGAAGCTCCTATCAACGAAGTGCTGGCCAGCGGAATGCTGCAGCTGGCAGGCTGGGACGGAAAAGGGAACTTTTTAGATCCGATGTGTGGTTCAGGGACTCTTCTTATTGAAGCTGCCATGATTGCTATGGATCTTCCTGCACAGATTTTCAGAAGAAGATTTGCCTTCCAGAACTGGAATAATTACGATGCAGATCTTTTTGCTAAAATTAAAGAAGTAAGAGTTAACAGAGTAAAAGAATTTACGGGAAAGATTGTAGGTTATGATATTGATGCCAGAATGCTGAATGCAGCCAGAATCAATATTGAAGCGGCTGAAATGGAAGATGTGATTGAAGTAAGAAAACAGAATTTCTTTGACTCTAAAAAAGAACTTTTCCCATTACTGATGGTTTTCAACCCGCCTTACGATGAAAGAATTTCTATTAACGATGATAATTTCTACAAGAAAATAGGAGATACCTTCAAAACAAGCTATCCTAATACTTTAGCATGGCTGATTTCTTCTGACTTGGAAGCCGTGAAAAAAATAGGGCTCCGTCCTTCAAGGAAGATCAAACTTTTCAACGGAAAACTGGAAACAAGATTCCTTCAGTACGAAATGTATGAGGGCACAAAAAAGCTTCATAAACTTGAAAAAGAGTAATATACTTAAAATACAAACCAAACCTTCCATGTCGGAAGGTTTTTTTACGATGTTGTAGTGGATTGAATTCTATAACAAAGCTACAGGCTCTTCATTCTAATGATTTTGTTTAAAATGTCAAATAATTGTGTTAAGAATTTCATGGGATGGATGTCCTAAGTTGGCTTAAAAGTAAATTTCTTCCAATAACCTGTTAAACTGTTTGTAGGTTCCTCGGCGAATAAGTAATTTTGAAAAATTTTCAATTTGAGACCTACCATTTCCATTGTTGTTGCTATTTTCAACCGAAAAGACGAACTTTTTGAACTGCTGAATTCTTTGACTTTTCAGACAGATAAAGAGTTTGAAGTAATTATTGTGGATGACGGATCCTTTATCGACCTTAAACCAACCATTCACAACTTCGAAGGAATACTGGATATCAAATATTTCAGAAAGGATAATTCCGGTCCCGGTCTTACCCGGAATTATGGGGCGAAAAGAGCTCAGAATGATTGGCTTCTGTTTGTCGACAGCGACGTGATTGTAGAAAAAGACTATATCGAAAATATTAAAAAAGATATTGAAACTATTCCGTGTGATGCTTTCGGCGGAGCGGATAAAGCCCATAAAGGATTTAACCTGATGCAGAAAGCTATTTCATACTCGATGACCTCTGTTTTTACGACAGGAGGAATCAGGGGAAGTAAAAAAGCGGTTTCCAGATTTCAGCCGAGAAGCTTTAATATGGGGGTAAAGAAAGAAGTCTTTGAAAAAGTAGGCGGTTTTTCCGAAATGAGGATCGGGGAAGATCCGGATCTGTCGATGACCCTTTGGGAAAACGGTTTTACTACCGCATTTTTTGATGATATTGCCGTGTATCATAAGCGCAGGGTAGATTTAGGCAAATTTTCCAAGCAGGTTTACCAGTTTGGATGTGCGAGACCTATTCTTAACCAGAGACATCCCAATTATGTCAAAATTTCATTTGCATTTCCTACGCTTTTCATGCTTGGTTATATTTTGGGATTTATAGAGTATTTTATTTTAGGCAGAGGAATTATCCTTGCATTTTATGGACTGTATACATTCCTGGTACTGTTCCATGCCCTGATCGTAACTAAAAACATTAGCATCGCCGGAATGGCGGTGATTTCCACTTATATTCAGATGTTTTCCTATGGTTATGGTTTTCTGAAATCATGGGTATTGCTGAATGTTTTCAGAATGAAGCCCGAAGAAGCCTTTCCCAGGCATTTCCACCTTAAATAAAAAATAAAAGCTGCCGGAAATTCCAACAGCTTTTATAACAATAAATTAGGATATGAATAAAGTTTCATGGTTGAGAACGCCTGTTTTCAGCATGCATTCCCGCATTTTTTCGTAAGTTCTTGCGATGTCGTGATCCAGCCCGATCGAGAATCTTATCAATCCGTCCGATATGCCCATTGCTTCACGCTCTTCTTCCGGAATCTCAGATGATGTGGAGCTTCCCGAGCATGAAAATAAAGTTTTGTAGAATCCTAAGCTTACAGCCAGGTATCCCAGATTTTCCTGCTGCATCATTTCCATCAGTTCATTTGCTTTTTCAGTGGTTCCCGCGTCTACAGTTAGCAGCCCTCCAAATCCGTATTCCCCGTGCATCATACTTTTCATCAATTCGTGATCCTTGTGGGATTTCAGGCCCGGATACGAAACTTTAAGACCGTCCTTTTCAAATCTTTCAGCAAGATACATGGCGTTGTGGCTGTGCTGTTTCATCCTGATGTGAAGAGTTCTCAGGTTTTTGAGGATACTCGCAGAGCGGAAGCTGTCCATGGTAGGGCCTAGCAGCATGCATGCTCCGTTATTTACGTTTTTGGTATCATTAATGAATTCCTGGCTTCCACAGTAAACACCGCCTACCGTATCGCTGCTTCCGTTGATGAACTTCGTTAAACTGTGAATAACGATATCTGCTCCCAGTAACGTTGGTGATACTGAAAGAGGGGAGAAAGTATTGTCTACGATCAGTTTTAAATTATATTTTTTACAGATTTCAGAAAGTTTTCTGAGATTTGCTACTTCCAGAAGCGGATTGCTTACACTTTCACAGTAAATCACTTTTGTATTGGGAGTTATGGCATTTTCTATAGATTCAAAATTTCTGATATCTACAAAAGTGGTATCAATATGAAAAGGAGGCAGGAAATTTTTAAGGAAAGCATAGGTTCCTCCATAGATCGTTCTGCTGGAAATAATATGGTCGCCGCTTTTGCATATCTGCATAAGGACAGAGGTAATAGCTCCCATTCCGGATGCCGTAACATTGGCAGCTTCTGTATTTTCCATTTTTGCGAGTGCCTGCGCAAGATAAAGATTCATCGGGGATGAGTGTCTTGAATATAAATAACATCCTTCCGCATTTCCTTCAAAAGTATCAAACATGGTTTTGGCAGAAAGGAATGTATAGGTAGAACTGTCAGAAATTGACGGATTTACCCCTCCGAATTCGCCAAAATACTGCAGATCCTGGATCTCATTAGCCGCATTAAAATTTTCCATAAGCTTTAGGTTTTATTTATCGGTTTAAATATGCTCTGTTTTAATAATTATTACAAGATAAATTTATAATTGTAGAATATAAAACTGTGTTTTTTGAAGTATCTAGAAAAAATGTTTATTATATTTGAATTTATTAAACTTTATCCAAAAAAACATCTATGAATTTTGACGAGACTGATAAAAAACTGCTGCTGTTTCTCCAGGAAGACTGCAAGCAAACAACCAAAGAGCTGGCTTACAAGCTTAATCTATCCGTAACAGCTGTTTATGAACGTATAAAAAAGCTTGAAAACTTTGGCGTCATTTCAAAATATGTGGCACTATTGGACCGTCATAAAGTAAACCGGGATTTTATTGTATTGTGCCACATCAAATTGACACAGCACAAAAAGGAATTTGTCCTGCAGTTTGAAAGAGAAGTGATGGATCTCCAGGAAGTCACGGAATGCTTTCATGTGAGCGGAGATTACGATTATATCCTTAAAATAGGCGTGAAGGATATGGAAGATTACCGTAATTTTATGCTCAGCAAATTAACGGCACTTCAGCATATAGCAAGCACCCACAGCTCTTTTATGATCTCTGAAGTGAAGAATACAACGGCAATTGTACTTTAAAGTTATACCAGAACTCCGTTTTTGGATGAAATGGCTTCCGGGAGCTCAGTTTCACCTCCCATCTGTAAAAGATCAATTTCTATTGCCCTGCATATAGAGAGCATCGGGATGTCAAACATTAATCCGCCAAAAGGGTTTTCAGAGTAATCTCCTACCAGTTCCATGATGATATAGATCCATCCGATGATGATACAGAATGGAATAGAGGTCCAGATCCCCCAATCCCCTAATTTGGCAAATTCATTGACCAAACCTAGGGGCAGCAAAAGGATGAAAAGGATATTAAAAACGAAAGCGGTACTTGCAAACTGTCTTGGCGAAGGGAATTTTTTAATTCTTTCGGCCTGTCCCTGATAATTGTAAAACTCATTCAAAGAGCTTTGCAGCTGCATCTGGTTGAATTCGGAAATGATTTTTTTGTTCTTTAATTCATTGATTTCTTTAGCCTGCTTTGAAATCAGATACGTAGCGAAATTTTTATACTCGGACTGCAGTTCGAATTCTTCTTCAGAAAGATATTTATGCAAAAAGATAGGAGTTCTGCCGTAATCAGGGAACCCGGCTTTGATCAGTCTGTGACGTTTGAGGTCAATATTTTTAAAACTGTCCTCTTCGTTACTGATGTGCTCCCATTCTGCAGGAACCAAAAGTTGTTCCCGGAACGTATAAAGCCACGCAATATGGCGGTAAATAATTCTTTTTCTGCGATCTTCCAGATCAAAAGCGCCGGTTTCTTCATTTTCAGTATCAAAAGCATAGACCATAGCAGCAAATGAGCGGCTTGAATTGACAATTCCTCCCCATATTTTCCGGGCTTCCCACAACCTGTCATAGGCTTGGTTATTTTTAAAACCTACCAGGAAAGCTTCTGCTGTACCAATCAATGCCACCGGTACCCAGGGAATGATCATCCAATGCCAGTTGAAAAAATAAAACAGTGCTGTAATCAGGGTGCACCAGACAGAAATCCAGATCAGATGGATGCCGGAAAGGTTTAAAACCTGTTTGTAATTGACGTATTTTGTGGTGATCATAATGCTGTACGAAATTTGGTGTGCATATAAACAAAAGAAATACCAAACAGGGTTTTCTAATGCTTATTAAATGTAATAAAAAAAACCTCTAAAAAATTAGAGGTTCTGTATAATTTATAAAGCTGACTAATATCGCAGCATTTCTTCAATCTTTTTGCTCAGCTTTTCAGCATTGGGAAGCATTTCTTTTTCCAGTATCAGATTGATTGGAACTGCCGGAACATCCAGGGATCCCATAGTTTCTACAGGGGCATCAAGATATTTGAAACAGTTTTTCGAAATACGGTGTGCAAATGCTTCAGCAAATGAATTGTTAAGCTGCTCTTCGGTAAGTACAATACATTTGCCATGGGCTTTTACTCTTTCGAAAACAAGCTCTTCATCAAGAGGAATGATGGTTCTCAGGTCAATTACTTCAACTCTTCCGCCAAAGTTCTTCACCGCTTCTTTAGCCCAGTAAACCCCCATTCCATAAGTTACAACCAGTAAAGTTCTGCCTTTTTCAGTTTCATTCTGATCCGCTTCAATGATCACTTTACCTTTTCCGAAAGGAAGGATGTAATCTTCTGCAGGTTCAATGGTTTTGGCATCTTCAGTTCCCGGAACCTTGCTCCAGTACAAACCTTTATGCTCCAGCATAATAACAGGGTTCGGATCGTAGTAAGCGGCTTTTAACAACCCTTTGAAATCGGCTGCGTTACTTGGATAGGCTATTTTAATCCCTTTGATATTGGCTAAAATACTTTCAACACTTCCGCTGTGATAAGGTCCGCCGCCACCGTATGCACCAATTGGTACACGGATAATATTGCTTACAGGAAATTTCCCCTGGCTTAAATAACTTGATTTTGAGATTTCGGTAATCAGCTGATTGATACCCGGATAAATATAATCGGCAAACTGAACTTCCACGATAGGTTTTAATCCCACAGCACTCATTCCAGCCGTTGATCCGATGATGTATGCTTCCTGGATAGCCGTATTGAATACTCTTTTGCTTCCGAATTTTTTCCCCAAAGTTACAGTCTCTCTGAAAACCCCTCCGATTCTTTCTCCTACATCCTGTCCGTAAAGCAAAGCTTCAGGATGCTTCCACATTAATTCCTGAACCGCATGGATAGCGGCATCCACCATAACGATTTTTTCACCGCCTGCAGGTTCACGGGTTCCTGTTTCTTCCGTGATGGGAGTAGGGGCAAAAACGTGTTGCATCACAGTTTCAGGTTTAGGATCTTCTGCATTTTTTGCTCTTTCAAAAGCCTCTTCTGCCTCAAGACGGGCTTTTTTGGTGATCTGTTTTAAAAGATCTTCATCCACTCCTGATTCAAGAAGCTGTTTTCTGAGGATTTCTCCCGGATCTTTAGCTCTATGTTTTGTTAAATCTTCTTCATCTCTGTAAAATTCTCTTCTTACACCGGAAGTATGGTGACCGATAAGAACGGTTTTGGCACAGACAACTAAAGGCTTTCTTTCATTTCTTACAAAATCTACAGCCTTTTTCATCGCTTCAAAACTTTCCACGAAATCTGTTCCGTCCACACGCATTCTGCTAAGTCCTGTAAAACCGGCTACAAAATCGTAGGCATCAGAGGTTCTTGCTTCTTCTTTAGTTACAGAAATTCCCCATTCATTATCCTGTACAAGGAATATGATAGGGAGTTGGTGAAGGGCTGCAAACTGCAAAGCTTCACTTACTTCACCTTCCGTTACGGAATTGTCTCCAAGGCTGCAAACCACAACCGGATTATTCTCGAATTGCTGTAAGTTAAAATCCTGGATATATTTTATTCCCTGTGCCACACCAGTCGTAGGAATGGTCTGCATTCCTGTGGCAGAACTCTGGTGAATGATTTTGGGTTTGTTTTCGTCTCTGCTGGAAGGATGGGAATAATAAGATCTTCCCCCTGAAAACGGATCTTCCGCTTTTGCTAACAGCTGCAGCATGAGCTGATAGGGCTCAAAACCAATTCCTAAAAGAATACTTTCATCACGGTAATAAGGCGATACCCAGTCTTCTTTTTTTAACTGATAAGCAGTAGCCAGCTGAATGGCTTCATGACCTCTTGAAGTACTATGAACATATTTACAGATATTTCTGTTTTCCTCATAGATATCCGCCATTGCCTTAGCCAGCATCATATGATTATACGCTTTAAGCAAAATATCCTGAGAAACCTTTTCGTGAAGTGTATTTTCCATAGAAAGCAAATATACACAAAAAAATAAAATACTAACAAGCGTTAGTATTTTGTGAAAATTTTGTTTCTGCCAAGATCATTTCTTTGCCGATTTTATCGAAACTGTCCTTTTCCTGCAGAAGATCAATAACGATGTTGACTTATAACTTTATAAGGCAGAAATCTGGAAAAAATGAAGTAACTTTACATTCTCTTTTTTAAAAAAGTTAGAAACTTATATGTATTTAATTTTTGACACAGAAACAACCGGATTACCTAAAAATTTCAATGCTCCGCTTTCGGATTCCGACAACTGGCCAAGAATGGTCCAGATTGCATGGCAGGTGCATGATGATAATGGAAATTTAATTGAAAATCAGGATTATATAATAAAACCTGAAGGGTATGATATTCCCTTTAATGCCGCAAGGATTCATGGGATTACCACCAAAATTGCCAACGAAGAAGGAAGGAACCTGCAGGAGGTCCTGGAAGAGTTTTCTAAGGTTCTGGACAGGGTAAGAGTAGTGTCCGGGCACAATGTAGAATTCGATTACAATATTGTAGGAGCTGAATTCTACAGGAAAAATATAAATGACAACCTTCAGGACAAGCCTAAAGCCGATACCATGGTTTTGGGAACAGATTACTGTAAACTTGGCGGTGGAAAAGGAGGAAGATACAAATCTCCTAAACTGGAAGAACTGTATGAAAAGCTGTACGGTCACAAATTTGACGAAGCCCACAATGCAGCTGCCGACGTAAATGCAACTGCCCGGGTATTCTTTGAAATGATGAGGATTGGAGTGATTCCTGCTGAAGTACTGAAAATTTCAGAAGACCAGCTGAGCTACTTTAAAACGCTTTATCCGGATCCGATACAACCGTTTAATATTGTTATCAGAAGACAGGTCGCCGATTTTAACAATAAGAAAAAACAACAGGATTTTGGAAGTATTGATGAGGTTGATATCGGTAAATATTTCAATTTTAACAGTCACAGTGTTTTTTCTACGCTGATGGCCACTTCAAGCATTAATGACCTGATCAAAAAGGCCTCCGACGACAACTTCCCGGCAGTAGGAATAGTTGACATCGGGAATATGATGGGGGCTTTTAAGTTTGTTTCAGCTGTTGAAGCAGCTAATGGAGACCGCGCGAAGAAGCATAAAGAATACCTTGCAAAAAAGCAGGAAGCAGAAGAAAACGGGACAGAATTTACGGAACAGGAACCAGTTTCAGAACCGCTTATTCCAGTTGTGGGCTGTGAATTTTATATTTCAGACAGGTATGAGCAAAAGCAGTTTACCAAAGATGATCCTGACAGAAGAACCCAGGTTGTTCTTTTGGCAAAAGATTTCAATGGCTACAAAAATCTGGCAAAACTTTCAAGTATAGGATTTTTAAAAGGTTTTTATTTTGGAGTGCCAAGGATCAGCAGGGAATTGATTGCTGAATATAAGGAAGGTCTTATAGCATTAACCTCCGGAATTTTGGGAGATATCCCGGATGCTATCCTTAACACCGGGGAACAGAAAGGAGAAGAGCTTTTCAAATGGTGGAAAGATACTTTCGGAGATGATTTTTATGTACAGCTTCAGAATCACCAGCTACCGGAAGAAGAACATTTAAATGAAGTTTTGCTATATCTGGCAGATAAATATAATACGAAGATTCTTGCTCAGAACGAAACTTTCTACACCAACAAAGAGGATGCAAACATCCAGGATATCGTAAGCTGCATCAAAGATGGTGAAAAACTAACAACACCGGTAGGGAAAGGCTTCGGAAAACGAAGAGGATTAACTACAGGAGAGTACTATATTAAAAACAGTGACGAGATCAAAGAAGCGTTTCTGGCTTATCCGGACGCTTTTGAAGCATATGATGAATTCCTTGCAAAATTCACTCCGTATACCTTAAAAAGAGATGTACTTCTTCCCAAATTCGATATTCCGCAGGAATTCATTCATGCTGAAGATGAAGTAGATGGAGGGAAAAGAGGGGAGATGGCCTATCTTACTCACTTAACTTATGAAGGAGCAAGAAAAAGGTATGAAGAAATTACAGATGAAATCAAGGAACGTCTTGATTTCGAACTTGACGTAATTGCCAATACAGGTTATCCGGGGTACTTCCTTATTGTGCAGGATTTCTGTAATGAAGCCCGTAATATGGGCGTTTGGGTAGGTCCGGGAAGGGGTTCTGCAGCAGGTTCTGCAGTAGCTTATTGTATCGGAATTACCAATGTTGACCCTATTAAGTACGATCTCCTTTTTGAGAGATTCCTGAATCCGGAAAGGGTTTCCATGCCCGATATTGATATCGATTTTGATGATGAAGGGCGCGACAGGATCATCAAATGGGTGATTGAGAAATATGGTCAGAGCCAGGTGGCACAGATCATTACCTACTCAGTTCTGGGAGGAAAATCTGCTATTAAAGATGCCGGAAGAGTTCTGGATGTTCCTATTCCTGATACCAATAATATTGCAAAACTGATTCCTCCAAGTCCGGGAATGAACATTGCCAAAGCTTTGGCTAAATATGATAAGCTGAAACCTGAGGAACAGATGCTGGTGGATGAAATGAGAATGGTCCTAGATAATCCCGAGGATCCCCGTTTCGATGTCCTTGCCAGTGCTAAAAAAATGGAAGGATGCATCAGGAATACAGGAATCCATGCCTGCGGGGTAATTATCACCCCGGAAGATGTAAGCAACCTTGTTCCGATTACCATTGCGGCAAAAGATGCCGATATCCTGGTTTCCCAGTTTGATAACTCAGTTGCTGAAAGTGCCGGACTCCTGAAAATGGACTTCCTTGGTCTGCGTACCCTGACGATCATTAAGGATGCCATGAAACTGGTTAAGCAGAGACATAATATAGATCTTGATCCGGACCAAATTCCGCTTGATGATGCAAAAACATATCAGCTTTTTAAAGAAGGAAGAACCGTTGGGATTTTCCAATACGAAAGTCCGGGGATGCAGAAGTATATGAGAGAGCTTAAACCTACTGTTTTTGCCGATCTTATTGCCATGAATGCACTTTACCGTCCGGGTCCCATCAAATATATCCCTAACTTTATCAATAGAAAGCATGGAATCGAGGAGATTGTTTATGACCTACCGGAAACTGAAGAATATTTAAAAGAAACTTACGGAATTACCGTTTATCAGGAGCAGGTAATGCTTTTATCCCAGAAGCTGGCCAATTTTACCAAAGGTGAAGCTGATACGCTGAGAAAAGCCATGGGTAAAAAACAGATTGATGTCCTGAATAAAATGTATCCGAAATTCATTGAAGGTGGCAAGAAAAACAACCTTGATGAAGACCGCTTAAATAAAATCTGGAACGACTGGAAGGCTTTCGCGGAATATGCCTTCAACAAATCCCACTCGACCTGCTACGCATTAATTGCTTATCATACCGCTTACCTGAAAGCCAATTATCCGGCTGAATATATGGCAAGTGTAATGAGTAATAACATCAACAATACAGATTCTATTACCATGTTCATGGAAGACTGTAAGAGTATTGGGGTGGATGTTTTAGGACCGGATGTCAATGAATCCCAGTACAAATTCTCAGTAAACGAAAAAGGGCAGATCCGTTTTGGTCTTGGAGCGATTAAAGGAATCGGAGAAGGGCCAAGTGAAGCTATAACGAGGGAAAGAGCCAACGGCAGATTTAAAAATATATATGATTTCTTTGAGAGAATCCTGCCTTCCCAGATGAATAAAAGAGTGGCGGAAAGCTTAGTGCTGGCCGGAGCTTTCGACGAATTGGGCTCTTATCACCGGGGTCAGTATTTTGACGTTGATATGTCCGGGAAAACAAACCTGGAGAGACTCATCAGATACGGGCAGAGTTTCCAGGAAAGTAAAAACGAAATGGAGCACTCTCTTTTTGCAGATTTTGCCGATGAGGTACAGATCGAGCAGCCTAAACTGCTTCCCTGCCCAGAATGGCCTAATATGCACAAGCTTAATAAAGAGAAAGAAATTATCGGATTCTATCTGTCTGCACACCCGCTGGATGAATTCAAATACCAGTTCCAGTTTATGCAGGGCAGGCTTTCTAAAAAAAGTGTCCTGGAAAAAGATGAAGAAAAGCCAGTAACGGATGAAGTCCCAATTCTAGAAAAAGATTCTCAGGATGAAACAGTAGATCTTATTGAGATTGTTTCCGACGATATGTCAGTAGGGGAAGGCGATGAGGAAATCATAGAAGAGGTCATTAAAAAGGCCGAGCCTAAAGGGAATTTTCTGTTTTTGAACCTGGATGAGGTGGATGCTTATAAAGAGCAGGCTTTTTCCAATAAGCAGGAGGAGCTTTTTGAAGAAAAGAAGAAAGACTGGAAAACTGTTCAGAAAGAGAGAGAGAATGGAGGTGGTGGAAAAGAGTATACAGTAGCCGGATTAATTACAGAGTATCGTGTGCAGGATGGTTTCAGAAGTGGTGAAAAAGTAGCTTTTGTTACTTTGGAAGATTATTCCGGATCTTATTCCTTCAGGTTGGGTGACAGGGATTATATGCGCCTGAAAGAGAAGCTGGAAGTCCAGAGATTTGTCATTTTTAAAATAAAATTTGCACAGGTGAAGGACGGAAGGGTTTTTGTGAATGTAGTTGATGTTATAGAGCTTCAGGAAGCATTTGAACGGTTTGCAAAAAGTATTTCCCTGGTAATGGACGTGATGGATGTCCGTCCGGAAGACCTTGATTTTTTCAGGACGGTGCTTGAAAGAAATAAAGGCAATCAGAAGCTTAAGTTCTTTATTAAAAATATTGAGGATGATTCACAGATTGAAGTTCAGTCCATGAAACATTCCGTAGATCTGAACGGAGATTTAATTAAGGAAATTCAGCTTCTCAATAAGTATGAATTTTATCTGAATTAATAATTGGTAAAAATTAGAGTTATTAAGCGGCATTTTGCCGCTTTTTTAGTTTAATGATAAAAATAAAGTGTAATTGTTGATAAAAATTTACCAAAAAATATTTTATGTTAAATTGAAATTTGTCTAATATTTGTGACTTTTTATTTTAATATAATTTATTGTATATCAGCAAGTTAATCCGGTATCTAGTATTAGTGATTTAACAGTAAAATTAAACGTTTATTTGATTTGTGGTATTATTTCCTATATTTCGTGATATTGTGTTTAATGTTTTAAGATAATTTTTGATTTTTTATGAAATATTTGTTTACTTTTACCCTCTAATTTTTATTTTACTACATATGAAAAAACTTTTACTAATGTGCTTAGTCTTTCTCACTATGGGAATAACGGCACAAACTACTGTAACCATAGGTGCAGGAGCTAGTACAGCTTCTGCCGGTACTAATGGTGATCCTATTTACCGTTCAAGTGGTACAAGTACGTATCATTATTCGAAATCGGCACAGTTGCTCACTGCTGCTGATTTATCAGGTGTGTCTGTTGTTCCGGGAGCATCAATCAATAGTATCGGATACTATAAGACAACAGCCTTTAATGTATCCGGCTCTAATGCTTGGACTTTAAATGTGTATCTTAAAAATAGTTCTAAGACTGCATTAGCTAGTGGTACAGCGTGGGATACAATGATTAGTGGGGCTACCTTGTTTTACAGTGCTACGATTAATAGTACTAACAATTTCCCGGCAGCTGCAGGTTGGGTGACCTTTACAAATAATACAGCAAGCCCTTTTAGCTATACAGGAGGAGCTATTGAGGTGTATATTGACTGGGTTCCTGCAGGAAACCTTACAAGCCCTTATACTGGAGGAGCATTCCAATGGAAATATGACACTACTACATCTGTTCAGGCTATTGGTACAAGTAATTCGACAGCTATTGCTGGAACAACTACTTCGTATACTACTCAGACCAGAAGATATCAAACTCAACTGACTTATACTGCGACAGCTTGTTCTGGTGCTCCTAATCCTGGAAATACACTTGCAAGTGCTACAAGTGGGACGTGTTCTACTCCTTATTCAACTACATTAAGTTTGCAAAATTCTATAGCAGGAACGGGTGTTTCTTATCAATGGTATAATAATGCAGGTGCAATTGCTGGCGCAACAAACTCAGTATATACTACAACGGTAAGTGCTGCTGATTCTTTCTATTGTGCTGTTACGTGCTCAGGCTCAGGTATAACAACAAATTCAACTCCTATTTCGGTATCAGCTCCTCCTGCTGCAATATCCCCTAATTATACTAATGACTTTGCTACATTTCCTGGAGGATGTTGGTCTCTGGCTAACGGAGGAACACCAGCTACAGGACCTGGTACAGGGACTACAAACTATTGGGTTGCTGATGGTTTCTTAAACGCAGGATCTACAGGTGCTGCCAGAATAAACCTTTATTCAACCGGAAGACAAGGATGGTTAAAATCTCCTGCATTTAATTTATCTGCAGGTGGATACAGAGTTAAATTTGACTATGGTGTAACTGGTTATAATGTTACCACATCAAGTGCTATGGGTTCTGATGATGTAGTGCAGTTTCTTGTTTCTACAGATGGAGGAGCTACATGGACGATACTGAAAACTTGGGATACATCCAATACACCAACCAATACTTCAAATACATACATTTTTGATCTAGCTAATTATACAGGAGCCAATACTTTATTTGCTGTGTATGGAAATGATGGGACAGTTGATGATACCCAAGATTATGACTTCTTTGTAGATAATTTTGTTGTAGAATCTATTCCTGCTTGTGATGTTCCTACAGGTGTAAGCAGTTCATTAATTACCGATTCTTCTGCCACGATTTCTTGGATAGCTCCGGGTACGGCTCCGGCAAATGGATACGAGTATTATTATTCAACAACTAATACAGCTCCTACATCCGGAACTGCTACTACTGCTGTTTCCCAGAATCTTACTTCTCTATTGCCACAAACTACTTATTACTATTGGGTAAGATCTATGTGTTCAGGTACGCAAAGTGCTTGGGTATCCGGAACTTTCACAACGTTAGCTACTCCGCCTGTAAATAACGACTGTGCAAACCCAACTCCTTTAACGGTAGGAGGTGTATTCGCTACTCATGCAATTACAACTACAAATGCAGGTGCTACTGCTGATGGTACAGCACAATCTTGCCAGACAAGTGCTACTAATAACATTTGGTTTTCTGTAGTGGTTCCTGCTTCCGGAACATTGAAAATAGAAACAAATTCAGTTACAGGTTCTACTTTTACAGATTCAGTTATTAATGTATTCAGCGGAGCATGTGGTTCATTAACACCTGTAGCTTGTGATGACGACAGTTCTGCAGATGGTAACTTCTCACTGGTTTCATTAACAGGTCAAACTCCTGGAGCTACTTTATTGGTAAGCGTTTGGAGATATTCTTCAGGAACAGGTACAGACGGGCAGTTCAAGATCTCAGCTTATGATGCATCATTATTAGCAACATCTGAAGTTTCACAAGCTAAGAATGATCTTAAAGCATATCCGAATCCTTTTGCAGATGTTCTGAATATTTCAGATATCTCTAAAGTGAAATCAGTATCAATTGTTGATGTTGCGGGAAGAGTGGTAAAAACTATTGAAAACCCTTCTTCATCTCTTCAGTTAGGAGATTTAAAACAAGGATTATATCTTGTAACTCTTAATATGAAAGACGGATCAAAACAAACGATCAAAGCGATTAAGAAATAATTTTATTGATCATAATTAAACTCAATAGCAGCCAAAAATGGCTGCTATTTTTTATGATTTTTATCTCCTGTTGTGGCTGTAAATATTGAAAATATATTTTAAGTCTTCATTTATGGAATTTTAAGTTAAAATATTAATAAAAAGACAGTAAAAACTGTGTTTTTTCTGTTCTAAATCAAAGGATTGTTGTATTTTTTTTATTAAATTTGTTTAAACCATAAAATAATTGTATATGAAAAAGATTTTACTTGTGAATTTAATAACGATCAGCACGTGTGCCTTTGCACAGACCTATTGCACGCCGGAATTTTCCAGTGGGTGCAATGGCGGAGATATGATAGACAGTTTTACCATTCCTTCAGCAGGGTTTAGCCATCTTGATACAGGATGTTCCCAGGCAGCATATGCAGATTATACATCGCAAACCATCAATTTGAATGCTGGCGTTAATTATGCCTTCAACATTACTCACGACTATGAGGATCAGAATGTGCGGGTCTGGATCGATTTTGATAATAACGGAACCTTTGATGATGCTGCACCTGAGCTGGTAGCTGAAGCGTCCAGTGGAACTGACCTATTTACCAACGGAGTTATAGCGATCCCTTCCACAGTTACACCCGGAACTTACAGAATGAGAGTGGGAGACCGGTACTCAAGCCAGCCTGAGCCTTGTAATACAGCTGGTTATGGAGAAGCCCATGACTATACGGTCGTAATAGGAGCTGCTCCAAGCTGCCTGTCACCGAGTAACTTATCTTCCGGCAGTGTTACCTCAAATTCAGCTTCTATTTCCTGGACAGCTCCAACAAGTACTGTCGGAGTAGGCTACGAATATTATTATTCTACCACCAACACCGCTCCGGTAAGTACTACTGCTGCAACAGGAAGTGTAGGAGCCTCAACTTTATCGACTCCTTTAAATTCGTTAACTCCTGCAACCACTTATTATGTATGGGTAAGATCCGTATGCAGTGCTGCTGACAGAAGTGGATGGTCCTTAGGAACAACATTTACCACTGATTGTGCTGTTATAGTGCCTACAACGGCATACACCAATGATTTCTCTACATTCCCGGGAAGTTGCTGGGAACAGGCTTCGGGCGGAGATGCAACCACAGGGCCTAATGATACGGAAGAATTATGGTATGACGGAGATTTCCTTAATGCCGGAGACGGTAACAACTCAGCTAAAATAAATCTTTACTTTACCGGAACTGCAGCCTGGCTGAAAACCGTACCTTTCAATTTGTCAGCGGGAGGCTATAGAGTTAAATTTGATTATGGAGTTACAGAATTTTTCGAGACTACACCTTCTGCCATGGGATCTGATGATGTGGTTCAGTTTTTAGTATCCGGTGACGGAGGAACTACATGGACGGTTCTGCAGACATGGGATGCAGCTAATACACCATCCAATGCCTCTACTACTTATTCTTATAATTTAACATCTTACACGGGAGCCAATACAGTTTTTGCATTTTATGCTTCCGATGGGACTGTAAATGATACTGAAGATTACGAATTCTTTATCGATAACTTTAAAGTAGAATCTGCAACACTGGCAACATCTGAAGTTACCAAAGACAAAGAAGATATTAAAGCCTATCCGAATCCGTTTACTGACGTATTAAATATTTCAAAAGCAGATCTGGTAAAATCAGTATCCGTTTCCGATGTTTCCGGACGACTGGTGAAAACCATTGAAAACCCATCTTCTGCTCTTCACTTAGGAGATCTGAAGCAAGGATTGTATTTTGTTACTTTAAATATGAAAGACGGATCCAAACAGATGATCAAAGCAATCAAAAAATAATCAGAATAAATAATATAATATTTAATAAAAAAGACGGCACCAGCCGTCTTTTTATATTACTCATTGCTTATCGCTCATCACTTATCAGGTACCGGTTGTATATCACCTGTGGTCATATGCTCAAAAACAGTTGGGAAAAACATTACGAGTATAAAATAAATAATGATCATTAGTACAATTAAAGAGAAAAGGATAATGACCAGGCTGTTAGGCTTATTTTTCTTTTTTGGTTCCATGATTTTTGTGGTATTTGGTTAATAGATTAATATTGATATCAAATACTAAGCTAATTTCTTGCCACACTGTTTGCAGTATCTTGCATCATCATCTATATCTTCATTACCGCATTGCTCACACACCTTCTCCAGATTTTGTCTTTTGTTGCGCATTTCTGCGGTTACAATTCCTGTAGGAACAGCAATAATAGAATAACCGGCTAGCATTAAAATAACGGCAAAAAATTTACCCATCGGGGTGATGGGAGATACATCTCCGTAACCTACCGTAGTTACTGTTACTACGGCCCAGTAAATAGACTGCGGAATTGTTTCAAAACCTGGTCTTCCGCCTTCCACCATAAACATCAGTGAGCCTACGATTACCGAAAAAATAATGAGGAACAGAAGGAAAATATAGATTTTTCTGGAACTGTTCTTTAAAGCACGCACAATCAGGTAACCGTCATTCATAAAATCCAGAAGATTGAAAATCCTGAAAATTCTCAGCATTCTGAGCATCCTGAAGATCAGGAAATATTTCGTCACAGGAAAAAAGAAACTCAGGTAGAAAGGAACAAGTGCCAGAAAATCGATGATTCCGAAAAAGCTGAAAATATAATGCTTCTTATTTTTAAGTACACTGATACGCATCCAGTATTCAATTGTGAAAAAAATAGAAATGATCCATTCCAGGACCAGAAATGTGTAATGAAATCTTTTGTCCAGTTTGGGAACACTTTCCATCATGATAATGGCAGTGCTTATCAGGATAAGGGATAATAAGGTAATGTCGAATAGCTTTCCAAGCCTCGTATCGGCACGGTAAATAACCCTGTAAAGAAATCTTTTCCAAAGCTTGTCTTCAGGAACAAGATTATGCTCTCTTTCCATTTTTAATGTTTTTTAAAATTAACAAATTATCGTTATTTTCGTAGCAAACATACAGAATAAAATGACAATAAGCGAAGTAATTTCAAAAATAGAAACCCGTATCCCCCTGCATCAGGCAGAAGATTTTGACAATGTAGGATTGCTGTGCGGAGTTCCGGACCGGAATGTCAGCGGAATACTTGTATGCCACGATGCCCTGGAAAATGTTGTGGATGAGGCTATTCAGAGAAACTATAATCTGATTGTATGTTTTCATCCCATTATTTTCTCCGGTTTAAAATCTCTTACCGGAAAAAATTATGTGGAAAGGGCAGTACTGAAGGCTATTGAAAACAAAATCGCTATTTATGCCATCCATACGGCATTGGATAATGACTTTTTTGGGGTGAATCATGAAATCTGCCGTCAGTTGGGATTAGAAAACCCGAAAATTCTTCAGCCTAAAAAGAATAGCTTGAAACAGTTAACCGTTTTTGTTCCGAAAGATCACTCTGAAAATGTAAAAGAAGCGCTTTTTGCAGCAGGAGCCGGAAACATAGGCTTTTATGATGAGTGCAGTTTTACATTGAACGGGAAAGGAACATTCAGGCCGGTTGAAGGTTCAAATCCTTTCTCAGGACAACAGGATATTCGTGAAAATGCGGACGAAGATATGATCTCCGTTATTTTTGAAGACTATAAAAAAGGAAAAATTGTTTCTGCCATGAAGGCTGCACACCCGTATGAAGAAGTGGCTTATCAGATTTACCAGCTGGATAACGAAAACCAGTATTCCGGCCTGGGAATGTACGGGGAACTTGAGGCGGAAATGGATGAAGAGGATTTTTTAAGAATGGTAAAAGAAAAGTTTGGTCTTGAGATCATTAAGCACTCCAATTTTATTCATAAAAAAATAAAGAGAGTAGGAGTTCTGGGTGGATCGGGAGCCAGTGGCATCAAAGCCGCCTTATCTCAAAAATGCGATGCCTACCTGACAGGAGATATTAAATACCACGACTATTTTCAGGCAGAATCCAAATTGTTGATCTGTGACATAGGTCATTATGAATCAGAACAATTTGTAACTCAACAATTATTTGAAATTTTGTCACAAAAATTTAGTACATTTGCAATTTCAAAATCTATTGAAAAAACAAACCCAGTAAATTATTTCATTTAAATATGGCAAAAACCAACGATATTTCAGTTGAAGAAAAATTAAGAGCTTTATACGATTTGCAGATCATTGATTCAAGATTGGATGAAATCCGAAATACCAGAGGAGAATTGCCAATTGAAGTTGAAGATCTTGAAATCGAGATTGAAGGACTTGAGAAGAGAGCTGAAAAATTTCATGCAGACATTAAAGATCAGGAAGATCAGATCAAAACAAAGCATGAAGTGATTAACCATGCAAAAACTTTAATTGAAAAATACAAATCTCAGCAGGATAATGTAAGAAACAATAAAGAGTTTGAAGCATTAGGAAAAGAAATAGAATTCCAGGATCTGGAAATTCAGCTTGCTGAAAAAAGAATTAAAGAATTCGGGGCTAAAATTGCTCACAAAAATGAAACATTAAGCGAGCTTAATGAAAAAATCGGTAATCTGAAAAACCATTTAAAATTCAAAAAAGAAGAGTTGGATGGTCTGATCTCTGAAACGCAGAAAGAAGAAGAATACTTAATAGAGCAGTCTAAAGAGTTTGCCGGTAAAATTGATGAAAGATTGCTTTCTTCATACAACAGAATCAGAAAAAGCTCTATCAACGGTTTAGCTGTTGTAGGACTGGAAAGAGGTGCGCCGAAAGGATCATTCTTCACCATTCCTCCTCAAAAGCAGATGGAGATCGCTCAAAGAAAGAAAATCATTATTGATGAGCACTCAGGAAAAATCCTTGTTGATGATGAGCTGGTAATGGAAGAAAACGAAAAAATGAAATCTGTAATTAAATTTTAATCGGATTTTAAGATAAAAAGCTTCGGCGGAAACTTTGTTTCCGCCGAAGCTTTTTTTTGGCGAAATTTCCAGGATATAAAATTCAATAGGAGCGGGCTTCAGCCCGTTCAAATAAGGAAAAATCGATCAAAGGCTTTAGCCAAGACATAACCAAAAGACATCAAAAAAGCTGCTTCATTTCTGAAGCAGCTTTCGTATTTTTAGTCATGATGTTCGTACATTTTATTATACAGATCTATGAACTTCTCTTTTATCGCTTTTCTCTTAAGCTTTAAAGTTGGAGTAAGAAGTCCTGTATCAATTGCCCATACTTCAGGAGTAAGCTCAATTTTTTTGATCTTTTCCCAGTTTCCGAGATGTTCATTAATACCTTCGATCTCTTTTTCGATTCTTTCCTTTAGTTCAGGGCTTTTTGCAATTTCTGCAGGGGTGGAACCTATATTCAGGTTGTTTCTCATGGCCCAGTTTTTGGCAAATTCAAAATCGGGCTGTACCAATGCGCACGGCATTTTTTCGCCGTCACCTACTACCATGATCTGCTCAATGAATTTTGATGCTTTTGCTTGATTTTCTATGGTCTGAGGGGCAATGTATTTTCCACCTGAGGTTTTAAACATTTCTTTTTTACGGTCGGTGATCTGAAGGAATCCTTCACTGTCCACATGTCCGATGTCTCCCGTTTTGAAAAAGCCATCCTCGGTAAAAGCCTCTTTGGTCATTTCTTCATTTTTGAAATAACCCTTGAAGACAGACGGTCCTTTTACTGTGATTTCGCCATCTTCCTGGATCTTTACCTGTAGATTATCCAGCGGTCTGCCCACTGTACCGATCTTCATTTTTTCAAAGCTGTTGACGGAAATAACCGGAGAAGTTTCAGTTAAGCCATAACCTTCTAAAATAGGAATACCGGCGTTCTGAAACATCAGATTTAATCTTGTGGACAGGGCAGCAGAACCGGAAACCAAAGTGATGATTTCCCCTCCCAGACCTTCTCTCCATTTAGAAAATACCAGTTTATCTGCAATAATTCCCTGTAACCCGGAAGGCTTGGAAATTTCTTTTTTCTTGCTGATTAGATTTAAAGCCCAAAAGAATATCTTTGATTTAAGTCCGCCGGCTGAAGAACCTGTGTTGTAAATTTTATCATATACCTTTTCCACCAGTCTGGGTACAACACTCATATAATGCGGTTTTACTTCTTTCACATTTTCACCCATTTTATCAATGCTTTCAGCAAAATAAACCGAGAAGCCATTGTATTGGAAAAGATAGAAAAGCATCCTTTCAAAAATATGACATATAGGAAGGAAGCTCAGAACCCTTGTATCCTTGTAATCCAGGCTTTTTTTCTTAGGAATTCTCGGAACAGAGCCTAACACGTTGGAAACAATATTATGATGGGTCAGCATTACTCCTTTTGGTCTTCCTGTAGTACCTGAAGTATAAATAATGGTAGCCAGATCCTCAGAATTGATGGCATTGGAAAGATCTTCCACCTCAATCTGGGTAGAATCATCTTCGCCAAGATCAAGGATCTCCTTCCAGTTAGCAGCTCCGCTTATATTGTCAAAAGTAAAAATTCCCTGAAGCGAAGGGATATTATGCTTTACTTTCATCACTTTGGCAAGAAGTTCCTTATCGGATACGAAGCAATACTGTATTTCAGCATTATTAAATATAAATTCATAATCTTCAGCAGAAATACTCGGATATACAGGAACTGAAACTACACCGATCTGGGATAGCCCGAAATCCATAACCGCCCATTCCGTACGGGAATTGGTAGTGATAAGAGCAATCTTGTCGCCGGGTTTTATACCCAGTTTCAATAACCCTCTGGATATTTTATTTCCCTGGTTAATAAATTCCAGTGTTGAGGTTTTCTTCCATTCACCCTGGTATTTAGTTACAAACATATCCGCTTTAGGAAATTTTTCTAAAGCGTAGTTTGGAATATCGAATAATCTTTTGATTGTCATGATTTTTTAAGCAATTTTTAAAGAATTTTAAATATAAGCATTTTTTTTAATTGTAGATATCAGAAATCATCAATTGGGAATTAATTGAATGCCTGCCATAATAAACGAAGAATTCATGATCATTATTTCAAAAATATCAAGATAAGCATATCATTTGATTTTACTCTGAATTTTAGTCTGTATCACCTTCTGGCCCTAATTTCCAATTCTATTTTCAGGTTTCGTTAAAAAGTGTAAATTTACGGCTATCTAATTATTATTTTTTATGGACTTTAATTTATCGGAAGAACAGCTGATGATTCAGCAGGCTGCAAGAGATTTTGCACAAAATGAACTATTACCTGAAGTTATTGAAAGAGATCGTGATCAGAAATTCCCTACGGAACAAGTAAAGAAAATGGGTGAAATGGGACTTCTGGGAATGATGGTAGATCCTAAATATGGAGGAGCAGGAATGGACAGCGTTTCTTACGTTCTGGCAATGGAGGAGATCGCAAAAGTAGATGCTTCCGCTGCGGTTGTAATGTCCGTAAATAACTCTCTGGTTTGTGCAGGCCTTGAAAAATTTGCTTCCGAAGAACAAAAAGTAAAATACCTTACCCCTCTTGCGAGCGGGAAAGTAATAGGCGCTTTTGCATTATCTGAGCCTGAAGCAGGTTCTGATGCTACTTCCCAAAAAACAACGGCAGAAGATAAAGGAGACTATTACCTTCTGAACGGGATTAAAAACTGGATTACCAATGGAGGTACTGCTACTTACTATATTGTAATCGCACAGACGGATCCTGAGAAAAAGCATAAAGGAATCAATGCCTTCATCGTTGAAAGAGGATGGGAAGGTTTTGAAGTAGGAGTGAAAGAAGACAAACTGGGAATCAGAGGAAGTGATACACACTCTTTGATCTTCAACAACGTAAAAGTACCGAAAGAAAACAGAATCGGGGAAGACGGTTTCGGATTCAACTTTGCCATGGCAGTATTGAATGGAGGAAGAATAGGTATCGCTTCTCAGGCATTGGGTATTGCTTCAGGTGCTTATGAACTGGCTCTGAAATATGCTAAGACAAGAAAAGCATTCAAAACAGAGATCATTAACCACCAGGCAATTGCCTTTAAATTAGCGGATATGGCTACTCAGATCACGGCTGCAAGAATGTTGTGTTTCAAAGCTGCATGCGAGAAAGATGCCGGTAAAGACATCTCTGAAAGCGGTGCAATGGCTAAATTATATGCTTCTCAGGTGGCTATGGATACTACTATTGAAGCCGTACAGATCCATGGCGGGTATGGATATGTTAAAGAGTATCACGTAGAAAGAATGATGAGAGATGCGAAAATCACGCAGATCTATGAAGGTACTTCTGAGATCCAGAAAATTGTGATCTCCAGAAGCATTGCTAAATAATAACATCAAAAAACACTGCTTATGAAAAAAACTTTGTGGATCAGCCTCGGTGTAATTCTTCTTCTGATAGGAGTAACGGTATGGTATAAATACTATTTCGTCTTTGGGGAAGGAGTGAAATCCGGCTATCTTAATTATGCCATGAAAAAAGGCTATGTTTTCAAAACCTATGAAGGAAAATTAATCCAGGAAGGTTTTGGAAAGGGAAAAACCGGAACCATTACAAGCTATGAATTTGAATTTTCTGTAGAAGATCCTGAAATTTTCAAGCAGCTGGAAACCAACAGCGGCAAAACTTTTGATCTTCATTACAAGGAATACAATGGTGCGCTTCCGTGGAGAGGAAATACAAAGTTTATTGTAGACAAAGTAGTGAACATGAAATAATGAAAGGCTCCCATCGGGAGCCTTTCCATTTACAAACCACTTTTATAATATACATTTAACCAAGTTCAATACTGATGATTAAATTACATACTTATCTTAAATCAAATATTCTGAAAGGCTGTCATATAGCCTCAATTGTGAATACTTAAAGATACAAAGAAACCATTCTACATGGATTTGATTTTTATTAAAATAATATTAAAATCCAATTATTCAGGAGAGTTTCCGGGCAATTTTCTATTTCTCTTCTTGAAAAAGTAATATCCTGTTCCACCGATCAGAAATAAAGGCCATAGCGGAAGAATAAAAAGAAATATAGAGGTGATCACCTCCCAGCCGGAGGAAACTGCTGCCAGGGATTTTTCCCCGAAAGTTTCAGGAGCTTTTCCATGCTCTGATCGATCTGTAAGGGTAAGGGTTATTGTACATAGCATATTTCCTGCATAATTGTCTCCGGAAGTCTGTACACTTTTAGTCTCAATATCACCGATATCACTCAGGTCATTCATTAAGCTGTCAAAATTCTGCATCGGAACTTTGATATCCATATAGTATACCTTTTGGGAGTTTCCGGAATAAGAAGAATTGCTGTTGGCCGGTTCTGCTGCAATATAGGAAAGTTCTTCACTTTTTATAAAACCGTTATTTTTTACCGTTTCCTCCTTTACAAGCTCTTTTACGGTTTCCGCATTGTCAGCTTTCATGGAAAGAATACCTGTTTTCACCATCTTATTTTTAAGCTCGTAAGCATCATTCTGAGGTTTTTCTCTGTAGACAATTTTGGTTTCTTTAATGACCTTTGGAGCCGGAACATTTACTACAATTTTTTCGGCTTTTTTCTGCGCAGAATCTTTTTTCTCAATCTTTGATTCCAGTTTTATTGAAGAAATTTTATCAGATAAAGAATCAACCATTTTAGAGGTGTTTTCTATTTTCTGCTGAATTTCGTCTTTGGTATCATCAAAGTCTTTTATTCTGACATTGGCCGAATCTAAAACTTTATCCGCAGTATTGCTTATGGAACTGATGGTTTCATTCACTGCAACAGCTGTACTGTCTGCCGCATGAATGGTATCTTCTATCTGGGATTTTGCAGCATCCGCTTTTTTACACATAATGAAAGTGCAGGATACAGCCACCAGTAATAGGTACTTTTTCATAACATTAATTTTTGATGAAGTAAAATTAGTGTTGGAACGGAAGCATATTTTTGTAAATAGAAAGTATTGTTCTGGTAAAATTTTAAGGAGTTGAAAATCATATGATTGAACTTATTTTACAAAAGATTTACAAAAACAGAATAGATGAAAGTTATTTTCAACAATAAATTAAATGATTAAATTTTTATCCTCATGAAATTGAAAAAATAAATCTTTATAGAAAATAAGTAGAATAATGTTCTGTTTTTGTTTGTTATTAATTAGTATTTTTCCTAATGGATAGTGGTAACGGTTTATTATGTTTTGGGATTGTTTTATAATAAATTAACATTTTTTTTGAAAAATAACATTCAAATGCTGATTATGAATATTATAATATTTACTTTTGCTTTTTAAGATTTTATAATGAAAGACGTGCATTTTGTTCTCGTTTTTAATAGTGCAATCATCCACATTTGTTGATGATGGAATTATATTATTTAATATTAAAAAGGTCAGCACACTAATAATTAAGTTTAAAAAAGAAAAAACTATATGAAAAAACAAATACTTTTGATGGGGATATTTCTTATTTCCAATGTTTTTTTAGCACAAACAAACCGACTTTGGAAGGAAGTGACTCAAAAAAATACTTCTGAAATCTTTGAAAATAAGACCAGTATTCTTCACCCCAAAATTTATAATCTTGATTTTGATAATTTGAAGAATGTTTTAGCGAAGGCACCCAAAAGATTTGCTGCTAAAGAAAAGTCTGATATTATTATTTCTTTCCCAAATTCTAATGGGCAGTTTGAAAGTTTCAAAGTAAGAGAAAACTCAAATTTCGATCCTGAATTGGCAGCAAAATATCCGGACATTAAATCTTATGTTGGGGTAGGTGAAGATGACCCGAGTTCTACTGTTTATTTCAGTATTTCACCATTGGGATTATCTTCAATGGAGATTTATGGAAACAAATCAGCGGTTTTTATCGAGCCCTATACTAAAGACCTTTCAACTTATGTCGTTTATAAAAAATCAGACAAAAAAGAGAGTTTAGATAAGTTTGAATGTACTGTGCTTGATGTTGCTCAAAAAGGTCTGGATAATTCTGATCTTACCGCAAGACCCAATGCTGATGATGGAAAATTAAGAACTTTCAGATTAGCCTTATCCTGTACAGGTGAATATACCACCTATTTCGGAGGAACAGTAGCGGGTGCACTGGCAGCGATGAACAATACAATGACTCGTGTAAATGGGGTTTTTGAAAAAGACTTCTCTGCAAGAATGGTCATTATTGCGAACAATAATGCTGTAATTTATACAAATGCAGCTACAGATCCTTATTCTCCTGCAGCCCAAATGAATAACTGGAATGCTGAATTACAGAGTAATTTAACGGCAACGATTGGAGAAGCAAACTACGATATCGGCCATTTATTCGGAGCAACCGGTGGTGGTGGAAATGCTGGTTGTATTGGTTGCGTTTGTACCAATGGTTCAAAAGGAAGTGGATATACTTCGCCGGCCGATGCTATTCCATCTGGTGATAATTTTGATATTGATTATGTTGCCCATGAAATGGGACATCAGTTTGGAGGAAATCATACTTTTTCTCACAATATTGAATCAGCAGGGGTAAATATGGAGCCCGGTTCAGGATCTACAATCATGGGATATGCAGGAATTACCAACCAGGATGTGCAACAACATTCAGATCCGTTTTTCCATGCTATAAGTATTCAGCAGATTACCAATAATATTAAAACAAAAACCTGCCCTGTAGTTACCAATACCGGAAATGCTATTCCTACAGCTGATGCAGGATTAGATTATACCATTCCGAAAGGTACTCCATTTGTTCTTACAGGAACGGGTACTGACGCAAATGGAGATACTTTATCCTATATCTGGGAGCAAATGGATAAAGCTGTTTCCGGGCAAACCGGAGCAAATTCTGCGGCAACTGCATCAAAAGCTTCAGGTCCTACTTTCAGATCCTGGACCCCGCAAACTACTCCTGTCAGATATTTTCCAACAATGAGCTCAGTATTAGCAGGAAGTACGACTACTCAAGGTTCAGAAATTGCTGTAGAAGCTTTATCGAATGTTGCGAGAACCTATAACTTCAGGTTTACCACTCGTGACAATAGAGCGGGAGGTTCTGGAAACAATTCTGATGATATGGTAGTTACAGTGAATGCAGCTGCAGGCCCGTTTACCGTGACTTCACAAAACACTACCGGAGTTGTTTGGACTCAAGGCCAGTCATATCCAATTACATGGGATGTAGCCAATACTACAGCGGCACCGATAAGCGCACCTAATGTAACCATCCTGTTGTCAAAAGACGGCGGTCTCACGTTCTCAACTGTTTTGGTGGCAAGCACTCCTAATACAGGTTCTTATAACTATACTGTTCCGGGCGGTCTTGGTACCATTACCAATAATGCCAGAATTATGGTGAAAGCTGCTAATAATATATTCTTTAACGTCAATTTAAAGAACTTTACAATTAATTCATCAGCGGTAGTAGATCCGGGACCAGATCCAAGAAATCCTGTAATACCTACAAGAGTATACCAAGGGCTGATGATATATCCAGTGCCTTCCAATGACGGGTATGTTTATATCAAAGCAGATTTCCCAAGACAGGTTCCCCTTCGTCCGTATGTTATCACTTATGAATTATTCTCAATGGATGGAAAACTGATTGTTCCTAAAAAGACCAAATATATATTTGATGAACTTCTGGAACAGATTAACTTAAAACATTTGCCTAGCGAATCCTATATGATTCATGTTACCGTGGATGGAGAAAAGATTGTTAAGAAACTGATGATGATACCTAAATAATAGATCATCAAAATAAATAAAAAAACCGTTCAGAAGAACGGTTTTTTTTATTTATTGCAATTTAGCTTTGTTGAAATTCACTTATAAAATGCAGCTTCACATTCGGGAACTTTTCCTGGGTCATATGAATAGTGAACGAAGAATCTGCCAGGAATACAAGCTGGTTATACTTATCTCTTGCAAGGAAACGCTGCTTTAATCTTGCAAATTCCTTAAACTCTTCAGACTTTTCATCAGCCTCCACCCAGCATGCTTTATGCATAGAAAGAGGTTCGTATGTACATTTGGCCCCATATTCATGCTCCAGACGGTATTGGATAACCTCATACTGAAGTGCACCAACCGTTCCGATGATTTTTCTGTTGTTCATTTCCAGGGTAAACAATTGGGCAACTCCTTCATCCATAAGCTGATCAATACCTTTTGCCAGCTGCTTGGCTTTAAGAGGATCATTGTTGTTGATATAACGGAAATGTTCAGGTGAGAAACTTGGAACCCCTTTGAAGCTCAGTTTTTCCCCCCCTGTCAAGGTATCACCAATCCTGAAACTTCCTGTATCATGAAGTCCTACGATGTCTCCCGGAAAACTTTCATCTACTACCTCTTTTTTGTCAGCAAAGAAAGCATTGGGAGAAGAGAATTTCATTTTTTTACCTTCTCTTACCAGCAGATAGTTTTCATTTCTTTTGAATGTTCCGGAAACGATTTTTACGAAGGCAAGTCGGTCTCTGTGCTTCGGATCCATATTCGCGTGAATTTTGAAAACGAATCCGGTAAAACTGCTTTCTTCAGGTTTTACAATACGCACATCACTTTCTTTAGGCTGAGGCATCGGAGCAATTTCAATAAATGCATCCAAGAGCTCACGGACTCCAAAATTATTTAAAGCCGAACCAAAGAAAACCGGCTGCAGATCCCCATTCATATAATCTTCACGGCTGAATTCAGGATACACAGACTGGACAAGCTCAAGTTCGTCTCTCAGATTCTGCGCAGCTTTTTCGCCGATTACCTCATCTATTGAAGGGTCATTGATATCATCAAATTTAATAGATTCACCTACTTTTTGTTTCTTTTCCTCCAAAAACAGCTGGATATTGTTCTCCCAGATATTGTAAATTCCCTGGAAATCACTTCCCATACCGATTGGAATAGATAACGGAACTACTCTTAATCCTAATTTCTGCTCAACCTCATCAAGGAGATCAAACGCGTCTTTACCTTCACGGTCAAGCTTATTGATGAATACAAGCATCGGGATGTTTCTCATCCTGCACACCTTTACCAGCTTTTCGGTCTGTTCCTCAACCCCTTTTGCAACGTCAATCACAACGATTACGGAATCTACAGCTGTTAAGGTTCTGTAAGTATCTTCTGCAAAATCTTTGTGACCCGGGGTATCCAGGATGTTGATCTTGTGGTCTTTATATTCAAAAGCCAATACGGAAGTCGCCACGGAGATCCCTCTCTGTCTTTCGATTTCCATAAAGTCGGAGGTAGCTCCTTTTTTTATTTTATTGGACTTTACCGCACCGGCTTCCTGGATGGCACCCCCGAAAAGCAGCAGCTTTTCCGTAAGGGTTGTTTTTCCGGCATCCGGGTGGGAAATAATCCCGAAAGTCTTTCTTCTTTGTATTTCTTTGATTAAGTCTGACATAGTGTATTTTGAAGTTGCAAAAATCGGGATTTTTTACGAGGTTTCAAATAATTTGGCAGAATAAGTTGTGGATTCGGGTTACAGGTTGCGAGTTGCGAGTTGCGGGTTTCGAGTTTTGGGATGTGGGGTGTGGGTAATTTGTTACGGGTTCGTTTATGTGTTATGGGTTGCGGGATTTTATACAAAATTATGAGACAACAATATATAATGATGACTTTAATATATTATTCTAAATAAATATTCAAACCCAAAAACTCAAACCTTTAAAACTTATAACAGTAAAACCCGAAACCCGCACCTCTTACCCCGTAAGAATTTCCCTTTTTAGTTGTTTAAGCCTTTCAAAAAAATTACCTTTGTTTTTATAAACTTTTTACAGAGAAAAAGTATGGAAAATAGCAGGTATCCGAAGTTTACCTTCACATGGATCGGTGGTCTTGTTTTATTGGCAGGGTTAATTATAGGAACAATGGCTGTTTCTTTTTTCGGCAGTTTCTGGAAAATAGCATTCAGGGAAAACCTCGAACTGAAAGACTGGTTTCTGATGGTGACTAATGCAGCCGGATTTCTTACTGCTATTGCTTTTTTCGATTTTTTTATCGTAAGGCCTTCCACCGGGAAAAAGCTGAACTTCAATTTTTCCCCAACCAATTTTTATACTTATCTCCTGATATTTCCTATGATGATCGGGATGATGTTTATTTCAGAATTTATCACCTCTCTCATACCAACTACAGGCCCGTTCTGGGGAAAATATTATGAATTTTTCTCACAGCTGATGGAACAGCTGACTTTTGAGCCGGTGATCATGATTATCATGACTGTGATTATGGCGCCTATTTTTGAAGAAATTATCTTTAGGGGAATTATTCAGAAAGGATTAATAAATAAAGGGGTAAATCCACGGAGAGCTATTGTATATGCCTCCATTATTTTTGGGCTGGTTCATGCCAATCCATGGCAGTTTGTAGGAGCGGTATTGCTTGGATGTGTATTGGGACTGGTATATTATAAAACAAAATCCCTGCTGCTTCCGATGCTGCTTCATGGATTCAATAACCTTTGTTCTTCACTGCTGGTCACTTATACCAAAAGTGAAAGCTTTGCAGATGCTTTTAAAATTTCCGAATGGGTAGTTTTGGCGGTCGGAATTGTACTTTTTTCTTTATTTTTCTATCTTTTTACGGTAAGGAATAAAGTACACTATACTGAAATATAAAGAGGAGACTGAAATTGTCAGAAATTATAATAAGGAAGAATAAAGAGCAAAATGAATATAAATATGGAATTATTAGTTGCCACGCATAACGAACACAAGAAAGAAGAAATACAACAGATTTTAGGGAATAATTTTACGGTTAAAAGTCTTACAGATTATGACATTCATGAGGAGATTGTAGAAGACGGCGATTCTTTCAATGCCAATGCCCTGATCAAAGCAAAATATTGTTTCGAAAAAACCGGAATTCCCAGTTTAGGAGACGATAGCGGCCTTGTTGTAGAAGCTCTGGATGGCAGACCGGGAATTTTCTCTGCCCGTTATGCAGGAGACCATGATTTTGCAAAAAATATAGAAAAAGTTTTAAGCGAGCTGGAAGGTAAGGAGAATAGAAAAGCTTATTTCATTACTGTTCTTTGTTATTATGACGAAAATGGTGCCCGTTACTTTGAAGGAAGGGTTCACGGAAATTTACTCACAGAAAATAAAGGACACAAAGGGTTCGGCTACGACCCTATTTTCGTTCCTGAAGGTTACGAAAGAACTTTTGCGGAAATGAATCCCGAAGATAAAAATAAGATCAGCCACCGCAAACAGGCATTAGACCTCTTTCTGGATTTCTTTAAAGTAAAAGAATAATATTCTATGCTTTTCAGCATTTAAACCTGAATCTGAAATTTATGTTTAGATTTTCTGTCGTACATTTGTTACAATAAACTATTGATTTGAGTACTTATTTAACGATATTAGGCTTTAATTCAGCGATTCCGACCATTAATTCTTCACCTACAGCACAGCTGCTGGAAATGGAAGAAAGGCACTTCCTGATCGATTGTGGGGAAGGAACCCAGGTACAGCTGAGAAAAGCGAAAGCGAGATTTTCAAAGATCAATCATATCTTTATATCACATCTTCACGGGGATCACTGCTTTGGTCTTCCCGGTCTTATTGCTTCTTTCCGTTTGCTGGGAAGAGATAATCCCCTGCATGTTTATGGCCCGAAAGGAATCAAGAAAATGCTGGAAACCATCTTTACCATTACAGAGACGCACCGTGGCTTTGAAGTGATTTATCACGAGCTTGATAAGGATTATTCTGAAAAGATCTATGAAGACAGCAGGGTAGAGGTATATACCATTCCATTGGATCACAGGATATATTGCAACGGCTATCTTTTTAAAGAAAAGCCCAAAGACAGGCACCTGAATATGAAGGAAATTGCCAAATACAGCGAAATAGAAACCTGCGATTATCACAATATAAAAGCAGGAAAAGATTTTGTTTTGAGTGACGGGTATGTCCTTAAAAATGAAGTGCTGACCCTGGATCCCGCGCCTCCTGTTTCCTATGCCTTCTGCAGCGATACCCGGTATCTTGAAACAGTGATCCCGATCATTAAAAATGTAACCGCCCTTTACCATGAATCCACTTTCCTTCATGATCTGAAAGAAATGGCAGACTATACCGGGCATTCTACTGCTTTGGAAGCAGCAATGATCGCTCAGAAAGCTGAAGTGGGAAAACTGATCCTGGGACATTTTTCGAACCGGTATGCAGACCTGACGGTATTTACCGATGAGGCAAGAAATGTTTTTCCCAATACCTTCCTGCCGAAAGCATTGGAAAGCGTAAAAATTTAAGAACGGTATGCTCAGTTTTGAAGAATTAAAAAGCTTTTTGAATGAAAAGGCAGATCAGTACAACAGTCCTGATTTTATTGAAGATGATCCTATACAGATTCCGCACCGTTTCAGTGTAAAACAGGATATTGAGATTGCAGGCTTTCTGGCAGCCACTATTTCATGGGGAAACCGGAAATCCATCATCCGGTCAGCAGATAAGATGCTTGATATCATGGGGAATTCACCGTATGATTTCGTGTTGAATCATTCTGAAAAAGACCTGGAAATCCTTCGGGAACAAAGTATTCACAGAACGTTTAACGGCGAAGATTTTGCTTACTTCATCAGGCAGTTCAATAAGATTTATAAAGAAAATGAAAGCCTGGAAAATTTGTTCCTCGTAAAAGATCAGGAAACGAATTTTCAGCATGCTATTGAAAGATTCAGAAGCAGTTTTCTGGAAACAGAGAAGCACAGGAGCCATAAGCATATCAGCTCACCTTATAAGAACTCTTCCTCCAAAAGAATCATTATGTTTCTGCGATGGATGGTAAGAAAGGACAAACATGGCGTGGATTTTGGTATCTGGGAGAATATAAATCAGAAACAACTTTCGATTCCGTTAGATGTACATACCGGAAATATTTCCAGAAAGCTCGGGCTGGTTTTCAGAACCCAGAACGACTGGAAAACCGTGGAAGAACTTGATGCCGCCATCAGGAAATTTGATGAAAACGATCCTGCTAAATATGATTTTGCCCTGTTTGGCCTTGGGGTGACCAAAGAACTTTTATAACACAGAAATGATGAAAAAGGAAAAAGAAAAAACAGAAGCTTTAGAGAAAATAGCGAATGGTATTACGTGGTGGGTAGGGTCTATCCCTTCACTTATTGTTCATACCTTATTTTTTATCATATCATTTCTTCTGCCCATGCTCAATATTGTTGAGTTTGACAAAATGCTTCTGATCCTTACAACAGTAGTCTCTTTGGAAGCGATTTACCTCGCTATTTTCATTCAGATGTCTGTCAACAAGAGTCATGAGAAGATTGAAGATATCCAGGAAGATATTGAGGAGATCAGCGAAGATATTGAAGACATTCAGGAAGATATCGAAGAAATCAGCGAAGATATTGAAGAGATCAGTGAAGATATCGAGGAGATCAACGAGGACATTGAAGATATTCAGGAAGACATTGAGGAAATTAATGAAGACGAAGATGATGAAGACCATAATGAAAGAGCGAAAAACGTGATGCTGAAGAGTAATGTGAGTTCCAACAAAAATGAAATTAAGGCTTTAAAAGATATTATCAGCCAGCTTCAGACAGAGATAGAGCAGCTGAAAAAAGACAATGAATAAAAAAGAAATAGCTTTCTTAAAAACAAAAGCAGACCGGATATATCAACGGTCTGCTTTTGTTTTTAAGATGAAAAAATAAATCCTACTAATTTTGTGGAATATATAATTATAAAATAAATTTATTGTGAATGCATGTGGTGAATTGTTTGTATCTTGTGTTAAAAAGATGTTTTTTACTGATATTTTTGCTACATTTGAACAAACAATTATAAAATGTTAGGTTATAGATTAAACAAATACTTTTTATTTCTGGTATTACTGTTTACTTCTGCAGCAGTATTTTCCCAGAATGTCAGAAGGAAATCTCCTCCCAAAAAAGCCACAGAGGCTACCATGAAAGCTGGTGCATTCATAGATGTGAATGTTCCGACTTATCCTCAGTCTGCTTATACCATTGAACAGCTTGTAAAAAACGTACTGATATCCGGAGGATCTGTATGTGCTGCTCCCAATGTAACCAACGTTACGGTATCTCCCAATCAGCTTTCGACGGATACAGAAAGAGCTTGGGGATATTTTAATAAAGGTACTACCAATTTTCCTTTCAATGATGGTATAGTATTAGTCGCCGGTAAAGCGAGAAGAGCCGGAAACGGGTACGAAGGAACCAACCCGCTTTCAGACGAAGTTCCGGGTTCCGGGATTAATGATCCTGATCTGGTAGCTGCCGTTAATCCGCCGGTTACCCTGAAGGATGTTGTAGCCGTTGAGTTTGATTTCGTTCCGAACAGCAACCAGGTGAAATTCAATTATTTATTTGCATCAGAAGAATATACAAGTGGATTCCCATGTGGTGATTTTGCCGACAGTTTTGCCCTTCTTCTAAAAAAAGTAGGCGATCCTAATTACACCAATCTTGCAATACTTCCCGGAGGCGCAGGCCCTGTAAGTGTTACGAATATTATACCGCATGGAGTAGGATGTGATGGGGAAACCATTAATGAACAATACTTCGCCGGACTGAATACCACCAATATTGAAACCAATTTCATAGGAAGAACAGTTCCCCTTACAGCAGTGGCAACGGTTATTCCGGGCCAGACATACCATTTTAAGCTTGTTCTTGCAGATGCTTTGGACCAGCGTTATGACTCTGCCGTATTTCTGCAGGGAGGATCTTTTGATATCGGAATGACCATTGTTGACGGTAACGGAAATCCTCTGGGAGACACCATCAACATGTGTGATAATACACCCCAGATATTAAAAGCGCAGGTATCTACCGTTCCGGGAATGACCTACAAATGGTATAAAAACGGAGTAGTGATTCCTAATGCAACCAGTGCCACATACATAGCGACCTCCCCGGGCGTATATCAGGTGAAGACATTTGTAGGTGGAACAGAATGCCAGCAGGCAAGCATTACCATTATAGGAGGAACCTCTCCGACGGCTCAGAATGCAACACTGAAGCTTTGTGCCACTCCAGCCCTCAGTACTTTCAATTTGGAAGATGCAAAACCGCAGATCAGTACAACGGCAGGTGCAGTATTTCGTTTTTATGCCAATCAGGCAGATGCACAGGCTCAAAACAATAACTTTATTACAAACCTTACCAACTATAACGGGACCGATGGACAGGTACTCTATGTAGTTGTTTCCAACGGTGCATTCTGCAGCAAACTTGTGACCCTGACTTTAAAAAGAGAAGAAACCCCTGTAGCTCAGCTTAATGCCCCAAGACTAAGAATCTGTGAAGGAGAATCTCTGGTACTGACTGCTTCCGGCGGTGTCACCTATCAATGGGGAGATAGTTCCGCAACCGGAGGAGTAAGAACGGTAAGCCCGACTCAGACTACTACTTACACCGTGTATGCTATCGGTGCACAGGGATGTAAATCTTTACAGCCTGCCACTATTACTATTGATGTAGTTCCTGCCATTGTTTCCTCACTGAAAGGAGGCCAGATCTGTGAAGGAGATATGATCCTTTTGGATGCCGGATCCGGACCGGGATATACCTATGAATGGAATACCGGAGAAACCACTCAGGGTATTACAGTAGGAGTACCGGGTGAATATACAGTAACGATCAGCAACGGAGTATGTTCCAAAGAATTTAAAACCCTGGTAATACAGGCTGGGATTCCGGAAATTATAAAAGTTGATTATAATGACAACGGAACAATGGTGCTTACAACCACTAATCCTAGCAACGGAATCTTAGAATATTCTGTAGACAACGGTTTTACCTGGCAATCTTCCAATGTATTTTCCAATGTACCTAAAAATACAGTCATATCCATCCGTGTTAAAGTGAAGGATACCAGCTGTGTAGGCTTTTTGGAGTACTTTACATTCGTCATGAAAAATGTGATTACCCCTAACGGAGATAATGTGAATGATATTATTGATTTCAGCGGAGTAAGCAGCTACAAAGACTTTAAAGGACTGGTTTTCGACCGGTACGGAAAAGAAGTGTTCAGGGCAGGAAAAACCAGACCTTACTGGGATGGTTATTTCCAGGGGAAACGCCTGCCTACCGCATCTTACTGGTATCAGGTAACCTATCAGGATCCTGCCAGTAAACAGATGGCAGTGAAAACTGGATGGATTCTTCTTAAAAACTTGGAATAATCATTTATATAATTTATAGAAAGGCTGGCATTTTTGTCAGCCTTTCTTATTATTTTTCAAATAAAGCAAATTTATATTGCAGAATAAGTAAGCTTGTATTAATGATAATGTAAATTGTGTTAAATTAACTTTCAATCAAAAAAAATAGTATTTTTGTTTAAAATACTATAAAATGTTAAACAGGAGGATTGGAAATTTATTTTTGGCGTTATTTTTTGCATTAATCGGAAACTTTGTTTTTGCCCAGAACATAGACAGAGCAACGATCCCTGCAAAAAAAGCCAATGCAACCTCTATGAAAGCCGGTGCTTTTATAGATGTAAATACACCCAATTACACAGAGTCCGGATACAGCATTACACAGCTGGTAAAAGAAGTGCTGATCTCCGGAGGAGCCTGTTCTACGTCCAATGTGAGCAACGTAAGTGTTTCTCCCAATTTAACAGTGAGCGATCCTGGCCGTAGCTGGGGATTCTTTAATAAAGGTACTACAGCTTTTCCATTTGCGAAAGGTATCGTTCTTTCTACAGGATATGCTGCAAAAGCAGGAAATACTTATCAGGGTATTTTGAATGATGGTATAAATACTCTTGGAGATACAGATCTGGCTTCAGCTCTGGGGATCAATAATGCTGAACTGAGAGATGCTACCTACATTGAATTCGACTTTGTACCGGCTTCTACAGAAATTTCATTCAGATACTTGTTTGCCTCCAAAGAATATGCGCCCGGGTTCCAGTTCGCATGTACCAAATCAGATGGATTTGCTTTATTGCTAAAAAAGGCAACAGATCCTACCTATACCAATCTGGCCGTACTTCCCGGAGGTGCCGGACCTGTAAGTGTTACCAATATCCACCCGGCAATTCCCGGAGGTTGTGGCGCCGTTAACGCTTCCTATTTTGCCGGAATAAATAATCCGGTTGTTGAAACCAATTTTGACGGGCGTACAATACCTTTAACCGCAAAAGCTACGGTAACTCCAGGTGTAACTTATCACTTTAAAATGGTTTTGGCAGATTTCAGCGACAGAAATTACGATTCAGCAGTATTTCTTGAAGCAGGATCATTCGATATCGGGGTAAAAATTTTAGACCCTGCCGGAGTTCAGCTTCCTGATACGGTTTATATGTGCGATAATACTCCCCAGACATTTACAGCCTCTGTACAGGCTCCTAATGTTACCTATCAGTGGTTTTTAAATAATAATCCTATTGCTGGCCAGACAGGTCCGAGCTATACCGCTACACAGCCTGGAGTATACAGTGTTCAGGTATTCATCCAGGGAAATACCTGTCCCGGAACGGGAACCATTACAGTAGTGGGAGGAACTTCCCCCACCGTACAGAATGCTACCCTGACAGCCTGTTATGCCGCCGGAAATGCAACTTTTAATCTGCCTTCCGCAAATGCTTCGATCAGTACGACGCCCGGTGCAACGTTTTCATACTACGTAAACCAGGCAGATGCCAATGCCGGAAATACAAATACTATTCCCAGCCCTGCCACTTATTCGAGTCCGGGTGGGCAAACAGTCTATGTTCTTGTTAAAAACGGTTTCTGCTCCAAAGTAGCTGAGCTGCAGCTGGTAAAAGCTCCTCAGATGACCGCATCAATTCTGCCGCCGGCGGTATTGACCTGTGCCAGCTCACAGACAACTTTAGATGCTTCAGCTTCTGTTTATCCTGCAGGATCTACTTTTAACTGGACAACCACAGGAGGAAATATAGTTTCAGGAGGAACGACCTTAACCCCGGTTATCAATGCTCCCGGAACCTATACTTTAACCATATCCAAAACTTATCAGCCAGGAGGGGTGATCTGTACCGCTACTGCTAGTGTTACAGTTACCGGAGACAGTGCTCCACCGGTTACAGGACTTACGGCAAGTAAAATACAGATATGCAGCGGTGAATCCGTAACGTTAACGGCATCAGGAGGTACTACCTATAACTGGACGGGCCTTCCGGGAACAGGAAATACCCAGACCGTATCACCTACGGCAACTACAACTTATACAGTAACTGCAGTAGGAGCCAATGGATGCGTTTCTCAAAATCCTGCAACAATCACGATTGAAGTTTCACAGCCTATTACTGTGCAGAATGCCGTATTGCATAAATGCTATGCTCCGGGACTTACCTATGACCTGACAACTGCTCAGAGCCAGATTACTTCAGCAGGAGCTGGGGTTACTTTTACTTACTATATCAACCAGGCTGATGCTCTTGCAGGCAATACTAATTTTATTACAACGCCTACAACTTATTCTCCTCCGGGAAATCAGACCATATACGTATTGGTAAAGAATGGAGGATGTCAGTATGTGGTTTCCCTTCAGTTACTGAGAACAGCTGAAACAACACTTACCATTGCAGCGCCGCAGGAAATAACCTGTACTACACCTCAGACTACATTAAATGCTTCGGCATCTGTAGTGCCTGCAGGATCTACCATTGCCTGGACAGCAGCAGGAGGAGGAAATATTGTATCAGGTGCAAATACCCTTACCCCTGTAGTTAACGCAGGAGGAACCTATACACTTACGGTTACCAATGTATCACAGCCTGGAAATCTAAGCTGTACTTATACGGCAACCGTAACCGTAACTCAAAATACAACATTACCAACAGCTACTGTAGTGTCTTCACAACCCCGAATATGTCTGGGAGAATCTGTAACCCTGACAGCTTCCGGTGGAGTTACCTATAACTGGGTAGGACTTCCAGGAAACGGAAATACACAGGTAGTTTCTCCGACTTTAACTACAGTATATACGGTATATGCAGTATCTGCTAATGGCTGTGTTTCAGCAACCCCGGCAACGGTTACTGTTATCGTAGGACCACCAACAGCAGGTTTATCGGCATCTAAAATAAAAATCTGTGCCGGAGAATCTGTAACACTTACCGCTACAGGTGGAGTTACCTATAATTGGGTAGGGCTTCCGGGTAACGGAAATACACAGGTAGTTACTCCTACAATTACTACGGAATACTCAGTGTATGCACTTGGAGGTAATGGCTGTAGCTCAATAAACCCAGCGAAAGTAACAATTGAAGTAGTTCCTGCTATTGTATCAACCTTGGAAGATGTATATGTATGTGAAGGAGATACAGGAGTTTTAGATGCCGGCCCAGGTACGAATTATACCTACTTATGGAATACCGGAGCAACCACTCAAACCATATCTACCAATGTGCCCGGAACTTATACCGTTACCATCAGTAACGGAACATGTTCCAAAACATTTACTGGAAAACTGTTAAATCCGGATCTGCCTAAATTTACGAATATCGTATACGATAACCATGTGCTTACCCTTACGGCAAGCAATCCTACAGGAGGTGCTTTAGAATACTCCATAGACGGAGGAGTAGTATGGCAGTCATCCAATATATTCTATAATGTATTGAACAATACCAACTACCATCTGATGGTAAGGGTAGTAGATGCAAAATGTGGTACAACATTGGATTATTTCACTTTTGTAATCAGTAACGCTATTACACCTAATATGGATGGAGTGAATGATACGATTGATTTCTCCGGAATCAGCGGCTATAATAATTTTGCAGCATCAATTTTTGACCGCTATGGTGCAGAACTCTTCAGGGCTACTAAAACCGATGCAGTCTGGAGAGGCTCTTTAAAAGGTCTGAACCTTGCTACAGGCACTTACTGGTATAAGGTACAATGGGAAAATCCGGCAAGTAAAAAGCTTGAACTCCGCTCAGGCTGGATATTGCTAAAAAATAGAAACTAACATGCAAACCTTCCATATTTGGAAGGTTTGTTTTTTTTATATTAAAAAATAGATAAAAAATATAGGATATATTTAGAAATAAATTAAATTTGTTGAAACAAAAGTATTATGCGAAGAAATCTACTATTCCTTTTATTTTTCTTAGTCGTATCGACATTTTTATATTCTCAAACAGACGGGCCCCGCAAGCCTCCCAAAAATCAACCCTCAGGATCAGCTACTCAGAAAGCGGGCACCTTTATTGATGTGAATGCTCCGGGATATACGGAATCCAGCTATTCCATTACACAACTGGTAAAAGATGTCCTGATCTCTTCAGGTACAAATACCTGCGTAACACCTGCGGTATCCAATGTGAAAATTACTCCGAACCATGCCGTATCTGATGCTGACAGATCATGGGGATATTTCCACAAAGGAACAACCAATTTTCCTTTTAAGGATGGGATCGTACTTTCTACAGGGAAAGCCAGAAGAGCCGGTAACGGTCCGGAAGGAAACCTGAGTGACAATAACGGGGGAGGAACGGATTCCGATCTTGCACAGGCCATTGGATCTACCGGGACACTGACGGATGCTGTTCTTCTGGAATTTGACTTTGTTCCTACTACTTCACAGATTAAATTTAATTATATCCTGGCATCCGAAGAGTACTCCGGTTCATTTCCATGTCAGTACGCAGATGCCTTTGCTATTTTGCTTAGACCTACATCGGGTGGGCCATACCAGAATATGGCAATACTTCCCGGTGGTGCCGGTCCTGTAAGCATTACCAATATTCACCCGTTAATTACTGGTGGCGGGGGATGCCCTGCTGTTAACGAACAGTTTTTTGGAGGTTATAATACCGGTAATGTTGAAACAAATTTTGAAGGAAGAACAATTCCTCTTACTGCAACTGCGACTGTAATGGCAGGGCAGCAATATCACTTTAAAATGGTCGTTGCAGATTATTCACCGGGAAGTTATGAAGATCATGGCTGGGATTCTGCCGTATTTTTAGAAGGAGGATCATTTAATATTGGTGTTGAGCTTTTAGACCCTAGCGGTGCCACTTTACCTTCTGATATTAATGTTTGTGATAACGAACCTCAGTTAATTACTGCTTCGGTAAGCGACCCTAACTTATTATACCAGTGGTATCTGAATGGGGCCCCTATAACTGGTGCAACGACTAATACCATTACGGCTGTTCAACCGGGAACTTATACTATTGAGGTAAGTGTTCCGGGGAATCCTTGTCCGGGTAAAGCGACTATACAGATTCATGGAGGAACTACTCCGCAGGCACAGGATGCTACGCTTCTGCTATGTTCCACACCGGATATTACCACTTTTGACCTGACTGAAGCTATGCCTTCAATAAGCCCGACTCCGGGAGCAGTATTCAAGTTTTATGTTGATCAGGCTGATGCTTTGGCTCAGAATGGTAATTATATTCAGAATATTTTAAACTATAACGGGACGGACGGACAGATTCTGTATGTTGTAGTATCCAACGGAGGTTTCTGCAGCAAAATGATAGAACTGACCCTGCAAAAAGAAACCACACCAAAGGCGGGTATTAAATCTTCCCGTATCAAGATATGTCCGGGAGAAACAGTAACACTGACTGCTGATGGAGGGGTAACCTACCAGTGGGGTAATTTCCCTGGTACCGGCAATACCCAAACGGTAACTTTATACCAGACTACAACATTTACAGTGTATGCAGTCGGGACAAAAGGATGCCGTTCATTAAACCCGGCTTCCATTACAGTAGAGGTTACTCCTGAAATTACCTCACCTTTAAAAGATGTAGAAATGTGTCTGGGTGACCGTATTACTTTAGACGCAGGTGCCGGGCCGAACTACAAATATTTATGGAGCACGGGAGCAACTACTCAAACTATTACTGCAGACAGCTGGGGTATTTACACTGTAGAAGTTGATAACGGATTCTGTAAAAAGATTTTCACGGCGAAAGTGGGAGGTGCGGCCACTCCTTTCGTAACAGCCGTTCAGTATGAAAGTGCCAAAAAAACAGTGACAATTATTGCTGAAAATCCTATGATGAACAATACTCCAAGCACTTTGGAATATTCCTTGGATAATGGAATTACATGGCAGCAGTCCAATATTTTCACTAATCTTCTAGACAATACCAACTATACCATATTGATCAGAAGAGTAGGAACTCATTGCGTAGGAACTTTTGATTTCTATACCCTTCAGATCAATAATATCATTACACCGAATAATGATGGTGTGAATGATGTACTTGATCTTACAGCATTGGGTGAATTCAAAAATTTCACAGGATCTATCTTTGACAGATATGGAGTGGAAATGTTCAGGTTCTCTAAAGAAAAACCGGTCTGGGATGGAACGGTAGGAGGAAAGAAACTTCCTACAGCGACTTATTGGTATAAATTTAATTTTGAGTACCCTAAGTCAAAAGCTCAGATGAACTGGTCCGGATGGATCATGCTTAAGAACCGCGAATAAAAGATAAAGCATACAGAAAAGCCTTTCAAGTTTTCTTGAAAGGCTTTTTTATTTTTTTGAATTAATCTTTATTGATTCTGTTTCCAGAGATTGGCAAAACCGATAAAATCTGTAACACTGAGTTCTTCCGCTCTTTTATCTAAAAATTCATGAGTTTTTAAAGCTTCAGGAATATTTAATATTTTCAGGGAATTCGAAAGTTTTTTTCTTCTCTGGTTAAACCCGGCTTTTACGATCTGTTTAAACAGAACTTCATTTCCCGCCAGGCCTTCTTTTGGATTTCTCGTCAGCCTGATCACACCCGATTTTACTTTAGGGGGCGGATTAAATACATTTTCATGAACCGTGAACAGGTAAGATACATCGTAATATGCCTGGATCAGGACAGAAAGAATCCCGTAATCTTTAGTTCTGGGTACAGCTGCCGTTCTCTCAGCCACTTCTTTCTGGAACATTCCTACCATTTCAGGGATCTGCTGGTAATAATCAACGATCTTGAAAAGAATCTGGGAAGAAATGTTGTAAGGGAAATTACCAATGATGGCAATCTGTTCTCCATCGATAAAATGGAAGTCCTGCTTCAGGAAATCTCCCACAAAAGTGTTTTCCGTAATCTTCGGATAATTGTTTTTCAGGTATTCTATAGATTCGGTATCAATCTCTGCCAGGTAGACTGTCTGATCTTTTTCAAGCAGGTATTTGGTAAGAACGCCCATTCCCGGACCAACTTCCATGACGTTTTTATAGTCTTCAAAACTAAGACCTTCCACGATTTTTCTCGCGATATTTTCATCTGTCAGAAAGTGCTGTCCAAGATGTTTTTTTGCTTTTACACTCAAAGTTTTTTATGATTTTATTAACAATGATTTTCTTTATTTCGTCCCAAATTTCGGAAGATTTTTTCTATTTTAGCCAAAAATTTTAATATTAATGGCTAAATCTGTAGATGAGTTTAATAAGAAAAGGCTTCGGTCAAGCAATATTACAGTAGTAATAAGTATCGCATTAGTGTTATTTTTGTTAGGATTAATGGGGCTTATCTTAATCAATGCCCAGAAGTATTCTGACTATATAAAAGAACAGTTGGTGGTAAATGCTTATTTTGATGAAAATTTTGATGTAAAAGATTCTGTAAAAATTGCAAAACTAGAAGAAGAAACTTTTAAAAAGGTACAGACATTAGCTCCTGTAAAAAAAGCGACCTATATTTCAAGGGATATGGCGGCTAAAGAAGCCAAAAAAACAATGGGGATAGACAGTGATGCGCTTTTTGAAGAAAACATTTTCCCTTCGTCTATCGAGGTGGCATTAAAGCCTGAATATGTGGATCCGGCAAAAATTGATGAAGCAATTAAAGTCATTAAAGCCGTTCCGGGAATTGTAGATGTTAAAAATGACAGTACTTTGATGGTGGATGTTTACAATAACCTGAGCAGAATCCTGAAATGGATCTTAGGTTTTTCCGTTTTATTCCTGATCCTGGCCGTTGTTTTAATTAACAATTCGATCCGTCTGAAAATATTTTCCAAGAGATTTATTATTAAAACCATGCAGCTGGTAGGGGCAAAAAGAAGGTTCATCCTTAAGCCGTTTATTATTGAAGCAGTTATTCTGGGTGCTATAGGATCTGTAATCGGACTTCTGGCACTGGGTGGGGTATGGTATTACTTTACAAGCCAGATCGGTTCAGCCTTCGTACAGGATACCAACCAATATTTCTGGCTGGTTATCTTAGTGCTTGGAGTAGGAATTTTTATATCTGTTTTAAGTACTATCTTCGCTACATGGAGATTCTTAAAATCAAACGTTGACGACTTATATTACTCTTAATAATGAGCAAAAAAACAAATAAACTGGCCGCTTCAGAGTTTGGCAGAGAAACCGAAGCACCACAGGAAAATGCCTTTTATTTCGGGCAGCAGAACTTCAAGTGGATGCTGATAGGGCTGGCCTTTATCGTAGTAGGTTTTCTACTGATGATGGGCCCGGATGCTAATACAGTAGACGGTAAATTTGATCCCAATGCATGGAATGACGGTATTTTTTCCGTCCGCAGGATCAGAATTGCGCCGCTGTTTGTAGTGATAGGCTTTGTAATAGAAGTTTACGCTATTTTAAAAAGAAAATAAATTATACATTCTTTATTTGGAGATTAAAAGGTGAACGGATTTGGATAAACTTCTAAATTCAGAATCTTTTAATCTTTAAATTTTTTATATACACAAAATATGGATTTAATTAAAGCAATCATTATTGCTATTATTGAAGGGCTTACAGAGTATCTACCAATTTCTTCTACGGCGCACATGGGATTTGCAGCCAACATTATGGGACTGCAGGAAGACGAGTTCCTGAAAATGTTTCAGGTGTCTATTCAGTTTGGGGCTATATTATCCGTTGTAGTAGCGTACTGGAAAAAGTTTTTTGATCTGAAGAATCTTCAGTTTTATTATAAGCTTGCTTTTGCCGTAGTTCCTGCATTGGTTCTCGGTTATTTATTTGATGATAAAATTGAAGCCGTTCTGGGAAACCAGATCGCTATTTCTTCAGTTTTGGTACTGGGAGGGGTGGTACTGCTTTTTGCAGACAAATGGTTCAAAAATCCTGTAATTGATGATGAAAAAGGAATTACCATCAGAAAAGCAATTACCATTGGTTTTTGGCAGTGTCTGGCCATGATGCCGGGAACCAGCCGCAGTGCTGCTTCTATCATCGGAGGAATGTCACAGGGATTGACAAGAAAAGCTGCGGCGGAATTTTCATTTTTCCTGGCAGTACCAACCATGCTGGCAGTAACCGTATATTCCGTTTTCCTGAAAACCTGGGGTAAAGAAACCGGAAATCCTCAAAAGGGATATGAAATGATCATGGCATCTCAGGATCATATTATGGTTTTTGTGATAGGAAATATTGTGGCATTTATTGTAGCATTAATTGCTATTAAGGCGTTTATCGGGGTATTGAACAAATATGGTTTCAGACCTTGGGGTTGGTACCGTATCTTTGTGGGAATCGCCCTGCTAATCTATTTCTATTTCTTTAAATAAATCCATGAAGATTAGTAATATTGTCAAGCTATTGGCATTTTCCGGTTTAATTGTTTCCTGTACGCCTGTCCACACGCTGTTCGTAAAGAATAATACCGGAGAAAGAATAGAATTCTTTGTTGAGCTTAAAGAAAAAAGCACAGATGAAAATTTATTGATCTGCAAAGAGCTTGTACCGGATGAAAAGCTGGATCACAAACCTTTTATGGAATACAGCAAAGAGGGAAAATGTTACCGTCAGAAAATTACATCCGTCAGTAAAACCAGTTATAAATTCAATTTACCTGAACATTATACAGTGAATATTACACCCAATAATTCTGTGTATCCTTTTAAGAATATATATTACTTCATTGGCGATAAAAAATGTTTTGTCAATGTAGAAAACGGCCCTGAATGCAGGCAGAAAGTCAATAAGCTGCCAAGTTTAGTAAGTATCACCGAAATTTTAGAATAATGACCGCCGAAGAACTGCAATCAGGATATGTTTTTTTATTGGACAAACCTTTGGACTGGACTTCTTTCCAGGCTGTCAATAAAATGAAATACAAACTCAAAAGAGAGTTTAATCTTCCCAAGAAATTCAAAATAGGCCACGCCGGAACTTTAGATCCGAGAGCAACTGGTCTGCTTATTGTCTGCTGCGGGAAATTCACAAAGAAAATTCCTGAAATTCAGGATGCCCCTAAAGAATACTGGACCGAAATTAAAGTAGGCGTACAGACAGAATCCTATGATACGGAAAAGCCTGAAATACTTCACCAGGATTTTGCCCATATTACAGAAGAACAGATAAAGGAAGTTCTTGAAAAGTTTGTAGGAGAAATAGAACAGAAACCGCCGGTATATTCTGCGATAAAAGTAGACGGACAAAGAGCCTATAACCTGGCCAGAGCAGGAGAGGAAGTAGAGATGAAATCCAGGAAAACAACTATTTTTTACATTAACGATATTAAAATTGATCTTCCTTTGGTCAGCTTTACAGTTGGCTGTTCAAAAGGGACCTATATCAGAAGCCTTGCTCATGATATCGGGCAGGAATTGGGAGTTGGCGCTTATCTTACGCAGCTCAGACGTACAAAAATAGGGGATTACACCATCGAAAATGCCACAGCAGATTTCTTAGAGAACGAATACAGATTTGAAAATTTATAATTAAAAGTTGTATTTTTACTTATACCCGGAAATTAAAATTATACAGGTTACGGAGAAGACTAATGGAAAAAACACGTATCAATAAATATTTATCAGAAGTTGGTTATTGTTCAAGAAGAGCCGCAGATAAGCTCTTGGAGGAAGGCAGAATAACAATTAACGGGAAAGTTCCGGAAATGGGGACCAAAGTTTCGGATGAAGATCTTGTAGAAGTAGATGGGAAACCAATCCGTGAACCTCAGGATAAACATGTATATATTGCTTTTAATAAACCTGTGGGAATCGTCTGCACTACAGACACAAAACGGGAGAAGAATAATATCGTAGATTATATTAACCATCCGAAAAGGATTTTCCCTATCGGAAGGCTGGATAAACCCAGTGAAGGTCTTATTCTGCTTACCAGCGACGGAGATATCGTTAATAAAATCCTGAGGGCAAGAAATAACCACGAGAAAGAATATATCGTTCGGGTAGACAAACCCATTTCGCCTAAATTCCTTGATAAAATGAGAAACGGAGTCCCGATTCTTGATACGGTCACTAAAAAATGTGAAGTAGAAAAGATTGATGATATGACCTTCCGGATTATCCTTACCCAGGGACTGAACAGGCAGATTAGAAGAATGTGCGAATTCCTCGGTTATGAAGTAAAAAAGCTGAAACGTATCCGGATTATGAATATCAAGCTGGATCTTCCGGTGGGAAAATGGCGTGACCTTACAGAAGAAGAATTTAATACGCTCAGCAGCCTCCTTTCTGATTCTGTCAAAACGATCGATTGAGATTATAACACATTAATAATAAAAAATAAGCAGGAAAATTATTTCCTGCTTATTTTTTTTCTGTCATAGTTTTTAAACAATTTAGCATGTCTATCTTCAAAAAAACTGTTTGAAGAAAATCAAAAAAAATATTTAAAATGTAGCTGTTTTATAATATTCACACATTGGTGTAATATTTTTAGTTTGTAAGTGAAATTATGTTATATTTATAAAAGTAACTATTAAAGCTAAAAACCATGAAATTAAAATTTAACCTACTTTCCCTTATTATTTTACTGACATTTTCTAATTGTCAAAATGACCACCATAATCAGGATCTTCCGCACGATACTTCTTTTTATATTGATTATAGAAGCCTGAAAGGTTTGCCAGATGGAATAGCGGTAATTGAGCTCGATCCTGAAGCCCCAAATTTTGGACATATCAGCAGCAAACTTGAATTGGGCGTTGGTGTTCTGCCTCATCATCTTTACTATAACCAGGGTGCAAATAAATTGTATACCACTGCTTTAGGAGGTAATTATCTTTACCAGATAAAAACGGAAAAAGACAAAACCGGACAGCCCAAATTAGTTGATGCCACCCCTATTGATACAGGTGAGAATACAGTAGGGGAAAATTTGTTCTTTACCAATGATGGAAGATATTTTATGACTTTTATGGGAGGGGCAGGAGGACCAAGAGATGGCAGCATAGGTGTTTTTAACGCAAACAACAACCAGCTTATCAAAACTATTAAGGCACCAATTCAAACCAATCCCAATCAATTTATTATGTATCCGCATGGTATTTCTGTAAATGAGGAAAAAGGAATAATGATGGTGACCTCAACCATTCACCCGGATCTTACTACCGGAATGGGAAATACCTGTACTTTACTGGATATGAATACCTATGAATTAAAAGAAACCTATCTGGTAGCAGACTCACAAACGGATATGTCCAGTCCTGTGGAAGTTCTGTTACTGCGAGGGAAATTTCCGCAATATGCCCTTGCAACGACAATGCTGGGCGGCGATATCTGGATTGCTCCATACAATGCTACAACCAAGAAGTATGATGCTTTCAGTAAAATATTTGACGGAAGTACACAGGGATTAGGCTGGACACTCGAAATGTACATCGATGATAACAGCAGGCTATATGTAAGTTTTGCAGATCCCGGCAAAGTTTTGGTATTTGATATAAGTAATCTTCCTCAGCTAAAGCTTTTAAAAACCCTTACCGCAGATAAAGGAGCACATCATATGGTTTTCTTTAAAACCAAAAAAGGAAAAGAAGTTGTTGCGGTGCAAAATAACCTGCTGGATATTCCTAACTTAAATTCCGGCACCATTAGTGTCATTGAAATCGAGACCGGGAAAACGTTAGGCTCTGTCGATTTAAGAACCAAATATGGAATACTGCCTGAGTCAATTGAAGGAACCAATGGCCCCAGCAGCTACATGCACCATTAACACTTAAAATAATACACCAGATCAGAAACTACCCGTAATAACAGATGTTCTTATGGGTAGTTTTTAGTATATAGTTTCAGTTATTTTAAATATAATTTCATTCTTTCTTCATACTCAGGTTTTAATTTTAAAAGCTTCAGAATTTTCTTGTCATCCTTGTATGTAGTCCGGTAGAATATGATCTTATCAGCAGAATATTTGAAGTAGGGATGGTCTTTCAGCCATTCTTCCGGAGCTTCTGTTAAAGTATATTTAGGAACATTTGAAACATCCAGCGGAGCAATGGAAATTAATTTTTGAACCAAATTTTTATCAATATTATAGGTATCTAAAATTTGTTGTTTACTGACAAAACCTCTCAGTTTTTTTCTAAAGCCGATCATCGATCCGGCACTTTTTTCATCCAAACCAAATTCCAGCAATTGCTTGAATGTGATCATATTTAAATCAACCTTTGAAAAATCAGTTTCCTGCTTTTTTTCCACGGCAGGGCTGAGTTTAATATATGGCTTTAATTCCTGGAATTTCTGAGCTGAAATTACAAAACACTTCTGAATATCTTCCAGTGTTTTAAAACTTCCCCTGAGATTTCTGTCCCGGTAATTAACAATAGCATTGGCCTGTTTTTCTGAAAAACCGAAAGCTTTCCATTCTTCCGGATTCAAAATGTTAGGATCAAAAGTATGATACGAACTGTTGGACTTTACAGCATAATTTTGACCTGAGTTTTTAAAATCAGTTGGAGTTTTCGCAGGAAGCATTAAATAGGGTTCAAGCTTGCTGTAATTTTCAGAAGAAATGATAAAGCACTCTTTGAATTTTTCCTTACTTACAAAACTTCCGCCCAAATAATTTTTGTATTTTAAAATAGCTTCAGCCTGTTTTTCACTGAAACCCATTTTTATCCATTCGGAAGAAGAAAGTCCATCAGGATTGAATTTTCTGGAAACAATAATCTCTTTCTTGTCATCATTTCTAAATATCTCAAAACGTTCTCCTTTTGCAGTTTCAGGAAGAAGGATGAAAGACTCCAGTTCGGTGAATTTTTCGGCAGAAATTGCATAGCATTTTTTCAGCTGCTCTTTTGATGTGAATTCACCGCCTACAATTTTTTTGTAATTAAGAATAGTGGAAGCCTGCTTTTCGGAAAATCCTAAATGCTCCCATTGCTTTTCATCCAGATCATTTGGGTCGAAATCAGTCAGATTTGGAGAAACGAAATGCTCCGTAATAAATTTAATTTCCGGGAAATTTTCTTTTTCCCTGCTGGTATACTTTTGAAAAGCCAGCAGCACGATCAGCAGCATCGCCATGAATGCCAGTTTGTGGTAATAGTTTTTTCTCATCATAAAGTAAACTTATCAATAAAAATAAGTTGAAGCAATGATGAGATACAAAAAGGATATTTTTGTACAATAAATTCATTTAAATGATTTTTAAATTACACCTCTGTACATATTGTATAGAATTATTTGAAGAAATAGAGGGGTAAATATTCTGTGAATATCTTTAAAATGATTTGAAATAAGACATTGATCTATACAGGTTTACACTCATTAAGATGAAAAACTTAATTAAGAATGATTAGTACAATAAAGGTAGAATGATTTTAATAGGAAAATATAGATAGAATTTTAATCATATATTTGTATAAGTGGATTACCCATAAATATTAACAATTTGTATAAATTCCAACATAAGAATTCGTGCAAATCTGTGAAATTAGTGGCAAATAAAATATTCCTTTATAGAAAAAATGACAGCATGAAATTATTCTGAATCTCTCTCTGCCAGTGAAGCTTTCAGTTTTTGGAGCTCAGCTTTTATAAATTCAAGACGGTCAATGATGGTTACCGTTTCAGAAATTTTACTGTTGGTGGTTAAGGCAATTCTTGCCCCATCCAGTGTGTACCCTTTTTCTTTTACCAGATGGTAGATCATCTGCAGGTTCTTGATATCTTCAGGAGTAAAGTAGCGGTTGCCTTTTTTATTCTTTTTAGGTTTAATAATGGGAAATTCCTGCTCCCAATACCGTATCAGCGAAGTGTTTACATCAAAAGCTTTGGCCACTTCTCCTATGGAATAGTACAGTTTGTCAGGTAAATTTATTTTCATTTTACAAATCCTAAAAGCCAAAGATAAAAATTTTTTAAACTCGGATGCAAATATGCACCGGTATTATCTCTGTAAATGTTCTGTATTGGGATATTCTTTTTCATTGGCTATTCTTTTTCAGTTGTGTTTTGTGTCTTTTTACTGTAATTTTACCATCAATCTACCATCGTTTATAAACAGCAATGAATCCCATCTCCGTTCTTCATATTGAACTTTTCCAGTCCGGCAGGAATACCTCGGATTTTTATTTCAATACCATGAAGGATCATCTGGTGGTGGGACACCGGCACATTGAAAAGCCGCACCGGCATGATTTCTATGCCGCTGTCCTTTTTACACAAGGAAAAGGCATTCATGAGATTGATTTTCAGAGGTATGATGTTTCAGAAGGAAGTCTGTTTTTCCTTTCTCCGGGACAAATCCACAGCTGGGAGCTTTCGGAAGATATCGACGGGTATATTTTCTTTTGTTCACAGGAATTTTATGAAATGCATTATGTGAGCCAGAAGCTGAGAAATTTTCCGTTTTTTGGTTCAGTGTCATTCCCCAGGAAATTACAGCTGGAGATTGATGAATTGGAAAAAATAAACCGCCTATTTTTGGAATTGGGGGAAGAGTTTCACTCTTCAAATTTTATGAAGGAAGGCTTTATCCTTTCCCTGATGTCTCAGATTTTCATTAATGCAGCAAGGCTGTTTTCAAAAGACCATAATATACATGCTTCTTCTGCCAGTCTTTCTTATTTTAAGCATTACCAGGACTTTGAAAGCCTGATAGAACAGTATTTTACCGGGCAAAAATCAATTTCCTACTATGCATCCTTGCTGGGAATTACTCCGAAACACCTTAACCGGATTACCCAATCCGTTGTTCAGAAAACAGCCACCGATATCATTACTGAAAGGGTAGTGCTCGAAGCCAAAAGAATGCTGATGTACCTCGATGAAAGCCTTGTGGAAATTGCTTTCCGACTTGGCTATGAAGAATATTCCTATTTTGTAAGAGTATTCCGGAAAAGCTCCGGAATGACTCCTACGCAGTTTATGAGGAAATACAAGGTTTGAAAGTTTTAAGAAAACTCAATGATTTAGACAAGAAAAAATGTAATCCAATTATTTTTTTTAGTTTTGAAAAAAATACAAATACCCGAATGTTTCAAAAAGTTATATCCCTCGAAAAAAATAAAAAAGAATTCTATTTTTTACTTTTATATAAAGCACTTTTATTGCTGATTTTATTTTATAGCGTTTACAAGTTGTATCTAAAATCTAAACTTTCACTACAAGAATGGACGGTTTCTGATTGGCTTATCAATTATGAAGATGGTGGTTTTAAAAGAAGAGGAATTGGTGGGCAGTTATTGTTTTTTTTACAGGATATAACTCATTTCTCTCTGCCCTTCATTGTTTTTTTGTTACAAGCCCTTTTTTATGGATTCATCTATTATTTTTTCATTAAACTAATTAGCCAGAAGAAAATAGATTGGAATATTTTATTAATTTTAATATCACCACTTTGTCTCAGTTATATTTGTATAAATGTAGGATACTCGGGTAGGAAAGAGATTATTTTGTTTGCATTAATGGGTTATTTGGCAACAGGCGGTGTTTCAAGATTAAAATCCATCTTTGTCATTGCAGGGTATTGTATAGGATTGTTTTTTCACGAAATGTTTATCTTTTATCTGCCGTTGGTTATATCAATATTCTATTTGAAAACCAAGAAAATTAATTCTTTAGAAGTTTATACTCTTATTATACTCTCCTTTATTATTATTGCTGTTATTTATTATTTCGGAGGAGAAGTTAATCAAGGTAAAAGTATTGAAATTCTTAAAAATAGAGGGGTTGAGTTTGCCTATTTTAATATTTTTAATTATGATAAAATAGAAGATCCTACTTTTATAGGGAGAGTATATATATCTTTTTCATTATTTATCGCTGAATTATTTTTTGTTATTTTTCAATTGGGCTATTATGTTTATAAATTTCATAAAAAATATTTTAAGTATTTTTTATTTATTAATATTCTTTCTTTGATTTTTGTAGCTCCTTTATTTTACTTGGGGGTAGACTGGTTTAGATGGATCAATATCTATTGTGTACTTTTGTCTTTAACTGTCATTTTAATGCTTCCGGATAGAAAGAAAACTGAGGAATTATTTAATCATAATGCTACAATAAAAAGTTTTATACTTATAGCACCTGTTTTTTTTATTCTTTTTTTTATTCATATACAGTATGATGCATCCGGATCTAGTTTGCATGGTACCATTATGTATTTCAAAACTAAATTTGATTACCTCATGGGACATTAGCTAATCGATTCCTATGTAGTTGATGAGAAAATACAAGGCTTAATAATTCAAAGTTAAATGTTTAAGGATGATAGAGGAAATTTATCGAAGTCTAAGGATGTACTATCTCCAATTCTATACCTGATAACTCCAATCCCGGCACCGCGAATCCCGTAACTTGCACCCCGCATCACAACAAAAGCTTAAAAGGACCCTCAAATGTAGTCTCAAACGAATCCAGCATTTCTCCTTTTTCGTCAAATACGCCAATAACCATATTCTGCTTGGAAAATTTAATGTCTTGTTCAGGGAACGTAATATTGATATTTCCTTTTAAGATCTGGTCGTCTTTCAGGATAATTTTTTCCGAACCGAAATAGGTGATTTCCGCATTGGCCGGAGTCATTACTTTAATGGTAAGGACCTTTTTTTCATTAGATTTATTTAAAAGAGTGTAAATAAAAGTATTCGTGATCTTACCGTCTTTAATGAAAAATGTGGAACCTGCCGGCTTGATGAATTTAGCTTCCATGGAACCCCGGTCATACATCAAAAATCCTAAAAATCCGATTAAAAGGGCCAGAAATATTGTGGTAGCCTTCATTCTTGAAGTGAATCTGAATGACTCCTGGTTTTCAATTTCTGCTTCTGTGGCGTAGCGGATTAATCCTTTAGGAAGCCCAAGCTTATCCATTACCTCATCACAGGCATCTATGCAGGCTGTACAGTTGACGCATTCCAGCTGCTGTCCGTTTCTGATGTCAATACCCGTAGGACATACAACCACACACTGATGGCAGTCGATGCAGTCTCCTTTTCCTGTAGCTTTTCTGTCTTCATTATTACGCCATTTTGAACGGTTTTCCCCTCTTTTAAAATCATAATACACATTGATGGTTTGTTTGTCGATCAATACTCCCTGAAGTCTTCCGTATGGACAGACTAAGGTACAAACCTGTTCACGAAGCCATGCAAAGACGAAATAAAATGTCATGGTGAAGAATATCATAACAAGGAATTTTACCGAATTGGCTTCCGGTCCTTCTTTCATAATCCGGAACACTTCTTCATATCCTACAATGTACATGAACATGAAATGGGAAATAAGTAATGAGATGAAGGCAAAGGCAGACCATTTCAGTACTCTTTTTCTGATTTTTTCGGTGTCCCATTCCTGTCTGTCCAGTTTCATCTGCTTGTTTCTGTCCCCTTCTATCCAGTATTCTATTTTACGGAATACCATTTCCATAAAAAGTGTTTGAGGACACAGCCATCCGCAGAATATTCTTCCGAAAACTACTGTAAACAGCATGACAAATATTACTGAAGTTACTGCTCCCAAAGCAAGAATAAAGAAATCCTGGAGGTAAAAAGGCTGTCCAAGGATAAAAAACTTTCTGTCGATTACATTGATCAGCAGAAACGGATTACCATTGATTTTTACAAACGGCAATCCAAAAAATAAGGCGAGCATGAGATAGCTTGCGTAGTTTCTGTAGTTGGTATACTTTCCTTTTGGCTTTCGGGGAAAGACCCATTTCCGTTTTCCCGTTTCATCCATAGTTCCTACCGAATTTCTAAACGCTTCATTTTCGGTTCCTATAAATTTGTCACTGCTTGATTCTGCACTCATTGTGGTACTTTTGTTAAGTTGAAAAAGTATTAAGGTGATATTTGAGGCCGGATCAAACGGTCTTTCAATCAGTTTTAAAAAAGGAAAAAGAATGTTGATCTTACCGTAGCAAAGGTCTCGATAAAACTATTTTTTAACTAATACCATCTGCTTCAAAAATAGGATAATTAGGACATTTTGTATTTGAATTTTTATTGTATCAAAATGAGTAAATGTGTTTGAATCTTATTACTGATATTGTAACTTGCAGTTTTTAAATAAGGAAAGAATGAAAAAGATACAGAGTCTGGGTATAATTGGTTTGGTTTTCGCATTGATAAACTGTCAATCAGTAAATTATAACAAAATGTTTTATGGAGATGTACAACCGGAAAAGGTTTCCGATCAATTCAGTTTTACGGAAGGACCGTCTTCAGATAAGCATGGGAATGTTTATTTCACTGACCAGCCTAATGACAAAATATATTACTGGGACTGGAAAACCAATAAAATTATAGAGTTTTTAGGGAAAACTGGCAGGGCAAACGGAACTCATTTTGATAAGGACGGAAATCTCATCACCTGTTCTGATGATCAGGGTGAAATCTGGAAAATTTCAAAGGATAAAAAAATAGAAGTGATCCTGAAAGGTTTTCAGGGGAAAAGGCTGAACGGACCTAATGATATCTGGAATGATGCACATGGAGGGATGTATTTTACGGACCCTTTATATGAAAGGGATTACTGGGTAGGTTTTAAGCAGGAAATCCCTCATAAAAGCCTTTATTACAGGACAAAAGAAGGTCAAACCATTAAACTGGAAACTTTTGTGCAGCCTAACGGGATTGTAGGAAGTGAAAAGTTTAAAAAACTTTATATTTCAGATATTGATGCAGGAAAAACTTATGTTTACGATATCCTGGGAGAAGGAAAATTATCAGAGAAAAGGCTCTTCTGTGAAATGGGCTCAGACGGTATGACGCTGGACAAACACGGCAACCTTTATTTAACAGGAAAAGGAGTACATGTTTTCGATCGTCACGGAAAGAAAATCTATCATATTCCTATCGAAGAGGACTGGACTTCCAATGTGACTTTTGGTGGTGAGAACCATGACATCCTGTTCATTACAGCCTCAAAATCTGTCTATACTCTTCCGACGAAAGTAAAAGGAGTAAAATAAAATTATTACATACTGTTAAAAGCTGATGAAAGGAACTGTACTACTTCTTTTCATCAGCTTTTTTAATTTATAACCTGTAAAAAAGGTTTATCTTAATGATAGTTTTGATAATTATAAGATCTTAATCAGCTGGTTCATTTCACCGGCTAAAAATATCACTGCATTGCTTCTTATTATCGTTTGATCCCCTTTTAATTCTACCTGCATGCTTCCTGTACGTTCAGAACATTGGAAAGCATTGAGGATCTTTTTATCAAGCTTCACAGACCAGTATTTACATAAAAAGCTTTGTACGCCTCCTGTTACAGGATCTTCATTGGAACCTGACCATGGCCAGAAGTAACGGTATTCGAAGTCGTATCCGTCTCTTGCGGACGGTGCAGTTACCAGAACCCCGCTGATTGTGGTTTTGATCTGTTTTAATATAGCGAAATCCGGGCTTAACTCTTCCAGCTGTTTACTGCTTTCTATTTCCACCATCAGGATATTGTGATCCTTATTGTATTCGCAATTGATAATGTTTTGTATTCCTATTGCATTTTTTATATCATCAGGAAACGGGGATTTCTCGGTTTCATGTACAGGAAACACCATTTCGATCTGGTTATTGTTGCTTCTCAGTTCAAGAATATGCCCAAACTGTGTTTTAAATGTTAAGGTATCAAGATCCGGATATTCCGAAAACAAAACTTTCGCAGATGCCATCGTAGCATGCCCGCATAATGGAATTTCAGTTACCGGAGAAAAGTAACGTATCGAAAAATCGGCAGGCCCTTTTTGAATGACGAATGCCGATTCCGAAAAACCGAATTCTTTAGCAATCTGAATCATATTTTCTTCAGGAATAGCCTCCTTTAAGATACACACGGCTGCAGGATTTCCTTTAAATAATTTATCGGTAAAAGCATCTGCAATGAATGTTTTAATTTTCATATCTGAATTTTGTATGTTTTTAATTGGATGTTTTTTTATTAATAAGCAATTTCCATCTTCACTTTCTTGCCCTTCAGCTTTTCATTACTTAATTTCTTTAAAACAGCAACGGTTTTATTTCTGGCAACCGCCACATAAGAAGTTGTATCCTTCACTTCAATAATGCCGATGTCTTCTTTCTGCAGTTCTCCCTTTTTGATGAGATAGCCTACAATATCCACCTTGTTTACTTTATCTTTTTTCCCGGCACTGATGTAGATCGTCTGGAAAGGAGTTCTCTCCGGAACTTTATTGAAACCTGCTACACTTTCTTCAAGAGTATTGCTTTTAATGAAGGGGAAATTTTCATCCTCGGTCATGATGAGGTAGGCAAAACCTTTGGCATTCATCCTTGCGGTACGGCCGTTTCTGTGGATAAAGGCATCTTCTTTCGGAGGGAGCTGGTAATGAACAATAGATTCTACCTCAGGAACGTCAAGGCCGCGGGAGGCGAGATCTGTAGTTATTAGAATCCTTGCGGAATCATTTCTGAATTTCAGAAGGGCACGTTCCCTTTCATCCTGTTCCATTCCTCCGTGGAAAGTTTCCCTTGCAATTCCTTTTTCTCTTAAAAGCTCGGAAATACGGTCTACGGCTTCGCGGTGGTTACAGAAGATCAATGTTCTTTTGTTTCCTATCTTACATATTAAGTTAAAAAGAGTATCCAGTTTTTCCTCAGGAATAGTCATTACCTTTCGCAGCTGGATGTCCGGTTTTACTTCATTTAATTTCAGGAAATTAATGATTTTTTCATCTTTCAGACCTGTAAACGAAGGAATTTCATCCATTGCTGTTGCTGAGGTTAAAATTCTCTGTGAAAGGCCTTTTAGTGATCCGGTAATGAATTCCATGTCTTCATGAAAACCCAGTTCCAAAGCCTTGTCGAATTCGTCCAGAACCAATGTCTGAATGGTTTTAGGATCAAAATTGTTGTTTCTTAAATGATAAACCACACGTCCCGGGGTTCCGATCAGAACCGCAGGGGCTTCAATTAAATTATTGACCTCAATTTTTTTATCATGGCCGCCATAGCATACGGAAACCTTAAAATCCGTTCCCATCGACTTGAAAACCTGCTCGATCTGCAACGCCAGTTCTCTTGCCGGAACTAAAATCAGAGCCTGGATTCCGGAAGCCTCTTTTTTAAGGTTACGAAGAACGGGAAATAAAAAAGCGAGTGTTTTACCTGAACCTGTAGGGGAGAGCAAAACCACATCTGTATTGTTTTCTGTCGTTTTATAGGTGGATTTCTGCATCTGATTCATGTCCTGAATCTGCAGTTTCTGATAAATTGATTGTAGTTCCATGATGCAAAGGTAGTGAATTTGGGTGGAGAGTTTGAGGTGCCGGTAAGGTTGGAGTGGTGAATTCAGAAATATTGAATGAAGGATAAATATCTGGTGGCTGAAGCTTCCTGGGCCGCCTCAAACATCTAAACTTACCCTTAAAATTTACCATCGCCTTGCAAAGTAGAATTCACTATTCACTACTAATATTGCAACTTCAGTAATGTCCGAAATCTGCAATCTACTTCAGCCTGCTCAGCATTTCTTTTCCGCGCAATAAAGTAACAGGATATGTTTCCTCAGGATTGGAAACAGCCTTTTCGTAAAACTCTTTAGCAGTGCTGGTATTTCCCAAGGTGAAATTGATGAAGCCGTTTATTTCGTACATAAAATTGCGGAGCTTGAGATCTTTTTCTTCTTTTGTGCTAAGGTATGTTAAAAGTTTTTCAGCGGAATTCAGGCGGGAATCTTTGTAGGGTTGGTAGTCGTATCCGTTAGGTTTACTGAACCAATAATCCCACATGGCGCCGTTATGATGTTCGTTCCAGGAGTATTTAATAAGCTGTAAGGCGGCTTCCAGTAAGGCGGGATCCAGATTTTTATTTTTTGGATCCGATTTCCTGCTTTCCGCAATATAATGGTCGATTGTAGTTTCTGTACCTTTCTCCAGCATTTCCTGGAAAATAGATTCTTTAAAGTATAAAGCATGATTTTTGAAGAAGTTCTCATAGGCAAATGAAACAGGAAAATGCTCAGCCAGATTTTCTATGTGATATCCTTTTTTCAGTTCAGATTTTAAATCGATCTTATATACATTATTATAATCATGAAAAAGATACACGTATATGATTCCTTTTTTGAGATCACAGATGGTAGAATATAAAGTGTTTAGTTCTCCTTCCTGATGGGTCTTGTCTAAAATGGTTTTTAGAAAATCAATATTGTTTGCCTTAGAACCGGCGAGCATTTCATTGGCCAGATCAGGTCTTCTGCAAGACAGTTTCCCATTGATCATATTACAGTTGGAATTGACCTGAAAATCACCGGTTTTTTCTATAATTCCTCCGGGAGTAATCACAATAGAATTTCCTTCCTTGTCCGCTAATAAAGCTTTGGCAGAGATGGCAAAATCGTATTTTTTCAGCAGGACCATTGCTTCTTTTACCGTTTTACATTTTCCTAATATTTCCCACATCAGATCTCCTTTATAGGGATTTTTCAGAGTCAGTTTACTCAGGTCATAATTGGCTGCTGCAAAATCATAAAACAATCCGTACTCATTCATGGCTGCTGCGGCCTGCATGTCCGGGGCCCCGAAACTGACGGAGCCGTAACGGTCGTTAGTGGCGGGGTTATACCAGATTCTGGTAAAAGGAGTCATATCGTCTTCATTGGCTGCAACAAAGGTTTCTCCACCTCTTGAACAGGAAAATATGGTACAGGCTTTTACCATATTTAAATTGTAAGAAACTAAGCTTATTAGCAACAGAAGAATTTTTTTTTGCATGACTATTAGATTGGTTAATGAAGATAATAAATATAGGGGGCTTTTATTAAAACACTTCATAGAACGAATGCATTACATTAACCTTAAGTTTCGGCTTGATTTCTAATAAGAAAGACAAGATAATCCGTTGGTAATGTAAAATAAAATCCTTATCTTTGCACCCACTTTTGTGGCAAAAGGTTTGAAGAGTAAATTACTTATAATTAATTACTTCCGTATTTTTTAATCCGCATTTATTCAGACCGTTAAAAAAGAAGGAATACAAATTTTATTAGAAAATGTCAAAAGAGACAAATTCAGCAGAGGTTTTATTAAACCAAAACGTAGCACCAGAACAATTTGATTGGGATTCATTCGAATCAGGTCTTGATGCAGATGCGAGAAAAGAAAAAAGCGATTTAGAAGAAATCTACAACGGATCTCTAAGCAGCCTGAACGATAACGACGTTATCATCGGTAAAGTTGTAAGATTAACTGATAAAGAAGCTATCGTTGACATCGACTTCAAATCTGAAGGTGTTATTTCTCTTAACGAATTCCGTTACAACCCAGGATTGAAAGTAGGTGATGATGTAGAAGTAATGGTTGACAGAAGAGAAGACAAAACTGGTCAGTTACAATTATCTCACAGAAAAGCAAGAACGCTTAAAGCTTGGGATAGAGTAAACGAGCTTCACGAAACTGGAGAAATCGTTAACGGTTTTGTTAAATCCAGAACTAAAGGAGGTATGATCGTTGACGTACACGGAATCGAAGCATTCTTACCAGGTTCTCAGATTGATGTTAAGCCAATCAAAGATTACGATCAGTTTGTAGGTAAAACTATGGAGTTCAAAGTTGTGAAAATCAACCCGGAATTCAAAAACGTAGTAGTATCTCACAAAGCATTGATCGAAGCAGATATCGAAGGTCAGAAAAAAGAAATCATTGCTCAGCTTGAAAAAGGTCAGGTTCTTGAAGGTACTGTTAAGAATATTACTTCTTACGGTGTATTCATCGACTTAGGAGGTGTAGACGGATTGATCCACATTACAGACCTTTCTTGGTCTAGAGTGAACCACCCATCTGAAATCCTTGAAGACGGACAGACTGTAAAAGTTGTTATCCTTGATTTCGATGATGAGAAAACAAGAATCCAGTTAGGTATGAAGCAATTAGAGGCTCATCCTTGGGATGCTCTTTCTGCTGACCTGAAAGTAGGAGACAAAGTAAAAGGAAAAGTAGTAGTTCTTGCTGACTATGGTGCATTCGTAGAAATCGCTCCAGGTGTAGAAGGATTAATCCACGTTTCTGAAATGTCTTGGTCTACTCACTTAAGATCTGCAGGAGACTTCGTGAAGGTAGGTGATGAAGTAGAAGCTGAAGTATTAACACTAGACAGAGAAGAAAGAAAAATTTCTCTTGGTATCAAGCAATTGTCTAAAGATCCATGGGAAAATATCGAAGCTAAGTATCCGGTAGGATCTCAGCATGTAGGAACTGTAAGAAACTTCACTAACTTTGGTGTATTCGTAGAGTTAGAAGAAGGTATCGACGGATTAATCTACATCTCTGATCTTTCTTGGACTAAGAAAATCAAGCACCCATCTGAGTTCTGTGCAGTTGGTGATAAATTAGATGTTGTAGTTCTGGAACTAGACATCCAGGCTAGAAGATTATCTCTAGGTCACAAACAACTTCAGGAAAACCCTTGGGATAAATTCGAAACTAAATATGCTGAAGGTACTATCCACGCCGGTAAGGCTGTAGAAGTTCACGATAAAGGAGCTTCAGTACAGTTTGAAGACGTAGAAGTAGAAGCTTTCTGCCCATCAAGATTATTAGAGAAAGAAGATGGATCTAAGATCAAGAAAGGTGAAGAGGCTGACTTCAAAGTAATCGAATTCAATAAAGAATTCAAGAGAGTAGTAGTATCTCATACTGGTATTTTTAGAGACGAAGAGAAGAAAAACGTAAGAGAATCTTCTAACAGATCTAATAATACATCATCTTCTTCAAACAACGAGGAAAGATCAACTCTTGGAGATATCGATGCATTAGCAGAATTGAAAAGAAAAATGGAAGAAGGTAAATAATCTTTGAACCATTGATGATATGAAGCCGCTCATTTGAGCGGCTTTTTTTATGGCTTTATTCTGAATTTATTATTGCTGTATACAATTATAAATAATTGATTAACATTATTTTCAAAATGATGATATTGATGAAAAAGCCTGCCACAGCTTAATTGCAGAAACGATAAAAATCTTAATAATGAGAGTTTTTGTATTGAAATAATTTATTTTTTAAAATAATGATTAAAAAATTATATTAATTGTGAATTATTTGTAAATTAGCGGCTTTATAAGTAAAAATGAAGAAAATAACTCTACCTCTTTTATTTGCTGCATTTGCAGTATTTCCTTCCTCTTTATTTTCACAAGATAACGAGAAGCTAGTTAAAGATTATATTTCTCAAAACAAAACAAGAGAATATAAGAAAAATGACCTTGCCGGTTTTGCTATTGACAATGTTGATCATTCTACGTCAATGAACGGGCAAGTTGTGAAATTCCAGCAGATGTATAACGGATTACCGGTGTATGGTACCGCAGGAACAGCACTTGTAAAGGATAATAAAGTAGTTTATTATACTGATAACTTTGTAAAAGATTACAACGGGGTTACTTCTGCTACTGCAGGGATAACGAAAGAAGCCGCATTACAGAAAATTGCTGAAGATTTAGGCAGTGAAGAAGTTTCAAGGCTTCAAATCATGAATTTTTTCGAAAAAGGACCTAACAAATTAACTGCAGCCAAGCAGCGACTGATGTACGCCACAGATGAATCTCAGAACCTAAGGCTGGTTTATGAATATCTGGTTCACGTGCCTAAGACAACCAACCACTGGAATATTCTGGTTGATGCAAATACCGGTAAAATCCTGAGTAAGCTTGACCTTAATCTATCATGTAATTTTCATGATGGAGCGTATGCTCATGATGAAAGCCATATGGCATCATTACCGCAGAATGAAAGTTCATATCCTGTAAACAACAATAACCTGATTACCTTAGCTCCGGATAATGCTTCATATAATGTTTTTCCTTTACCGGTAGAATCACCTACATTTGGTTCCAGAGCCGTAGTTACAAACCCATGGATTTTAGCCTCTTCACCTGAGGGATGGCATTCTAATGTAACTACACATTACACTACCACGAGAGGAAACAATGTATATGCATACGATGATAAAGATGCTAATGAACAAACTTTTGGAGTTTCTCCGGACGGTGGAGCAACAAGAAACTTTAATTTTCCTTATGATCCTAACGCGTTAACGTATGTAAATTTACCTGCTGCCACTACCAACTTATTCTATATAAGTAATATGGTACACGATATTTTTTATAAATTCGGATTTACAGAACCTGCAAGAAACTTCCAAAGTAATAATTTTGGAAACGGTGGTCTTGATGACGATGAGGTTTTTGCACAGTCTCAAGACGGCGGTGGTTTCAATAATGCCAATTTTGCTTCTTATCCGGATAATTATAACCCAATTATGCAGATGTATTTGTGGTTGGGCTCAAACCGCAAACTATTCTATAAGGCTCCATCCGATGCTGTTGCACGTGTGGTAAATGCAGGTACAGCCCAGTTTGGACCAGCTTTAAATGATGTCGGAATAAATGGCGATGTGAAGCTTGCAAGTGTTATTGACGCATGTACTGCATTACCTGCTGGTGAACTGACAGGGAAAATCGGACTGATAGAAAGAGGGGGTGGTACAAACTGTAGTTTCGCTTTAAAAGTAAAAAATGCACAGAATGCAGGAGCTATAGCAACAATTATTTATAACAATACTGCTAATGGCTCTACCTTAATCAATATGGGTGGTACCGATGCTACAATTACTATACCTTCAATATTGATTACTAATTCGGAAGGAGAATATATTAAAAGCAAGTTAGCTTCAGCTATACCTGTAAATGTAGATCTGAGAGCAGATACAAAATATGATGGAAGCTTTGATAATGGTATCGTTACCCACGAATATGGTCATGGAATTTCCAACAGATTAACGGGGACAGGATATAACTGTTTAAATTCAAATGCAGATAAAGAGCAGATGGGCGAAGGATGGTCAGATTTCTTTGCAATAATGCTGACAAATAAACCGGGCGACAATGCTTCAGTTCCAAGAGGTATGGGAACTTATCCTATAGGACAGCCTACTACAGGTTTGGGTATCAGGCCTGCCAAGTATTCTCCTGATTTTGCTATAAACGATTATACTTATGGTGATACCAACGGAATGGAATTTACCAACCAAAACAATGTTCTTGTTCCGGATGTACACTCTATAGGATTTGTATGGGCAACCATGCTTTGGGATCTGCACTGGAAATACGTTGAAAAATACGGATATGCATCTGATGTAACGGCTAATGCCAACAGTGGAAGTGCCAGAGTACTTCAGCTGGTAACCAATGCATTGAAGCTACAGGGATGTAATCCTACTTTCATTAACGGAAGAGATGCTATCCTTCAGGCTGAGCTTGCTACAACAGGAGGAGTTGATAAATGTATGATCTGGAGAGTGTTTGCAAAAAGAGGCTTGGGAGCAGGAGCTTCTGCCGGTCTTGCAAACGACATCAACGACCAGACTGAGAGCTTTACCCTTCCTGAAGGTTGTTCCGCTCTTTCAACAGAAGAAGTAAATATTGCTAAAAACAAAATTTCGATCTATCCGAATCCTGCTAAAGATGAATTCTTTATCAACTTCCCAAGCAATACTGTTGGAAAGGTAAGTTTAGAAATCTATGATATGTCCGGAAAACTGGTTTCTTCGGAAGATAAAATTTCACCGGATGCTAAAAAAGCAGTTTCTACAAGTAACCTTGTCAACGGAACCTATATGGTAAAAGTTAAAGGTCTTGGTATTGATGCTACTTCCAAAGTAATCGTTAAGAAATAATAATTTACATAATCTCTATCAGAGAGTCGCCGCAAGCAAAGCTTGCGGCGATTTTATTTATCTATCATATTGACGTCTCCGGTAATTTCAATTATTATGTTGTAAATTTGCAGGCTGTTAAAAAAATTATGAAGAAGAAAAATATACTCAAGGGAGTTTTATTCGTAGGGATCGGGGCCAGTATATACGGAATGCTGGCAACATTTGTGAAAATGGCTTATCACGATGGCTTTACAACATCAGAAGTCACTACTTCACAGTTTTTGCTGGGACTTGTAGGCCTATTAATCCTGAATTTTATCCAGACCATTACATCAAAGCAGAAGCTTTCATCACCAAGTGCTAAAGAAGTAAGAATGCTGCTTCTTGCCGGAACATCTTTAGGCTGTACCAGTCTTTTCTATTATATTGCAGTTCAGTATATTAATGTTTCTATAGCCATTGTGTTGCTGATGCAATCCGTTTGGTTCAGTGTTGTGGTGGAAAGTATCAAAGAAAAAAAACTGCCAAATGCGAGAAAAGTAATTTCTGTAATTATTGTGCTTGCAGGTACCATACTTGCTACGAACCTTGTTAATATGGATATTGAGCTCGACTGGCACGGCGTTTTCTGGGGATTAATGGCGGCTGCATCTTATACGATGACTATGTTTACATCCAATACGCTGGCTACACATCTTCCTGTGTTCAGGAAAAGTATTATTATGCTTTGCGGGGGAGCGGTTGTGGTCATGGCATTTCTGTTTTTTGCCCAGATCGGACCTTTATATTCAGAAGGATTAAAATCTGTATACCTTAATTTCACAGAAAATACAGAACATATTCACTCATTTAATTACTCCATATTCTGGACATACGGATTTGTCCTGGCTTTGTTTGGAACTATTATTCCACCTGTTTTGTTTAATATTGGCTTCCCTAATGCAGGACTTGGATTGGGAAGTATTGTTTCATCTTTAGAACTTCCGGTGTCTGTAACGATGGCTTTTGTTTTATTAGGTGAGAAAGTTTTACTGATACAATGGGTGGGGATTATTCTTATTCTTTTTGCTATCGTATTGATGAATCTGCCTTCCAGAAGTGAAGTGAAATCTGTGGAATTTTCTTAACAATATAAATTTAAACTAAAAAAATATTCGGAAACCGTTTCTTTTGAAGCGGTTTTTTTAATTTTATTACTTTAAATAAAGCGTCAATGAAATATTTCAGAAAGATAACATCAGGCATTATGCTTGTGGCGGTGCCGGCTTTTTTATTTTCACAGATAAAACCTCTGGACGCCATGCTGTCCGAGTATAAATATCCTTACGAAGTTCATTTTATCGATCTTAAATCGCAGGACAATGTACTTAAAATGGCTTATATGGATGTTCAGCCGCAACAGTCGAATGGGAAAACGATCATGCTTCTTCACGGAAAGAACTTTAACGGAGCCTATTGGGAAAAGACCGCAAAAGACCTTTCTGATAAAGGATTCAGAGTGATCATTCCGGATCAGATCGGGTTTGGTAAGTCTTCAAAACCTAAAAGTTATCAGTTTTCTTTCTCCCAGCTTGCTGAAAATACAAAAGCAATATTGGATAAGCTTGGCATTGATAAAACAATAGTTTTAGGGCATTCAATGGGTGGAATGGTAGCCTCAAGATTTACCCTTCTTTATCCTGAAAAGGTTCAGAAGCTGATTCTCGAGAATCCCATTGGTTTGGAAGATTATAAAACGTTTGCGGCTTATCAGACTATAGACCAGGCGTATCAGTCCGAGTTGAAAAATACTGCCGAAACCTATAAAGCCTATCAGCTAAAATTCTATTATGATAATAAATGGAAAGAAGAATATCAGCCGTGGCTTGATCTTATTGCAGGATGGACCTTGCATAAAGACTATCCACAGGTTGCTTGGGATGCGGCACTTACTTCAGATATGATTTATAATCAGCCCGTTTGTTATGAGTTTAAAAATATCAAAGTTCCTACATTGCTTATCATTGGCACAAGAGACAGAACCGCAATAGGAAAGGACAGGGCACCTAAAGATCTGCAGCCTAAAATGGGACAGTATCAGGAATTAGGGAAAAAGACCCAGAAGGAAATTGCCGGTTCTAAACTTATTGAACTTGAAAATGTGGGGCATCTTCCGCATATAGAAGTGTATCCAAAATTTTTCAGTGCGTTGTATGATTTTATAAAATAGAGATCAATAAAAAAAGAGACTACCTGAAGCAGATAGTCTCTTTTTGTATGTATTGTTGTCTGAATTACTTTTTCTTGTAAGCAGCGTCTTTGATTCTAGCTTTTTTACCTCTAAGGTCTCTGAAGTAGTAAATTCTAGATCTTCTAACTCTACCTCTTCTGTCAACTTCAATTTTCTGAAGTGCAGGCATGTTGATAGGGAATACTCTTTCTACACCTACATCGCCACTCATTTTTCTGATGGTAAATGTTTTTGTAGCGCCAGTACCTCTTAATTGTATAACGGTACCTTTGAAGAACTGAGTTCTTGTTTTCTGTCCTTCTTTAATTTCGTAATACACAGTAATAGTGTCTCCTGCTTTGAATTCAGGGAAATCTTTTTTAGTAATGTACTGATCTTGTACGTACTTTAATAAATCCATTTCTAATAAAATAAAATGTTAAAGCTAAGCAACTTACACGGTCTTCGTCAGAGGTTGAATAACAGGTTGCAAAGATACAAAATAGTTTTTGATTCCACCAAATATTTAATGTGCTAAAAACTATAATTTTTTCACTCAAAATTTGCCTCAGAATTAACAGTTATTTTAAATTCCCATCTGACGCAGTTTATATAGGAAATCTACTTTTGCCCGAAGTTAAAAAACAGATCAGATCATTTCTTAAAAATCTGATTTGCAAATCTATAAAAAGTAAATAACTATGAAACACTATTTCTTCTTTTTCTGTTTTGCCGTCCAGATGGCATTCGGGCAGGCATTGTTTCCTTACCTGCAGAACCCTACACCGAGCTCAATGATTGTCAACTGGAAAACGTCTTCCAATAACGAAACAACTGTAATTTACGGAACATCTCCAACCAATCTTAATGTAACTGTCACCGGAACTACCAACATTTTCTCCGATACCGGCTATAACAACAACTATTATTATCACACGGCAAAGATCACCAGCCTGCAGCCGAATACCAAATACTATTATAAAATAAAAACAGGAATCAGCGAAACGGCAATTTATAATTTCAGAACTCTGCCTTTGCCGGGACAGGCTGCTACTGCAGACGGGAAAATACGTTTCCTGATTATGGGAGACAACCAGATCAAAGCAGAACCGAGGTATGATTCACTTACTTTAAATGCATTCAAAAAACTGAAACAGAAATTCGGGGCCGGTTCCGATCCTTCGGATAATGTAGCACTTACCTTTATGGTAGGAGACCAGGTGGATGTGGGAACCCTGGATCATTATGAGAATGTTCATTTTAAAAAGAATATTAAGCTGTCACCTTATCTTCCTATCCAGACAACGGTAGGAAATCACGAAACTTACGGAACGCTTGGAATGAATTCTTACTATGCCCATTTCTATATTGATGAAATCAAATATAAAAATATCAGTTCAGGGAACGAGAATTATTATGCACAGCAGGCAGGAAATGTCCTGTTTATAAGTTTAAGTTCAGAGCATACAGGAACGGCACAGCAGACATGGCTGTCACAAATTTTAAATGAAGCCAATGCAGATCCTACAGTAGACTGGATCATCTCTTTAAGCCACAGACCTTATCAGGCAGAGCAGTATGTAGGAGATATTTCTACCTGGGTGAGAAACAATGCCGTACCGTTACTGACAACTTCAAATAAGTACTTGATGCACGTGGGAGCCCACCATCATTTATACCACAGAGGACAGCTGAAAGATACCCCGAATTACCAGATCATTTCCGGAGGAACAGCATGGGACCAGTACTGGGGCATGTCTAATGAACAGGATTTTGATGATGTACAGAAAACATTGACAGACTGGACTTACCAGATTGTGGAAGTAAATGTGCAGACCGGAAAGGTAGATATTGAATGTTACTCTATAGGAGGAGTGTATAACAGAAAATACAATGAGCTGGTAGATACTTTCCACAGATATAAAAATCAGCCAAAACCTTCAAAACCATCGGTTACCAATACTTTTTCTGCACCGGTAACTTTACCTTTGACATTGGATGGAAGCGCATTTGCCTCTTCAAATGGAGAATTGCTGAATACCGCACAGTTTTTAATTAGCAAAGCATCTAATTTTTCAGTAATTGAAAAGGAATTTTACCGGGATTACGAAAACTGGTTCGGAAAAGACGGAAACGGAACACCGGACAGAACAAAAAACTTGAATGCCGGAATTGATATCACAAAGGCAACCATTGCCGCGAACTCTATTTCAAACGGACTCTATTACGTAAAGGTTCGTTACAGGGACAGAAACCTGGAATGGAGCGACTGGAGTGATGTAAAACAGTTTGAAGTGTCAGGAAGTGTGGTTTCCAATCCTACATTTGCACTAGATAAAACCGAATACATTCAAAATGAAGCAATAACAGCTACTTATACGGGAGGCCCTGGAAATCAGCAGGACTGGGTAGGCATTTATAAAAAAGGACAGACACCTGCAACGACGACTTCCCAGGGTTTCCTTTACACAAACGGACAAACGGCAGGAACGGCAGCATTCCCGAATGGCCTTGCTAATAAAGGTCAGTATTTTGCAGGATTTTTTGCCAACAACGGCTATACTGAAATTACTCCAAGAAAAAGTTTCTATGTAGGACCGAAAGTAGTATTGCAGACCACAGCTGATACCTATCCTGTAGGCGGAACAGTTGTTATCAATTACAGCAACGGACCGAATCTGGTAAAAGACTGGATCGGGATTTACAAAATGGGGCAGACGCCCGGAACCAATGCTTCTATTAAATGGAGCTATGTTTCTACCCCTTCAGGAACACTCAATTTCACAGGTCTTCCGAAAGGATATTATTATGCCCAGTATCTGCTTGAAGACGGATATACAGGAATCGGAGACAAAGTATTCTTTAAAGTAGGGGATATTGTCACGGAACTGTGGATCAACAAGCCTGTTTATACATTAGGTGAAAACATCACGGCTTCATGGACGGATTCTCCCGGGATTATCAAAGACTGGCTGGGTATCTATCCTCAGAGTATCCAGACGCCGGATGATAACTTCGTTTCTTATACCTACTTTGATGGGGTTACCCAGGGAACAAAAACAATCCAGGGAACTGCACTGCCTGCAACACCGGGGAACTATTACATGGTAATGTTTACCAATGATTCGTATACCGAAGTATCCAACAGAAAGGAATTTCAGATGATAGCCGGAACTCTGGGAACAAAAGAGGTAAAAAGTACAGAAAAAAATGTAGTTCTGTACCCGAATCCTACCAGGCCGGGCGAACCTACGTTCATCAAAAGTGATTACCCGATTGATAAAATTGAGCTCGTTTCCACATCAGGACAACTTTTGTATGAATCAAAAAACATCAACAACCAGCGATTTTCTCTGGTGAACGAAAATCTTCCGAAAGGAGTATATTTTGTAAAAGTTCATTCAAGAAAATTATTTACTTTGAAACTGATTATCCAGTAATATTTTCAAATTTATAATTGAAGTAAAAGCAGGAAAATATTCCTGCTTTTATTTTTAGTCTGTAGATTTCAGTGCCCAGGTTACTAACGGAACCTGCATGAAAAGCCTGGCAAATCTTTGGTTGTCTGTGTTTAAGCCAAAAGAATCTCTTCTGTTTTTGTACTGAGCAATATTTCCGGGTAATACAGCTGTAAAAAAACCTGCCACAATTTTTCCCATTGTTTTCCTGTATTTTTCAGGAGCTATGATTGTAGCGGTGCCTAAAAGTATTTCTGCAATTCCTGAATATACAACAGTGTCGTCTTTCTTCAGAGGAACCCATTCAGGGACCTGTGCCTGAAATTCTTTTCTTGCAAAAGTAAGGTGACTTATTCCCGCGGCGATCAAAAATGTACCGAGAGCAATTCTTGAGAGGTCTTTCGTTTCCATATGATAATATTTATGATGTTGATGGTTTTAAATAACCAAAATTCAGACCACGGGGAAAAGCAGTAATTGAATGTAGAAAATCCATCATAAATTCAAATAAATTCTGTGATACCGGATATATGAGAAAATTTATTAAATTTAACCGACAGAAAAATCTAATATTTCATGATAGATAAAAGAGTAAAAAATGCAAAGGAAGCCATAGAAGGTATTCAGGACGGAATGACTTTAATGCTGGGCGGATTCGGCCTTTGCGGTATCCCTGAAAACTCCATTAATGCTTTGGTAGAAAGCGATGTAAAAGATTTAACGTGTATTTCCAACAATGCAGGTGTCGATGATTTCGGGCTTGGATTGCTGCTTCATAAAAGACAGATCAAAAAAATGATCTCCTCCTATGTGGGAGAAAATGCAGAATTCGAAAGACAGATGCTTTCCGGTGAACTAGATGTTGAGCTTACCCCACAGGGAACTCTTGCAGAAAAATGCAGGGCTGCCCAGGCTGGAATTCCTGCTTTCTATACTCCTGCCGGATATGGAACTGAGATTGCAGAAGGAAAAGAAGTGAAAGACTTTAACGGTAAACCTCACATTCTCGAGCATGCTTATCAGGCAGATTTTTCAATCGTAAAAGCCTGGAAAGGGGACCATGCCGGAAACCTTATTTTTAAAGGTTCTGCAAGGAATTTCAATCATCCGATGGCGGGAGCAGCAAAAATTACCATTGCCGAGGTAGAAGAACTGGTAGAACCGGGAGAATTGGATCCTAACCAGGTTCATATTCCGGGAATTATGATCCAGAGAATATTCCAGGGTGAGAAATTTGAAAAAAGAATCGAACAGAGAACAGTCAGAAGCAAAGAATAATTTGACAATAATTTGTTTAAACTTTTATTTTGAACCATTAAAATATAATAAGTATAAAGCTTAAAAAATCAGAATGAGTCATCTTAACTATACTTCATTCCTTAAATATTTTTTAATGGTTTAAAAAATAATATTTACAATAAAAAAGCGCTGAATTCATCAGCGCTTTATTTTTATGCTTGGGGGTTGAGCATTTTCCTTTCCCCGATCTGCTGTCGCCACATGGCATAATATAATCCCTTTTCAGCAATTAAATTATCATGAGATCCCATTTCCACAACCTGTCCGCGTTCAAGTACGTAAATCCTGTCCGCATGCATGATCGTACTAAGACGATGGGCAATAAGAACCGTAATTTGCTCCCTTTCCTTCGAAATGCTTTTTATAGTAGAAGTGATTTCTTCTTCGGTAATACTGTCCAAAGCAGAAGTAGCTTCATCAAAAATCAGTAAATGAGGTTTTCTTAAAAGTGCTCTTGCAATGGCAATTCTTTGTTTTTCCCCACCACTCAGCTTCAGACCGCCTTCACCAATAACCGTTTCAATGCCTTTTTCTGCCCTTTCCAGCAAGGCGGTACAGCTCGATTTCTCTAAAGCAACGGCCAGTTCAGATTCCGTAGCCTTTGGATTCACAAAAAGAAGGTTTTCTTTGATGGTTCCTGCAAAAAGTTGCGTATCCTGCGTTACAAAGCCAATCTGATTTCTCAGTTCATCAAAATCAAACTCTTTTCCATTGATGGTATTATAAAAAATATTCCCTTCCTGAGGTCTGTAAAGTCCCACCAGCAATTTTACTAAAGTACTTTTACCAGAACCACTCGGTCCCACAAAAGCAATGGTTTCCCCGTTTTTAACATCGAAAGAAATATTATTTAAAGCTTTATACTGAGCAGACTGGTGCTTGAAAGAAACATGCTTGAATTCCAGTTCCTCGATTGCTCCGATCTGTTTTGGATGTGACGGCTTTTCCTCCACGTCTTTTTTCATTAAACGGTCAAAATTCTGCAGCGAAGCTTCGGCTTCACGGTAAGAGATAATGATGTTCCCGATTTCCTGCATCGGCCCGAAAATAAAGAACCCATAAAACATAAGGGACAGATATTGTCCCGGAGTCACAATATTTTTAAAAATCAAATAGAGAAGAGTCAGCGTGATCATCTGTTGAAGAAAATTCACCATCGTTCCCTGGATAAAGCTTAAAGAACGGATGCTTTTAACCTTTCTGAGCTCAAGACCGAGAATTTTGTAGGTATTATTGTTCAGACGGATGACTTCCTGATTGGTTAATCCCAGACTTTTCACAATTTCAATATTTCTAAGACTTTCCGTCGTACTTCCCGCTAAAGCGGTAGTTTCAGAAACAATATTTTTCTGGATACTCTTTATCCTTTTGCTGAGCAAATTGGTCACAAATGCAATCAGGAAAATACCACAGATATACACCGGCATGATTGACCAATGCAAACGGATGGCGTACACCGAAACGAAAATAATGCTGACCAGGATTCCGAAGAAAATATTAATGAAATTATTGATGAATTTTACAGAATCCTCCCTTACTTTCGTCAAAATAGACAAAGTTTCCCCACTTCTCTGATCTTCAAATTCCTGATAAGGCAGCGCCATTGAATGCTTTAAACCATCTGTAAAAATCTTCGCTCCGAATTTTTGTGTGATTACACTTACTGCATAATCCTGAAAAGCTTTGGCAATTCTGCTCACCATCGCTGTTCCGATCAGTAATCCTAAAAAGTAAAAGGCACCGTGATAGGCTTCACTTCCATATAAATATTCGTTCAGGTTCCTTGGTAATAGCTTTTCTTTGTCAAAAAAATTAGGATGCGTTACCAGCTGATCCAGGATGTTACCCGTAATCGCCGGTGCAAACAAAGAAAAAACCTGGTTAATGGCTGCCAGCAGCAAAGAAATGACAATTAACCATTTGTAGGGCTTAAGGTATCTTAAAAGTATTTTCATTTTAATAAATAATGCTGCAAAATTAGAGATATTATTTTGACTTATGGTATTAATAATTTTGAATAATAAAGACCTTTTGTATTCAAGTGAAAAGAATTAAATTGCAGTCTAAGTTTTTACTATGCTTACAAAAGAACAAATTGCCAAAAGAATTTCAAAAGAACTCAAAGATCGTTATTATGTAAACCTGGGAATAGGAATCCCTACTTTAGTTGCCAACTATGTTCCTGAAGGTATTTCCGTAGAGTTTCAGAGCGAAAACGGGGTTCTGGGAATGGGACCTTTTCCTTTCGAGGGAGAAGAAGATGCCGATATCATCAATGCCGGAAAACAAACCATTACCATACTGCCGGGAGGCTCATTTTTCGATTCTGCATTCAGTTTCGGGATGATCCGTGGCCAGAAAGTGGATCTCACTATCCTTGGAGCGATGGAAGTTTCAGAGAACGGAGATATCGCCAACTGGAAAATTCCTGGAAAAATGGTGAAAGGAATGGGAGGTGCCATGGATCTTGTGGCTTCTGCAGAAAATATTATTGTTGCGATGATGCACGTTAATAAAGCCGGAGAAAGCAAAATCCTTAAAAAATGTACCCTTCCGCTTACAGGAGTGAACTGTGTAAAAAGAGTAGTAACCGAATTAGCTGTACTTGACGTTACACCAGCCGGTTTCAAACTGGTGGAGAGAGCTCCGGGCGTTTCAGTAGAACATATTATACAATCAACAGAAGCAGATTTGATCATTGAAGGCGAAATTCCTGAAATGCAATTCTAATAAAATAAAAACCTTGTCACCGACAAGGTTTTTTTATTTCTTCCCGGACTTGAATTTTTGTTTAAAGAAAAGAAAGGTTATTAAGATTTTCTCTCGCATATTAAGCCGATAAAGCCGATTTTAACACTGGAATTCAGATAATTTCAAGTATTTCAAAAAAGTGACCTAGAACACTATAACCCGACTTAGGAAAATGGAGCGTTAAGAAAATAAATGCTGTGAACGTTAAGAAAATTCTACTGTCCGAAGCGCGACACAAGAACAAAACCGAAGAACAAACACAGAATTCGCGCAAGTTTCAGAATTTTTAGAGAACAGCATTTATTTTTAGCGGAATTTTCCAGGTCTTGAATTTTTGTTTCTTTTGTTTCAAGACAAAAGAAAAGCCATTAAATTTTCCCATCCCATAACACAATACAAAAGAAAAACTGCCTCAAAAATGAAGCAGTTTATATATTTTAAAGCTTTACAAAAAAACGGAATTACTTCCCATCCTGTGCCCCAAAAACCTTCTGTAAAATAGAAGTAGTCCTCATGGCCGGAGTATTTCTGATACCACTTTCTTTGTCAGCCACCATTTTGAAAACACCATTAATAGTTTCAGTGGTAACATACTCATTAAGATCAGTTGTTACAGACTGCCCTGTGAAGGTATTGTATTTAGAAATCAGATTTTTCCATACCGTATCTGCACCTACTTTACCCAATGATGCTTTTACTTTGGGCTGGAAGGCTGTAAACAGCTGGCTCTGTGTTTTGGTCTGTAAATAATTGGTTGCTGCATTATCACTGCCTAATAAAATATTTTTAGCATCTGTGATGGTCATGGAGGTGATGGCTTTTGTGAAAATTGGAGCAGCTTCTGTTACGGCATCCTCAGCAGCCCTGTTTAATAATTTCACGCCTTCATCAGCAAGACTTCCCATTCCCAGGGAACGTAGTGTGGTGTCGATCTTTCTTAACTTTTCAGGCATTAAAATTTTTACGGCCTCATTCTTTAAAAAACCATCAGTTACAGCCAGTTTCTTCACACCGTCAGTTACCCCAAGACTTAAAGCTTCTTTTAATCCTGAGGAGATTTGTGAAGAAGTCAGACTTCCCAGATTGATAGGGGAAGTACTTGCAGAAGTAGTGGAAGTGGAAGTTGTGGTAGGAGTAGCTATTGTAGTGCTTTTTGCTTTTGTGGGATTATCAAGATCAACACCGGTTTTGTTTTTGACGGTAGATTTAATAATATCTAAAAGTTGAGCCTGCGCAGAAACTGAAAATAATAATACTGCGGCGAATAGAATGTTTTTTCTCATTGTATTTTTTTGCAAATTTAGATGATTTATTATTTAATAAGTTAAATGGCCGAAGAGTTTTGGAAAATAATTATCTTAGCTAAAACCTTAATCATACTTAAATGCGACGTTTCCTTTTTATGTGTTCCGTTATTTTTTTCACAGTTTTTCATGCTCAGAAGAGGCCGGATTTAATTCCTTATCCCCAAAGCGTAACCATGCAGGAAGGAAAGTTCATCATTCCTGAAACATTGATCCTGAATGATAAACTTCCAAAAGAAGAAACGGAGTATTTCAAAAAACGGCTTGGTTCCGGTGTGAAATTCCGGAATAGCAGTAAGACAGAAGGAATTCATCTGATGTACATGCCTTTTCCACAGCCAAAAATTCCTATTCATCCCGAAGAAGATAAAGAAAAGTATACTATTGATATTTCTCCCCAAAGGATTTTCATTACTTCCAATACCAGACAGGGGTATTTTCTGGCTCTACAAACCCTGGCTCAGCTTTTTGAAGAACATAAGGAAGATAGGGAAATTCCAGCTTTAAGGATTGAAGATCAGCCTAAATTTGCATGGCGCGGAATGCATCTGGACGTCTGCCGTCATTTCTTTAATGTGGATGAGGTTAAACAGTATATTGATTATTTAGCCATGTACAAGCTGAATACCTTTCACTGGCACCTTACAGATGATCAGGGCTGGAGAATTGAAATTAAAAAATACCCAAAACTCACCCAGATCGGTTCAAGGCGTAAAGAATCGATGGTCGGAGCTTACGTTGACAATACTTTTGACGGGAAACCCTATGGTCCCTATTTTTATACCCAGGAGCAGATTAAAGACGTTATTAAATATGCTCAGCAAAGACATATTACCATTGTTCCGGAAATTGAAATGCCCGGCCATGCTTTAGCTGCTCTGTCAGCCTATCCCGAACTCGCCTGTACAAAGGGGCCGTTTGAAGCAGCGACGAAATGGGGTGTTTTCGATGATGTTTTCTGCCCGAAAGAAGAAACTTTCACCTTTCTTGAAAATGTTCTGGATGAAGTCATTGCACTGTTTCCATCACAATACATCCACATCGGTGGTGACGAATGTCCGAAAACGAGATGGAAAGAATGTGCCCATTGCCAGGAACTGATCAAAAAGAATAATCTGAAGGATGAACATGGCTTGCAAAGCTATTTTATTCAGAGGATTGAAAAATATGTCAACAGCAAAGGAAGAAAAATCATCGGCTGGGACGAAATTCTTGAAGGAGGCCTGGCTCCAAATGCTGCCGTTATGAGCTGGACAGGCGTAAATGGAGGGATAGAAGCTGCAAAATCTTCCCACTTTGCGGTAATGACCCCGGGAGCTTATTGTTATTTTGATCATTATCAGGGTGATCCTCAAACGGAGCCGAATGCTTTCGGAGGTTTTACCCCTTTGGATAAAGTTTATTCCTATGATCCCATTCCTTCAGAGCTGAATGCTGAACAGGCGAAATATATCTTAGGAGTACAGGCCAATCTATGGACAGAATACATTACGGATTTTAAGCAGGTGCAGTACATGATATTTCCAAGGCTGATGGCCCTTTCCGAAGTAGGATGGGGAACGTCAGACCCTAAAAACTATAAAGAATTTGAAGGAAGGGTAATCAGCCAGTTCAAAATTCTTGATAAAATGAAGGTGAACTATGCCAGAAGTATTTATAATATTACCGGAAAAGTATTTCCTGCCGGGAATGGTATTTCTTATGAACTGAATGTATCCCAGGACCCTAAAGGAATACGATATACAACAGACGGGACAGAACCTTCCATAAACTCGCAGGTTTATCAGGGACCCATTGCTGTTTCAAAATCTTTAACCGTTAAATCTGCCTATTTTGAGGATGCACAACTGAAAAGCGCCATTTCTTCTCAGGAATTCAAAATTTCAAAAACAACGGGAAAAAAAATTACCCTGGAACAGCAGCCCAGCGAAAATTATTCTTTTGGAGGGGCTTTCACCCTGGTGGATGGAATTATCGGAAATACCAGACAATTAGGCAAGACATGGTTAGGTTTTCAGGGAAAAGATGTGGTGGCAACCATTGATCTGGGACAAAAAACCAACTTTTCCGAAGTTTATTTTAATACCCTGGAAAATAAAGGAAGCTGGATCCATCTGGCTAAATCTGCACAGATCTTTGTTTCTGATGATGGTAATAGCTTCAAGATGATTAAAGAAATCGGAAAAGAAGAAATTCAGAACTCACAAGGAAAAATAAAGCTGAATGTAGGAAATCAGACGGCAAAATACATTAAGCTTAAAATAGAAAATGCAGGTATTATTCCTGCAGGAAATCCCGGTGCAGATTCCAAAGCATGGCTGTTCGTTGACGAAATTGGTGCCAATTAGAAATCAGTTTCTGAACAGATAGCATACAATCTGTTACAACAGCCGTCAACACTTGTATTGATGCTATTGAAGAAGTAAATAACCCTACTATTAATAAAAACTGAAAGACCATAGTACTCTGTGGTCTTTTTCCTTTCCTGCTAGCGGGAAAATTCCTAATTTGGAAGCCAAATATATCTGAATATGCAAAGTAGACGAAACTTCATTAAAAAAACGGCTGCTGCTTCGCTGGCACTTGCTGTAAACCCACTGGATCTGATGGCCGGGGAACTGTCTGAGAACCCTGTAAAAGCAGGAAAACCCATCGTTCTTTCCACCTGGAATTTTGGACTCAAGGCAAACGAAGAAGCCTGGACTATCCTGGGAAAAGGAGGAAAAGCCCTCGATGCAGTGGAAAAAGGAGTTCGTCTCGTGGAATTAGACCCGACTGAAAGAAGTGTAGGCTATGGAGGACGTCCGGATAGAGACGGAAGAGTTACCCTCGATGCCTGTATTATGGACGAAAACTATAATATTGGCTCCGTTGCCTGTCTGGAAAATATCAAGAATCCTATTTCCGTGGCCAGAGCAGTGATGGAAAAAACGCCGCATGTTATGCTGGTTGGAGATGGAGCATTACAGTTTGCATTATCCCAGGGTTTTAAAAAAGAAAACCTCCTCACTCCCGATTCGGAAAAAGAATGGAAAGAATGGTTGAAAACCAGTGAGTACAAGCCAGTCGCCAATATAGAAAACCATGATACCATCGGAATGATTGCTCTGGATGCACAAGGGAACCTTTCCGGGGCCTGTACTACCAGTGGCATGGCCTTTAAGATGCACGGAAGAGTAGGAGATTCCCCTATCATTGGAGCAGGATTATTTGTAGACAATGAAGTTGGGGCGGCTACGGCTACCGGCCACGGCGAAGAAGTGATCCGTACTGTAGGGACGCACCTGGTGGTTGAATTGATGAGACAAGGTAGAACTCCCCAACAGGCCTGCAAAGAAGCCGTAGAAAGAATTGTGAAAATTGCTCAAAGAAGAAATAAAAACCTGAAAGATATCCAGGTTGGATTCATTGCCTTAAATAAAAAAGGCGAATATGGTTCTTACTGCATCCAGGACGGATTTAATTTTGCTGTTTATGATCAGAAAGGCAACCGTCTGGAAAAACCGGAATTTGCTCTGAAATAATTGTGTTTTATTTAAATTCAATAGGAGCGGGCTTTAGCCCGCTTGCAAAAATAAAAAACACCAAACGGCTTTAGCCAAAACTTAGAATATCAAAAATAATATGAAAAGAATGATCATTGCATCCTTGTTTCTGATCACAGCATGCAAAGAAGAAAAGAAAGAAATTCAGCCTCAGGCACCGCAGGAATCTGTTTCCCAAAAAACTGAAACCGGAATTTCAGAAAATAAACATGATGAATCCGGAGAAGCAAAAAAATGGCTGGAAAAAAGCATTGAAAACTACTTTAAAGCAGATCTTGGAAATCTCGATGAAGAAATGCAGAAAATAACGACAAAGGAATATTACGATTATAAAACGGATGCAATGAACGTCGATATGGATGTTGACGGAAGCCTTACCTTAAAAGAGTTTCAGAACAAATGGAAAAATAAATTTGATGTCAGGAAAGCAGGAATCAACAGCGGCTTTTTAATAAGCGGTCAGGATTGGGAAGAAATTAAAGTTTCAAAGTGTGAACAAGTTTCAGAATCCATTCCCTTTTCAAAATCGGATCCTGTTATGTTCATATTTGATGTAATTCTTTCCGATAAAAAGTTAAAATCAGAATATCCTGTTGAAATAGAAGTTATAAAACAAAACGATTCTTTTCTGATTGCAAATGTGTCTCAGGAATAATCTGAAAATATAAAATAAAAATGTCAAAAATAGAAATAGCATGCTTTAATCCGGAATCAGCAATGATTGCATTTGAAAACGGAGCTAACAGAATAGAATTGTGTGATGGATTAAGTGAAGGCGGAACAACCCCCAGTTTTGAAACAACAAGAGAGCTCAGAGCAAAAATAAGCATCCCGCTTTTTGTAATGATCCGCCCAAGAGGAGGAGATTTTACCTATTCGGAAGCTGAATTTGAACAGATGCAAAAAGATCTGCTTCAGCTGAAATCTCTGAAAGTAGACGGTTTTGTGTTTGGGATTCTGGACGAAAATGATCAGGTGAATGTAGAACACAACAAGATTTTGGTTGAGATGGCTTATCCTCTTCCATGCACTTTTCATCGTGCTTTTGACAGAGCAAAAGTTCTTGAAGATTCTTTAGAAAAAGTCATTGGCTGTGGTTTTAAAACAATCCTTACTTCAGGCCAGAAACCCAATGTTTCAGAAGGTAAGGAAAACCTTAAAAAATTGGTTGAGCTTTCCAATGGCAGAATTGAAATTCTGGTGGGTGGCGGACTTCGCTCTACCAATATTGCAGAGATCAGAGAATTTACAAACGCAGGTTATTTTCATTCCTCAGCAATCACGGATGGCGGAGCTTTTGCCAATGCAGATGAGGTTATTGCTTTGAAAAATAATTAATTTCAGATCTGATATCAATAATCTTTGTCATTCTGAACGGAGCGGAGTGAAGTGAAAGAATCTCAATTATAGTATAAAGATTCCTTCGTTCCTCGGAATGACAAATACAGTTTAAAATCCATATAATACATTTACTCGATCTCTTAATGAATAAATCTATCCTTTTTGCTTTCCTTTTTATTCAAAGTATGATGAATGCACAGCTTACGGAACGAAGCCTGTCTTCAGAGAAATGGCAGTTCAGAAATACACAGGAACAGAAATGGCTGCCTGCAAAAATTCCAGGCACTGTGCATCTTGATCTGATGGACAATAAGGTCATTCCCGATCCCTTCAAAGATGAGAATGAGAAAAAAGTACAGTGGATAGAAAATGAAGACTGGGAATATCAGACCCGTTTTAATGTATCATCAAAAGAACTTCAAAATGACCATGTAGATCTTATTTTTAATGGTCTTGACACTTTTTCAGAAATATACCTGAACGGAAAACTGCTTAAAAAAACAGATAATATGTTCAGGAAATGGGAGATTCCTGTAAAAGAGTTTCTGAAAGAAGGAAATAACGACCTGAAGATAAAATTTACATCCGCTGTAAAAGAAGGAAAAGAACGGGCAAAGAAAGTTCCGTTTACAATGCCGGAATCGCCAAGGAGTTTTGTAAGAAAAGCCCAATATCAATTTGGATGGGACTGGGGCCCGAGACTGGTGACCGCCGGAATATGGAAAGATATACAATTGAAATGCTGGAATTTTGCTGAAATCCAAAATATTAAATATGATCAGAATTTTTCAGGGAATATTTTTAATTTAAAATTTGAAATAGAAATTAATGCAGAGAATGCCGGAGATTATGTCTTGAATATTAATAAGCAGACCCAAAAAGTTTCTCTGAAAAAAGGGATCAATAAAATAAGTGTCCCGTACAAAACAGACGGGATGAAACTATGGCAGCCCAATGGTTGGGGAGATGCCAATCTTTATGATTTTAAAATTGCGCTTTCTAAAAATAATTTATCCTTACATCAGAAAAATATAAAAATTGGGCTCAGAACTGTAGAACTCGTACAGGAAAAGGATGCAGCAGGAAAATCCTTTTATTTTAAAGTGAATGGAAAGCCCTTGTACGCAAAAGGAACTAACTGGATTCCCGGAGACAGTTTTTCACCCAGAATGACTAAAGAAAAATACTGGAAGCTCATCAAAGATGCCAAAGATGCCAACATGAATATGATTCGCGTCTGGGGTGGCGGGATTTATGAAGATGATGAATTTTATAAAGCCTGTGACGAAAATGGAATCTTAGTCTGGCAGGATTTCATGTTTGCCGGCAGCTTTTATCCGGCCGATGAAGATTTTTTAAACAATGTAAAAGAAGAAGTGAAAGACCAGGTCAGCAGACTTCAAAATCATCCATCCATTGCTTTATGGTGCGGAAATAATGAAATTGATGAAGCAATTGTCAATTGGGGTTATCAGAAACAGTTCAAATACTCAAAAGAAGATTCCCTCCAGGTTTGGAAAGATTATAAAAAACTGTTCCACGAATTTATTCCAAATATTTTAAAGGAAAGTCTTACACCCGATAAAAACATCTACTGGCCAAGCTCACCGTCTATTGGTTGGGGGCATAAGGAAAGCCTTACAGAAGGAGATTCCCACTATTGGGGAGTCTGGTGGGGTGAACAGCCGTTTGAGATATATAATGAAAAAGTGGGCCGTTTCATGTCAGAATACGGTTTTCAGGGAATGCCAAGCATTGATGCTGTAAAATCCATGTTTTCCGGAACGCCTGATCTCAGCCTTCAGAATCCTGTGATCAAAGCCCATGAAAAGAATACCAGAGGCTGGGAGATCATCAGTGAGTACATGAAAAGAGATTATAAAGTTCCAACAGATTTTATACAATACAATTACGTTTCTCAGCTTCTTCAGGCTCGTGGAATGAAAATCGCTGTTGAAGCCCATCGCCATTCTAAGCCGTATAATATGGGAACATTATACTGGCAGCTCAATGACTGTTGGCCTGTAGTGTCCTGGTCTTCGATAGATTATTCAGGAAACTGGAAAGCATTGCACTATGAAATGAAAAGAAGTTTTGAAAGTCATATGATTTCGACAGAAGAAAAAGATGAGATACTTACTTTTTACGTAATCAATGATGATTGGAAAAAATTTGAAGATTTATCATTAGATTTTGATATCATGAAATTTAATGGAGAAAAACTTGGTTCAGCGGGTACTGCGGATTATGAAACTTTGGAGCCCAATGGTATATTAAAATTTCCTTTTTCACTTGAAGAAATTATTGGAAATTCAGACAAAAATGAAATTTTTCTCACAATCACAGCTAAAGATAAAAATGAAAAAATATTTGCTAAAACTCATTATTTTTTTTCAAAACCAAAAGATTTAAAATTGACAAAACCCACTATTAAAATCAAGAAAATATCTTCAACAGAAATTGAAATTTCCACCGATGTTCTGGCAAAAGATATTTATCTTATGGGAGACACTCATTTCAGTGATAATTTCTTTGACCTGCTTCCCAATACCTCAAAAAAGATCAAACTTTCAAAACCTGTGGAAAACATCAAAGTAATAAGCCTTTGGGATACATTCCAAAATTAAATGGAAAAGATCTGCTCAATCTGCAAAATCTGCGAGAGAAAAATAACCTTATGCATACCATGAAATTTGAATGTATATTATTGTATTTTTAAAGCTGTAACTAAAAAATCCACCGTAACTTTACATTCAATTTTTTAAATATTATGGTAAATTTTGTTCTGATTGCGGTGTGCATTATTGCAGGAATGGTATTCAAAGCGACAAAATCTATCCATCCCGATGCCCACAAAGGCATTAACACCTGGATTCTTTACCTTGCTCTGCCCGCGGTTTCTTTCAAATATCTGCCCAAAGTGAAATGGACCACAGAAATGCTGTTTCCGATTGCAGCCACCTTCCTGATTTCCGTTTTTTGCTTTTTCTTTATGATGTTTTACAGCAAAAGTAAAGGCTATTCCAGGCGGTCCAGAAGCACATTGGAACTCACAAGTGGCTACAGCAATACATCTTTCATCGGTTTTCCCCTGATCAGTGCATTTTACGGCGAAAGCCTTTTAAGTATTGCCATTATTTGCGATCAGACCATGTTTTTTGCCCTTTCTACGCTGGGAATTATAGCAGCAGTGAAGGGGGGAAGCAGATCAGGAAAAGTAAGTGCTAAATTTATTTTAAAGAGATTGATTACTTTCCCTCCATTGATAGGATGTGTTGCAGCATTAGTATTGTCGCAGTTTATTGATTTTACCGCTGCAGAACCGTTTTTTGATAAACTTGCAGCAACAGTAAGCCCGCTGGCCTTATTTTCAGTAGGACTTCAATTAAAGTTTAACGGATGGAAAAAACTGATTCCTCAAATGTCAGCTTCTATGCTCTACAAGCTGATCCTTGCTCCGGCTATCGTTTTGGGACTGGCTTTACTTCTCAATGTAAAAGGAGATGTGGCCAAAATCACTGTATTTGAAGCTGCTATGCCAACTGTCGTCACCTCAAGTATTATTGCAGAACAGTTCAGGCTGAATACCAAGCTTACCAATCTCATTATTGGGTTCAGTATTATTGTCGGGTTCCTTACTTCTGCGGTCTGGTATTATATCACAGAATTTCTTTTCTAAAATTGTCATACTGATCTTGTGTACAAAACGAGGAGGCGGCTGAATGTTTAGAATATTCTCTCGCAGATTGAGCAGATTTAGCAGATGTTTATGGATATTGTGATTTATAACCATAGATAAAACAGGCTCAATAATACTCTTACATCTTAATAAAAGCATAATTATAACGCAAACATCTGCTAAATCTGCTCAATCTGCGAGAGTAAAAAATGCAACCAGTTTAACAGAACAATAGCATAAGATTGCTTTACTGTCTGATCTCAAGAAAAAATTGCAGTTCTCTCAAGAAAAATCTAATTTTACACTTTAAAAATTTCCCTTGCAGTACGCCCAGATAGTTTTACCGCTTAACTTAAAAGGATCTTTCACCTACAAAGTCCCTGAAGAACTAACGCCTATGATTCAACCGGGAATGCGGGTTCTCGTACCTTTTGGGGGGAAGAAAATTTATACAGGAATTGTTTTTGAACTTCATGACAATGCCCCGGAAAGTTTTGTGGCGAAAGAGGTCATCAGTATTTTGGATGATAAACCTATTCTTCCCAAGGAGCAGATCAGTTTCTGGAACTGGCTTTCCGAATATTATCTGTGCGGTCTGGGAGAGATCTACCGTTTTGCATTTCCGTCTTCTTTAAAGCTGGAAAGTGAAACTTATTTAAAACTAAAACCCAATATAACGGTTGATTTTGAGAACCTCGATGTTAATGAAATGTACCTTATCCAGGCACTCGAAGTACGTCAGCTCATCAATCTCACCGATATTGAAGCCTTTATTCCTAAAAAAGAAATCATCAAAACGATCAATTCCCTGATTGATCTGCAGTATATTGAAATTGACGAGAAAATAGCTGAAAAATATAAAGCGAAAGAAGTAGCCTATGTGAAAATCAGTGATGTGGTTTTAGGTAACCAAAACCTGACGGATATTCTTTTAAAACTGAACAAAGCTCCGAAGCAGAAAGACCTTTTCCTGGCAATCCTGGAAAAGCAAACCGAGCATCCGGATGTGGCGATTAAGAAGTCGGAATTATTTGAAGATGGATATTTTGGAAGCTCACACTTTAAAGCACTTGCGGATAAAGGTCTTGTGGAAGAATATCACATGCAGAAAGACAGGATTGAAAGTTATGATGGCGAAATTGAAGAGCTGGAAGAGCTTTCCGAACTGCAGAAAGAAGCTAAAACAGAGATTGACGAAGCCTTTGAAGAAGGAAAAAATGTACTGCTTCATGGCGTCACTTCCTCAGGGAAAACCCATATTTATCTGGAGAAAATTGAAGAATGTATCCAGGAAGGAAAAAATGTGCTGTTCCTGCTTCCCGAAATTTCTCTGACCAAGCAAATCACTCAGCGACTGGAAAAAAAATACGGTAGGCAGCTTGGTTTTTATCATCAGAAATTAACCGATTTTGAGCGGGTAGAGGTTTGGAGGAAAATTAGGCAGAACGATATTAAAATTCTTATAGGAACGCGGAACGCCCTATTTCTGCCTTTTCAGGATTTAGGACTCGTGATTGTAGATGAGGAACATGATTCTGCATACAGGCCTAGGGAAGCTTCTCCCTATTTCAACGCAAAGGATGCGGCAATGGTTTTAGGGAATTTGTATGGAGCCGGAGTTATTCTGGGATCTGCAACCCCTTCTGTAGAAAGCTATTATAACGCCAGAAAAGATAAAATAAAATATGTTTTCCTGAATGAAAGATTCGGGAATGTCAACCTTCCGGAATATGAGCTTATCAATTTTAAAGAAGCCCAGGAATCCAAAAAAGTTTCCGGGAACTTTTCCTTACACCTGATAGATGAGATCAAAAAGACGCTGGACGAAAAAAATCAGGTCATAGTACTTCACAACCGCCGCGGTTATGCTAATGTTGTAGAATGCGAAACCTGCGGATATGTCAATTACTGTTCGAATTGTGATGTGGTAATGACTTATCATAAGGCAGCCAATGAAATGAAATGCCATTACTGCGGCCAGAGAGCCTCAAAGCCGAGAACCTGCCCGAAATGCCATTCCGAAAACCTGAACGAAAGAGGAGTAGGGGTAGAACAGATTCATGAGGAAGTATCCAAAATATTTCCTGATAGTGAAGTAGACAGGATGGATGTAGATTCCATGCGTAAGAAGTTTGCCTACGAAAAGCTGTATGAAAAAATAGAGGAAGGCGAAACGGATATTGTTGTAGGGACACAGATGATCTCAAAAGGCCTTGATTTTGACCATATTGAGCTTGTGGCTATTCCCAAAACAGACTCACTGCTGTATGTACAGGATTTCAGGGCGGAAGAAAGGGCTTATCAGCTGATCACCCAGGTTTCCGGAAGAGCCGGAAGAGTTTCGGGGAAAGGAAAAATTTTAATCCAGACGTATAATCCGGAACATTCTGTTTTTCAGCTGATCAAGATGAATAATCCGGCAAAAATCTATAAATATATCCTTACCGAACGCCAGAAATTCCACTATCCGCCGTTCACCAAGCTGATTATGATTGAGCTGAAGCACAGAAAAGAAGATAAAGTAAACCGGGCTTCCCAGTTTCTGGGATCTGTCTTAAGGAAATACCTTCCGGAAGAATGTGTTCTGGGACCGGAAAGAGCTCAGATTGCAAGGCTTAATAATTTATACCAGTTCCAGATTATGCTTAAACTTCCGCGCGGGAAAAAGTATGATGAATTTAAAAAAATGGTTTTATTAAGTTTGAATGAATTCGATGAAATCACTGCATATCAAAGTATTAAAAAAGATATATTTGTGGATTTTTAACAACTTTTAACAAACTTTAGGCTCTTTTATAAGACCTCCGTAACCCTTTTTAAGACAATAATTTCTACTTTTGGACGTTGATTAAGTGTTTGACTCTTTAACTTTATGATTTAACTTATCATTTTTTACAGTGTCAAACTATGGAAACAAAAAAAGATAGATGGTAAATTACAGAAAATATATTTCAGGTGTAGCGGTATTGGCTTCTGGGTTTTTCCTTGCTCAATCTACCGTTTCTACAGTTCTTTACTCACAGGCTTACGAAAATCAAAAAAATACTTTGAACCTCCCTTCTCCCGTTACCTCTGTAGCGGAAAGAACGGTTTTGTCTGCCAAAGAGCTCGTAGATATTAATGTAAACACAATGATGGCGGATCCTGTGCTGAAAAATGCAGACTGGGGATTCGTAGTGTACGACCCGAAAACGAAGAAAGTAATCTCTTCGTACAACGAAAATACTCCTTTAGTTCCGGCTTCTACTACCAAATTGCTCACCACGGAAACAGCAATGAACCTTTTAGGTGAAAACTACCGTTGGATGACTCAGCTGGAATATTCAGGAACTATTGACGAAAACGGAACTTTAAACGGAAATCTCTATCTGATAGGCAGTGGCGATCCTTCTTTAGGAACCAACAAAGCCGGTGCATGGTCATACAGAGACATTATTTCAGACTTCATGGGCGGTCTTTCCCGCGAAGGTATCCGAAAGGTAAACGGTGATATTATCATCCAGACAGCGCTTTTCAAAGGCAATATTACAAGACTTCCGGAAAATGTTGTATGGCTTGAAAACAATAATTATTACCTGCCTGTAGGAACGACACGCGAGATTAATCCGGCCAACGAAAAACTGATCATGAAAAAATCAGGACTGGTTGCTGAAAAAAAATACTTCTATATGTCACCTTACGCCAACCAGATGGTGTACGCGGATAAATATGAAGGAGACGGTTTTTTAACGACAAAACTTCCTGATGCTCCGGCTTATCTTGCCAATACTTTAAGAACAACTTTGGTAAAAAGCGGAATTGGAGTAACTGGAAAAGTAACTCCGAGAATGACGGATCCGGCTCCGGAAAGCAGAAAACTGGTTTCAGCCTATAAATCCCCTACATTAGGTGATATTATATTCTATACCAACCAGCACAGTGACAATTCCCTGGCAGAAGCTTTACTGAAAACAGTAGGATTCCAGAAACTGGGTGATCAGACTTCGGAATCCGGCAGAATTGTAGTTACCAGCCATCTGAAAGATGAAAACTTCGACATGATGGGCTTAAATTATATAGACGGAAGCGGACTTTCCAGAAGTAATAATGTAACGCCTATTGCCCAGGCAAAGTTTCTAACCTCTTTAATGGATGAGAAATATTACAAAACCTATTTCACTTCACTGCCGGTAGGCGGACAGTCCGGAACGCTGAAAAGAATGTTCATCGGTACCGGAAACGGACAGGTTTTTGCCAAAACAGGAACTCTGAATAAAGTAAAAACACTGGCCGGCTACCTGAAGACCAATTCAGGAAAAACCCTGGTGTTTTCTTTAATGGTAAACAACTACTCAGGATCTGTAGATATGGTAAAGAAAAGAATGGAAAAAATTCTTGAGCCGGCTCTGGATCTCTAAAAGATATTATTTTAATATTATAAAAACCTTTTAATCAATGATTAGAAGGTTTTTTTTATCTTTGGTTACAATCTAATATTCTGAGTATGAGAAAATTTTACCTTCTGATCCTGGGCCTTTTGCTATCCCAGCCATCCTATGGACAGATCCAGGACCCAAATATTGAAATGAAAGGGCTCATTGCAAAAGAAATGAATTCTTTTACCCAAAAAATGACCGCCTACAATATTAATCCCAATACTTTAAACTATGATCTTCAGTATCAAAGGATGAATGTTACTTTGGATCCTGCGGTATACAACATTGCAGGGTCCGTTACGTCTCATTTCAAGCCCAATCTGAATATGAGCAGCATTTATTTCGATCTTACGGATAATATGGTTGTTTCCCAGGTACAGTATCACGGAAGCAATCTTACCTTCCAGCAGCTGCCGACAAAAGAAATAAAAATAGATTTCCCGGCTTCTATTCCTGCCAATACGCTGGATTCACTCACCATTCATTATTCAGGAGCACCAACTCCCGGAAATGCTTTTTCAACTACCCTGCAAAGCGGAACGCCTATTTTATGTACCCTGAGCGAGCCTTATGGTGCACAGGACTGGTTTCCGACAAAGCAAAGCATGAATGACAAAATTGAAAGGTTTGATTTTAAGATCACAACACCTTCTCAATATAATGTGGCAGCTAATGGAAAATTAATGTCCGAAACCATACTTCCCGGCAACCAGAAACTTACTTTCTGGAGAACAGCTTATCCTACGGCAGCTTATCTGATTGCGCTTTCCATTACCAATTTCGTTAAAATTAACGATACGATGGGAAATCCGCCCTTTCCATTTGTTAATTATGTGTACCCATCCACCAATGCAGACCCTGTAAGCATGGCTAATATTGAATGGACCAAGCAGATCATGAGTACTTTCGAAACTTATTTCGGGCCTTATCCGTTCCGTAATGAAAAGTATGGGCATATGCAGTTTAAATTCGGAGGAGGAATGGAGCATCAGACTATGTCGTCTATGGGAAGCTGGAGCAAGGGACTTATTGCTCATGAGCTGGCCCATCAGTGGTTTGGAGATAAAGTAACCTGCGGGGCCTGGAATGATATCTGGCTGAATGAAGGTTTCGCCACTTTCGGAGCTGTTCTGGCCAACGAAAAGTTGTTGATGACCAATACCGAATTCAAGAATTTTCTATTGGGAGAAATCAATAATATTACCTCTGCTCCCAATGGTTCTACCTATGTTCCCGATGCAGATCTTTCCAATGTAAGCAGGATATTCAATAACAGACTGACCTATGCAAAAGGAGCTTATATTTTAAGAATGATCAAATGGATTCTGGGTGATGCTGTTTTTTATCAGGCTCTTAAAGATTATCATGCAAGACCGAATCTGGCTTATAATTATGTGAAAACGGTAGATTTTAATACTTCTCTGCTTCAGTCTACAGGAAAAGACTTTACAGGCTTTTTTAACGACTGGTTATATGGCGAAGGTTATCCCAGCTACACTATAAAATGGAAGCAAACAGGAAACCAGATCCTGTTTAAAGCATCTCAGGTACAGAGCAGTCCCACGGTAAGCTTTTTTGATATTCCGTTACCGATCAAAGTGAACGGAACTGGCGGACAGACTGCTTATTTTGCTCTGAATAACACTTCTAACAACCAGGGATTCCTGGAAACAGTTTCTTTCCCTGTAGCCAGTGTTGAATTCAATTATGAATACCAGATTCTGGAGAAAAATTCTACGGTAATTCAGGATAATACCTTAAGCGTATCGTCTGTGGAGAAGGAAGAATTTGCTTTATATCCGAATCCGGCAAAAAATGAGTTGTTTATAAAAGGAATTAATAAGCCTGCCGCTTATTCAATCTATAGTTTAGACGGAAAATTAATAAGAAAATCCGTTTACCAGCCAGGAAAGGCAGTTGGAATTTCAGAACTGGTTCCGGGATCTTATATTTTCTCGGTTGATGATAAAAATATTAAGTTTTTAAAACAGTAAGAATAGCTCTTAGATATACAAAAACCTTCAGCAATGAAGGTTTTTTCATTTAAAAAAGAGGATAGAAAGTGTAAAGAGGACGCTCGGCGGATAATAGGGCATATATAAATTCCATTGTAAAATTATTTAATGGTTAAACTGTAAATGAGGGTTTTCAGATGAGAAAGATTCTTTGTTTTCGGGATGCTTTTGCAGCTCTTTTTCTGGCTATTCTTACTTTATAACGGAACCATTTCTCTTTGAAGAGCCTGCGCATTATATTGTCAAAATTTCTGGTTACGACCATGTTTTTAAACCCCCGCCATTTTTCCAGAAGGCTGGAAGGAAGAGCCCTTACAGACACAGAGTAGCCTTCCGTTTCGTACTGTATATAATGCCACCATCCTGATGGAATATAAAGCGTTTCACCAGGTTCTAATAATGCTTCGTAACCGTCTAAATAGAGCAGGGCAGGGAATTCCCTGTAATTCGGTTCTTTAATATTCGGTAAGCTGTGAAAATTATAGGGAAGCTTATACATAAGGTCCGACTGTTCCCACGGAAAAAGCCAGATTCTTTTAACGCCGTGAAATTGGGTAATAAAAACATGGGACATATCAATATCAATATGGTTTCGGGTAATGGAACCTTCACCTCCGAAAAACATAAAAGGAAGCCATTTTAATATTTTTCCGTCGGTAACATCATTATAATGTAGATCATCTTTAAGCTCCGGCCTGATCGTAAGCAGGTTGAATAAGAAAAGCCTGTGCTCCGTAGGAGTTGTACTTATCAGATCGAGATATTCTGCAAAAGTGGTCTGGCCTATCGGGCTGCTTGCCACTTTATCCAGGGATTCAAGCTCGCTTCCGTAAATATTGACTTTCTGATCTCCGGCTATTTCCTTGAAATACTCATAATTCCATTTCTTGAATGCAGGACTTTCAGGGTCGATAAAATCCTCCATGATAACCGGAAAACGAGGCTTCATGTGGTTATTTTTAAAGCTTTCAGAATCTATTTTCTTTACTTTTTTTATGGGAGTCAGTCTCATATTCCTGAATTTTAAAAAGCAAATATAGTTATTATCCTACTAAATTAGTAGACTAATAATGTTAAAAATGAAATTGAGCCCTGTTTTTAGAATTAAACGTATAAAAGCTGATAGTTTAAAGGCTTTTTATTAAATTAGCACATCTAAAAAATTACTAAAAAATGATCTCTGAAAAATATCTTCAACATTTACAGAACGAACTGCAAAACATTGAAAATGATGGTCTTTACAAAAGAGAAAGAATCATCACTTCCCAGCAGAGTGCGGAAATTGAAGCCAATGGAAAAAAACTTTTAAACTTCTGTGCCAATAATTACCTGGGTCTGTCCAATAATCCGGAAGTAATGAAAGCTTCCCAGGACATGATAGAATCTCACGGTTACGGAATGTCTTCTGTACGTTTTATCTGCGGAACACAGGATATTCACAAACAACTGGAGAAAAAAATTGCAGATTTCTTAGGTCTTGAAGATACTATTCTGTATGCTGCCTGTTTTGATGCAAACGGAGGAGTTTTTGAACCGTTGTTCACAGAAGAGGATGCTATTATTTCAGATGAATTGAACCATGCTTCCATCATTGACGGGGTACGTTTATGTAAAGCGGCAAGATACCGTTATAAAAACAATAATATGGAAGATCTGGAAGCCCAGTTAATTGCTGCTTCCGAAAAAGATCACCGTTTCAAAATTATTGTTACAGACGGTGTTTTCTCCATGGATGGTATTGTAGCCGATCTTAAGGGAGTATGTGACCTTGCAGATAAATACAATGCTCTTGTAATGGTTGATGACTCTCACGCAACAGGTTTCATTGGAAAAACGGGCCGTGGAACCCACGAAGCGAATGAAGTGATGGGAAGAGTAGATATTATCACTTCTACTTTAGGAAAAGCTTTGGGAGGTGCTTTGGGAGGATTTACTTCCGGTAAAAAAGAGATTATCGACATGCTGAGACAGCGTTCCCGTCCTTATTTATTCTCGAACTCACTGGCGCCTGGAATCGTTGGAGCTGCTCTTAAAGTTCTGGATATGATCTCGGACGATACTTCACTTCGTGATAAAGTAATGGAAAATGCAGCCTATTTCAGAACCCAGATGGTGGCCAAAGGATTTGATATTCCTGACGGTGATGCCGCTATTGTTCCGGTAATGCTGTATGATGCCCCTCTTGCCCAGAAAATGGCTGAAAAGCTTATGGACGAGGGAATTTACGTAATCGGATTCTTTTATCCTGTGGTTCCGAAAGGAAAAGCTAGGATCAGAGTACAGCTTTCTGCCGCCCATACAAAAGAGCATTTGGATAAAGCCATTGCTGGTTTTGAGAAAGTGGGGAAAGAGCTGGGAGTTATTTCTTAATTAAAATTAACGATACAGATGCTTCGACTTTGCTCAGCATGACCGTTTTTATTATTGTGTTTAATTTTTGATAAAATTTAGAGCAGTTAGTATAAATAATGTCATGATGAACAGGGTCGAAGTGTTTTTTTATATTATTTCTACCAAATATTTTTGTTATTAACATTATATTTGCCATTATTTTAAAAAATGCTTTATACTATAATCAAAGCACTGCATATTATCTTCATGGTAAGTTATTTTGCGGGAATTTTTTATCTCGTAAGAATTTTTGTTTACTATAAGGATACGGACGAGTTTGCTGACGAAAAAAAGAAAATCCTCAGAGAGCAGTATACTTTCATGGCCAGAAGGCTGTGGAATATCATTACGGTTCCTGCGGGTATCATTATGGCAGTTTGTGGAATAATTATGATTTTCCTGAATACCGGGCTGATGAAAATGCCGTGGTTTCATTTAAAGCTTACTTTTCTGGTCGGTCTCGCCGTTTACCATTACTGGTGCTGGAAAAAAGTGCTGAAACTGAAAGAGCTCAACGGGCAGGCCATCGAAACGCCTAATATCAAATTACGGCAGGCCAATGAAATTGCTACATTTATTCTCTTCCTGGTAGTTTTCACTGTGATCCTGAAATCTGCGGTGATTGAATACTGGTGGCAATTAATCGCCGGATTTTTCGTTCTTGTATTTCTGATCATGATGACCGTTAAACTCGTTAATAAGAATAAAAAAAACAAATAATAGTTTAAGCCGGATGTATATATCAATACGTCTGCTTTTACATTGTACAAAAAACTATGATTGCAATTTTAAAAAAGGAACTCTGGAGTTACTTTGGAAACTGGAGCGCATGGGTAATCATTGCCGCATTCAGCCTCATAACGGCTCTTTTCCTGTTTTTTTTCGAGAATGATTCCAATATTTTCGATATCGGGATGGCCTCTTTACAGAGCTATTTCGTACTCGTACCATGGCTGCTGATGTTCATCATCCCTGCACTTTCTATGAAAACCTTTGCAGAAGAACAGCAGACGGGAACGCTGAACTGGTTGTTTTCCCAGCCTTTAAAAGTTTCCGATCTGGTAACAGGGAAATTTCTTTCAGTATGGATTGTTGGGGTTCTTTGCCTTATTCCATCACTGATTTATCTTTATACAGTTTATGTTCTTGGAGTTCCTGAAGGAAATATTGACCTTGGAATGACCTTTGGAAGTTACATCGGGCTGATTATTTTAATTGCTGCTTTTGCAGGGGTGGGAATATTGGCTTCTTCACTGTCACAGAACCAGATCATGGCGTATCTTTTAGGAGTTTTCATGTGTTTTATTATGTATTTCGGGATAGAGCAGCTTGCCAGCTACAAACTGTTGGGAGGCGCAGATTTTATTCTTCAGAATATAGGGTTTTATCAGCACTTCTTAGGATTTACTAGGGGTCTTATTGATCTTAAAGATGTTGCCTACTTTATTCTGATCATCGGTGCTACTTTATTATTGTCCAACCATTTTATCTCTAAAAAGAAGTAGCATTATGAAGAAGTTCAATATTAAATCTCCATTAGGAATTTTCTTGATTGCAGTGGTACCTTTGGTTATCCTGCTTATGTATTCCGGAATCAGATTAGACTTAACCAAAGAAAAAAGATATACACTCTCGGAAAATACGGTAAAAGTATTGGAATCCGTGAAAAAGCCGCTTACAGTAGATGTTTACCTTGAAGGAGATTTTCCGGCAAGCTTTAAACAGCTTCAGAGTGAGACGAAATTTATGCTGGAAGAGTTCAGGAAGATCAATCCGAAAATTGATTTTAAATTTATCGATCCCATCAAAACAAAAATGTCGCAGGACACTTTGATGGCAATGGGAATGCAGCCTTCCGTTCTTCCGGATGTAAAAGACGGCAAAATTTCGCAGATTACGCTTTTTCCTTATGCTGTCCTAAAATATGATAAAAGGGGAGTATCTATTCCGCTGGTAGTACAGCAGGCCGGGATAGATGCAGATCAGCAGCTGACAAGATCTATAGAAGGACTGGAGTACAGCCTTGTTTCCAATATCAAGAATATCGCAGCCAATAAGAGAAAGAAAGTCGGTATTCTGGTCAATCAGGATGAATTGGGCCCTGAAGAGTTTCACAGCTTTATGCAGCTGGCACTGGAAAATTATGATGCCGGTCCTGTCATTCCAAAAAACCAGACAGAACTTACTCTTGAAGATCTTCCTTTGCTGAGACAGATGAGTGCCCTGGTAATTGCAAAGCCAAGGAAAGCATTTACAGATAATGAAAAAGTGATCCTTGACCAGTTTATTATGAACGGAGGAAAAACACTTTGGATGATTGATGCCGTTAATGCTGAAATGGATACGCTGACAAGATCCAAAAAGCTGATGCCTTTCCCTGTAGATATCAATATGACAGATTTCTTCTTCAACTACGGAGTAAGGATCAATCCTGCCTTGGTAAAGGATGTAAAGAAATTTGCACTGTTGAAGCTGGTCACCGGAGAAGTGGGAGGGAATCCCCAGTATACAAGCCTTCCATGGCCTTATTTTCCACTTGGAATTGCTGAAAATGATAATCCGATCACGAAAAATATCAATCCGGTAAAATTTGAGTTCCCGACTTCCATCGATACGCTGGGCGGAAGAAAAAATATTAAAACAAAGGTTCTTTTCGAATCCAGTGAAAGAACGCTCCTGAAGCAGGTTCCTAATTATGTAGATTTGAAGGAAATTGCAAGTGTTGACAGTCTTGGACAAATGGAAAAGCCAAGCACACCAAAGATATTTGCCGTTGCATTGGAAGGAAAATTCAATTCTGCCTATGCTTCAAGAATTGAAAGAAAAGGTTATCCGGGTTTTAAAAGTCAGAGCCCTGAAAATAAAATGATCGTGATTGCAGACGGAGATGTCGGAAGAAACAAAATGCACAAAGGTGAGCCGCTTCCGATGGGAATTGACCGCCTGACGAACCAGGAGTTCGGTAACGAGCAGTTCCTGAGAAATGCCCTGGATTATCTTCTGGACGACAGCAACCTGATGGCTCTCAGAAACAGAAATATTGAAGAAAGACTTCTGGACAGAAACCGCATCACGGAAGAAAAAACAAACTGGCAATGGCTGAATTTATTGCTGCCTTTGGTAGTCATCGGCCTGCTGGGAGGATTATTCTTCTGGATGAGAAAGAAGAAGTTTGGATAAATAATCATAAAGCCACTGCAATTGATAGCAGTGGCTTATTTTTTAGTATAAAAAGCTCTTTTGAAATTAAAAAAGAGAGACCTAAAAGCCTTTCTTTAAAATTTACCATGGGCTGATCCCGGTTTCATCCTCTATATCATTACTGTAGAATTGTCCTGTGGGTGCATCTTCACCGGTCAGCGTATGTTTCACGATAAAAGAAGCTGCACTTTCTACAGAGCCCGGACCGCTGTGGCCATTGAAATCTGTGGCAGTATAACCCGGATCAATAACATTGACTTTAAAAGGAGAGTCTTTCAGTTCGTAAGCTAAAACAGTAGTATAAGCATTTAAGGCTGATTTGGAAGGTCCATATGCCGCTCCTTTTACATGGTAATACTTCCAGCTTGGATCGTTATGTAATGTCAATGATCCGAGTCCCGAAGTAATATTGCTGATCCTCGGGCTCTCCGATTTTTTAAGCAGTTCTAAAAATGCCTGGGTTACACTGATCACTCCAAAAAAGTTGGTATCAAATACCGTCTGAATATCTGCGATAGGTGTTTCAGCTGCAGTCTGGGGATTTACTCCCAGAATACCTGCATTATTGATCAGAATGTCCAGTTTTCCCTGTTCTTTCCCTATAAGATCTTTGGCGGCTGAGATTGAACCCGGTTGGGTTACGTCAATCTCAATGGCTTTTATATTTTGAAAACCTTTTTCATTCAGCTCTTTTACAATGGCTTCACCTTTTTGGAGATCGCGGCTTCCTAAATAGACGAATAATCCTTTTTCTGAAAGTTGTTTTGCGGTTTCAAGGCCAATACTTCTGTTGGCTCCTGTTATTAATACTGATTTCATTTTTTTTGTTTTAATTGATGATGTAAAATTCCATCAAATAAATTGAATTCTGTTTGCCAAATGACAAAAAGCAAAAAAAATGAATTTCTAATTTTTATGGTAAAAGGAAAGAAAGTGAAAATCTAATATTTGGCAATGTTTTTCCTGATCCTGCTGAGCGAAGACTGGGTAATCCCAAGATAGGACGCAATATAGGAAAGGGGAATCTTATTAACCACAGTAGGATAGATTTCCAGAAATTTAAGATAACGGGTGGTAGCATCTTCCGAAACCAGCGGACTTCTTCTTTCTACTTTCTGGATCAGCGCCCTTGAAATAATTTTATGGACGATGGCTTCCCATCCCACAATAGTCTGCAAAAGTTCCAGCCAGTCTTTTCTTTCAAAAACAATAAGCTTACAGTCGGTAACAGCCTGAACGTAAGTGCTGGAACAGATCTCATTATCAAAGCTTTCCAGGTCTACAACAAGATTGTTTTCTTCAATAAAATATTTGGTGATTTCTTCGCCCTTATTATCGTAATAGCAAACCCTCAAAATTCCGCTTACGACGAATGCAACCTGACGTGCGATTTTTCCGGCTTCTGAAAAATATTCGTCATTCGGCAGGTCTGTTTCTTTTGCCTTGCTGGCTATAAAATCAATCTGCTGTTGGTTCAGATTTCCAAATCTTAAAATAAAATCAAACAGTTCTTTCATGAATGCAAGGTAGCTAAAGTTATTTTTTCTGCGTTTGCCATTTGACAAAAAAGTGTCTGAAAATAAAAAACAGTCTGTTATTTTTTTTAATTAAATAGTTTCCTGAATTCCAGAGGTGACAGATTGGTCTTTTGCTTAAACAGTTTGCTGAAAGACTGCGGATGCTCGAACCCCAATTCATAAGCAATTTCACTTACCGAAAGGTGAGTGGTGCTGAGTCGTTCTTTAGCCAGATCGATGAGTTTATTCTGGATATGCTGTTGGGTATTTTGCTGGGTATGAATCCTTAGCAAAGATCCTAAATAATTGGGTGAAATGTTCATTTCTGCGGCTATGGTCTTTACAGAGGGAATCCCGTGTTCTATAAGATTTCCGCTGTCAATATACTTGGAAAGTACCTCCTCAAATCTTTCCAGAAGCTCGTGGCTGGATTTTTTCCGGGTAAAAAACTGCCGTTCATAAAAACGTTCCGAATAAATAAGCAGGAGCTCAATCTGGGCAATAATAAGTTCCTGAGAGAATTTATCGATATTGGACTGGTATTCCCGCTCTATGTTTTTCAGAATGTCTACAACAACTTTTTCCTCTCTGTCTGAAAGGAAAAGGGCTTCGTTAACATTATACCTGAAAAAGTCGTAAGATTTTATCTTTTTTGCGAGTGTGGTATTCCAGAGGAAATCAGGGTGAATGACCAACAGCCAGCCAGTGGGTTCCACCACCACATCAGGTTTTATTTCCAGTTTCAGAAACTGAAGCGGAGAAACAAAACATAAAACTCCGGAATCAAAGTCATATTCCTGCTGGCCGTAGTTAAACTTAGCGTTCACATTACGCTTCAGGCCGATGGAGTAAAAATTCTGGATCCATTTCAGCTCACTGTCATCCGTAGGGTAATTCACCTGGCTGTAATCAATCAGGCTGATCATGGGATGTTCAGGACCGGGAAGATTACAGAAGGCGTGAAATTCAGAAATTGTATTAAAGCGGAATGGAGATTTCATAATGCTAATTTAGTAAATTGTATAATGTCTAAAGTATTAATAATGGCTGATGCAGTGTCATTCACAATGCTTCGACTACGCTCAGCATGACATTGTTATAACATCTATGTCCGGAACGCAGTCGAAGAATTAATTTTGACTCTCAGAATAAATAAGCATTTATATCACCGTAGACACTGTCAGGGCTTCCCATTGTTTTGCATCACCGGTAATGGTTTTGATTTTTGCATCCAGAAATTCGGAAGTACCGCTTCCCAAAAGAAAATGAACCGGTGGATTCTCTACTTCGCTAAGGGCAATCAGGGCTTCTGCACCTTTTTCAGGATCATTAGGCTGATTTCCGTTGATCTCGTTAAGATGGGCCTGTTCGGAATTTCTGGCCGTTTCATATACCTGGATTGGATTTGCCGGTGTTTTCACAGAATCTTTACTTAGGAAATCTGTTCGGAAATAGCCGGGATAGACTACCGTTGCATGAACCCCGAATTCTTTAATTTCTTCAGCCAGAGATTCGGTAAGTCCTGCTACTGCAAACTTTGTGGCACAATAAATTCCCCAGCCGGGAAAGTTTCCGGAATAGCCTCCAATAGAAGAAATATTAAACAGGTGACCTGACTTTTGCTCCCGCAGATAAGGAACTGTATTCCTGATCACATTCAGGGTGCCAAATACATTAACGTCAAAATTGGCTCTTGCTTCTTCATCTGTCAGTTCTTCCAGGGTACCGATCTGTCCGTATCCGGCATTGTTCACCACCACATCGATCTGTCCGAAATACTCAACTGTTTTTAAAATTGCTGTCCGTACATCTTCGTTATCTGTTAAATTCAGTTCGAGAGGCAGAAATGCTTCGGATTTTTCTCCTATTTCTGAGATTAAAGACTGTGTGTTTCTTGTGGCTGCGGCTACACGGTAGTTTTTTGCCAATAATTTTTTCACCAGGGCCAGTCCCAGACCTTTTGAGGCTCCTGTTACGAACCATACTTTTTTTGTTTCCATTTTTACTTGGTTTAAATAATGATACAAAGATCATAGAAGCATAAAAAGTAAACGTAGCCCAATCAACGAATCATGTAATCAGATCGTGGATCGTCATAAAAAAAGAAGCCTGGAAGCTTCTTTGGTCTGATATTTAAATAGTTTTTAATCTTTTAATACCGGAATAATATGTTCCCAGTTCAGCTGTTCGGCATAATCCAGGGCTGTTTTCCCGTTATTTGATTTTATATTTTTATCTGCTCCGGCTTCTAAAATAACCTTTACAGAGGTTAGGTTTCCTGCTATTGTTTCTTTGTGAAGAAGTGTAAGACCGTTTTCATCACTGTAGCTGATCTCATCGGGATATTCCTGGAGAAATTTCACCAGTTCTTCTTCCATATTTTTGCTCATAGGATGCTCTACAAGATTTTCAGGTTTTTCTTTCTGCTCGTTCACTACAAGTATTTCATTAAAATCTCCGAAGTCAAGCTGCCACGCATCATCATGCTCTTTTCTTTCATCTTCGGACATATCAGCCCTCATTTTGTGAATGGTAAACCCACCATAAGTTTTGGGTAAATTTTCCTCTTCTGTAATTAGAAGTTTAGCAAGATCTGTAGGGGTTTTTGCAGCCGGAGTAATGGCAAAAAGCCAATCGCTGATTTCATTCAGAGGGATTTCAAAATAATCTCCTGCCTGGATATTGGTAAGGTTGTTTGGTTCATTAATCAGAAAACCGCTTACGGTATCTCCATCGAATTCAATTTCATTGATCCACATATGTTCCACTGTATCTTCTCCTGTTTCCGGATCTTCCTCCCGGAATACAGCTTTTACACAGGCAAGATCGAGAGCCGGGATAATTCTTCTGTTTTCCCAGGATTGCTCCCTCCAGAAATATTTAAAGGTTTTCCTTGCTTTTTCATACGCTGCGATCATTTTGGGGTCTTTCCCGTCAGTAAATATAAACGAATTCTCTTCCATTGTGACTGGTCTTTAAAATTTAATAATTATAATAGTATCGGGTTTCAGAAATGTCCTGCAACATTCTGAAACCCGGTATTCTTTATGTTGATTAAAAATATGAAAAATATAAACAATTGTTTGAATTTTTCAATAAAATTTCAATGGTTTAACATTCCTGGTTCACAGTCTCCGGAAGAAGAACTGCTGTTTTGTAATAACTTATATCGGTTGTCATCCGGTTTTGAAGTTCGTTAAAGGTTGAATATTCGTAATGCTGCCAGTCCAGGTCATTTTCCGGGTTTGGGGTCTTGTCTATAGCAAGTTCCAGTTTTCCGTCTTCCTGATAGCTGAATTCTATGGCGGCATATTTTTCACCGTTTTCATCCAAAGTATACCAGCATTTCGTGGTTCTTTCCAATATTGGCTTCAGGGTTTCGTTGTCCAGGATCTGAGAGCAGATAAAGTTTTCCGGGTCATCATAATGAAAAACGGTTTTGGAGATGAGAGGTTTTTCGTCCACAGCCAGTGAGTACATTTTGTTGGTGGCAATGATGAAATCCCCTGCAGCTTCTCTTTTTTCAATATCGAAAAGATCAGATTTTTCTTTCAGATAGTTTACAACCTGTTCCTCATCTTCATCATGGCTCATAAAATAACTGATGCTGTATATTTCATCTTCGGTAAGAAATTCTATTTCTTTCAGCACTTCGGAATCTTTTTCGTAATAATATAAATGATAGTCGTCCAGTTTCTCAGCCTTAGCCTTCGAAATCACTTCTCCAAAAATGTTTTTATATACCTTTTTCATGTTTAGTAGTTTAATCTGTTGTTATTAGTGTATCGGCCGTCAGTGTATTTTATGTATACAGCATATTTAAGACCATGTTTTTATATTTTATAGATCTTGGCCTATAATTGTGGCAAAAATTCATTATTTACATACCATGCCCGCATTTTTGGCAGAATTTTCATCCGCTGCATAAGCTGTTCTGCCTGTATGCCAATAATTCCTCTTTCCAGATCCTGGGAATCGGTATCCATGCCTTGGGGAAAATGTTCAATATCTGTAAATCTTCCTGAATGAAAACGAGAGTCAAAATATTCTCCGTTCAGGTAGCTGTCGGTATTGTAATAACTTTTTAACAGCTGGTAATGGAATGTATAGGTTTCAGGAAGGGCAGGGTCAGTACATTCCCAGGCAATAGGAAAATTTCGGTCATCATATAGTTCGCGGATGATAAGATTTGAGAAAGTATTGCTGTCGAAATCATAATATTTCACTGTTTCTACCCAAAGATCACCATACGCATTCCTTGTTCTGAAGCTTAGTATTTCCAAGGCTGGTATGTCTCTGTATTTTTCCAGAAGTTCCGTTTCGTTGTCTTCAGGATTTAAGTAATAATGTAAGGCAAAGAGAGCATCAGAATGATATTGTTCTCTTATTTTTAGTTTTCCGTGAGCTAAAAAATGCTTGTACCATCTGGATTTTTTCTTATGGGTTTCCAGGTCATTTATGTATTTAAAATCCTCATCCCTGTATTCAATTTTCATGGTTTAGTTTTCTGACCCCAAATATATTTAAAATCAAAGAATTAAGGAATTATATCTGCATTTTTATAACAATGATTTTTTGCTAAGAAGCCAGGATATATGATTTCAGAAGCGTAAATAATATTTTGCCACCATTAATGAAACATCCGGAAAGTATCAATGTAAAAATAATTGGAAAGTGTTTTTATTTTCAGCAGTTACAAAACAGGATAAAGAATTAAACATCCTTGATGAAATCCTCGTATTCATAATAAAACTTTTCAAAGCCATCCATTTTATCCCGGAAAAATTCGAAAACTTCCTGCCAGGTATTTTTATTGAATATGGATACTCCATGTTTTTCAACCCAGATTTTGCTGATCACTTTGCCGTTGTCCAGGGTAAAATATTCCTCTTTCTGAAAGTCTCCGATGAAGTCTTTCAAAATATCTTCCAGAGACCAGATCTTCTCATAATAAGCATTCCGGAAGAGTTCATCTTTCATTTCGATATCTAAGGATACCTCCGCCTTTTTATTATCAGCATTAAATTTAAATGACATATCCTTGATCTTCGTATCATAAAGGAGCCATTTTCTGGGAAAAGACTTTCCGAAAGCCGTCCAAAATTCCTTTTTTAATTGTTGTGCTTCTTGTTTACTGAACATATACAAACATAAGGATTTAATAGCGAAAAGGCAAAAGGGTGAAGATTAATAGTGATAGTGAAGATGAGACACAAAAAATAAGGGATGTATAGAAACCAATTAACAAATTTGATATTTAGCCTTTTGCATTTCCACCTCATTCATATGCATTTATATAATTCAAACTATTTTCTTATTTTTGCTGTAATGCTTTCAAAAAAATCTCAATATGCTTTTAAAGCGCTTTCATACCTGGTAGAGAAAAGGAATGATGGCCCGGTCCTTATTTCCGAAATTGCGGAACATAAAAAGATCCCTTTGAAGTTTTTAGAAAATATTCTGCTGGAATTGAAAAAAGCGGATATCCTCGACAGTAAAAAAGGGAAAGGGGGAGGATACTTTTTAAAAGGAAATCCTGAAACCGTGAAACTGGCAAAAATTATCCGTCTGGTGAATGGTCCTATTGCGATGCTTCCCTGCGTCAGTTTAAATTTCTATGAAAAATGTGAAGACTGCAATGAAGATCACTGCGGACTGCATGATGTGCTCATAGAAGTCCGTGATGCTTCCCTGAACATTCTTGAGAGTAAAACTTTAATGGATCTGGTCGACTGACCCGGTCCTTTTTTTTGAATAATAAGTCTACTTATTTGGTAGGATAATATTTTTAATTGATATTTGCAGTAGCTCAAATGCTTCAGCCACACTGAAAGCAGCCTTTTCGGTTTTTATAGACGTAAAAACTCAGGACGTGAGCTGTAATGATATTGCATATGATAATTTCAAGAAAAATCCAGATAAGACTCAATGTATTCCTGATTACAGCTGTAGTACTGCTGATTACTGTTTTAACCATGTACGAACTGGGGTATACAGATGAGCTTCTGGCCGTTTTAGCTAAAGATAACTATATTTTTTACTGGATGCTTCTGGTAGGCGTATTTGCAGAAATTGTAGCCGGATCAATGGGAATGGGCTATGGTGTGATCTGTACGACAACTCTTTTGTTCCTGAATATCCCGCCTCATGTTGTAAGTGCCAGCATACACTCTGCAGAAAGCTTTACCACGGCAGCCGGAAGCTTTAGCCATATCAGGCTTAAAAATGTAAGTAAAAGCCTGGTGAAAAAACTGGCTGTTCCCGCTGTTATAGGGGCCATTATAGGAGCTGTAAGCCTTACTTATCTGGGAGAATATTATGCCAAGATCACGAAAACGCTTATTGCTTTCTACACTCTCTATCTGGGAATTCAGATCCTGTCCAATGCTTTTAAAGATAAGCAGAATAAGGCGATGAAAAGAAAAACCAATCTGACAAGACTTGGGGTAATAGGAGGTTTTATTGATTCTTTTGCAGGTGGCGGCTGGGGTCCGCTGGTAACCGGAACGCTTATTAAAAATGCGTTCACTCCCAGGTTTGCCGTGGGAAGCTCTACTGTTGCCAAATTTATATTAACGATTACTGCTGCCGTTACGTTTTTCCTGACGCTTGGGGTTCAGCACTGGAATATTATCCTTGGCCTTTTGATCGGAGGAATTATTACTGCCCCGTTTTCTGCTATGCTTACGGCTAAACTTCCTGTTAAGAAAATGTTTTTGGTGATCGGGGTTCTTGTTATTGTGATGAGTTCCATAACTATTTATAAATCAGTTTTCAAGTAAAATTTATTAGTGCTGAAGAAAAATAAATGCCTGAAAAAGAGTTTCGGCTTTGAAAATATTCTACTTTTACACCACTAAATAATAGAACATGAATTTGCATATCGTAGCGCTTTTTAAGTTTAACGAAAACTATTTAATGGACGCTGTAGAACTGTTTCAGAATCTTGTAAAAGAGACCAGGAAAGAAGAAGGCTGCCTTCAGTACGACCTTATTGAAGATAAAGATAATAAAGGAACTTTTTTCCTGATCGAGCTTTGGGAAAGTGTAGACCACCACAACAGGCATAACGGACAGGATCATCTTCTGAATTTCCGTAAAGATGCCTCTAAAATTATGGAAAGCTCTGCGGAAGTATATAAAGGATTTAAAATTTATTGATTCAATTGATTAATTAAATATTGAATAAAATAAAATATAAAAGGCGGTTTCAGATCTGAAACCGCCTTTTGATTAGAAAAAAATAGAAAGTATTAAAATTGAGGTTATTTTACGATGAGTTTTTTCGTTTCCGTACTGCCTCCGAAGCTGATTTTTACCAGATAATTTCCGGCACTAAGATGTGCTAAATTTAGTTCCTGTTTGTAGAATCCGGCCTGATTGGTCAGTTCAGCAGTGTATACTTTTTTTCCGGTAAGATCATAAACTTCGATGTTTCCTTTGTTGTCTGTTTTTTCCTTCACATCGAAAAGGACAGTTACTTTTTTATCAGCTGTTGTAGGGTTAGGGTAGATCCCGAAAGAGGCTTTTTTACTTACTTCGGTAATTCCTAAGGTGGCTGTAATTTTTTTGTATTTAAAATACATATCTCCTGTAGTAGCTCCGCCATTGGTGGTGAAATACATTCTGTAGTAGTCACTTCCTTTTTTGACATAATAAACTACATCATTATTAACCGTTCCGATCCCTTTCCATGAATGCCCTATAGTGGTGATGTTGGAAGAAAAATTACTGTCAGCAGGGGTAGTGAATGCAGCTGTTTCCTGAGTTTCAGGCTGCACTTTGGCTACCTTTACACTCGGTCCCTGGATGGCTCCGGTAAGTGGATACATCATCATGTTGTTGTAGAAAGTGTAATATTTGGTAAACATAAAGTCCCATGCACTTCTGGAAGGCTCCATATTGGGTACTTTTGCTCCTGTAGTGAACGAGAAATAATTGAAATAGGCATCATCTGATCCATTTGCCAGAGTTCTGGTTTCAGTAGCTCCCCATGAAGTTCCGTTCCACTTGGAATATTTAAACGTATATCCTCCAAATGCATCTACGATAGCAAATTTAATGTAGGAATTAGAGCCTGTATATTTAAGAACAAAAATTGCTTTTCCTTCAATGTGATGCGTCAGGGAATTATATGTTCCCCAACCTGTTGACGGAATATTGGGGTTGGATGAGGTAATAGGCCCCTGCTCAAAGGCTCCCTGACTGATATCAGTAGCCTGGTCCGGATTGTAAAGCGGTTCGCCCCAGTTTGCTATATTATCGATATTAATATTATCCCAGTCTGCAAGGTTGGTAGAAGCTGCATACACTTCAATATTCAAAGCATCATTAATTCTTGTTCCGAATGCAAAATTGGAGTTTCTGTAAAAAGCAACATCCCAGGTATTGGCCGGCTGAGAAACCATATTACCATTGGCAAGATTGAAAAACACCCTGTTCTGGTAAGAAGGTCCCATCGTCATATTTGCCTGCGTGTATCCCAGTGCATCAGTTTGTGCCAATGCAGTCTGTTGAACAGAAAGTGCCAATACCGATGCCAATAATAGTTTTGTTTTCATAACTGATTGTTTAAATTCTTATTTAGAATGATTCTACAAAAATAGATAATTATTTTTAACGATTCTAAATAAAAATATGATTTTTATCTTGTTTTGCCGATAAATAGTGGAATGTACTGCAAAAAAGAACCGGCCGGAAAGAATTTCCGGCCGGTTTCAAAGGCATAATACTAGTCTAATAATAATAAAACCTTATTTCTTGATGAACTTAGATTTTACCACAGAACCTTCTGCAGTTTCTACCAGTATATAGTAAACACCGGCCTGAAGTCCGCTGATATCAAATCTCTGTCCTTTTAATTGTCCTTCGGCTGTTTTTTGACCTGCAGCAGAATAAATCTCAATCTTTTTCAGTTCTGTTTTGGTAACAAACTCCAATGCAGTTTGGTCAGTATTAACGGCAAACCTGAAGTTTTCTTTAGATTGGGCAGTATCGCTAACCCCCAGAGTAGTAGAAGAGTTGTAGACCACATCATCTATTTGTATGGCAACATGGGTAGCACTCGGAGTGAATTTAAATACAATATAAGAACCTGTAGTTGAAGGAATATTGATACTTATGTTTTGAACCACTCCAACTGTAGTTACGTTGATCGGATTTCCTACCCCTACAAAAGTCGACATATCGCTGGCGCTTGTCGCTAATCCTATCTGGATTGTTCCAGGTCCTGGCGATGGGGATACTAACGTTGTTTTAAATTTTAAAACTCGATCTCCTGTAAGATTTTCAACCATAGGGGTAATAAGATATGAAGGAGCGGTTGCATTGTTACCTGCATAAGACTGGATAAACCTTTGCGTATTGTCGTTTTCAAGAGCTGCTACAATCATTCTTGGTGGTGCAGGAGGAAATGCGCCAGTTATAGGAGCAACCACAGCAGACCAGCCATTTTGAGGGAAAGTAGTCGTCCCAATCGTAAAGTTGTTGAAATTTTCATTAAGCGTTGCTACTTGTGCATGCGCTGTAATAGCCGTAAACATTAATGTTCCTAGAAGTAGTTTTAATTTCATAATGTTATTTTTATTTAGAATTGTTATACAAAAATAAGTATTTATTTTTAACTATTCTAAATAAAGCATTATATTTGCGAAAATTTTTGCTCTATGAAGAAGAAAGTGCTTTCCGTTCTGTCATTATCCATTGCCTTCTGGATGAACGCTCAAGAAAAAGATTCTCTTAATAAAAATAAAATAGAGGAAGTTGTCATTACAGGACAGTACACACAGCAGTCCATCAATAAATCAATATATAAAGTTGAGGTGATCGATGCCCAGCAAATCAAAAATATGGCTGCAACCAATGTTGCCGATGTTCTCAACCAAAGCCTTAATATCCAGATCACGCCGGATACCCGCTCGGGAAACTCTACAGCCAATATGATGGGCCTTGACGGAAATTACGTGAAAGTACTCATAGACAATATCCCTGTAGTGGGCGATACAGGATTGGGAAGCAATATAGACCTTACCAAGCTGTCCCTGAATAATGTAGAAAGAATAGAAGTTGTAAAGGGAAGCATGGGAGTAGAATACGGTAATGGCGCAGTAGCAGGAGTTATTAATATTATCACCAAGAAAAGCAATACAAGAAAGGTAAGTGTAAGAGCCTCTCTGCAGGAAGAAACCGTAAGAGACAATTACGACCTGAAGAAAAAAGGAAACGGAAGACATATTCAGAATCTTAATGTAGACTATAATATTGATACGAACTGGTTTGCCAATGTAAGCTTAAATCATAACCAGTTCATGGGGTATGAAGGTGACAGTAAAGGCTATAAATATTTTGAAAGAGATAATAAAAGAGGCTTCGAATGGAATCCCAAAGATCAGTATGACGCCTCGGCATTGATCCGCTATTCAAAAAACAAAACATCTTTCTATTATAAGCTGTCTTATTTATATGAAAAATTCAATTTTTATAATCCTGAAGTCAACAGGATCCCGTTGAATGACGGAATGGGAGGAGCGCTGTATGAGAGTATAGACAGGGAATATAATACCAAACGATGGGGACATCAGTTCAATATCCAGACCCATATTGGAAACATCCGCTATATGGGAGATTTTTCTTACCAAAACCAGGACAGGAAATACCATGATTATAATTACGATATTCCGAACAGAGCTGTGAGAATCAGCAGGGAAGACAGATCCTACTACAAAACGGATGTTATCTATTCAAGAGGGATGTTCAGTAATTTCCTCAATAACAAAACTTTCGACTTCCAGCTTGGCTATGAACTGGATTATACTAACGGATATGCGGCACTTATTGCCGGAGACTTCTTTGGTGAAGCGGTGAAAAGAAAAATCTTTACCTATTCCAATTTCCTGTCCGGGGAATGGAATATTTCAGACAGGCTTTCTGTAAGGCCGGGTGCCAGACTTTCCGTAAGTGAGAATTTTGACAATCAGTTCAATTATTCCCTTTCGGCAAGGTATAAAGCTTCTGAAAATTCCAACATACGAGCGGTAGCAGGAACTGCCAACCGTTTTCCTACTTATGATGAACTCTATACCTATTTCGTTAATATCAATCATGATGTACAGGGAAACCCAGACCTGAACCCTGAAAAAGGATTTTCAGCAGGTGCTTTCTGGGATCAGAACTTTACAGCAAACGATTGGAAAATTGCCTACAGTATTAATGCCTTATACCTCGACGTTCGCGACAGGATAGAAATGGTGCTTGTAAAAGACCCCTCTACTTACAAATATATGAATATGGATAAGTACAGGAATATGCTGTTCTCCGCTAATGTAGACTTTAGAAAAGACCAGCTCTCTTTATCCCTGAGAGGCTCTGTAAGCGGAACTTCCGTATCGATGAACGGACTTTATCATGCATCCCCCACAGATTACCAGTATCTTGTTCAGGCAGGAGCATCGGCAAATTATAAACTGAAAAGTGCCAAAACAGCTTTCGCTCTTTACTACAAATATACAGGTCCCGGAAGAAATTATGTCCTGGAAAGCGAAGCCACAGGTTTCAGACTTGGAAAAACAGATGATTTTCATATGATGGATTTTATCGTAAGCCAGCCATTCTGGAAGGACCATATGGAACTTTCTGTGGGAGTGAAAAACATATTCGATGTCACCAGTATCAATACCACTGCTACTGCCGGAACGGCCCATACAGGCGCAACAGACCGCCTCAATCTGTATTATGGAAGAAGCTATTTCGCGAGATTAATTTATCAATTCTAAACCAAAAGCTACCCTTATGAACTATTTAAAAATATTTGCTCTTTTTTCAGCTATTGCTTTACAGTCCTGTCTTTCAGCTGATGAAGATCCTGTTCCTGCACCTCCGATTACCGGATCTGTAGTAGAAGTAAAATCAGGAGGAGCTACAGAACCGAATCAGGTCTGGATAGATTTAAGTGATGATGAAAAAGCCTCTGTTAATAAAAGAACAGACTGGGATCTTGGTTTCTACAGCGGAGATGGGTTCCATGTAGTGATTAATGGCTCTATTGCCATGACAGTGGCAAAAATTCCTAATAAAACGGACATAAAAACAGTAACAGAAGCAGATGTTTCAGTCCTTAAGGGAAGCGCAGCGGTAGGGACATTTGATCCGGCCAATATGCAGTTTATCGATCATCCTGACGGCAATTTCCTTACCCAGACTTCAGGAATTGAACCGGTTAAAGAAAATGATGATGAAAACCCTGTTTACCTTTTGAATCTGGGAAGAGATATTCCTTCACCGGATAATATCGGACCAGGTTCCGTTAGTTTGTCAGGTGCTGCCAGAGGCTGGAAAAAGATCCAGATTTTAAGAGCATTGAACGGATATAAAATACGTTATGCAGAGATAGGAAATACAACAAGCTACACTGAATATTTTATCCCGAAAGATACAGATTACAATTTTACCTACTTCAGCTTTAATACAGGGACCACTGTAAAAATTCAGCCTAAGAAAAAAGATTGGGATTTAGGCTTTACCACATTTACCAATGAGGTGTTTACAGCACCCGGAGTCAGTGCCGGAAGTTATTTTTTTGCTGATTTTATCGTTACAAATACCCTTAATGGAGTAGGCGTATATCAGGTCACTCCGGCAGGGAATCTTGATCAGGCTTACAACTCTTTTAAATTAGGAGATATAGATCAGTCGAAATTTGTATTTAATGACCAGAGAGCTCTTGGGGACAAGTGGAGAACCACCACGGGAACCACAGACAATCCGCAACCGCATGTATATGCTGACCGTTTTTTTGTTCTGAAAGATGCTGAAGGATTTTACTTTAAGCTGAGATTCAATACCATGAAAAGCGAAGACGGACACCGCGGTACCACCAATTTTGAATTTGCACCTTTATAATAATCAAATAATAGTATATCATGAAAAAATTAATCCTTGCAGCTTCCATTCTGATGGCAGTTTACTCTTGCAAAAAAGCAGAAGGAGCTAAAACAGAAAATACAACAGAAACATCTTCTGAAGCCCCTAAATCCAATAACAAAATTGTTACCCTGAGCGGTGGCATTACAGAAATTGTAAGTGCCCTGGGCCACGAAAAAGAAATTGTAGGAACAGATGTTACCAGTACCTATCCTGCAACATTAAAAGCGACGGCTAAAGATCTCGGACACGTAAGATCAATGACGATTGAGCCGATCATGGCGGTTAGCCCAACTTTGATTCTGGCTTCAGATAAGGATATTAATCCGGATTTATTGGGTAAGATCAAGTCTTCAGGCATTCAGGCTGAGATTTTCAAGCAGGAATATACAGTAGAAGGAACTAAAAAACTGATTGCCGACGTAGCCAAAGCTATTGGAAATACAAATTATCAGAACCTAAATGATAAAATTGATGCTGATCTGAAACAAATTCAGCCGATCGCTAAAAAACCAAAAGTATTGTTCATCTATGCAAGAGGAAATATGCTGATGGTTTCAGGTAAAAATACACCTATGGCCTCATTAATTGGTCTTGCAGGCGGTGAAAATGCCGTAAACGATTTCGAAGATTTCAAGCCACTGACACCGGAAGCCGTTGTGAAAGCCAATCCGGACATCCTGTTCTTCTTTGAAACAGGCCTTCAGGGTGCCGGAGGAAACGAAGGAGCACTTAAAATGCCGGGCGTGGCCCAAACCAATGCCGGGAAAAATAAAAAGATCATCGCGATGGACGGAGGATTGGTCTCAGGTTTCGGACCGAGACTGGGAGAGGCTGCAGTTGAACTAAACAAACTTTTAATTGAGAACACAAAGTAAACTTTACTTGTATCTTATCATAAGTGCCCTGCTGCTGGTCATTCTGGCAGTGGTGGCACTATATACCGGTGTTTACGATTTTAACGGGGCATCGCCATTCAGTGTTTTAGAAAAGTTTATCAAAGGAGATCCCGGCTTGGCCTTAAACGATAAATATGTGATCTGGGACGTAAGAGCTTCGAGAATTATCATGGCCATACTGATAGGGAGTATGCTGGCAGTTTCCGGGACAAGCCTGCAGGGATTATTTAAAAATCCCCTGGCAACGGGTGAAGCGATCGGCTTAACTTCAGGAGCAACCTTGCTGGCAGCCATTGCCATTGTTTTGGGAGGCCATTTTAAGCAGTATCTTCCTGAAGTAGTCCAGTTTTCGTTAGTGGGAATATCAGCATTTTTAGGAGCTTTGCTGGCTATGATGCTGGTTTACAGGATTTCTACCAGTGCAGGAAAAACCAATGTTGTCATGATGCTGCTAAGCGGGGTTGCCATTACATCAATAGGCTTTTCAATCACCGGATTCCTTATCTACATTTCAAAAGATGAGCAGTTAAGAGATCTTACCTTCTGGAATATGGGAAGCCTTGCCGCTGCTACCTGGACGAAGAATATTGTTTTAACGGTTGTTTTAATCATTTCATATGCTGTTCTGCTTCCAAAAGGAAAAGCCCTGAATGCAATGATGCTGGGGGAAAAAGATGCAGAACATTTAGGAATCAATGTTGAAAAACTGAAAAAGCAGATTGTGATCATTACCTCGCTGATGGTAGGGACCTGCGTTGCGTTTTCGGGGACAATTGGCTTTGTAGGACTTATTGTTCCTTATATTTTAAGGCTTTTATTCAAGTCCAATTATGTTTTTATTCTGCCGTTGTCAGCAGTTTTGGGAAGTATTTTACTTTTAACTGCCGATACCATCAGCAGAAGCATTGTAGCCCCTTCGGAACTGCCGATCGGTATTTTGACCTCCCTGATCGGAGGGCCTGTTTTTATTGCTATTTTAATTAAATTTAAAAAATCACTCTAATGATAAAAGCACATCAGATCAACTATCTCCACAGGAATTTCCATATTCTTGACGGTGTTGATGTCTCTTTGGATTACGGAGAGTTTTTAGCGATTGTAGGACCGAACGGAGCCGGCAAATCCAGTCTTCTGAGTGTTTTGGCCAATGAAGTTAAAGGAAAACAGAAAATTGTATTTAAAGACAAACCCATTACCGATTGGGAAGTAAGGGAATTATCCAGGCATAAATCCAAATTTTCCCAGCATAATTCCAATGAAATCCCTTTGCAGGTAAAAGATGTTGTCATGATGGGCAGATATCCTTACTTCGATAACCAGCCCGCGAAAGAAGATCTTGAAGCCATGAATAATATGATGTACGAAACAGATATTTTTCATCTGAAAGACAGGGATTACAACACCTTGTCCGGAGGAGAAAAACAGCGTGTACATCTGTCAAGAGTAATGGCGCAGCTGCAAAATGAAATTGCCCATAAGCTGGTTTTTCTGGATGAACCCCTGAATAATTTAGACATAAAACACCAGTACAAAGCGCTGGAAATTATTAAAAATTTTACCGGAAAAGCCAACAGTGCTATTGTGGTGATGCATGACCTTAACCTTGCAGCCCAATTTGCGGACAAAATTTTGTTAATGAAATCAGGAAAGGCTTCTGCATACGGAACACCGGAAGAAGTATTTACAGCTGAGAATATCAGCCAGGCGTACAATTTTCCGTGCACCATCTGCGGACACCCGATTACCAATAACCCAATGATCATTTTTGGATAACCATGGAAAAAGATGAATTAAAAATCCTCGCTCAGAACCTTGCCAATCCGCAGGGAGAAAAAGGAATAGAGATCGGCGAAATGATGCATGCCACCAACATCAGCATGACATTGGAAAGTATCAAAACGCTTTTAATAGAAGATAATGAACATATTCTTGAAATAGGGCACGGAAATGCCGGGCACCTGAAAAATATTTTAAGCAGGGCTCAAAATCTGAAATATACAGGAGTTGATATTTCTGAAACCATGCACAATGAAGCCAGAAAACTTAATAATAACTTTCAAAATCAGGCAGAATTCATCTTGTATGAAGGTAAAAAGCTCCCTTTTGAGGATAAAACCTTTGATAAAATATTTACCGTCAATACCGTGTATTTCTGGGAAGAACCTGTTGAATTTCTCAATGAAATTTACAGGGTTTTAAAGAAAGACGGGACTTTTATTCTCACTTTCGGACAGAGAAAATTCATGGAAACACTTCCTTTCACGGAATACGATTTTACACTATACAGCAACAGCGAGATGGAACAGCTTGTTTCCCAAAGCCATTTCAAGAGAATGAAAATTTCCGAAAAAGAAGAAGACATACCAAGCAAATCGGGAAACGAGACTATACACAGAATTTATACAATTTTAACCATAAAAAAATAAAATAATGAGCACATTAGTTAATGATTTAAAGGAAAAATGGGAAGCTCTGAAAACAGAAAATCCACACATCAGAATAAGAAATGCCGCAGCACAGCTTGGCGTGAGTGAAGCTGAACTATTGGCAACAAGTATAGGCGAAGGAGTAACTGTACTTAAGCCGGAATTTCCTGCTCTCCTTACCGAAGCAGAAAAATTAGGCAAAGTAATGGCTCTTACCCGTAACGACGAATGCGTTCATGAAAGAAAAGGGACTTACCAGAACGGCGATTTCAGCAGTCCGCATGCCCAGCTTTTCGTAGGTGAAGATATTGACCTCAGGATATTCCTTAACCACTGGAAATCTGCTTTTGCAGTTGTGGAAGGCGATAAAAAGAGTCTTCAGTTCTTCGGAAAAGATGGTCTGGCCCTTCATAAAATATATCTGACAAAAGACAGTGATGAAGCTGCATTCGATGCTATTGTGGAAAAATTCAAAGCTGAAGATCAGAACCAGGCTTTAACGATTGAAGCTGTAGCTCCGAAAGCTCCTGAAAAGGCAGATTCTGAAATTGATGCGGAAGGATTCAAAAAAGCATGGACAGAATTAAAAGATACCCACGATTTCTTTATGATGACGAGAAAATTCGGGGTAAGCAGAACCCAGGCATTGAGACTGGCTCCTGAAGGATTTGCTAAAAAAATTGACAATTCCAAAGTGGTAAATGTTCTGGAAGATGCCTCAGAAAAGAATATCCCGATCATGGTGTTCGTAGGAAACAGGGGAATTATCCAGATTCACACCGGGAATGTGAAGAAAACCCTTTGGCACCAGCAATGGTTCAATGTAATGGACCCGGATTTCAACTTACACCTGGATGTTACGAAAATTGCCGAAGCATGGATCGTTAAAAAACCTACGGAAGACGGAGAAGTGACGGCTATTGAGGTATTCAATAAAGAAGGAGACTTCATCGTTCAGTTCTTTGGAAAAAGAAAACCAGGAATTCCTGAGCTGCAGGAGTGGAAAGACCTTGTGGCAGAATTAGAGAAATAAATAGTTAGATGATTTTAAGCGGACCGTTTTGTTTTTTTATTCAAGGCGGTCTTTTGTTTTTTGAAGTGAAAAGGTGAAATTACTGAAAGGCTAAAAAGCTGAGAAAGGAAAGAAGGGTTGGTTTTAATTATGATAATACTCGAAGTAAAAACTTTCTGAGAGAGGAAAATGCAGTTTTGCAATTCTGCCCATTTGCCTTTTTGCTAAATTTGAAATAAATTAATATAATGAAGAATATTTTCATCGCCATTTTACTGGCGGGCTTCTGCTCATTAAGCGGGCAGGATCTTAAAGCTTACCAGTTTTATGATAAAAAAGGAAAAGAAATAAAAACCGATAAACTGGTTAAAGAGCTGGCTGAGTATGATGTGGTTTTCTTTGGTGAAAATCATAACAGCTCTATCAATCACTGGCTTCAGCTGAAGGTGACCGAAGGTTTGTTTGAAAAAAAGAACGGGCAGATCATTCTGGGAGCGGAAATGTTCGAAAGGGATAATCAGAAGCAGCTGAATCAATATTTAAATGGCAAGTTTGATGTTAAAACGTTAAAGGACTCAGCCCGTTTGTGGAACAATTATGCTACAGACTACAAACCTTTGGTTGATTTTGCCAAAACCAAAAAGCTGAACTTTATCGCGACCAATATTCCAAGAAGATATGCCTCCCAAACTGCAAAAGAAGGCCTTGAATCCCTGAATAAATTAAGCGCTCAGGAGAAAACCTACATTGCCCAGCTTCCTATTAAAGTAACCCTGGATACGCCAGGCTATCAGGAGATGAAAGCTATGATGGGCGACCATGCAGAAGGAACCAAAGTGATGAACTTCATTTCAGCACAGGCCACAAAAGACGCTACCATGGCCGAATCGATTCTGAAAAATATTCAGGCCGGAAAAACTTTCATTCACTACAATGGAAACTATCACAGCAAAGAATTCGGAGGAATTTACTGGTACATCAAACAGAAAAACCCGAACCTTAAAATGGCAGTAATTTCTGTCTTTGAATCGGAAGATCCGGAGCTTAAAGTTCCTGCAAAAGACTATATCCCAACGGATTTCAACCTGATAATTCCGGCGGATATGACGAAGACATTTTAAATTCTGAAAGTCTTTTTTCAGCAAAGAATTTTGTAATTATAAAAAAAGCTTCGACTCCGCTCAGCCTGACAATGCTAATACTATCCGTAATATTTTCCACTGTCAGGCTGAGCGGAGTCGAAGCCTTCTCTCCATTCTTTTCTTTAGAAAGTTGTTATTTCTGCCTGACCAACAGAGATACCATTATACCCGCTAGCACAGAATGCAGGTTGATGTGTTAAATCTCCTGCCCAATTAGAGCATTTTACACATAGTTTTCCACCCTCGGATCCGTAAAATTCTTGTCCTTGATCTACTGCTCCTCTAAATATGACAGTCATTTGATCATAAGACAGACCAGTATTAGCTGATTCTCTTACTTCAACGTTAGAATAGCTTTGATTTGCTTTTAGTACAGGATAGCTCATATGTTATAGTTTTTAGTTACTTTAAATATAAAAATTATTATAAATATAATCATCAGTTTTTCCGAGTATATTTTGATAATATGAATTTTAATGCATTTATATTTATGAAAAATATTAAAAAATTAAACAGAACATAACAAAGTCGATTGTAGGTGTTTGTTTAGGTCTCACTCCCAATTATGCGGACCTGTTGGTGGCTACGCAGAAATGTATATGCTTTTGTAATTTTGAATTGAAAAAAACTATTTTTAATTCATAAAAAACGATTATACTCTTTTTTATAAAATCCAGATTCCTTATTTTCCTTTCTCACTACAGAAGATTTTTCAACAAAAAAAGTTATTCTAAGCTTAGGCATTCAAACTTAGAATGCGTGGCTCATGAAAAATTGCAGCACAATATTTATCTTTACACTACAAATAATAAAAATGAAAAAAATATCTTTTCTGCTCATCTTATTTATCGGCCTTATCAATGCTCAGAAACTTACATCAAACGAAATTTCACTGGTCAATCAGGGAGAAATCAGCACGGCATTGCCCATTTACCAGACCACAGATGCCCATCAGCACAAAACTTTACTCAACCTTTCTACAGAAATAGATCCGGTTGATCCTCATACGGCAACTTTAGTGAAAAGAATGAAAGAATCTCTTCTTTCAACGGATGGCGGAGTAGGAATTGCAGCGCCACAGGTCGGGATCAACAGGAAAGTGATCTGGGTTCAGCGTTTTGATAAGGAAGGAAATCCTTTGGAATATTTCATCAATCCTGTGATTATCTGGAAATCGGAACTACAAAATCTTGGTCCGGAAGGAGATTTATCTATTCCTGAATTCAGGGATCAGTTCTACAGAAGTAAAGTGATTCAGCTGGAATATGTTGATTTGAAAGGGCAGAAGTATTCCGAAATTGTAGAAGGCTTTACTGCAGTTATCTTTCAGCATGAAATCGATCATCTCTTCGGAATCCTGATTTCTGATAAAAAGGAAAAAGAAAAGAATGATTCTTATAAAAGAGTGGATGCTTTTAAAAGGAGTGATTCAACGACGAGATAATTTGTCGTTTGTAATATTTCATCCTATATAATAAGCTACAAATTCTCTTAGTAACGAATAGGGGTCTCTCATTTCAAAATATTGAGGACTTACACTGCTCACATTTTCAAAATGTTGTTTTCTGAATAACATTTTAGTTCTGGTCAAATGAAAATATTGGGAAACAACAATTAAACTTTGAAAATGTAAACTGTCTTTTAATTTAAGCGTATTATTCACGGTTGCAAGTGTGTTGTTGCCAAAATTGTCGACAATGATAACGCTGTCAGGTACTTTGTTTTTAATTAAATACTCTTTCATTTTGTCCCCTTCGTAAAATCCTTCTTTTCCAAGTCCGCCACTCACTACTATTTTTTTCACCCGTCCGGAACGATAAAGGTTAAGTCCACATTCCATACGTTTTTCGAGTCTCTTTGAAAGGGTTCCATCTTCATTTACAGTATTGCCTAAAATTACAGCGATGTCTGCGTGCTTATTTTTGTCTGTCAAACCGTCAATAGTTATATAAATCAAGTGTCCACACAGCCATAAGAGCAGGATGGTAATAAATATTTTGAAAGTTTGTATACGATTTTTCATAAGATGATGACATTAAAAATAAACATTTTTGCAGGGAAAATAGTTTTTACTTCCGTGTACTAATAAAAGTTATTGCTTTTTATTCCTTGTGTATTTGCAACCCGGATAATTACTGCAGCCCAGAAAGCTTCCATATTTACCGCTTCTCTCGATAAGGTTTCCGCCACAATTCGGGCATACAATATTTTTATTGATGTTATAATTAGTCTGGAGTTTTTTATCTTTATTCCGGCCGTTTGTTTTTGCCGTCAGGATTAGGGCAACAATTTCGTTTTTGGTCCGTTCGTTAATGTAAAACGAATCATATTTTTTTATTGTTTTAACTAATCTGTTGATGTAAACAACATCAGTATATGTTTTGGTTTTAAGGGTTGCTCTTTTTGTAAATGCAACTATCGAGTAGTACCTCAGATACTTATAGTTTCTCAGTACATGTTTTAATGCATAGATATGACCTTGATTTTGCAAAACAGGATTGTAAAACTTGCGTCTGTATTTATAAATAGCCTGGGTCCAGAATTTATCATTTTCATAGCCTAAAATCCAGCCTTTGTAATTCTTGGTTTCGATAACAAAGATTCCATAATCTGAAACAATAATATGATCTATCTGTGAAGTGGAGCCCTTAATGTTCAACTCAATATTATTCAGGACAATGTATTTTTCTTTATTGAGCCTTTTTAAAGCTTTTGAAACTTTATTCTCACCAATTAACCCTTTTATTTTTGGAGTATAATATTTGATTAATAAAATAAACAGAGCCAACAGAAAAACAATAAAAAAATTACTATTCATACTATTGGTGTATTATTTCTGTTAATCTGCTTCTATACTTTGACGATAAGATGGCAATGATTGGACTGGTTGTCATTAATAAATAAAAAATCTGCCTCCAAAGAAACAGATTTTTTTATAAAAAAGGAACTGATTTTAGTTATTTGTCACCGAAAGCTTCACCTCGATATTACCTCTCGTCGCATTGGAATATGGACAAATTTGGTGGGCTTTTTCTGTTAATTCCTGTGCTTCTTCAATAGAAACTCCTGGGATATTTACATCAAGTTCTGCAGCCAGGCCAAACCCTCCGTTTTCCAGCTGGCCTATACTAACCTTTGCTGTAACGGTTGTTTCACCGGTTTTTACTTTGGATAAACTGATCACCCTGTTAAGAGCACTGTCAAAACACGCTGAGTATCCGGCTGCAAAAAGCATTTCAGGATTAGCGAAGTCGTCATTGCCGCCGCCTAAAGCTTTAGGCATTCTTACATCAAGGTCAAGAACTCCGTTTTCACTTTTTACATGACCGTTTCTTCCTCCCTGTGCGGTTACTTGTGTTGTATATAATGTTTTCATTTATTTTCTATTTTGTTTAATATTTTTAAGACCGTTTCTTTGAGATGGAGCAGGTCTTCTGTTTCTATTCCAATGGTTGTCTGTATTTTTCCAGGAATTTCACAGGCTTTCTTTTGCAGCTGTTTTCCGGCTTCGGTTAGAAATACTTCAACCACTCTTTCATCTTCTTTTTTTCTCTTTCTGGAAATAATTCCTTTAGATTCAAGCCTTTTCAGGAGTGGTGTTAAAGTTCCGCTGTCCAGAAACAGTTTTTCACCGATATGGTTCACCGGAAGACCATCATTTTCCCATAATACCATCATCACAAGATACTGCGGATAGGTAATGCCGATCTCATCAAGAAACGGGCGGTAAAGACCTGTGATCTCTTTTGCGATCACATAAAGCGGAAAGCAAATCTGGTTTTCTAACTGTAATGATTTTGAATTTTCCATAATCTGAACATGAAAGTTTAGTGTAATTTATTACTTTTTGATGATGAATTCTTCCATAGGAATCCTTACTTTTTTCATCGTTGAAAGCCAGTCATTTTTTTCATCCCTGTATCCAAGATACAGAAGACTTACGCTTTTTAATCCCAGTTCTTTTAATCCCAGAATTTCATCCACAACTTCATTGCTGAATCCTTCCGCAGGAGTGCTGTCGATCTTTAATTCTGCAGCCTGGGCCATGGCTAAACCTAGCGCAATATAGGTCTGGCGTGCTGTATGGGCAAAATGCTCTTCAGGAGTCTGAGCTCCATATATTTCTTTGAGTTTATCCGTATAACTGCTGAAACGTCCTCTTGGTAAGTCCCTTACATCGGTATGATGATCATATACTTTATCGATTTTTTCATTGGAATAACTGTCCCAGGCAGCGAATACCAGAACATGGGAAGAATCTCTCATCACTTCAGGATTCAAAGCTCCGGCCATCATTTTCTCTTTTAGTTCCTGGCTTTCCACAACAATGATTCGGAAAGGCTGAAGACCCGAAGAAGTAGGAGCAAGTCTTGCTGCTTCTAAAATTGTATTAAGATTTTCTTCTGTTACTTTTTTTGAAGGATCATATGCTTTTACTGCATGTCTCCATTGTAAGTTTTCTATTAATGACATTTTTCTAATTTTAAATTATATTTTTTGATTAATCATGAAATTGCATTCATTGATTAAAATAACTATGCAAATATAGAGCCAATTATATTGTGTACAATTTAATTTTGATAGATTTAATTGATGCCCATTTTAGAAAAAGTTGATCAAGCAATGAACTCCGCAAGAATCGGATTTTTTATAAAACACTTTATCTGAAACTTTGCAGCAAACTTTAAAACAAAAAATAATGCAGAGATTTAAAGACAAAACAGCCCTGATCACAGGGGGAACTAATGGAATGGGATTCGCAACGGCACAGCAGTTCATCCTGGAAGGAGGCAAAGCAATCATTACGGGCAGAAGTGAAGAAACGGTGCATCATGCATTAGAAAAATTAGGCAAAAACGCTTCCGGAATTGTATCTGATGCAGGAAACATGAAAGATCTGATGAACCTTCAGGAGCAGGTGAGAAAACATACAGAATATGTTGATATGGTATTTGCCAATGCCGGGTTCGAAAAGTTTTCCCCGATTGAAAATATAGATGAAAATCATTTTGACGAACTCTTCAATACTCTGGTAAAAGGCCCGTTTTTTACTGTTCAGCAGGTATTGCCATTAATGAAGAAAGGGAGCTCGGTTATTTTTAATACTTCTGTAGCGACCGAGATTGCAATGCCGAGTTTTTCCGTTTATTCTGCTGCAAAATCGGCCGTGCAGTCTTTTATTAAAACTTTCGCTGTAGAACTTACGGAAAGAGGAATAAGGGTAAACGGAATCAGTCCCGGGCATATTAAAACCAATATATTTAACAATACAGGATTGAATCCCGAGCAGATTGAAACTGCGGTTAGCGGTATTATTCCCACCATTCCTCTTAAAAGGCAAGGTGATCCGTCTGAAATTGCCAGTACCGTATTGTTCCTGGCTTCCGAAGAGGCTTCTTATATTCATGGGGCAGAGATCAGGGTGGATGCAGGAATTTCAGTTATAAGATAATAAAATCCCCATCTGATGATGGGGATTGTAAGGAAATATTTAAACTCCTTATTCAGTCTGTTTCTAAGTGTAAAATGCTGATAAAAATGAAAGCCAGATCAGGGAATTTCGTTGATCTGCTTTATAATATTGGTGTTGTTTTCAATACCGATATTATAGGCTTTCCCTTTTTTATGGCTTTGTCCTGCTTTTTCAAGGAGTGATTTATAGTCCGGTCCTTTTTTAGACAGGTAAAAGATCTGCGGACTTATTCCAATGGACACCCGGATGAATTCTTCCGGCTTTTCAGGATCTTCAGAGACATTGGTGATAACCGAGTTATTATACCAGGTCAGGTTTTGTGTGCCTGAACTGCCGGAACAGGATGTGATCATAAATAGTATTAAAAGTATATAAGTCCAGATTTTCATAAAAAAATATTTGGTAAAACAGCTTCTGCAATTAAGTTATGAAAAAAGCGGCAGAAGCTGTTTAAATTAATTAAAATCCACAGCTTGCCACACTTGGAGCCGGTGAAGGAGAGCATCCTGAAAGGGAAGAGAAAATATTCAGTACGCAGTTGGTGTTCACCAGATTATCATCATAAAGATAAGACGCTCCAGGGCTTCTGTAGTAAACATTCCCGGCGGTATTGGCATAAGATGACACAGAGGCAGATCCGCAGCTTGTATTGATGCAGGCATTTCTCCAGGCTGTATCCGTAACGGGTCCGCTTGGGAACAGGGAAGGGTCAATAATTCTTTTTTCAGTGACACCTGAAGCGTTTTTATAGCTTACGAGGATGGCAACGTGATAACTCCATGCTACACAGCAGGTACCGGTAGATGCTTTTAAATTTCCGTATACAAACTGCTTCTCGCAGTCGTAGCCGTTATTGATCAGGATTTGTCTCATTTTATGAGCTCTTGCGTAGCATCCGTCTACAGGATATCTGAAGGTAATGCAGGGTGAAGATGCCGTAGAAGTACCACAAGCCTGGTTTTTGATCAGGGCAAACATGCTGTTTAATGTGGCGACATTGGGAAGAACACTAGTTAGTTTGCTGGTCTCATTTCTAACCTCTTTGGTGTAAGCCGATTTGAAAAAGCGGATGTCTTCTTCGTTCCCTTTTTCCACTTTGGCAATTTCATGAGTATTAGGTTTAATGAAAACCTGGATAGGAGATTCATTCTTTACCGCTTCTCTGATCAGATTGATGTACGCTTCATTTTCCTTTGTAGGCGTTATGGTATAGAACTGAGCGGTAACAATGAAAGATACTTTCAGAGTACCGTTTTCATCTTCTATCCCTACCGGAACGGTTTTCCCCAGATCCGTTAAAGTTTTGCTGTTGGTTTCGTTGTGACTCATCTGCTGTTCTGCATTGGAGTCTGTACAGGAATTAAATGACATGGCTGCCACAAATACCATCATTGATAACAAAAGTTTTCTCATAATTCTCATAATTTGGTGGTTAGTAATGAATATATTGCTTTAAGTTTTTGGTGTGTATCGTTTTTAGCAGAGCTGGTGGTGAAAATAGTTCACTTTATTGTGATATTAAAAGTAAATAAAAATAAAATACCGGCAAATTATTTTTTATAAAAATTCAATTATTTTAATAATTATTCATTGAAAACATTTGTTTTAAATGGTTTTAAAGAGCTTTTGTTCTATATCAATAAAATTTATGGAATTGTAAAATATAGAAAAATCCCGCTCATTAGGATGGCGGGATATGTTATTATCTGAAAATAATTATGGTTTGTTCTTTATCAGGCTGCTTTGTAAGACAATATCTCGGATGAGCGCTTCCTGATAATAATATAAATTACTGTCTTCACTCATTTGGTTTTCCAGAACAATAATACTTACATCGGAACCAGGTACATAAACATTCAGAGATGCAAAACCATCACCCAAACCGGTGTGACCCAAATAAGGAATACCATTATATTTCACGATACGCATATTATAGCCGTAACCTGATTTCTCCTTTCCAAATACATCATGCTGTGACAATGTGGATGCTGTGGTCATGAGCTTATAACTTTTAGAGGTCAGAATTTTCCCTTTATGAAGGAGTGAATTCCAAAGTACCATATCTTCTGCTGTAGTAATCACACCGTCAGCAGGCAAATTTTCATCGGTAATAAATGAGTTTTCAACAAGGGTAAAATTGTTGTCTTTGTTCATATGTCCATATACGAGGTTTCTGCGGCTATCTTTAGAATAGCAGAAGGTGTTTTTCAGATGAAGTTTTTTGAACAGATCAGTAGCCTGCTGGATATATGGTTTACCGGAAGTTTTTTCAACAATCTTTCCTAAAAGGATATTCGAGAGATTTCCATACTTGAATTCTGTACCCGGTTTAAACAGTAAAGGTTTCTCCGTGTCAACGATTCCATGAGTATGATTTAAAAGCTGATGAACAGTAACCGAATCTGCCCAGGGCTGAGTCAGGGAAGGAAGGTATTTTTTAATTGGAGCCTGCAGATCTAATTTTCCTTTTTCAAATTGTTTTAATATTAGTACAGAAGTAATCTGTTTGGTGTTGGACATAATCTCGAACTGATTGTCCATTTTCAAAGGAGCTTTCGTTCGGCTGTCCTGAAAACCATATGCTTTCGAATACTTTATTTTTCCGTTTTGAGTGATCAGGACAACTCCGTTAAAAGGTCTGGGGGATGTTGGAGATTGTATTAAGCTGTCGATCCTGGTTGTATAATCATTTTTATTTTGTGCGAACGATTGAGATGCTGTGAAAAGCAATCCCGCAGTGCAGAGGATTCTGATAAATGGTTTCATGTATTTTTTCAACTTAAAAATTAAAAGTGATTTGAAGTTTACAGATAGATCAAAAATAAGTTTTAAAATAACACGGTAGCAAGAAAGTTTTGAAATTTAAGCTTTAAAGAATGTGTTCTGCACATATTTATCTGAAACAATCAGGATATGGAAAATGCCGGATGCTTTTGTTGAAAGAAAAACTTTTTACATCTTATCTATGAATAGACTTTTAAAATTTTTCCGTTTACGGCGCCTTCTGTACTTAAAATATAAGCATTAACAAGCTTATTCATCGGTGCAAGATTATATCCGGGAAACAAACCTTTATACCTTTCAAAGCTGTCCTCAACAAGCCCCGGGCTTACTGCATTAATTCTTAAATCATTTTTGAGTTCCTGCGCTGATGCAAGAACGAAACTGTTAATAGCACCGTTTATCATGGCTACTGCAGTTCCGTTTTTAGCCGGATGTTCTGCAGCAATGCCCGAGGTAAGGGTAAATGAGCCTTCTCTGGACAGAAAATCTTTACCGATGAGGACAAGATTCATCTGGCCTATTAATTTCCCTTTTATTCCGGGAAGCATATCTTCCTCGGTCATTGAATAATAATCACCATAAAAACCGGTTCCCGCCGTACAGATGCAGGCATCAACGGTTTTCAGCTGTTCAAACATTTTCCGGATAGAGTTTTTATCAGAAATATCCACATGGATATCTCCGCTGTTTCTCCCGGCAGTAATTATTTCGTGATGATCCTGTAAAGATTCTTTTACTTTTTTTCCAATGGTTCCGTTGCCCCCTACAATTAATATTTTCATATCTTTTTTTTATTCAAAATTAATGATAGGAGCAGTCAGTGGGTTAGTACAAAAAGTTCATTATGTATAACAATTCGTCCGGAAATCGGAAGGTGTAAGCCCGTATGTTTTTTTAAATAATCTGGTGAAATAGGAAGAATTATCAAATCCGCACTGGTCTGATATCTGGGAAATGGTATCTTTTGAATTATTCAGGAGAAGCTTTGCATGTTCCAGGCGTTTCTGGTTGATCCATTTCTTGGGAGGAGAGCCATATATGGCATTAAATTCTCTTTTAAAGGTGGAAACACTTCTGTTGGTAAGCCTGGCAAGATCTTCCACCGATAAATTCCGGAAGAGGTACTTTTCTACAGTATACATCATACTTTCCGTTGAGGTTGAAACTACAGAATTCCAGAAAGCCATGGTCTGCGGAAGCGGCATTGTTTTAAGAATATAAAAGAGAATTTCTTTCTGCTTAAGAAGCAAAATGCTCTTGTCTTTTAAACTGTTGTTGGCAAAATACTCCTGAAGCTGTTCTTTATATATTTCAATGACTTTATTAGTGGACAGTTTCAAAAACTGAACATCAGGGACCGCATGATTGATATTGAGCCCATACTCTGAGATCACTTCCTGTACGATTTGTGGATTCAGAAACAATAAGATCGCTTCAAAATTGAGTCCTTCCTCAAAATATTCCGCCATCGCATAAATTCCTTTCCTGAGGAAAATGATCTCATTGGAGTTCACTGTTATAGTTTCATTGTCTATATGCAGATGCTTATTTCCTTTCAATATGAATACCAATGTATCCTGTGTGAGAAATACGGTTTTGGTGGTTGTTGTATTTTCCCGTTTGAATTTTGCAAAAAAAGTATTTTCAACAACCAGGAAAGTAGGGTCATTGATATCCGCTTTTTTAGGAGGAAAATGAAAAAACATCGTTGATCGAAATTTTGCAGCTGTTATTATCACACTACTTTAGTGACAAGCTCGGCTTCAAAAACATCTTCAAAGTGTTTTCTGATCTTTGCTTTCAGGTCTTCCATTTCTTCAGGCGAAAGTTCTCTTTCAAGCTCTCTTTTTAAAGAAGTTACCTGCTTGTCTTTGATCCCGCACGGAATGATGTATTCGAAATAGCGCATATCGGTATTCACATTCAAAGCAAAGCCGTGAAGGGTTACCCATCGGGAAGCTTTTACCCCCATTGCACAGATCTTTCTGGCATAAGGTTTCCCCACATCCAGCCAGACTCCCGTTTCTCCTTCGGAACGTTCTCCTTTAAGACCATATTCACCAATCGTCCTGATGATCACTTCTTCCAGGTTCCGCATATACTTATGAATATCTGTAAAGAAATTTTCAAGATCAAGGACGGGATACCCGACAACCTGACCATAACCGTGGTAAGTAATATCTCCGCCACGGTTTACTTTTACGAAAGTGGCATCTATTTCCTTCAGTTTGTCGATGCCGGCAAGCATATTTTCTTCATGGCCGCTTTTTCCCAGAGTATACACATGAGGATGTTCCACCAACAAAAAATGATTGGGAGTGATCACATGCTGTTCTGCAGGTAAATCGCGGTTTTTGATCTTGGTATCGATAATACTTTTCATCAGGCTTTCCTGATAATCCCAGGCCGGCTGGTATTCTTTTATACCCAGATCTTCAAATTCTACTGATTTATTTTGATGTGTATTCATATGCTGATGTCTGTTTCTTTTAATGGCCGTAACGGATCGTAATCCTGTGCCATTTTTCTGACATACAAATTTAGTGAATTTTAACCTTTTACAGCATGGATAAAATCTATGGCAGCATTCTTCCAGTCTTTATGGTTCAGAAGAGTATTGACAAAGGCAGTTCCTATAATTCCGCCGGCTGCTTTTTCAGTTACATTCTCAAAATCTTCTTTGGATTTGATGCCGAACCCTATCATCACGGGGTTTTTTAAAGTAAGTGATGCCAGGCGGGAAAGATAATTTTCATTTTTAAGAACGGCATTATCGTTTCCTGTGGTAGATGAGGAACTCACGGCATACAGGAATCCTGAGCTTAAGGAATCTAAATACAGAATTCTTTCATCGGAAGTTTCAGGAGTAACGAGGAATGTAAAATTAAGATTGTACTTTTTTAAAATCTGCTGATAATTGTTTTCGAATTCAATAGGCGGAAGATCGGGAATAATAAGCCCTGAAACTCCGCTTTCCGAACACTCACGACAGAATTTCTCAAAACCGAAGCTTAAAACAGGGTTGATATATCCCATCAGGATAACCGGAATATGAATATCATTTTTCACGGTTTTCAATTGGGAGAACAGTTTTTCAATGGTCATTCCGTTTTTTAGTGCCAGTTCGTGGGCCTGCTGAATGACCGGCCCGTCTGCTACCGGATCGGAATAAGGCATTCCGATTTCCATCATATCGGCACCGGAATTCTGGATGAGTTTTATAATATCAGCAGTATCTTCCAGTTGGGGAATTCCTGCTGTGAAGTATATATTTAGTTTTTTCATTGTTTTTTCTACTATGTTAGATATTTGTATTTATGAAATGTATTCATGTATTTATGTTGAATGTATTAATGACCAATTTTAAACTTCAATCAGCTTTATATTATTTGATGCATTGTCAATCATTGTACATGAATACATTTTACATTTATACATATAATTACAGATTTTTCAAATACGTTTCCATATCCTTATCGCCGCGGCCGCTCAGGCAGATCACAACAATGTCTTCTTCACGGAATTTCTTTTTATCCAGAACCGCCAGCGCATGTGAGCTTTCGAGTGCGGGAATGATTCCTTCCAGTTTAGTCAGTTCAAAAGCAGATTGTAAAGCTTCCTCATCATTGATGCTGAAGAATTCCGCTCTTTTTTCTTTAAACAGATGAGCATGGAAGGGCCCGATTCCCGGATAATCCAGACCTGCAGAAATAGAGTGGGGCTCAATCACCTGACCGTCTTCAGTCTGCATGACAAGACTTTTGCTTCCGTGAAGAACACCAAGTGTGCCCAGGAAAGTGGTGGCGGCAGATTTTCCTGAGTCTACGCCAAGACCGCCGGCTTCTGCGGCAATGATCTTCACCTCTTTTTCTTCTACAAAATGATAAAAAGTTCCTGCGGCATTACTTCCTCCGCCTACACAGGCAATTACATAATCCGGATTTTGTCTTCCGGTTTTTTCCTTCAGCTGTTCCCTGATTTCTTTTGAAATAATACTCTGGAATCTGGCCACCAGGTCGGGAAAAGGATGGGGCCCCACCACGCTTCCGATTACATAATGAGTGGTCACAGGATTGTTGATCCAGTCTCTTAGCGCTTCATTTACAGCATCTTTCAGGGTTTTTGAGCCTGATGTTGCCGGAATAACTTCCGCCCCAAGCATTTTCATCCTTGCTACGTTCGGGGCCTGGCGCTGGATGTCGATTTCACCCATATAAACGATGCAATCCAGCCCAAGCAGGGCGCAGGCCGTAGCTGTGGCCACACCATGCTGTCCGGCTCCTGTTTCTGCAATGATTCTTGTTTTTCCAAGGCGTTTTGCAAGAAGAACCTGTCCCAAAGCATTGTTGATTTTATGGGCTCCGGTATGGTTGAGGTCCTCTCTTTTTAAATAAATCCGGGTATTGTATTTCTGGCTTAAATTTTTAGCAAAATAGAGTGGAGTAGCCCGTCCTACATAATTTTTAAGCAGGTCCTGGTACTCATTCTGAAATTCTTCAGATTCTATGATCTCAAGATAGTTTTTCTGAAGTTCCTCTACATTCGGATACAGCATTTCGGGGATGAAAGCGCCTCCGAATTCACCATAATATCCATTTTCATCAGGGTTTCTATAATTCATTGTATTGTTTTTTTAGTCAATTAAATAAGCGTTTTTTCCCGGTCCGAGCGCTCTGAGAAGCTCTTTGGTTTCACCGGAAGCGTTAAAAATCAAAATATCATCATCTTCAGAACTGATCCAGCCGTCTTTTGTGTTTTCAAGAATGGCTTTAGCACTGTTTTCCAGGATTTCAATATTACATTTTTGATAAAAGGGCCGAAGACCGGTAGCACAGAACCCTATGGCTTCTGTATTCCTTTCAATCAGGTTTTCTTGAAAAAGCTGAACGAGCTGAGAGCCGTAGCCTTTTTTCTCCCGGGCAGAAACAAGTCCGACTGCCTCAGCAAAAGTGTACTGTTTTCCAGATATTTCCAGAGTGAAATTAAGGTTGAGCCGTATTACTGCCAGTATTTCATTTCCGGAATCTGATATTATATGAAATTCCGAATCTTTAAAAAAGCTCCGGAAGCCCGAAGGTGTCATTTCTTTCCATTCAGAGACTTTCCAAAGGTTCAGAATATGTTCTGTTTCATGATCCGTGAGTTCATCCGGCACTTTAATTTGATAATTCATCGGTTAAACTGTTGATAAATTGAATGTTATGATTTCTTTGCTGTCTGGTGATCAGTTTTTTATGATGAAGCAGTTCAATTTTGCTGATCAGATCGATTAAGGTGGCAATATCTATTTTCGAATCGTACATGGTTACGGCAATTTCGAGGTTGTCGATCAAAAAATAAGGATCAGAATCTTCATAAAGCAGAAAAATTTTAGCATAAATATTTCCAAGATCATACCTGATATTTGCCTTAACGTGGCTGTCTAAAAATTTATCAGAAATAATTACAAGATAATAACTGTTCCAAAGTCCGATTCTTTCAAAAAAATACTGAATGTCGGCCCCGTCAAAACTTTTGATAATCTCGATGAATTCCTGCAACTGCCCGTCTATAGTCCAGTATTCCGCATCGCTGTCGTTCTGGGAAACAAAATTGTACAGATCCTGTATTTTTTTATTTCCAAACCTGGGCGGAAACAGGGTTTTATAAAATGTTTTTTTTAGCAGGTGTATGTTCATTATCTTGTGTATTTTTTTTAGCCGTTTTTTTAAAACGTTTTCGAAATGAATTTTCTTATTTTTTCAAGGTCTTTAATTCCCGGTTCCAGTTCAAATTTTGAATTGATATCTATTGTAAAAGGTTTTTGGTTCAAAAGGCTGATGTTTTCAATATTTTGTTCCGAAATACCACCACTCAGAAAATAAGGAAGCGGGATTTCAAATTCGTTCAGTATCGTCCAGTCAAACTGTTTTCCTGTTCCTCCGAAGGCTTTACTATCCGTATCGAAGAGGAAATAATCTGTCGTTGAAACATAGGAGTTTATCATTTTTTTTATTTTTTCTATCATTTCCGGATCATTGTTCCCGATTCTGATGGCCTTTATCATTTTAATCTCCGGACTCAGGCTTTGCTTTAATCGGTTCACAAAATCTTTAGTTTCGTCCCCGTGAAGCTGGATCAGATTCAATCCTGCTTTTTCTGCGATCTCTATTATGGTATCTATCTCTTCATTCACAAAAACCCCTGTTTTCGCCGGATGATTAATTTTCAGAATATCTTCCGGACTTAAATGATTTAGAACATATCTCGGTGACTTTTCATAGAAAATAAAGCCAAGAAAATCTGTTTTCATGGAAATCAGTTCATGAATCTGATCCAACTGGGTCATTCCGCATACTTTCAGTTTAGATAGCCGGTCTTTATTCATTGTTAAATCGATTAACTGTTATTTTTTACATCAGAAATAAATTCAGCAAATTGGTTGGCAGGATTTTCATTCTTCATGAAATATTCCCCCATCAGGAAACCGTCGAATCCTTTTTCCTTTAAATATTTAAAATCTTCCTTACTATAAATGCCGCTTTCTGCGACAGACAGTACATTCTTCGGAAGCTGGTCTTTTAAAAGAACGGAATGCTGAAGATCAACTTTAAAGTCTTTTAAATTCCTGTTATTGATTCCAACGAGATCAATTTCAGGATTGAAATGCTTCAGCTCACCTTCTGTATGGATCTCAAGCAGAACTTCCAGACCGAGCTGATGTGCCAGTTCAGTGAATTCCAGCACCTGAGCAGGGGACAGGCAGGCTGCAATGAGTAAAACAGCATCGGCACCGATACTTTTTGCCTCGTAAAACTGGTATTCATCTACCATAAAATCTTTTCTGAGAATGGGAATACCGATATGTTTTCTTACTTTTAAAATATCATCAAAGTTTCCTCCGAAAAAGTCGTTGTCGGTCAGGATAGAAATTCCGGAGGCTCCGAAATTCTCATAGGCTGAAACTACTTCCAAAGGCTGAACCTTGTCGTTGATGATCCCTTTTGAAGGAGATTTTCTCTTAAATTCAGCAATAATCCCGCTTTTATTTTTAATGGATTCTTTAAGTGAAAAGTTTTGTCTTCCAAAAAATTCAGAACTCTTCAAGCCTTCCATTGAAATTTTCGTTTTTGAAACTGCAATTTCTTCTTTTTTTCTCTCAATAATTTTATCCAGTATTGTCATGTTCTTTTTTTAGTTGCCGGCAACTTTATTAGCCGTTAATTAATAATTCCAGACTGTTTAATGCTTTACCGCTTTCCAGACTTTCTTTTGCAAGGGCAACACAATCTTCATATGTCCCGAATTTCTGAGTGTGGAAAAGGGCGGTTGCTGCATTGGCAAGCACTACGGAATTCTGCTGCACTGTACCTTTGCCTTCCAGAATATTCCTGAAAATCTTTGCAGATTCCTGAGGGGTTTCACCTCCTTTGATGCTTTCCGGGCTTACGGAACCAAATCCGAGATCTTCAGCAGAATAAATCTCTTCACCACTTTTCGTAATGATCTTGCTGTCCTGGGTAAGGCTTATTTCATCATATCCATCCAGGCCATGAACGAGGATAAATTCCCGCTCTTCTTTCTGTAAAAGGTATTGATAAATCCTTGCAATTTCAAGATTGTAAACTCCGATTACTGAATATTTTGGCTTTGCGGGATTGACTAACGGACCAAGAAGATTAAAAAATGTTCTCAATCCTAACGACTTTCTTAAAGCTCCGACAGACTGAAGGGCCGGATGAAAATAGGGGGCATGAAGAAAACATATATTGGCTTTTTCAAGATCTTTATTCAACTGGTCTGAGCTGCTTTTGAACTGGTATCCAAGCTCTTCCATCACATTGGATGAGCCTGTCGTGGCAGAAGCTCCATAATTTCCATGCTTTGCTACTTTCTGGCCCGCGCCGGCCACCACAAAGCTGGCAAGGGTTGATATATTGATTGTATTTTTTCCGTCACCTCCGGTTCCTACAATATCGAGGGTATCCGCAGTATCAAGAAGTACAGGAACTGCCATTTGCAGCAGCGCTTCCCTGAAGCCTTCCAGTTCTTTCAGGGTAATATTCCGCATCAGAAAAACACTGATAAAAGCCGTGACTTCAGTATCATTAAATTTATTCTGAGCGATCTCAATCATCGTGGCTTTTGCTTCCGATTTGGACAAAGTCTGGTGATTGAAGAGGTATTGTAATATTTCTTTCATCTGAGGCGTTTTTATAGGTGTTTCTGTAGTTTTCAATCTAAAAGAAAGTTTTTGATTATCACTTCCCCGTCAGGAGTTAAAATGCTTTCAGGATGGAACTGTACGCCATGCACGTCATAGGTTTTATGCTGCAGTGCCATGATCATTCCGTCCTTGTCTACGGCGGTAATTTCAAGTTCTTCAGGAAAACCTTCCGGGTTCACAGCCCAGCTGTGGTATCTTCCGACTTCTATTCCTGAAGCCAGATTTCTGAAAATTTTAGTATTTTCTTTCACCAGTTCAGCTGAGGTTGCCACTCCATGGAAAATTTCTGAAAGATTGATCAGGTTTCCTCCAAAAGCTTCTGCAATGGCCTGCTGTCCGAGACAAACGCCTAAAATACTTTTAGTGGGTGCATATTCCCTGATCAGATCCAGTAAAATTCCTGCTTCTTCCGGAATCCCGGGACCGGGTGAAAGGATGATTTTATCATATTTTCCGATCTCTTCCAAAGTGATCTGGTCATTTCTTACGACATCTACTTTCTGATCCAGAATTCTTTCAATAATCTGAACCAGGTTATAGGTGAAACTGTCGTAGTTATCAAAAACCAGAACTTTAGGTTGCACGTTAGTTATATTATTGTTCATTTTTTGTTTTTTTAAATTTTTTTGTTGGTGGTTACTAGTTTCGGGGTTCGTGTTCCCCGCTTCGGGTTTGGGTGAAAATTTTTTAGTTGCCAGTTGCCCGTCAACTCCGAATCAAACCTCAAAACCTCGAAACCCGCATCCCGTATCTTTAATTCATCACGATTTTCCCTGCTTTATCCACTGCTTTTTTCAAGGCATTCAATTTATTATTCACTTCCTGCAGTTCGTTCTCAGGGACAGATTTTGCTACCAATCCGGCTCCGGCCTGGTAATAAAGGGTATTATTCCTGCTCAAAAAGGTACGGATCATAATGGCCTGGTTACAGGTTCCGTTTAACCCGATCATGCCGATGCATCCGCCGTAGTAGCCACGGGAGTCTTTTTCATACTGATTGATCAACTGAAGGGCCTTATGTTTTGGGGCACCGCTTAAAGTTCCCTGCGGAAAAGTAGCAGAAACCATATCAAGGGGATTGATGTTTTCAGGAAGATCAGCAGTAACTTCGCTTACCATGTGGATCACGTGTGAAAAAAGCTGGATTTCTTTCAGTTTTGTTACCGTCACATTTTTACCGAGTTTTCCAAGATCATTTCTGGCCAGGTCGACCAGCATTGTGTGTTCTGCATTTTCTTTCGGATCATTTTTTAAAGCTTCAATAGACTGGAGATCGGTTTCAAGATGTCCGGTTCTTTTGAAAGTACCTGCAATAGGGTGAATAACAGCTTTGTGATCTTTGATGATCAGCTGGCTTTCGGGACTTGAACCGAATAATTTATAATTTCCATAATCGAAAAAGAAAAGGTAAGGCGAAGGATTGATATTCCTAAGAGCACGGTATACATTGAATTCATCTCCTTTGAATTTCTGTTCAAATCTTCTGCTCAGCACCAGTTGGAAAACATCACCTCTCATGCAGTGTTTCTGGGCTATTTTTACCAGTTCGATATATTCTTCATCGGTAAGGTTGGAAGTTTCGTTATCGATTTTTTCGAAAGGGTAGACGGGGGTATTCTGGTTTCTGATCAGATTTTCCAGCAGATAAAGTTCTGATTTTAAGCCAGGGATCTGGTTTTCGATAATGTGCATCTCATCGTTGTAATGATTGATGGCAATAACGTATTGATATAATCTGTAGCGGAGAATAGGAATTTCTACTTCCGGACTTTGAGGTTTTAAGCTGATATCTTCAAAAAACTGTACTGCCTCAAAGCTGGTATAACCGAAAAGGCTCTGTGCTGTCTGTTCAATAGGATCATTTGTAGTTTCACATTCAAAAACGCTTTGGAATTCTTCAAAAATGTCTGTGATATTCCGTTCGCCTATCAATTGCTTTACAGGATCTGAACCCGGCAGCTTGATTTCGAATTCGGTAAGGTTTTTCACTTCAATTCCTGCCACGGCGTTCACCGCGATGAATGAGAAGTTATTATCAATATTCTTAGAATCTGAACTTTCCAGAAGGATGGTATCCCGGAACCTGTCTCTGATCTGGAGGTAGATATTCATTGGAGTATAAAGGTCTCCCAATGTTTTTTTAGAACCGGTCTTTATTTTTATTCTTTGAGTGGTCATCTGACTTGTATTTTTTTGTTTTGATGAAATAAAAAAAGCTTCAACGGAATCCGTCAAAGCCTATATATTGTTTGTTTTAATTACCTGCTATCCTTTAGCAACATGACAATACCTTCAGACCCGACGAAGAGTTTGAAAGCCACCACCAATTATTGTTGCTCATATTAATCATGGTACAAATGTAGAAATTTTTTTAATATAAAAATAAAAAACGTCCAAAAAATAAAAAAAACTTAATATTGAAATTCTTTATTTAAGCTGCTTCAGTTCCTTTTTTAATTCTTCAATTTTTGCTTTGTATTCGTCATTGTTATAGGAGCTTACATAATCTTCTAAAGCTGAAATGTATTCTTCAATAAACTCTTTATTCGTTCTGTCCGCTTCATATTTGATCTTTGCGGAATTGACCGGAGCCATCTTTTCATACTTCAGCAAAGCGTTGCCCTCTTCAGACTGATAATACAGAATTACTATATTTTTTTCATATCCCGGAATGTATTTTACCGGGAAATGCTGTTCCGTTCTTGGGATTCTGATGGCATTTTCAATTGGATAAATAGCAGCACTTGTTGTTGAAAAGTAAGTGGACACATATTTTCCGTCCTGTTTTTTTACAATAGCTTCATAATCATGAATGTACATTTCGTTCAGTGTAGAGTTGGTTTCTACATCGGAAGTGATAATGGCTGTGCTTTCTACTCCGTATTTGTTTAAAAACCATGCGTTCAGATACTGTCCGGCCACACCATTCAGAATAGCCAGAGGAATGATAGGGATCAGAAACCATGCTTTTTTGGTCACATATGAAAGCAGTCCAAAGAATATGAGAATGATGATCACAGTATAAAAACCATGATGACTGGTGAAAAACAGGATTTTGGAGATAAAGATCATTTGAATCCGGACTATTTTTGACTAAGTTAAAAAAATTCAACCAATAAAATCAAATTAAGAAAATATTACCTATTTACTGAAATTTGCTTTATAATATTTAATTCCTTTAATTCCTTTAATTCCTGCAAGCAGCATTAATAGTCCAAAAAATCCGAGAACTGCAATTGCCAGATAATTATTGTTTCGGTGCGCATTATTATAATTGTTTAAAGATAAATATTCTATATTCCTGTTATGGATTTCCACAATATCTATATTTTTTTTGTATAAGAAGTTTACCGGAAACGGGATTTTTTCTGATTTTACTATTTTTCTGTAATATTCATGCTTTTCAATAAAGAAAATAATTGAATCTCCCAGTTTATTACCGTTCATCAGATCATAAAGAGCTGATTGGTTCAATTCAAGATCTCCAATCATAAAATTGATTTCAGGATATTCATTTAAATTGATTATTAAAGTTTTACTTCTTCTTCCTTTTTTTATTTTAATATCTTTTAAAACACCTTTTATCTCTGTAATACTGCCTTTGTCGGGCAATTCGGATAAAGAAACCTTAATTGCAAAAAATAAAAGGAAAAAACTTGAAATAAATGAAACCCATATGTGTCTCCTGTTTGCTTTCTTTTCTTTATGATAATTCATTTGTGTTTTGTTTGGAGGACCAAATTACTAAAAAAGCGAAAAGCTCAATGGATAGCGGATACATTTTTTGAAGAATTTGGTAGAGTAAAATCATATGAAATGGGAAAATATCATTCATTTAAAAGCTTATTTTTTATACTTTTGTCTAAATTTTAGAAAAATAATGAGAAAAGTATTTGCAATTGCATTCATCGGAAGTTTATTCGTGGTAAATTGTTCTAAGCAACCAGAACACCCATTACAAGACAGCAACACGATGTTGCCTGAACCAGAAGTTACAACAGTGGTAGATTCTACAGCTAAATCAACTCCGGTTGCTCCTGCTGCAACAGCTACTCCTACAACACCGGATCCTGCTGCTAAAACTGATTCTACCGCTGCAAAAAAATAATGAAAAAATTGCTTTTGACAGGAATGGTGGGGTTACTTATCCTTTCCTGTTCTAAAAAAGAAAACACGGAGGTACCAGAGGTGTCTTCTGAAACAGCCGCTGTTTCGGAACCGGCAAAAGCTAATCTTTCAGGTGACCAGATCATTGAAACTTTAGACTGCTCAGGATGCCATTCCGTGAATGAGAGAATGATAGGACCTTCTTATAAGGAAATCGCAGAGAAATATTCTGAAAAAGATATTGAACTGCTGGCTTCCAAAATCATAGAGGGAGGAAGCGGAGTTTGGGGAGGCGTTCCGATGGCTGCCCATCCACAGGTATCTAAAGAGGATGCCAAAAAAATGGTAGAATATATTCTGAGTCAGAAAAAATAAGTATGACTACCGAAAAATCCAGTCTGCACACAAGAAATCTGCATCGCAATCCTTATGATTTTGATCAGCTTATTTCTTGTGTGCCGGAACTGAAACACTATGTTTTCGTTAATGCTTACGGAACAAACACCATTAATTTTAGTCTTCCCAAAGCGGTTAGACTTCTTAACCGGGCATTGCTTTTACATTTTTACCGTATTAAAGACTGGGATATTCCTGAGACCAACCTGTGTCCTCCCATTCCTGGCCGTGCAGATTATATCCATTATATTGCCGACCTGTTAGCTGAAGAAAATTCTGAAATACCGACGGGAATTTCTGTATCTGGGCTGGATATCGGAACAGGGGCAAATCTTGTGTATCCTTTATTGGCCCATAGATCTTACGGATGGGAAATGCTGGGAACTGATATTAACCTGGATTCTTTGGAAAATGCACAGCATATTTTAGATCAAAATCCGGATTTATTATCTGCCATTCATTTAAAACGACAGCCTGATTCCCATCATATTTTCAAAAATATCATTCAGGCAGGAGACCGTTTTACGTTTTCTATGTGTAATCCTCCGTTTCACGATTCTGAAGAATCTGCATTGAAAGGAAATCTTAGAAAAACAAAAAATGTTATTCAATCAAAATCTAAAAAGCCTTTACTGAATTTTGGCGGGCAGCAGTCGGAATTATGGTGTGAAGGCGGCGAAATAGCTTTTATTTCAAAAATGATTGAAGAAAGCAGTCAATATTCTTTGCAAGTCCTTTGGTTTACATGTCTCGTATCTAAAAAAGATAATCTTCATAAATTAACCACACTTTTAAAGAAAGTCAAAGCCTTAGATATCAAAACTATTGATATGGCGCAGGGCCAGAAAATCAGCAGGATACTGGCTTGGACATTTATTCCTCAAAAGGAGAGAACAAGTTGGTTTTAAATGTCAACGGTTAATATCAATTGTCAATCTAAATCTGCACAGGAAAATTCGCTGTGAGGCAGTTTCACCATTGACCATTCACAATTAAAAAAATCATCATTGACAACTCACCAAAAATGCCTAAATTTGTACGCTTTTAGAAAAATAAGAAATGCAATTATCAGAACAAGAAATCATTAGAAGAGAAAAGCTGAACAAGCTTACTGAAATGGGAATTAATGCATTCCCTGCGGAGGAGTATACGATTACAGATACTACAGAATCTATAAAACAGGATTTTTCTGAGAATAAACAGGTGAAGATCGCTGGTAGATTAATGTCCCGCAGAATTCAGGGGAAGGCTTCTTTTGCTGAATTGCAGGACTCTAAAGGTAAGATCCAGGTTTATTTCAACAGGGATGAGATCTGTCCGGGTGAAGATAAGGAATTGTATAATGAAGTATACAAGCATCTTTTGGATATCGGTGATATTATCGGTATTGAAGGAACTTTATTCACCACTCAGGTAGGTGAAATGACTATTTTGGTTAAGAACTTTACCCTTCTTACCAAAGCTTTACGTCCGCTTCCTCAGGCTAAAACTGATGAAAATGGAGTAGTGCACGACGGATTTACAGATCCTGAGCTCAGATACAGACAGCGTTATGTAGATTTAACGGTTAATCCGCAGGTGAAAGAGATTTTTGTAAAGAGAACAAAAATGTTCAATGCAATGAGAACTTTCTTCAATGATGCGGGGTATTTTGAGGTAGAAACTCCTATTCTGCAGTCAATTCCTGGTGGAGCAGCAGCAAAACCTTTCATTACCCATCATAATGCTTTAGATATTCCATTATATTTAAGAATTGCCAACGAATTGTATCTGAAAAGGCTTATCGTAGGTGGCTTTGACGGTGTTTATGAGTTCTCTAAAAACTTCAGAAATGAAGGGATGGACAGAACCCATAACCCGGAATTTACAGCTATGGAGATCTATGTAGCTTACAAAGATTACAACTGGATGATGGATTTCACGGAAAAACTTCTGGAATTCTGTGCTACACAGGTTAACGGAAGCGCGGAATCTACTTTCGGAGAACATACCATCAACTGGAAAGCGCCTTATCCAAGAGTTTCCATGACGGAAGCAATCCAAAAATATACAGGTTTCGATATCACCGGGAAAACTGAACAGGAATTATTCGATTTTGCCAAATCTATCGGAATTGAGGTAAATGAAACCATGGGTAAAGGAAAATTAATTGATGAAATTTTCGGTGAAAAATGTGAAGGAAACTTCATTCAGCCGACTTTCATTACAGATTACCCGATTGAAATGTCTCCACTGACTAAGAAACACAGAAGCAAAGAGGGCTTAACGGAGCGTTTTGAATTAATGGTTTGCGGAAAAGAAATCGCAAACGCTTATTCAGAGCTTAATGATCCAATCGATCAGAGAGAACGTTTTGAATCTCAGATGGCATTATCGGAAAGAGGTGATGATGAAGCCATGTTCATCGACCAGGATTTCTTAAGAGCACTGGAATACGGTATGCCGCCAACTTCCGGATTAGGAATTGGTATGGACAGACTAATTATGTTCTTAACTAATAATGCATCTATCCAGGAAGTATTATTCTTCCCTCAGATGAGACCTGAGAAAGCAGCCCCACAGATTGAATTGGGCGAAGATGAAAAAGTAATTCTTGAAATCCTTAATTCCCAGGAAGAACCAATGGCTTTAGCAGAAGTAAAGGAGAGAAGCCAGTTATCCGGTAAAAAGTGGGATAAGGCATCTAAAACTTTAACTAAGAATAATCTGGTGAAAGTGGAGAAGATTGATGAGAATCTTTTAATGAAGTTAGCATAACTTACTGCCATATAAAATAAAAAAAGACTACCAAAAAGTAGTCTTTTTTTATTTGAATTTACTTTCTCTGTCTGCTAAACGAAGCCATCAGATAAAATAAAAACGGAAGAATAAACACAGATCCTAATACCAATGCCCATCCCAAAGCCGATATCGTTTTCGGAGGAGCCATATGTTCCAGTAATGAAAGGTGCTGTCCGTTTCCAAGCAGGATAATATCCGGATTATGCTGATAAGTTGCTGCCACAAGGATCATTACCATCTGGAAACCTGCCAGTGCGCGTACGGGAAGCAGTTTTCTTTGATTCATAGCCCGAAGGATAAGAAGAAGAGCAATTGTAGCAAAAGATATGGCCATAATTCCTAACGGCTTTGAAAATACCCACATCAAAAGAGGAATATCCGAAATGTAAGCTGTTAAAAATACCAATATCCCGGTAATTACAACAAAAACCATTGTTTGTTTAGATTTTTTGATCATTAACGTAAGATCGGCTTTATCACGGGTTTCTCTTAAAGAAAATATGGATGCCAGATAAGCACAAAGTGCTACGGTAAAAAGCCCTACCGAAACCCCAAACCAGTTCAGCCAGCTGAAAATATATAAGTCTAAGAATCCAACTGCATCAGGATTGATAGAGTGCGAAACAGTTGCAGCTGCAATCAGACCCAGGAAAAATGGAGTCAAAAGGCTTGCGTAATAAAAAATCTGGGTGTATAAAACCTGCCAGTTATCTTTCACAGCATCGTAATGTCTGAATGTAAAGGCCGTCCCCCTCGCAATAATCCCCAAAAGCATAAGAACCAAAGGAATATGAAGGTAAGTTGACATCGTTGTATAAATATCAGGGAAACCCACAAAAAGAATCACAATGGCGATGATAAGCCACATATGATTGGCTTCCCAAACCGGGGCAATGGATTCATACATGATCTCTTTTGTCTTGTGACGGGCCTTTTTATGAGTAAAAAGCTCCACAATTCCGGCTCCGAAATCAGCACCGCCCAAAATAATATAAAGACAGATGGAAAGCCATAAAAAACCTATAACAACGTAGATCATGATTTTTTGTTTTTATCGTTAAACTGAGCGTCTGTAGGATCATAAAGTTTCGGTACCATCTGGATCTGTCTTCTCAGAAGAAAGATAATAATCAATGATAATGATACGAAAATAGCTGTGAAGAAATAGAAAGAATACTGTATACCCGGCATCGGCGTTACCGCATCTGCCGTTCTCATGATTCCATAGATGATCCAGGGTTGTCTTCCCACCTCGGTAACCGTCCATCCCGCTTCCAGAGCGATATATCCGAAAGGAGTGGCGATTAAAAATGTTTTTAAAAGCCAGTTTTTGGTCAGCCATTCCTTTTTGAAGAAAAAAGAGTAAAGGTATACAGCTCCAATACAGATCATCACAACTCCGAAGAAAATCATGATCTGGAAAGCGTAATGAACAACAGCTACAGGGGGCCATTCATCACGTGGGAAATCTTTCAAACCTTTAACCTCGGAATTAAAGTCATTACTTACCAGAAAGCTTAATACTTTAGGGATTTTAACAGCATATTTCACTTCACCTTTTTCTTCATCAGGAATTCCTCCGAGTACAAATGAAGCACCCTTTTCAGTTTCAAAATGAGCTTCCATTGCGGCCAGTTTAATGGGTTGTCTCTCTGCAACGGACTTTGCTGCTACATCACCGCTTAAAGGTGCCCCAAACGCTCCGATTAAAGCAAATCCGGCAGCAATCCTGAACGCTTTTGTATGAAATTCTACATTCTTTCCTTTCATAATTAAAAAAGCATGAACTCCGGCTACTGCAAATCCTGTTGCACAGAATGCCGCTACCGTCATATGGAGGGCCTGTGGAAACCATGCATCATTAAACATGGCCTTAATAGGATCTATATTTATATACTGTCCATTGATATAATCAAAGCCTGCAGGCGAATTCATCCAGGCGTTGGCAGCAACCACAAGGATTCCTGATGCCAGTCCGCTTAGACCTACTAAAAATCCACAGAACCAGTGGAACCATTTATTAAATTTTTCCCAGCCATATAAAAAGAATCCAATGGCAATAGCTTCAATAAAAAATGCTGTTCCTTCAAGAGAAAACGGCATTCCGAAGATCGGTCCGGCGTGTTTCATAAACCCCGGCCATAAAAGACCAAGCTCAAAAGAAAGCATGGTTCCGGACACGGCCCCGGTGGCAAAAAGAATGGCAACTCCCTTGCTCCAGGCTTTTGTAAGCCCTTTGTATACTTCATTACCGGTCTTCAGGTATTTCCAGTGGGCGAAAGCCATAAGAAAAGGCATTACCATTCCCACGCATGCAAAAATGATATGAAAACCCAGCGAGAGAGCCATCTGCGCGCGGGCTGCAATAAAATCATCCATATGATCAACTTTTGAGTATTAAATTTAAGAATAAATTAGGTATGTATAATATGATTTAATACAGCTGATGTTTGGAAAATAGATGATAACTTTAAACTTTTTTAAGCAAAATCATGCCTCGGATTTTCATAAAAACTCCACTATTTTTTGACATATTTTAACTTTCATAAGTCGAAAAAAATCACGATATTTGTGGGTCTTTGCATTTGGCAGGATTTTAATAATTTATATGAGTCAGAAACAATATACAGCTAGTAGTATTCAGGCATTGGAAGGAATGGAGCACGTACGTATGCGTCCTTCAATGTACATTGGTGATGTGGGAGTAAGAGGTCTCCATCATTTGGTTTATGAAGTAGTAGATAACTCTATTGACGAAGCGTTGGCAGGATACTGCGACACTATCTTCGTCAGCATTAAAGAAGGAAACGGAATCGAGGTTAGTGATAACGGTAGAGGTATTCCGGTAGACTTCCATGAAAAAGAGCAAAAATCCGCCCTTGAGGTTGTAATGACGAAAATCGGGGCCGGAGGTAAATTTGATAAAGATTCTTACAAAGTTTCCGGAGGTCTTCACGGAGTTGGGGTTTCGTGTGTAAATGCACTTTCCAATGAAATGATCACTACTGTTTACAGAGACGGAAATGTGTATCAGCAAATATATTCCAGAGGAAAAGCGCAAACAGGAGTTGAAGAAATTGGTCACAGTGACAAAAGAGGAACAAAACAGTTCTTCCAGCCTGATGATACTATCTTTACAGAACTGATTTACAATTATGATACTTTAGCAAGCCGTTTAAGAGAGCTTTCTTATCTTAACAAAGGGATTACCATTACGCTTACCGATGAAAGAGAAACGCTGGAAGACGGATCTTTCAAAACAGAAGTTTTCCATTCCGAAGGAGGTTTAAAGGAGTTCGTTGCCCATATTGACGGAAACCGTGAATCTATTATGGAGAATGTAATCTTCATGGAAGGGGAAAGAGATGATATTCCTGTAGAAGTGGCGATGCGCTATAATACTTCATTCAGCGAAAACCTTCACTCTTATGTTAATAACATCAATACTCATGAAGGAGGTACCCACCTTGCCGGTTTCAGACGTGCTTTAACAAGAACGTTGAAGAAATATGCCGATGATTTGGGAATTCCACAGAAAGAAAAAGTGGAAATTACCGGTGATGATTTCCGTGAAGGACTTACTGCTGTAATTTCTGTAAAAGTAATGGAGCCTCAGTTTGAAGGGCAGACCAAAACCAAACTAGGAAACTCCGAAGTTTCGGGTGCTGTAGATAAAATTGTAGGGGAAATGCTTACGAATTTCCTGGAAGAAAACCCTAATGAGGCGAAAATTATCGTTCAGAAAGTGGTTTTGGCCGCAAAAGCCAGACAGGCAGCTAAGAAAGCCCGTGAAATGGTTCAGAGAAAATCACCGATGGGTGGTTCCGGACTTCCAGGGAAATTATCTGACTGTTCATCCAAAGATCCGGCAGAATCTGAACTGTTCCTGGTAGAGGGAGATTCCGCGGGTGGAACAGCTAAACAAGGTAGAGACAGACATTTTCAGGCCATTTTACCTTTAAGAGGTAAGATTTTGAATGTTGAAAAATCAATGCTTCACAAGGTATATGATAATGAGGAGATCAAGAATATCTATACAGCTCTTGGGGTTTCTGTAGGAACAGAAGAAGACAGCAAAGCTTTGAATATGGCCAAGTTAAGATATCATAAAATAGTTATCATGACCGATGCCGATATCGATGGATCCCACATTTCTACTTTGATTCTTACATTCTTCTTCAGATTTATGAAGGAACTTATTGAAAACGGATATATTTATATTGCTCAGCCGCCTTTATATTTATTGAAGAAAGGAAATAAAAAGACATATGCCTATAACGAGAAAGAGCGTGAAGAGTTTACTCTGGAAATGGCTCCGGACGGAAAAGGGGTAGAAGTACAGCGTTATAAAGGTCTTGGAGAAATGAACCCTGAACAGCTTTGGGAAACTACTCTTAACCCTGAACACAGGATTTTAAAACAGGTAACCATTGATAATGCAGTAGAAGCCGACAGTATTTTTTCAATGCTGATGGGTGATGAAGTGCCACCAAGAAGAGAATTCATCGAGAAAAATGCAAAATATGCCAAAATTGATGCATAATCACTCTTAAAAAAATAAGCAAAAAGACTCCAGAAATGGAGTCTTTTTTTTGTTCCCAATATAAAGTTGATCTGTCAAAAATGATTATTTTAAAATCTGATATCCTTGTTTGGAGATATAAAATGCTTAATCTGTAAATTTAAATTATTGATTTACAGTCTTGTGAGTTGTATTTTAATTAATATTAAAATAAAAATTTAACATTTATTAAGATTTTGTTATTTTTGCTCAATTTTAATAACCATGATGAAAATTTTTATAAGAACTGTAACTGCAATTTTTATATCCTGCAAAAAGATTATAGTATTTATTCTTGATGATAAACTTTTTATTAAAGTATAATATCAAGGTCAATAAAAGATTTTCGATTAGAGAATATTTTATATGTTAATCTCACTTTCAACATTTATTATCCCCAATTAATAACAACAAATGATAAAAAATATTATGGCAACTCGTTATAAATACCTTATCGCAATGTGCGGTTTAGCCTTTAATTTATTTTTTGGACAACACAAATTTCTTTCCCCGCCGGCCTTTAATGAAGATGATTTAAGGAAAACTAGTTCGCAGATAGAGAAAAATGCACCGGCGGAAATCCTTTATAATTCTGTAAGGTATAGTTTTCTGCCTGATAATACTATAGAAAAAGAATATTATTCCAAGATCAAAATATATGATAAAAAGAATGCAGAACAGTGGTTGAATATAGAGATTCCCCTGTTTTTTGAAGACAGGCTGGATAAATATGATGTAAAAATATATAATCTTGCAAATAACAAGGTAGAAAAGATATCAATTGATAAAAAAGAACAGCTTAAAGAAAATTTTACAAAAGGGCTGAAAATTTATAAACTCGCTGTACCAAATGTTCTGGACGGGTCCATCATTGAATATAAATATAAAGTGGTAACCAGTAATGCTGCAAATCTTACCTATTTTCTTGAATATGATATACCTGTAGTTTACCAGGAATATAACTTAGAATATCCGGATGATCGTATTGTTTATCATTTTAACAATACCGGAAATATTATTAATCCCAAATACTCTGTTTCTAGTACAGAAGACCGGTTAGGTGCATTATACAATATATTCCGTTTCGGTTATGAAAATATGAAACCTCTCCAGAAGGAGAAATTTGTAAAGGAAATGGATCGTTATCGGGGGAAAATAAAACCGCAGCTAAAAAAATACAAAGGAAATTATTTCATTTATTCTGAGGTGAAAGATTGGAACGAAGTAGCATTACGGCTTGATAATAATGATGATTTCGGTGGTTTCTTAAAAGGTGATATCGGGGATATACTCCCAGATAAGATAAGAGGCAGTTATAACTCTTTAGAAAAAGCAAATAAAATTTTCAGTTTTGTAAAAGAAAATTATAAGTGGAATAGGAAAGATGCTATTTTAACTTCACAAAGCCTCAGACAGCTTCTGAAAACAAAATCAGGAAACAGTGCAGAAATTAATCTTTTCCTGATCAAGCTTTTAAGAAGCGTAGGAATAGAAGCTAATCCTTTGCTGATCTCTACAGTAGATAATGGAATATTAAATATCGTATCTCCCAGTCTTGGAAATTTGAATACTGTACTGGCATCAGTAAAAATCGATGGACAGGTTTATTTTTATGATGCAACATCATTTAGTTCAAAAGCAAATATTCTTCCGCAAAGAGATTGGAATGATTTCGGAATACTGATAGAAAAAAATAAGGGAACAAGTTTCTCCTATTCTAATACAGATGTCAGCAAGAAAGAACAGGTGATTATAGCAAATCTTGATGTGGAAAACTTTCTTGTAAAAGGAACCTTTCTGCAGAGAGACAATGGAATGTATGCTATAGAATCCTATGATGAATTTGATATTAATAAAGATAAATATAATCAATCTTTTACTACCGGATATAATGCAGATATTAAAGAAGTGGAATCAAAACTCCTTGAGAATGGTGATTTTGAATCGCGCATGCAATTTTCAGGAAATACTTTAATGGATATTGTAGGAAGCAAAGTAATTATCAACCCAATTTTATTTCTGAATAAGAAGAATGAATCATTCGATCAGACTGATGAAAGGAAATTTCAGATCGATTTTATTTCTGCCTTTGAAAAAGAAAAGAAAATTGAGTTGGAAATACCACAAGGCTATAAGGTTTCAAGTCTTCCGAAAGGGAAAAAAATTTCAACTGATGACAAGGAAATATCTTATGAGTATAAAGTTGAGACTTCAGGTAATAAATTGATAATTACGTCAAAAGTGAATATTGCAAGTCAGAATTATCCTAAAGAATATTATCCTTTCTTTAAACAGATATGGAAAGTAATATCCGATTCTGAAAACCAGGTAATTACTTTAGAAAAAAATAATAATTAAAAACCAATAACCAATCCTACAATACATCGCAATGATAAAAATATTATTTTTGGGAGCTTTATCTACGGCTTCTGTATATTTCGCACAAACCTATCCGGTTTCCGCTATTCCGGAAAACTTAAAGAAAAATGCAAATGTTGTTATCAGAAAAGACATTACAACCGTTCAGATCAATAAGATTGATGAAATTAAATACCAGTATAATACGGTAACTACTGTTTTAAATAAAGACGGAGATTCTAAAGCCCAGATTTATATTCCTTATCAAAAAGGAGATAATATATCAGATGTTAAAGTGACTATTTATGATGAATCGGGGAAAAAAGTAAAAAGCTTTTCAAAGTCTGATTTCGGAGATTTTGCCAATAATAATCAGGGAGTTTTTTATTCAGACAGCAGAGTTTTGGCTTTACCCTATACTTCGGCCTATTATCCTTACACAATAGATTTCTCTTATCAGATTACAGATGAAAACACCATTTTCATCCCTAGTTTTGTGCCATTTTCAGCACCCAATACATCTTTGGAAGAAGCTCAGTACAAAATAATCAATAAATCAGGAATCGATCTTAAGACCAAAACTTATCCATCAAAATACAATTATGCTGAAGTTACTGCAGTTGATAATGGTAATGAAAAAACGTATTCTTATAAAAATGTCCCGGCCATTGACGATATTCAGATGCTGCCTCAACCGGTGAAAATTTTACCAAAGGTAAGTTTTGCTTTAACAAAATTCAATCTGGAAGGAAAACAGGGAACCTTAAACAGCTGGACCGATTTCGGAACCTGGTATTATGCTAACCTTGTAGAACCTGTTTCTGCGTCTACTCCGGCCATTAAAGCCGAGGTAGCTGCACTGAAATTAGAAGGCTCAACAGAAGAAAAAGTAAAAAAACTTTACCAGTATATGCAGTCGAAAACCAGATATATATTTGTAGGGCTGGGTATTGGAGGCTGGCTTCCGATGCTTCCCGATGAAGTTCAGAAAAAAGGATACGGCGACTGTAAAGGGCTTACCAATTATATGAAAACTTTATTGAACGAAGCCGGTATTCCATCTCATTATTGTGTCATCAATTCCAGCTCATCGCAGGTTTCTTTTGATCCCGATTTTCCATCTATGGGAGGAAACCATGCTATTCTTATGGTGCCTACAGAAAAAGGGAATATCTGGCTGGAAAATACCTCACAGCAGATCGCTTATAATCACTTAAGTTACAGCACTACAGACAGAAACGTTCTAGCTGTAACTAAAAAAGGGATTGACCTTATCAATACTCCATCATATCCTGCGGAGCAGAATAAAGAAAAGCAAATTCTTAAAGTTAATATTACGGAAGATAACAGTATAAACGGAGAAATTCAGTTTGCTTATACCGGCAGTCAATACGATAATAATTTGGTATATACTTATTTATCACCAAAAGAAAGAATTGATGCTCTAAAAAAGAGTTTTGATGTGCTTAACTTTGAAAAGGTTGAAATGAAAGACCTTATTAATGATAAAGACAATGCGGTCATAAAATTCAATGTAGATTTTAAAGCAAATAATTATTCCAAAACCGCCGGGACTAATTTACTTTTCAGAGCTGTACCTATTTTTAGCAATAATTTCTATAAATCTGATGAGAACAGAGAGCTTCCGTTCGAAATAGGGCAGTCTTTCCAGGATGAGTACGAAATTGATTATGTCCTGCCTAAAAATTATAAAATAGATGAGGTTCCCGAAAATGTTACCATTAATTCCGAATTCGGAACCTATAAGCTTACTCTTGTAAAAAACGGTGAATCACTGAAAGTAACACGGTTTATTAAAATTAACAAAGGGATATTTCCAAAAGAAAAATACAATGACTATGTAAGTTTCAGAAAGAAAACCCTGAATATGGATAACTCTAAAATATTACTGACTAAAATTTAACCATGAAAAAAATACTATTAACTGCCTTCTGTTTCGGAATTATAATTTCTGTAAACGGTCAGAAGCATGAGTTTCTTGATCCTCCGAAATTTGACAATGCGGATCTGTCTAAAACAAAATCTACATTGGATGAAAACGCACCTGCAGAAATTTTATACAAATCGGTACACTTTAATGTAGATCCTGCTACAGGAACTCTTAGAAAAAATGTTTTTTACAGAGTAAAGATCTATAATAAAGATAAAGCAGAAGACTGGTTGAATCTCGAGATTCCGTTATATAGAAATTCCAGTAATGACGAAGAAACTTTAAGCAAAGTAAAAGCTTTCGTTTATAATCTCGAAAATGGAACTGCGGTACCTACTAAAGTAGATAAAAGCTCAAAATATAAAAGTAAAGAAAGTAAATATACAACCATAACCAAGTTTGCTTTCCCTAATGTGAAAAATGGTTCTGTAATAGAATATCAGTACGAAGTTTTATCTCCGTTTCTATACTCGGTCCCCCAAATTCTGATAGAATCGGATGCGCCTTCTCTTTACACGGAATATGTTCTGGACAGTCCTTCACATATATCCTATAATGTGAATTATACAGGTTCTCTTGGTCCAAAGTACAGAGTAGTAGAAGAAAAAACAATGTATGGAATGCCATTTAAGACTTATAGATTCGGATACGAAAACCTGAAAGGATTCAAAACTGAGAAATTTGTTAAAAACGATAGAAATTTCCGTACGAAAATAAGTGCCGAGCTTCATTCCACTAATTTCGGACAGTTGAAAATGTACTCCTCTTCCTGGGAAGAAATCAAGGATAAGCTCTATAAAGATGAAGATTTTGGGGAAGAACTGAAAAAAACAAAACTTGCTAAAGAAAAGGTAACCTCTGTTATTTCAGGCTTAAATTCCGATGCTGAAAAAGCCGATGCTATTTTTAATTATGTGAAAAATACATTTACCTGGAATAAAGATCGTGGGATTTATACAGAAGACGGAATAAAAAAACTTTTAGAAACCAAAACAGGAAATGCAGCGGAAATTAATCTTTTCCTTGTCATGATGTTTAGGGAAGCTGGATTGAAAGCTGATCCACTTGTTATTTCCACAGTGGACAACGGTTTGATTAACCTGGTTTCTCCCAGCATAGTCGGGATGAATTTTGTGATTGCAGTCGTAAAAATGAAAGATGGCTTCATGATGTATGATGCCACTTCAAAACAGGCATCTGTGAATAACCTTCCGCCAAGAGACTGGAACCAGTATGGTGTTTTAATAGCTAAAGAAAAGGCTTCCCTGATGGAAATGGGAAATACCACCACCAGCTACAATTATCTTACTACAGAAGCGAAGATTAATGAAGACGGCAGTATTTCAGGAACCTATTCCGATAAAGATACCGGTTCATATGCCATGTTTGTTAAAGAAAGCTACGATGAGAATGCCGAAAAATACAAGAAGCAGTACAAAGAAAATTTTTCAATAGACTTTACAGGAATTGAATCGAAAATACTGGATAACGGAGATTTTGAAAGTACTATGAAATTCTCTTCAGACAACCTTATCGATAAAGTAGGGAAGAAAATGATCATCAATCCGATGTTGTTTTTAAGCAAAAATTCCAATGAATTTGACCAGGCTGAAGAGAGAAAATATCCGATCGACTTTATTTCTTCATTTACTAAAGTGAAGAAAGTAACCCTGGAAATACCGGAAGGTTATGTAATAGAAGCAATGCCTAAAAGTAAAAGGATCGTTACAGAAGATAAAGAAATTGAATACAGCTATATAGCCGAGCAGAAAGGGAACAAGCTTGAAATCATTTCTACCACAAAAATCGCCAGCCCGGATTATCCTAAAGAATATTATCCTGCATTCAAGCAGATCTGGGAGACTGCCTCAAAAAGTGAAAATCAGGTGATAAGCCTGGTCAAAAAATCATAAAAAACAATTCTTTCAGAATAATTTTGTAAAACCATTCATTTTTGAATGGTTTTTGCATTAGGATAGGAAAAATAATTATGAAAAATACCATTGCCGTTCTGGCTGTTTCTTCACTTCTTGCGTTTTCAGCCTGTAAAAAAACAGAAAATACAGCCGTAGCTGATAAAACAGAAGCTTCTCAGCCGGAAAAATTTACTGTAGACTCTGTGAAAGTAAGCGATTCATCGAAAATTGCAGATTCACTTACGGTAAGCTTTACCTCCAAACTGCTTGTTTTTCCGGCTTTGAAAGACAGAAAGCTGTTGGACAGTATTTATTTCCAGAATAAAGGCATCAAAGATTTTTCTAAAAATGGACTTCAGGCTTATCTGGAAAGCGATAAGAATAAGTATTTCAAATCTGTAAAAAACGACAGCAAAGACTGGATTTCAGGCTCCTATGCACAGGATTGGTATACCAATTCCCATATGAATCTGGTTTCCAATGAAAATGATTATATGCACATAAGCTATCTTTGGAGCTCTTATGAAGGAGGTGCCCATGATAATTACGGGTTTTCAGAAAGAGTATTTGATCTTAAAAAGAATAAAAAATTAGAGCTTAAAGACATTACTTCAATGCCTAAAGCTAAGCTTGAAAGTATTCTGATGAAGAATATCAATACAATTCACATTGGGACAAGTGACAATGGAGGGGATGTGAAAAATTCAGATATGCTGCTGGTAGAAGTGATTCCTGCTACAGATAATTTCTATTTTGATCAGAAAAACCTCTATTTCCACTACAGCCCGTATGAAATTACAGCTTTTGCTGCCGGAGATATTGTAATTCCAGTATCATGGGAGGAATTGAAGGGAACTCTTAATACAGAATTTAAAGAAAGAATGAAAATAAAGTAAATTAATGCTTCCTGATGTGGAAGCATTTTTTATTTTTGCGGTAATGGAAAGAACAGCTTTTATCATTAATCCCTTTTCGGCCAAAAAAAATTATCAGCCGTTTCTTGACGAGCTCAAAAAAAAAGTGGGCAATCCTTTATATTATGTCTCCGAATCTATTCCGGGGACAGATGATTTTATCAGGGAAAATTTTGACAATGTTGATATCTTTGTCGCCATCGGAGGAGATGGAACCATCTCTACGGTAGCAAGAAATCTTATCAATACAGATAAAATCCTGGCCATCTTTCCGGCTGGATCAGGGAATGGATTTTCCAATGAGACCAAATTCAGCAAAAATCTGGATGAACTTTTAAACAAGATTAAAGCTAAAGCCTCCAGAAAGATTGATACCTTTACCGTTAACGGCAGATTATCTATCAACGTTTCAGGAACGGGATTTGACGGAAAAGTTGTTAAAGAATTCGAAAAAACCACCCGCGGATTCAAAAATTACATCAAAGTATCTCTGAAGACGTTCTTTAATTACAAACCTATCAAGGTGAAATTCCTTGATGAATCCTATCAGCAGTACAATGGCCGGTATCTAATGCTCAATATCGCCAATACGCGCCAGTTTGGTAACAATGCTTACATTGCCCCGAATGCCAGTAAAAGTGACGGATTGGTCGATATGGTGCTGGTGAAAAAATTTCCGCTGACCTATTCAGCACTTTTCGCTTTCAGAATGTTTACTAAAAGGCTGAAAGATGATGAGTACGTAACCTATCTTCCCGTTTCGGAAATTTCGTTTAAAGTAAATACCAAAAACTGGCATCTTGATGGTGAGTTTAATAAAATAAAATCACCGGTTCATGTAAAAGTACAGCCGGCGAGTTTAAATATTTTAATATAGTTTTCTGCGGACTATTTCCAGTAGTTTTTCATAAGATCCGCCACCCATTCAGGCTGTTTGATCCCTGTTTTAGGCTGGAATTCCTTGAATACAGGTTTAATATCAAGTACCGGAGTTCCGTCAATAGCATCGAGAAACTTTACTTTGATGGTTCTGTTATTGTATTCCAGTAATTCTACCGTTGCAAGTCCTATAGTGTTCGGTCTGTCTTTTTTACGCTGCCCGAAAATACCTGTCATCGGATAGTTTACATTTCCTCTCGGATGACCTGAGAAAACGATATCCTCTTTTTTTACCTTGTCAAAATAATAAATGATTTCCAGATGAGAAAAGCTTGAAATATTGTTAAATGCTTCCGTAGGAATATGGTCTGCCAGTTCAATTTCTGCAATGATGGTTTCCCAGTTGTCATCAATGGGTTCCGTCCTGGAGTTTTTTACTGTTGCTACAGGTTGAAGTTTTATTTCCATTTATGTTTTGATTATAAGTGTTTTTTATGTACTGATTTTTAAATTTCCAGTTTTTTCTCTATTTCAGTCGGGTGATCCAGACAGTACTGAAGCTGGGTCTTATCCAGCTGTTTTTCCCAGTTGGCAACCACTACTGTTGCTACAGAATTTCCAATAACGTTTGTTAACGCTCTGCATTCACTCATAAATTTATCAATTCCCAGGATCAAAGTCATTCCTGCAATGGGAATTTCCGGAACTACGGCCAAAGTTGCCGCCAGAGTAACAAATCCCGCTCCTGTAACTCCCGCAGCACCTTTTGAGCTGAGCATAGCTACCAAAAGCAGCATTAATTGTTTTTCCAGCGGAAGATGAATATTCAGGGCCTGAGCGATAAAAAGAGAAGCCAGCGTCATATAAATATTAGTTCCATCCAGGTTAAAAGAATATCCTGTAGGAACTACAAGACCTACAATAGCTCTTGAGCAGCCTGCTTTTTCCAGTTTTTCCATAATCCCCGGAAGTGCCGATTCAGAAGAGCTGGTTCCTAAAACCAACAGCAGTTCTTCTTTCAGGTAAAACATCAGCTTAAAAATATTGAACCCGTTATACCAGGCTACGGCACCCAAAACCAATACGACAAAAAGAATAGAAGTAATATAAAATGTTCCCACTAGATATATAAGATTCAGTACCGAATGAAGACCATATTTTCCAATGGTGAATGCCATGGCGCCAAAAGCTCCGATCGGGGCCAGCTTCATCAGCAGGTGGACAATTTTGAAAACCGGAGTCGATAAATCCTGTAAAAAATCCGTTACTTTCTGGCTTTTCTCTTTGGTCAAAACCAGTGCAACACCCATTAAAATGGCAACAAGCAATACCTGAAGTATGTTTTCACCAACCAGCGGGCTAAAAAGAGTGTCAGGAATAATATTCATGATAAAACCGGTCAGCGTAGTATCGTGGGCTTTTTGCTGGTACTGCGAAACATCTCCGGACAGGGTAGCAGGATCAACGTTTAAACCGTGTCCCGGTTGTAAAAGGTTTCCGACAATCAGCCCGATAATCAGCGCTAAGGTTGAAAAGGTAAAGAAATAGATCATAGCTTTTACGGCAATCCGTCCGACTTTTTTAAGGTCAGTCATGTGCGCGATTCCAAGTGTTAAAGTGATGAAGATCACTGGGGCTATAATCATTTTCACCAGCTTGATGAACCCATCAACCAGTGGTTTCATTTTTTCGCCCAGTTCAGGATAAAATCTGCCTAAAAGTATACCTGCTACTATAGCAATAATGACTTGAAAATAAAGCTGTTGATGAATTTGTTTCGCTTTCAAAGGATTCTTTTTATTTTGGATGCGGAAAATTAAGAATTTTTATCTTAAACATGACAAAAGTCAGTTGAAATAATCCCGGGAGTTTTTTTGAAGGAAAAGGGTAAAGCTGAAGCTTGAAATTCTGAAAGGTTATATAAAAAATGCTTCGACTCCGCTCAGCATGACAATTTACAAACTCTAGACTTACTTATAGAGATGTCATGCTGAGCGAATTCGGAGCATATATGCTAGAACTGATAAATCGAATCCTGATTATAATTATTCCACAGCAACCGAATCATCCCCGCGGCCATCTGCTACAGCATGGATGTTTCCATTGTCATCCATCAGGATCAGCTCAGTTTTTCCGATGTATTTTATTTTTTCGATCACATAATTTTTGCTTTTAAGGGCTTCTATCGTGCTTTCAGGGAAATTGTTTTCTACCGTAATTTTTTCAGGCAGCCACTGGTGATGAAACTTTGGGGCATTCACAGAAATATTCGCATTCAGCTTAAAATCTACCACATTCACAATAGACTGATAAACGGAAGTAGGAATAGTGGTTCCTCCTGGTGTTCCCACTACCATGTAAGGTTTTCCGTTTTTAAGCAGGATAGTAGGAGTCATTGAAGAAAGCATTCTTTTATTAGGCTGTATGGAATTGGCCTCTCCGCCTACGGCTCCAAACATATTCGGGACACCGGGTTTGATAGAGAAGTCGTCCATTTCATTATTCAAGAAAAATCCTGCTCCGGAAACCACGACTTTACTTCCATAGTATCCGTTAAGGGTGGTCGTTACAGAAGCTGCATTTCCGTCTTTGTCAATAACGGAAATATGAGTGGTCTGTGTAGATTCTTTTGGCTGTTCGATGATTTTTCCCACTTCTGAGCTTGGGGTAGCTTTACTGAAGCTGAAGCTTTTCCATCTGTTTTTTAAATAAGCATCAGAAGTCAGGTAAGCGGTTTTGTCCTCAATAAAATCAGGATCACCCATGTATTCTGCTCTGTCTGCATAAGCCCTTCTTTCGGCCTCCGTCATGATCTGGACAGCTTCCGTTGAGTTCTGCTGATATTTTTCAAGGTTTTCGTAACCGGCCATTGTCAGCATCTGGGCAAGCAGTACACCGCCACTCGAAGGAAGAGGCATTGTGACTACGCGGTTTCCTTTATAATCAAATTCTAAAGGTTTCCTTTCTGCTGTTTTGTAGTTTTTAAGGTCTTCCAAAGTAATGATTCCGTTACCTTTCTTCATTTCGGAAACCATAAGCTCAGCCGTTTTTCCTTCATAGAAGCCTTTTGCACCCAGCTTCTGGATTAATCTCAGCGTGGCAGCCAATTCTTTCTGAACCAGAAGGTCACCGGCTTTCCATGGAGTGTCTTTTACAAAAGCGATAGAAGATTTATTGTGTTTTAAGAAGCTTTCTTTGTGGGTATTCAGCATATTGGCCTCCATTTCCGTGATGGCAAACCCTTTTTCCGCCAGATCAATAGCTGGCTGGATGATTTTGTCCATCGGGAGCTTACAGTATTTTAAAGTCGCAAAAAATCCGGCTATACTTCCGGGGATTCCTACTGCGAGTCTTCCGTTTTGGGACAAGTCTGTATTGGCTTTTCCGGATTTGTCAACATACATATCTCTGGAAGCTTTTTTGGGAGCTGTTTCCCTGTAGTCCAGGGTGAATTTTTCACCATTGTTTTTCACACCGACCAGAAAGCCGCCGCCACCGATATTTCCAGCCTGAGGGTAAACTACAGCAAGGGCATATTGTGTTGCTACAATAGCATCATAAGCATTTCCTCCCATCTTCATGATATCCGCTCCTGCCTGGCTTGCAAGAGGATGGGCAGAAACCACTACACCTTTATTCTTGACTTTTACCTCTTTTATGATGTTGAAATCGGTATACTGAGCCCAATATACATTACCTGCCAACAATATTGCTGCAATTAAAAACTTCTTCATATGATTTTGTTTGAAAACAAAAGTAGAGAATTTTTGAAGAAATTATAAGTCTTTAACAGGAGTTTATATCTGTAAAAATCATCGGAAAATAAATTATCCATTAAACTATTTATTTGTATGTAAAAAATAAATCATATTGATTAATTTGTTTGATTTATTAATATTGTTTTATTTATTTTTATTAAATGAATTGTTTTATTGGATTAAATTTAGTTTTTTACTGATTTAATTGCTATTTTTGATAAAACAAACCATATGAGAAAAAATTACCAGAAAATTGCTTTGCTTGGAGTATTGTTTTTTATTTCAGCAAATGCCAGTGCCCAAACCAACGATTCCATAAAGACAAATCAGGTAGATGAAGTAAAGATCTCCATCGGCTCAAGAAATAAAGCCAGGGTTGCTACCGATACTCCCGTTCCTGTAGATGTTATTAATATTGGATCTCAATCGGTTTTAAGTCCGCAGATGGATCTCAATCAGATTTTGAATTATGCGGCGCCTTCTTTTACTTCTAACTCAACAACTGTAGCTGATGGCACGGACCATGTGGACCCCGCCCAGTTAAGAGGGCTCGGACCTGACCAGGTATTGGTTCTTCTTAATGGAAAAAGAAGGCATACTTCTTCCTTGGTTAATATCAATGGTTCGCCGGGGAGAGGATCGGTAGGTACCGACCTCAATGCGATTCCTGCATTTGCTATTGAGAGACTGGAGGTGTTGAGAGACGGAGCTTCTGCACAATATGGCTCTGATGCCATTGCAGGGGTTATCAATGTAATTATGAAGAAGAATACCAATGCTTTTACGGCTGCTGTTACAGCGGGAGGCTTTAACTCAAAAGGATCCAATGACCATCATGGAGGCTGGGACGGTGGAAAGTACCAGGTAGATCTTAATTATGGAACTAAACTCGGAACAGGCGGATTTATCAATTTCACGGCAAGTTTATTAAGCCGAGACGATACCAGAAGAGCTATGGCTGCTACTGGAGATATTTTTAATGCCTATAATGCCATTGAGCAGAGAGCATTGGAAAACGGAGTGAATATTTCTTCGCTTTTTGGTAATATCAGCAATACTCCAAATACACAGCAGATTATAGATTATATCCATCAGTTTGCTCCGCAGGTTGGCTATTTTACAGCCCAACAGCAAGCTGATATTCAGTCTGCTAACACAATTGCTCAATTGCAGAACCTGTTGAAAGTTAATGTAACTGAAAATGAATTGGCTTACAGGAAATTAACAAGAGATGATTTTAATATGCGGGTAGGGCAGTCGAAACTGACATCCGGCCAGTTTTTTATGAATTCAGAATTTGATCTTTCTTCATCAGTGAAGGGGTATGCCTTTGGTGGAATTTCTTACAGAGACGGTAATGCGGCAGGCTTTTTCAGAAGACCCAACCAGAATAGGACTTCCACTTCATTATACCCGAATGGCTTTTTGCCTGAAATAGCCTCTGATGTGATTGATCTTTCTTTTGCAGGTGGATTTAAAGGGAAATTGGGAAATATCAATTATGATATCAGTAATACTTTCGGTCAGAATACTTTTGATTATACCATTAAAAATACCGCCAATGCTTCTATGCCTTATCCCAGCAAAACGGAATTTGATGCAGGGGGATTAAGCTTTATGCAGAATACTATCAACGCAGACTTTGATACAAAAGTTGACTGGCTGAAAGGCTTTAACATAGCTTTCGGAGCAGAAGCAAGGTTTGAACGGTATAAGATAAAAAATGGGGAAGAAGCATCATGGGCACTTTATGATATTAACGGAAGGATTCAGACACCAACAACTGATGCTTCTTTAAAACCTACCGATTTTTTCGGAGTTTATACTCCTCAAGTAATTACCCCGGGTCAGCCCACCATTCCCGCGAGCATGACTAGTACAAGACCGGGTGGAGCACAGGTATTTCCAGGTTTCAGGCCTGAAAATGCTTTAAATAAAGGAAGGCAGTCTGTCGCAGCTTATGTGGATACCGAACTGGATGTTACGGATAAGTGGCTTTTGAGTGCGGCTTTGCGCTATGAAAACTATTCAGATTTTGGATCTACGTTCAATTATAAAATTGCAACAAGATATAAACTGACGGATCAGATTAATTTAAGAGCAGCTCATTCTACAGGCTTCAGAGCACCTTCTTTGCAGCAGATTTATTTCAATGCTACTGCAACTCAGTTTGTTGGCGGTACTGCGTTTGAAGTGGGTACGTTTTCAAATGATTCGGAAGCGGCCAGGCTCCTGGGTATTCCACAGTTAAAACAGGAAGAATCAACAAGTTATTCAGCCGGGTTTACTGCCAAAATTCCTCAAGCCAACCTTACCTTTACGGTTGACGGGTATTATATTAAAATTAAGAACAGGGTGGTTCTTACCGATCAGTTTTCAAGGCCATCCGGAACTTTTCCTGACGGAAGCCCGCAGAAAAATCTGCAGATTCTATTTGATCAGGCTAATGCCAATGCAGCGACATTTTTCGCTAATGCCATTGATACTCAGACTAAAGGACTGGAAGGCGTGATTTCTCACAGAGGAAGATTTTCCGAAAAGTTTTCATTGAACTCTGACCTCGCAGTGACTGTGTCCAAAACTAACAGAGTAGGAGAGATTCATGGTTCGGATGCTTTGATTAATGCCGGGCAGATCAACAGGTATTACTCGGAATCCAGCAGGATTTACCTGCAGGAAGCTGTTCCGAGATTTAAGGCTTCTCTTAATAACTCTTTTGAGATTAGCAGGTTCAATGTGCTTCTTAGAAACGTATATTTCGGAAAAGTTACCGACCCGAATGCGATGGATGCTAACGGAGATGGTATTATAAGTGGTGAGATTATCAACGGGCAGGCTGTTGCCACAGAGCATCCTGTTTGGGGCGGTAAAGTGATTACCGACCTGTCTATAGGTTATAAATTCAGTAACCAGTTCAGGCTGACTATCGGAGCAAATAACTTGTTTGATGTTTATCCGGATAAAAATTACGGACCAGCTATTGTGAAAACACCAGCTCTGGACAGTTCCGGCAATCTGGTGTATGTTGCTAATGCGGCGCCTGTAGATCTTACCAACCAGAATCAGTTTGTGTATTCAAGAAACACATCACAGTTCGGAATGAACGGAAGATTCCTTTTTGCCAGGGTCAACCTGAGCTTTTAAAGGCTTCTTTTAAGGGATAATGAAAAAGGTATGTTTTTGCATACCTTTTTTATTTTGGATGGTATGATTTTTTTACTTTTGTACAATTCTAAAAAATATGTAAAATGGAATCCTATACGGAAAGAATACTCATTACAGGTGCTTTGGGACAGATCGGCACCGAACTGACAAACAGGCTTGTCGAAATTCACGGAGCTGACAACGTTGTAGCATCAGGACTGGACAGGTGGCAAAAAGGAATTACTGCCGCAGGACATTACGAAAGAATGGATGTTACCAATACACAGCTGGTAAGACAGGTAATCAAGGATTACGAGATCACTACAGTGTATCACCTGGCTTCTCTTTTGTCCGGAACTTCAGAAAAGCAGCCAATTTTCGCCTGGAAACTGAATCTGGAACCTCTTCTTCATTTTTGCGAAATGGCAAAGGAAGGACTTCTTAAAAAGATCTTCTGGCCAAGTTCGATTGCTGTATTTGGGAAAGGAATTCCAAAACAGAATGTTGGGCAGGATGTTGTTTTGAATCCTACTACCGTATATGGGATCTCTAAAATGGCCGGAGAAAAATGGTGTGAATATTATTTTGATAAATATGGAGTAGATGTAAGAAGTATCAGATACCCTGGACTTATTTCATGGAAGACTCCTGCGGGCGGTGGTACTACCGATTATGCCGTAGAGATTTTTTATGAAGCGATAGAAGAGGGTAAATATACAAGCTTCATTTCTGAAGACACCGGAATGCCTATGTTGTATATGGATGATGCTATTAATGCTACTTTGAAATTAATGGAAGCTCCGAAAGAAAGTCTTACCGTTCGTTCTTCTTATAATTTGGGTGGAATGTCATTTACCCCTAAAGAACTGGCAGAAGAAATCAAGAAAGAAATACCGGATTTTTCGATCGATTATCAGCCGGATTTCAGACAGGCAATTGCAGATTCATGGCCGGCATCTATTGACGATTCTGTTGCGAAAAAAGACTGGGGACTTACTTATGATTTCGGAATTTCTGAAATGACGAAAGACATGATTAAAAATCTCAGAGTGAAATTAAACAAAAACTAATCAGTTAAAGTTGGTGTTTAAATAAAAATTTATTTAACATCTGATTTTTAATTGTTTATGGATATTATCTAAAATTTAATTTAAATGATTTTATTGACTTTTAACATCTTAAATATTGAAGCTGAGGCAAAAAACAGTTCGGAAATTTCGGATGTGGAAAGACTGAAAATTGCAGAAGACAATACAAAAGCTATTCTGCGGATTTTAGATATTCATGATATTAAAGCCAGTTTTTTTGTGGAGATTTCCATCGCAGAAAAACTACAGAATTTAATAAAAGCAATTTCATCCAAAGGGCATGAAATTGCTTTTTATAATAAGAGTTCCAATCTGCAGGAAATTGAAAATGTCAAGAAAAATATTCAGGATCTTTTAGAAAAACAGATCAGGGGAATCAGGCAAAAAGATGTTAAACTGCCTCAGGAAAATCTGAAATCTTTGGAGTTCAATTATGTTTCCAATATCGATAATGCAGATATTCTTTTCCCGTTCAAAAGACTGAAAAGAGATACGGAAATTATTGAAGAGGACGGACTGAGTATTGTGCCTGAAAGTATCTCCCCATACAGCCAGCTGCCGTATAATGATTTTGTATTTCAGATCCTGCCGATGAAGTATTACCAGAATATGGTTTTCGAAACTCTGAAGAAGGATGATTTTGTCCTGATCTATCTTAATTCCTGGCAGTTCACCGACTTTAAAAAGTATAAATTTGACATTCCGTTTTACAGAAGCCTGTTTTCGGGTAAAAAAATGGAGGACAAGCTGGAAGCACTTCTTACCTGGATCGATGAGAACGATATGGCTACTTCGCGTATGAAGGATTATATTTTTTAATTTCTTTTTCGCGGAATTTTATGCTCTCGCAGATTTAGCAGATTAAGCAGATGTTTGCGTACAATTATGTTTTATATAATTAAGATATAAGAATATTGGCTGAGCTTGTCATCCATCATAATATCCATAATCATCTGCTTAATCTGCTAAATCTGCGAGAGACTAATTAAGACAGCTCAAAAAGTGTTATTTCCGGCAATACCCCAACTCTCCCCGGATAACCCAGAACTCCAAATCCTCTGTTTACATACAGCATTTTTCCTTCACTTTCATACAGATCGGCCCATTTTGGATAACGGTACTGTACCGGAGACCATTTAATGTTTTTCAGATCTAAGCCGAACTGCATACCATGAGTATGTCCTGAAAGGGTTAAATAAATGTTTCCCGGGTGTTTTTTGACCACATAATCAAAATGGGTAGGGTCATGGCTCATCAGAATTTTCGGAGCGGATTCCGGCACTCCTTTTAAAGCATCATCAATTTTACCGAATTGAGGGAAAGGCTTTAGTCCCCAGTTTTCAACCCCGAGAATGTAAAGTTTTTCTCCGTTTCGGTCTATTACCCTGTTTTCATTTCTCAGCATGTCAAAACCGGCCTGTCTTTCGTATTCGATAAGCGCATCAAGATTCTTCTTCTTGGCATCGGCAGAAGCCCATGTTACGTAATCTCCGTAATCGTGGTTTCCAAGCACTGCCAACTTGCCGTCTTTTGCTTTGATTTTTGAAAATAAAGGAATAAAAGGTTTGAATTCTTCCGAAACATTATTCACCATATCCCCGGTAAAAAGGACAAGATCCGGATTCTGCTCATTAATCAGATCAATTGCATGCTGCAGTTTGGACGGATCGGAAAAACTACCGCTGTGCACATCAGAAATCTGGATCACTTTATAACCCTCGAAGCTTTTTGAGAGTCCCGGGATTTTTATCTTTATTTTTCTTACCGTATGCCTGTACTTCCCGAACGTAATTCCGTCGATGAAAAGGGCCGAAAGGACACCGCCAAGACCTAAACCTACAAGACTCAGGAACTTTCTTCTTTCTGGGAAGAAGTTTTCCTTGGATTGGGTTAATCCTATCAGGTATCCGCCGGTTCTGAAGATGTCATCAATCAGCAAAAACAGGACTACAAAAATTTTAGGCAGAATAAAGATCAGGAATAATGAAATCAAGATCTGGAATCTGACTGTACTTCTGTCTGATTTCTGGAATTGGGTAATTTCATAGGCAAAGATGCCATAAACAGCCAGTGAGACGATCCAGTATCCCAGTCTGATCCAGAAATTATCAGTTAATGTTCTTATAGCCTGATAGATATACACTTCAAGGAACAGGAAGACGGAGGCAATGATTAAAAAATTTCTTTGCATGATAATTTAAAAAAGCACAAAGAATAGTTTCCCTGTGCTTTATATTTTTTTATTAATTAAATATGTTTAAGGAAATCTGTAAACGATAGCATTGATGTTCATTCCGGCACCTACCGAAGTCATCACAATGTTACCTTTATCTTTAAACGTTTGACCTTCCATTTTTCCTTTAATTATTAAATCATACATGGTAGGAATGGTTGCTACAGACGTATTTCCAAAGTCCTGGATGGTCATAGGGGAGATGGCATGGTCGTATTCTTTCACATCATACAGCTTGTGAAGTCTTTCAATCATGGCATAATCCATTTTTGCATTGGCCTGGTGAATCAGGATCTTGTCGATATCTTCAAGGGAAAGTCCGGCCTCATCTATGGTTTCTTTGATGGCTACAGGGACATTTTTCAGGGCATATTCATAAATTTTTCTTCCCTGCATTCTGACGAATAAACGTGTCTGGTCCGCATCTTTGTTGATGGAAGGGCCGTTAGCCAGGTAATTTAATTCCGGACCGTTGTCACAGATTGTATTGTGGGCAATAATTCCTACATTTTCATCATCCGTAGCTTTTACCACTACAGCGCCTGCACCGTCTGCAAAGATCATTCTGTTTCTGTCATGCGGGTCTGTAACGCGGCTCAGGGTTTCTCCTCCAATGACAAGTATGGTTTTTGCGACTTTGGCTTTGATTAGATTATCGGCCAGAATCATCGCTTCCACCCATCCCGGGCATCCGAAAAGCATATCGTAGGTAACGCACTTTCTGTTTTTAATACCCAGTTTGTTTTTTACTCTTGCCGCCATAGTAGGCATGAAATCAGCATATCCGTTTTGGGTAACTTCACCGAAGTTGCTGGCGTAAATAATATAATCCAGCTCTTCTCCATCTACTTGAGCGTCCTCAAGGGCTGCTTTTGCAGCTTCAAAGCCAATCTTCGAGTTGGAAAGATCGTCTTCAATAAATCTTCTGTTTTCTATTTCTGTGATTTCTACAAACTTCGCGATAGTTTCTTCAGCAGGTTTCTCAATCTTTACTCCATCTTCAGTGTAGAACTCAGAATCCATGAAATAATCTCTACCAATAACTCTGTTAGGAATATAGGACCCGGAACCAATAATGATCGTATTCGGCATTCGTTTATATGATTTTTTAAAGATGCAAAGTTAATAATTAATATTAATAACGGAGAATTAAAAATATTATTAAATTTGCAAAAATTGTACTTTACAATCGTATGAAAAACAACTCATCCTTAAAAGGCTTACTTATTGCAGCTGTGGTGTTTATCCTCGCCTTTGGGATCTACTTCTTTTTTTTAGCAAAGAAAAATTATTTTGTCGTAGACAACCCTACTTCCAATACTTATTATTTTAAGATCAATAACGGTTCCGAAGGAATTATTTCTGCGGGACAGTATGTACATATAGACCTGAATAAGGGAAAAAATTCTATTAAGGTTTTTGATCAGAATAAGAAAATGCTCTATGATTCTGCCTTTGAAGTGAATAAAATTCGTGGGCTGATTAACATCGCACATCAGGATTATTATATTAATGATCAGTATTATGGATACAATCTTAAAAAAGATTCACTACTTTTGGCCCTTGACAAGATCACAATAGACGGAAAAGAATATCTCGGAGGGGCAAGGCATTTCAATAAGCTTTACACCGAAGATTTTTATTATAATGTAGATGAAGATTACGATAAAGTGATCAAGAACATCCAGAAAGTGGAATCAAGATCAAAGATCTTCAGAAAGCAGGATTTCCTAAATTATTACAAAGAATATTACAAGTTTTAAGTTTTGACAAAAGATATTACCAAAGTTACTCCCTACAATTCCGAGGCTACGAAAAAAAGCCAGGTAGAGGATATGTTCGACAATATTGCACCGAAGTATGACCTTCTGAATCATGTTTTATCTATGAAAATTGATGTTTTATGGAGAAATACACTGGTGAAAATGATGAAAAAAGACAACCCGCAGGAAGTGCTGGATGTAGCTACAGGAACGGGAGATTTAGCAATCACGATAGAAAAAGGAACCGGTGCAAAAGTAATTGGTTTAGATTTATCACAACAAATGCTGAATGTTGGCGTTATTAAAATAAAAAAACTTAAATTAGACGGCAAAATTTCCATGCAAAAAGGGGATGCAGAAAATTTACCTTTCGAGGACAATAGATTCGATGCGGTTTCCGTTGCATTTGGAGTAAGGAATTTTGAAAACCTTACCAAAGGTTTGGCAGAATTAAGAAGAGTTGTTAAAGATAACAAGAGTGTTTATATACTGGAGTTTTCAAAGGTTGAGGGGTTCTTAGGTCCATTTTATATGTTTTACTTCAAAAACATATTACCTGCCATCGGCAGACTGGTTTCCAAAGATAATAGGGCATATACATACCTTCCGGATTCTGTAAATGCTTTTCCTTTCGGGGAGAAGATGAAGCAAATTCTTTTAGATACAGGATTTAAGAACGTAGAATATAAAAAGCTAAGTTTAGGTATAGCCACAATTTATAAAGCAACAAAGTAACCTATGAATAAATTTCTATTAAGAGCACTGGTTTTAGCCTCAGTCAATATTGCAGTTTTTGCAGATGCACAATTCAGAACCCGAAACAGAATGGATAAGTTGGAAGACTTTGACGAGCAGAAATTCAGTTGGGGTTTTTATTTGAACGGCAACAGGCTGGACTACCGTATCGTCCTTCATCCGAGATACGGTTCAGAAGGCAATCAGAATCTTGTTAAATCCAAAGAAAGCTACAGCTTCGGGGCCGGATTGATCGCCAAATGGAGACTGAATGACTATCTGGATTTAAGATTGGAACCAGGCTTGCAATTTGCTCAGAGACAGTTGATTTTCGATACCCAGTCCAATGACCAGTATGCTGCCGGAACATTGACGAATCCTCCTTTTACTCCAATCCCGTTAACAGATAAAGATAAAACAAGAGACATCAAATCTACACTCGTGGATGTTCCTGTATTGTTGGAACTTCATGGTAACAGATGGTACAATTCCAGACCATACATTGCAGCAGGGGTGAACTATGTGGTAAACCTTCAGTCCAATTCAGATTCTGAAGATGACAACATGCAGCAGGTTTTCAGATCTACCACGCATAATTTTGCATGGTCGGCAGAAATGGGAATCCAGTTTTATTTCAATAAATTTAAACTTACTCCGGCTATCAGAGGAACGTTCTTCATGAACAACGAGAAAGTAGCGGATAATGCAACTACACCTCCGTACTGGGCAACAGCGATGTCTACCCTTCAGACAAGAGCGGTAATGTTTGTTCTTAAATTTGAATAAGTAAAATAATACAGCAAAAAATACGGAAGGAGGTGCTTATGCATCTCCTTTTTTTCGTACCTGATCAAAATATAGGGACTTTTATTTTTGTTACTGTTATTATTTTTTTACTTTTGCTATTAGTTAGAATATAGAAAACCTGAAATGCTTCAAGATTTAGAAAATAATTTTTCAGAATTAGAGAAAAAGATTTTGCTTTTACAAAAGAACTATAAAAATCTTACTGAGACATTATCTGAATTAACGGTTGAGCATGAAGATCTGAAGAAGAAATATGATGAGGAAAGAAGAAAAAATCAGGTATTAGCAGAAGAACAAAAAAATATAAAACTTTATTCAGCAATATCAGGGAATCCTGAACACAACAGATTAATGAAAAACCATATCAACAGATTGGTAAAAGAAATTGATTTCTGTATTGCACAGCTTCAAAACAGTGGATTATAATGGATGTAAGAAGAATAACCATCAACATTGCAGGAAGGGTATATCCGCTGAACGTACCGGCCGCAGAGGAAGAGACTCTGCGTAAAGTAGGAAAGCAGATTGAAAATATGATTAAAGATTTTGAACAGAACTTCGATGTAAGAGACAAACAGGATGCTTTGGCTATGTGTGCCCTTAAACTGGGAACCAATGCTGAAGTGGTTTCTCTTAACTACGAAAAAAATATAAATTCTACCAACGAAAGATTAGTGAAAATTAATCAGTTGTTGAATGAAACTGGGAAATAGATTTTTTTCCCATAAGACTGCCTACAATAATTCTAACACATTTAAGGTAAACTCAACGCTAAACAATTACCGAACGAATGTCCGCTGAATGGCGTGCCGGGTCTCCCGGATTACAGACAGTGGAACTTAGTTCAAATCGTGTTGATTAGGAGTTTACTCTCAATCCCTGAATTGTTGTAGGTTTTTTTTATTTAGATAAGTGTAAGACAATTAAAACTCAATATATATTATGACAACAGCCATTATAGTCGGCATTATTTGCTTAGTTGTAGGAGCAGTGATAGGGATTCTTTTCTCTAAGAGCTCACTCAATACCAAAGCAAAATTTATTGTAGATGATGCAAAGAAAAATGCCGAAAACCTTATAGAAAAAGCAAATGTTCAAGCTGAATCCATAAAGAAAGAAAAGAATCTGCAGGCCAAAGAAAAATTTTTGGAACTGAAATCTCAGCATGATGCGGACATCCAGTCCCGTGAGAAAAAAATGCAGGAGATCGAAAAAAGAATCAAAGACAAGGAACACAAGCTTAATGACGAGCTTAGCAAGACCGGAAAACTTGAAAAAGACCTTGACAAGCAGATTGCAGATTACGCTAAGAAAAACGAAATCTTAGAAAGAAAGCAGCAGGAGCTGGATGTAGCTACCGCCAAAAAAGTAGAAATCCTGGAGAAAATTGCTAACTATACGGCAGAAGAGGCAAAAGCAGAATTGGTGGAAACCATGAAGGCAGAAGCAAAAACAAGAGCCCAGGCACACGTTCAGGGGATCATGGAAGAAGCACAGCTTAATGCTAAAAACGAAGCAAGAAAAATCGTTATCCAGACCATCCAGAGAATCGGAACAGAACAAGCTATCGAAAACTCAGTATCTGTTTTCAATATTGAATCTGATGAGGTAAAAGGAAGAATCATTGGTAGAGAAGGTAGAAATATCCGTGCTTTAGAAGCGGTGACCGGAGTAGAAATCATTGTTGATGATACCCCTGAAGCGATCCTTCTTTCATGTTTTGATCCGGTGAGAAGAGAAATTGCAAGATTATCCCTTCACAGGCTGGTAACAGACGGAAGAATCCACCCGGCAAGAATTGAAGAAGTCGTAGAAAAGACAAGAAAACAGATCGAAGAAGAGATCATTGAAGTGGGAAAAAGAACCATCATTGATCTTGGAATCCATGGACTGCACCCTGAACTGATCAAAATTGTAGGTAGAATGAAGTACCGTTCTTCTTACGGACAGAACCTTTTACAGCACTCAAGAGAAGTTGCGAATATTGCCGCAACAATGGCCGCTGAATTAGGACTTAATGTAAAGCTAGCTAAAAGAGCAGGACTTTTACACGATATCGGTAAAGTTCCTGAGCAGGAATCAGAACTTCCTCACGCTTTATTAGGAATGCAGTGGGCTGAAAAATATGGTGAAAATGCAGAAGTGGTTAATGCCATCGGAGCTCACCACGACGAAATTGAAATGAAGTCATTATTATCACCGATTATCCAGGTAGCCGATGCGATCTCAGGAGCAAGACCGGGAGCAAGAAGACAGGTACTTGAATCATACATCCAGAGATTGAAAGACCTTGAATCGGCAGCATTAAGCTTCGATGGAGTTTCAAGCGCATATGCAATCCAGGCCGGTAGAGAGCTGAGGGTAATGGTAGAAAGCGGGAAAGTAAATGATGAGGTAGCCAATCAGCTGTCTTATGACATCTCTGAAAAGATCCAGAATGAACTGACCTATCCGGGACAGGTAAAAGTAACGGTGATCAGAGAAACAAGAGCCGTGAATATTGCAAGATAATAACATGATCAAGATATTTGACAAAAACCTTTCAAGAAATTGAAAGGTTTTTATTTTATGAATCTTTGATAGTAACTTTTTTGACAACTTACATTAATTAAATATCTGTTATTCAATTGTTTATCTTGATGAAGTTCTGGCCCAACCATTGAAGATAAATGTTTTTTTCCTATTTTTGTTATAATCATGTTTAGTAATGAAAACAAAACTAAAATACATTTTGCTGATTCTTGTTTTTTTTGAATGTAAGAAAGCAGAAAAAAAAGATTCATATTCTGAAGTAAGAAAAACTTTGGAAAAGGTTTTAGAAAATGATCAGAAGTATAGGCAGAAAGCTATTATTGATTGGCAAAAACAGGGATCATTGGATAAAGAAAACTTAGAAATAGTAACTAAAATTATTGACAGTTTAGGATGGTTAGGAGAAAATAAGATTGGGCACGATGCTAATTTAGCTTTGTTCTTAGCAATTCAACATGCTTATAAACTGGAAACAATGGAAAAATATCTACCTATATTAAAAGAAGCTGCTAAAAAAGGGAACGCTGAAAAAGGACAAGCAGCCTACCTCATTGATAGAATTGAATTATTAAATAATAGAAAACAAATCTACGGAACACAATATTCAATAAGAGAAAACGGAACAGCTTTTATAGAAAACCTTATTGATTCTGCAAATGTAAATTCTAGAAGAAAATCCATGGATTTGTATCCATTAGAAGATTATTTAAGAAAAATTGATTCTTCAAATAATGCAAAGTGATATTGATAATGTTTTGACAGATTGATTTGATGGTAATACATGGAAGCAAATAAGATATTTAATAAAAACCTTTCAAGAAATTGAAAGGTTTTTTATTTTTATCAAAACTTAAAAATGCAAGAACTATCCTTGTCTTCAAAACTGAAGTACATCTTTTCAATCCCCGTTATTATTTCAGCCCTGGGCTATTTCGTAGACATTTATGACCTCCTTTTATTCGGGATCGTAAGAATTCCGAGCCTGAAGGCTTTAGGCCTGAATCCTGATACCGATGGAACCTTTATTCTTAACTGCCAGATGGTAGGCCTTCTTATCGGTGGTGTTTTCTGGGGAATTTTTGGAGATAAAAAAGGAAGATTATCTGTGCTCTTCGGTTCCATCTTAGTATATTCCTTAGCGAATATTGCCTGTGGATTTTTGCCTTATTTTCCAAAAGAGCATCTGGTGTACCAATACGCGGGATTAAGGTTTATCGCAGGGATAGGGCTGGCCGGAGAGCTTGGAGCGGGAATTACCCTCGTTTCCGAAAGCCTGCCGAAGAATCTCAGAGCCATCGGGACTTCTGTTGTGGCAGGTTTCGGACTGATGGGAGCTGTTGTGGCACAACTTACCGTAGAACTGGCCGGTGGGTGGAATATCTCCTACATCATCGGCGGAGTTATGGGAATCATGCTGCTGATTCTCAGGGTAACTGTTTCAGAATCCGGAATTTATAAAAATCTGGAGCATAAAAGTGTCTCCAAAGGGAATTTTCTTTCCTTCTTTACCAATAAAGAACGCCTCGTGAGATATCTTAAATGTATAGCAGTAGGATTGCCTACATGGTATTGTATAGGCATTCTGGCTGTTTTAGCCAACCAATTTGCCCCTGAATTGGGAATCAGGGATCTCAACCCCGGAAAAGCGATTATGTGGGCTTATGTAGGTATTTCTGTCGGTGATTTGATGAGCGGTTTTATTTCCCATGCTCTTAAATCCCGTAAAATGGCCATTTTTTACATGCTGCTCTTTACCATAATAGGAGTGGCAATCATGCTGTTCGGAAATACCGATTCAGAAACAAAATATTATATTTTCTGCGTATGGCTGGGGTTGGGGACCGGTTATTGGGCCATGTTTGTGACCCTGGCGGCAGAGCAGTTCGGAACCAATATCAGGAATACAGCCACTACTACAGTGCCCAATATGGTAAGAGGGCTTGTTCCCGTTATGATTCTGGCGTTTGATCTGTTAAAAAATAATTTCACGGTCATTATAAGTGCGGCAATTGTGGGAATTATCGTTTTTGGACTGGCCTTTTATTCTTCCCTTACCATCTCGGAGACTCACGATAAAGATCTGGAATTTACAGAATAATTAAAACTGTTTAAGAAATATTATGATTGTGTTTTACGTTTATAATATAATAAAAGCAGTTAAATCAAGGTGTTATTAAAATTTTAATTAATTATGTTGCGAATAATTAATATTTGTTTAACTTTGAAAAGTAACTAAACTATATTGTTTAATCTCTAAATCAAATCACATGAAAAATGCTAAAAAGCTAAAAAAAGAAGATCTTAAAAACATTACAGGAGGCGTAAGCGGACCTGTTGACTTATCTAAATGCGGATGCAGCTGCTCAGGTTCCGTTACAGGACCATATTACTGTGTACAGTATATAGCATGCCCGCAGGTTTATAACTGTCTTGATTAAGCCGGTTTTAAGATTTATTTCAGTAAGAAATAAACATTTCCACATTTAATACGCAAAAGCCTTTTGGATCTTCCAAAAGGTTTTTGTCTTTGAATAAACTTAAAAATAATCTTAACTGATAATATAAAAAAGGCTTCCTGCACTTATTGTAATCCATAAAATAACAGCTACAGCCAGCGGTTTGATCCCTATTGTCTTTAAAGTTTGAACCGAAAGAGTAGTCCCGATAAAGAATAATGTAAGATTTAATCCGGATTTGGCCAGCGTCGTTACAGAACTGCTGAAGCTATCAAAAACAGGAAAATAGGTATTCATTAAAATAGCCAGGACAAACCAGCCGATGAACCATGGAATTTTAATCTTAGAGTCTTTATTTTTAAAAATAAACATGGTGATCACAGAAACCGGGATGATCCATAAAGCGCGGGCTAATTTTACGGTTGTAGCGATCTTTAAAGCCTCATTTCCGTACTTTCCGGCAGCCCCAACAACAGAACTGGTATCATGGATTCCTACTGCGCACCAAAGCCCAAATTGTCCTTGGGAAAGCTGCAGCAGATGTCCAATAGCCGGATAAACAAACAGGGCTATAGAATTCAAGGTAAAAATAATGGCCAATCCTAAAGAAATTTCCTTTGTACCGGGCTTTATGATAGGAGAGACGGCAGCAATGGCACTTCCGCCGCAAATCGCGGTTCCGGCCGAAATCAGATAAGCGAGTTTTTTCTCAAGTTTGAATACTTTTCCTAAAACATATCCGAGAATCATCACCGTTACAATGCTTGCAACCGTTAAAAAGAACCCGGTTTTCCCTGCCTGCAATGCTTCATCAAGCTTAAGTCCGAAACCCAATCCTACAATGGAAATCTGAAGCAGCAGATGAATATATTTGTGAAGATGTTGCTCAAACGGATTTCCTACGAGCACAGCAAGGCCAAAGCCCAGAAGCAGTGCTATTGGAGAAGATATGAATGGAGTAAGGCATACCACAGCTAGTATAATAAAAATAATTTTTCGGATCGTTTCATTTTGGATGAAGCCTTTCATAAAATAAGTTTTAAATCAGACTCCAAAATTCCGATAATTAGTATTACGAAATAAATTGTATTTTATTATAGTGGATAACTTTTGGTTATATGGTTCGCGTTACATGGGGGAGGTGATAAGATGCAGAATTTTTACCATTTGTAAATTTCAGACTACCATCTGCGACCTAACTTCTCACAAACCTAAGAAAAAGCTTAATCATTTCAGACTGATCTCCTTTGGGAAGAATAAAGTGGAAATTTCTTTCAATGCTGAAGTTTTTAATATCCACAATGGTTAGGGCGTTGTTTTTCAGTTCATTCAGAATGGTAGTGATCGACAGGAATGCCATGCAATCCGAATGTAAAAGATAGTTTTTAATGCTTTCACTGCTTCCCAGCTGCATTACGGTATTCAAATCTTCAATATTAATTCCTTTTTCCTTCAGACGGTTCTGGATAAATTCCTGCGTACCGGAACCCTGTTCGCGGAAGATCAGATTTAAATGATAAAGATCTTTCAGAGCTAAAGTTTTATTGGCTAGCGCATGATCTGCTTTTGCCGTGAGAACGATTTCGTCAGGTCTGAAGATCTTATAATCGAAAAAAGAAGATTGGGATTCGCCTTCAATAATTCCGAGGTCAATTTTTCCCTCTTTCAGAAGTTCGGAAACAATTTCAGTATTATGCGTTATCAGTTCAATTTTAATATCCTTGTAATAAGAGTTGAATTTGGCCAGAATTTCGGGTAAAATATACTGGGCAACACTGGTGCTGGCTCCAATGATCAGTTTTCCTTTATGCTGCTCATTCACCTGGCTGATCTCAAATTCAAGGTCACGGTAGATGTTGCGGATCTTTTCTGCATACTCGTACAAAATTTTTCCGCTTTGCGTAAGCTGTACAGAAGTTCCTTTCCTGTCAAACAGTTTGGTACCCAGTTGGTTTTCAATTTCTTTGATATGCTTGGTGACTGCCGGTTGGGAAATATGAAGTTCTTCAGAGGCTTTTGTAAAACTCAGTCTGGTGGCGGCTGTATGAAAAACTTTTAATCTGTAGTCAAACATTGTGGTAGCTTATGGTTTACGAGTTTCGAGTTCTGGGTTTCGGGTTAAAAAGGTACAACTATTAGGATTAAGTAGAAATATATGTGATAAATTTTAATTGGTATTTTATTTAAACTTTAAAACTTTCTAATCTCAAACTGAATCACATCATCCAAATCCCGAACCTATATTTCTCACCTTGTAACCCGAAACACGAAACCCAGAACTCGAAACTCGTACCCCGTTACAAATCCGAAACAGACCTGTCCCGGTCGCTTTCATACCTTCTGTTTTTTGCTTCTCCTATCCTTTGCTTTGTATAAATGCTGTTGTGGCCGGAAAGCAGATAAGAAACCACACAGGCAATAGCTATATAAACCCCGCTTTCCGCTCCGAACAGTTCAATGCCCATCAGCATACAGGCGAGCGGCGTATTGGTGGCTCCAGCAAATACAGCAACAAAGCCCATTCCTGCAAGCAATCCGAATGGCAAAGGAATGAATAGTGATAATGCGCTGCCGAGAGTCGCCCCAATGAAAAATAAAGGAGTGACTTCCCCGCCTTTGAATCCTGCCGAAAGGGTTACAATGGTAAAGATCATTTTTAAGGCAAAATCATAGAAGGGAAGCTGTTTTTCAAATGACTCCAGGATGACAGGAATACCAAGTCCGATATATCGGGTTGTTCCCATTGCAAAAACGGCAACCGCAATGATAATTCCGCCAATCACCGGACGTAATGGCGGATATTTTATATTGGATTTCAAAACGGAACCCATCCAGTGAAGAATTCTACTGAAAGATGCCGCGCAGATCCCAAAAATAATTCCTGCCAGAACACTGTATAAAACAGTTAAAAATTCTAATTTAGGAACTAGATCTATGTGATAATGGGTATGTTTTACATTCCAGAGACTGGTAATCAGATCTGCAAAAACGGCTGAGGCAAATGCCGGAAAAATAGCATTGTAACGTATCCTGCCGATCAGGAAAACCTCAAGTCCAAAAACTGCACCGGCCAGCGGTGTACCGAAAACCGACCCGAAACCGGCCGCGACCGCCGCGATCAGCAATGTTTTTCTTTCCTCTTTATCAAGCTTAAAAGGCTTGCTAAGCTGGTCAGCAATAGCTCCTGCCATTTGGAGCGCTGTACCTTCACGGCCTGCCGAACCACCGAAAAGATGAGTGACTATAGTTCCCAGGTAGACAAAAGGGGCCATTTTAAAAGGAATAATCTCTTTCGGGTCATGGATATTGCTGATGAGCAGATTATTCCCTGCTTCCACATCTTTTCCGAAATGATGGTATAAAAGTCCGATAAGAAACCCGGCAGCAGGAAGTAAAGCAATCAGCCATAGATGATTTTCCCTGAAGTTGGTCGCCCATTCCAGAGAGGTAAGGAACCCTGCAGAAGCAGTGCCTGCCAATGCTCCGATGATGATACTGATGCACAGCCATTTTAAAATATACGGGAATGCCGGATATTTCCTGAAGAAAAACCGGGTATGAAAAGTTGTTTTTCTGCGTATTGTTCTTTGATTTTCTGACATAATAATCCTGATAAGTTATTGGTTAATAATCTCTTAATCAGGCGTCATCAGCTTCTGTAAAGCGGTTGGGTAAGGAAGAGCACCATTTCCTTGTGAGGCAAATATAGTTATTATTTTAAAATAATTTAATTTTTATAATGAACAGCTTTATCAATTTCAACCGGGTTATTATATTTTCTTATAATATCCTGCATGCTTTTTACCTGTGCATTCAGTTCATCAATAGAATGTATTTCTTTTCCTCCGATGTTGATATTTAAATTGCTGTTTGCGGATTTGCTGAAATTGGTTCTTTCAAATGAAAAAGGATCATTATAAAACTCCAGTAGAAGTTTTTGTTTTTGCTTTTCGTTTACAGGAATGGCTTTGTTTCCGAAATTAGATTCCAGAAAATCACCGGTAGGATAGAGGTCCGGGAGTTCCTGGCTTTTTATAAGTTGATAGATGAAATTCTTTTTGGAATCGGATATTTCAAAAACTAATCCCGGAAGTCCGGAAAACTTAAAGGGACCTTCATTGAAAGGAATATCTTTATTAAACCAGGCAGTCCAGTTTCTTCCGCCGAATGTTGCCGTTGCTTTTTGCAAGGTATATTGCTGAACCTGTTTGGTTTCACTGGAAATATTCCAGTTGATTTTATCTGTGGTTTTAAAAGAATAATACCCGAATTTAATGTTGATAAAGTTCTCGTTATCAAAAGTATTGATCTTTCTTTTGACAATCTGTCCCGTCATATCCACATGCCTGTTATCCATATTCCCGAATTTTTTGTTCAGGGAATCTGCGATCAGAAGATTGCGTCCGTAGAATTTCACTTCTTTGGAATTGATATCCAGATTCATGTTAAACTTTTGATAATCAGATTCAGTGGAGTCCATTTTTAATTGAAGCTCATAAACGAACCGATGGGTTTGAGAGCTTAAAGAAACTATGATCAGCAAACAAATGAGGGATGAAATTTTTTTCATGATGGGCAATCTTCGATAGGAGTTTATTTAAAATAAGAATGATCGAGAATATATTTTTTGCTGATGGCAATGCTTTCGAAAATATCCTTATTGCTAGAATCCTGTTCTAAAAACCAATATTTGAGACCTGCTTTTTCTCTGGCTTCAAAAATTCTTTTAAAATTGATGGTTCCGTTCCCGACTTCAGCAAAATCTTTTGTTCCGGCTTCCATATCTTTTACATGCCACAGGGGAAAACGCCCGGGATACTTTTCAAAATAATCCAGCGGATCAAGTCCTGCCTTTGAAATCCAGTATAAATCCAGCTCCATTTTTACGAGGTCTGATGATGTATTGTTTAAAATAAAATCATAGACATTTTTATCGGCTTCAAATTTTTCAAACTCAAAATCATGGTTGTGATAGGCAAACTGAATTCCTGCTTTCCGGGTAATTTCACCGGATTTTTCAAACAATTCAGGGAGTTTTTTATAATGCTCAGCGGTTCTTTCTTCAGGAAAGAGATAGGAGCAGACCATATATTCCGAACCGATAAAATGCAGGTCTTCTACAGATTTTTCCCAATTATACAATAAAGTGCCCGGATCTTTATGCATCAATCCTGTTGTATGGTGCGAACTGAGAACTTTCAGGCTGTTCTGTTTAAGAATAGATTGAAACTCGGTTCTGCTTTTTCCGAAGAATGTCCCGTTATATCCATAGATTTCCAATTCTGTGAAACCTAAAGCTGCCAGTTTTTCCAGAGCTTTTTCAAGGTTATCCGAAACAGCATCCCGGATGGTGTAAAGCTGTATGGCCAGAGGTTTTTTACTCCCCGGTTTAGAAATCCCACAGGAATATAAACCCAGAAGTCCCAGGGATGAAAGTCTGATGAAATCTTTTCTGTACATAGGCTATAAAAAAGGCTTCATTTCATCCTCAATCTGTGTTCTCAGGTTCATCAGTCTTTTTGCATATTCTTCCTGCTGCTTTTCCTCTTCCGTTTCAGGAACCCAGGTCGGTACCGGAAGCTTCTTACCGTTTTCATCTACCGCCACAAATACAATAATACAGTGTGTTTTTTTATCAAAAGTAGGCTGCTTAAGGTTTCTTGAAAAAACATTGATGGAAATATGCATGCTGGATTTCCCGGTATAAATAACCTGCGCATCCACTTTTACCACTTCACCGATCTTAATCGGCTCATAGAAACGGATACCTCCCACATAAACGGTTACAGAATAGTTGCCGCTCCATGTTGTTGCACAGGCATAACCTGCCTGATCAATCCATTTCATAACGCTTCCTCCATGTACATTTCCTCCATAATTCACATCCGAAGGCTCCGAAATAAACTGAAAAGTAATAGGTTTGTTCTGCATCTTTATAAAATTTGAATAAAGTTATTTAATAATTTCCAGAATTTTGGATTAAATCCTACTTTTGAAAGACAAAACTTCAATGAAGAAGGAAATTTAATAATAACAGATTTAAAAGTAACAATGAAGAAAGTATTTTATCTCAATACATGCGATACCTGCAGAAAGATTTTGGCACAGTTTGACCTTACAGACTGGGAACTCCGGGAAATCAAAAAAGAGCCTGTTACCAAAGAAGAGCTGGCTGCCATGCATAAAAAAACAAAGTCATATGAAGCTCTGTTCAGTAAAAAATCCACTCAGATCAAATTAAGAGGACTGGATGTGAAATCCCTTGGAGAAAAAGATTTTAAAGAACTGCTGCTTGATCATTATACATTTTTAAAACGTCCTGTTTTTCTTACCGACAATGAAATTTTTGTAGGGAATGATAAGAAAAATGTAGAGGCTTTACAAGAATTCTTTGGAGTGAATGAATGAAATATTTGATTTCCATATTGTTTTTTACTTCTTTAAGTTTCTATGGACAAACAGTTTATAGAACACCTTCAGGAACGAAATATCATTTATCATCATGCAGAATGGTAAAGAATGTTTCCTCAGGCCTTGAAGTAAGAGATGCGTTGGAAACCGGGCTGCAACCCTGCAAAATTTGTAATCCTCCAAGGGCTGCCATATATGGAATTGCTTCCGGATCTAAAAAAGTAAACGGGACAAATAAAGGAAACCAATGTCTGGGCACAACAAAAGCAGGAACAAGGTGCAAACATTATACCCGAATCGGAAATGATTACTGCTTTCAGCATACGCCTAAGTAATGCTGTGTGCAATAAAAAAACAGGCTGTAATTTTACAGCCTGTTTTTTTTAATATTTTTTTGGACCATTATACGAAAGGAGCTTTCACCACTTTTGCAGGAATGTTCTTGTTTCTTACCTGAATAAATATTTCAGAACCCAGTTTGAAGTGAGGCTTATCTACATAAGCAAGTCCTAAACCGATCTTTTTCATTGGAGACTGTGTTCCGGATGTTACTTTCCCGATTACGTTTCCTTCTGCATCCACTACAGGATAGTCATGTCTTGGAACTCCTTTATCCTGAAGCTCAAAACCTACTAATTTTCTTGTAACACCTTCTTCTTTTTGCTTGGCAAATGTATCTTTGGAAACAAAATCCTTATCGAATTTGGTGATCCATCCTAAACCTGCTTCAATAGGAGAGGTGGTATCATCAATATCGTTTCCGTAAAGGCAGAAACCTTTTTCAAGTCTTAAGGTATCTCTCGCGGCAAGTCCGGCAGGAATAATTCCTTCTGCTTCTCCTGCTTTGATGATGGCATCCCAAAGCTGTTCTGCATTTTCATTTTTGAAATAGATCTCAAAACCTCCGCTTCCGGTATACCCTGTGTTCGAAATAATCACATTATTCACTCCGTCAACGCTTCCTACTGCAAAGTGATAGTAAGGAATCTCGGAAAGATTGGTTTCTGTAAGCTTCTGAAGGATTTCTGTAGCTTTCGGACCCTGAACAGCCAATAAAGACATTTCATCAGAAGCATTGGTCATTTTAGCTCCAAAAGTGTTGTATTTTGATATATGATTCCAGTCCTTGTCAATATTTGATGCGTTGACCACCACAAAGTATTTGTCATCCTCCATTTTGTAAACGATAAGATCATCGACGATTCCGCCGTTTTCGTTAGGAAGGCAAGAGTACTGAGCTTTTCCGTTTTCCAGAGCATCTACATTGTTCGTCGTTACAAACTGTAAAAGGTCTTTGGATCCGGGTCCTTCAATGAAAAACTGTCCCATGTGGGAAACGTCAAACAATCCTGCCTTTTCTCTTACTGCAAAATGTTCTTCCGTTACACCAGAATATTGTACAGGCATTTCAAAACCTGCAAAAGGTACGATTTTAGCGCCCAAAGAAACGTGTTTATCGTATAAGGCTGTTTTCTTCATATTTAATTTTTATTTCTTTATTTTAAAGCTGTTGAAAGTTTCGTTGAAAAGGCTCATATAATTTCCGTTCCAGAATTTCTGGCCACAGTTGATAGAGATCAGATATAGATCTTTATTCTTCTGAAAAGCCTTGGTGATCCAGAACGTTTTTTCTTTTTCATCAAAATATTCGTAAAAATATTCTGTGTATCCTTTTTTGCCTTTGTTTTCTTTTATTTTGTTTTCCGGATCCTGAGATTTATAAAGAGCCAGGATAAATTTTTTCATCTCTGCCTTTGGAAGGTCCAGATCATGGTATTCCGAAATAGTAATTGCCCCGATTTCATTGACCGGGAAAACATTCACAATGCCGCTGTCGTCGGTGGATCTCCAGCCTTCAGGGACATTGATAGAATAGCCGGGAGTCTCATAAATTTTTGCTTTTTGGGCAAAGAACAGGCTTGCCGATAAAAAAGCGGAGATCAATAATATTCTTTTCATCAGTTAAAAATGGTGTTTATATTCTTCAAGGATGATTTTGAACCATTCAGTAAAATTTTCCGGGGATTCAAGCATTTCCTGATCAAGATCTTTCATGGAAATAAACCTTACTTCCTCTACTTCCTGCGGATTTAAATTGAAGTCAGCTTCATAATGGCCTACAAAAACATGGTCAAGCTCATGTTCCCAAAGCCCGTTTCCTACATCTGCTTTATAGATAAAACTGAATTTTTCCGAAAGCTCCGTTTCAATCCCGAGTTCTTCCTTTATCCTGCGTTTGGCGCCATCAAGATAAGTTTCATTTTCTCTTGGATGAGAGCATACCGCGTTAGTCCACTGATTGGGAGAATGGTATTTTCCCTGCGCTCTTTTCTGAAGGAGCATTTCACCCTTGGCGTTGAACAGGAATACAGAAAATGCACGGTGCAAAAGACCGTTGATGTGAGCCTGCTGCTTTTCCATAAGGCCCAAAATTTCATCTTCAGGATTTACTAAAACTACAAATTCTTCCATTTCTACAAATGTAAGCCTAATAAATGTATTTTGAAAATTTTTGGAGAAACATCATATTTTTGGGGATTGAAAGAGAATAGAGATTATTATAGATATAGATTATAGATTATAGATTATAGATTATAGATTATAGATTATAGATTATAGATTATAGATTATAGATTATATCTTCAGGTAAAAACTCCGGCTGAATATTCCCCTCCTCCGGAGGGGTGGATTTCAAAATTTAATTTTGAAAGACGGGGTGGTTTTAAACAATAGATTTCTTTTTTCTTAATATCGATGACGTTATTCCAAAATGTTTTTTCAAAGATTTATTTAAATGGCTGCCATCTGTAAAACCTAAACTCCATGCAATTTCCTGGAGAGGCGAATCGGTGTATTTTATTCTGTTAACCGCTATCTGGAGTTTTGTTTTTTGAATGTATTCTTTTAATGATTCGTGCGCGTTTCTTTTAAAATACTCGCTGAAATATTTTTTAGAAACGTTAAACTTCTCCGAAAGAAACAAAATGGACAGTTTATTTTCATCAATGATATTTTGATTGATGTGTTTAATGATTTCTGAAAATTTATGATCATTATTTTTGTATAGATCACTGGCTCCTGTTAATTTTGAGCTTATGACAGTTAATATTGATGCTAAGGTATTGGCAATTAATGTTTCTGAATACTCCGATGTCTGTTCTTTTTCAAGCAGCAGGATTTCAAAGAGTTTTTTTACCTGGCTTTTGTCTTTTTCATCATTAAAATAAAGGCCTGTGTTAAAATCATAAAACCCGATGATATAATTAAGCTTGCTGTACCATTGCAAATAATCTATCGCTGTATTTTTAAGATTCCTGAAATAATGTTCTGTAAACCGGATAAACAGAAAGGTTGTGGGCTCTGAAATTTCGTAGGCATGGCATTTAGAGTAGGGTAAAAGAAAAAAATCGTTTTTTTCATAAGACCGGGTCCGGTATTCTATGCTTTGAATTCCTTTTCCTTTAAGAATAAATACCAGTTCAAAGAAACTGTTTTTGCGGAACCTGTCTTTCCATTCACTGAGTTCGGTTATCTCTATCTCAATAAGCTCTTGTATATGATCCATTGCTTTTGCCCGGCTAGATGATGCAAAGTTAAATCTTTTATTTTTACTTTATTATCCGGTTTTCATACTCTTTTGCAGACTGCTGTTCAATTTAACTTTGTCAAAAAAAGAAATGGATTATAAAGAGATTTCAAGAAAAACAGTAGGGCATTTATACCAGGCCCATTCTAGCATCAGGAATTCCGGGATTGATAATAAACTCATTGCATTGGTAGAATTAAGAATATCGCAGCTGAACGGATGCTCGTATTGCTGCAGTTTTCATGCTAATGAATTGCGGGAAATGGGAATTGAATCATCCTTAATCGATAAAATACCGGGGTATAAACATTCTGTTTCATTCGATAATAGACAGGTTTTAGTATTAAAATGGGCAGATGCGGTAACTGGCCTGACTGATGATATAGACTCCCTTCTTAAAGAATTAAAGCAGGAATTTTCAGAAAAAGAGATTGTGGAACTTACTTCCAGTATCTCCCTGATGAATGCTCTGAATCGGTTACGGATCAGCTTGGGAGATAAGTATTAAATTATGAATCGTAACTATTAATTGAAATTCTACCAGCAAAATTCAAAATATGAACATCATTATTGATAAAATAACATAAATAAGAAAAATTTTAACCATAAAGATTAAAATAGAGAATAAAATATTTATATTATTCATTAAATATGTTTTTTTGTAGTATTTTTTTAACTTAAACACGATTTAATACTCCGGATACCTATAAAAAGTGTAACTTTGCAGCTCAAATTTTAATGATGGAATTAGAATATAAAGAGCATATAAGTCCTATTCTTAAGGACGGGGTAAAAAATTATTTGATAGACATAGACGGTACGATTACAGATGATGTTCCGAATGAAGAGCCTGAAAGAATGGTTACCTGTGAGCCTTATCCTGATGCACTTGAAACCATCAATAAATGGTATGACGAAGGACATCAGATCTGCTTCTTCACTTCAAGAACAGAAAATCTGAAGCAGATTACCATCGACTGGCTGGATAAGCATGGCTTCAAATACCACAGTGTACTCTGCGGAAAGCCGAGAGGAGGAAACTACCACTGGATAGATAACCACCTGGTAAGAGCAACAAGATACAAAGGCAAGTTTACAGACCTTGTAGAAAAGCAGGTTACCATTGAAGTTTTCAAAGAAGATTAAGAAAACATATACAGAGATTTAAAAATTAAATGATAAAGTGTACGCACTCAAAATTCTTTAATTTTTAAATCTTTTCACTTTTAATATCAAATTGTATTTATGAAAGTTTTAGCAAACGACGGTCTGGATCAATCTGGAATTGATGCTTTGGCTGAGAAAGGTTTTGAAGTGATCACTACAAAAGTTCCTCAGGAATTTCTGGTGGATTACATTAATGAACATAAGATCCGTGCCCTGTTGGTAAGAAGTGCCACGCAGGTAAGAAAAGATATTATTGACGGATGCCCGTCTATCGAGATTATCGGAAGAGGAGGTGTAGGAATGGATAATATTGATGTAGATTATGCAAGAGAAAAAGGAATTCACGTGATCAATACCCCTTCAGCTTCTTCAGAATCGGTTGCTGAGCTTGTTTTTGCTCACCTGTTTTCAGGAGCAAGATTTCTTCAGGACTCAAACAGAAAAATGCCTTTGGTAGGAGATACGGAATTTGCGGCTCTTAAAAAAGCCTATACTGCCGGGATTGAACTAAGGGGAAAGACGATCGGAATTGTCGGAATGGGCAGAATAGGACAGGAAGTGGCCAGAATTGCTTTGGGATTGGGAATGAGAGTAGTTGCTGCGGATAATAATGTAGGAAGAGCAAGCATCAAAGTAAAATTCTACAACAACCAGTTCATTAATGTAGATATTGAAACTGAGCCGCTTCAGGATGTTTTGAAGCATTCAGATTTTATTACGCTGCATGTTCCGGCTCAGAAAGACGGATATATGATCGGAAAGAATGAATTTGATATTATGAAAGACGGTGTTGCGATCGTAAACTGTTCAAGAGGGGGTGTTATTGATGAAACAGCTTTGATTGCTGCATTGGATTCAGGAAAGGTGAAGTTTGCAGGGCTTGATGTGTTCATCAACGAGCCTACGCCTTCCAAAGAAATCCTGAATCATTCAAAGATTTCCCTGACTCCCCACACCGGTGCTTCCACTTTAGAGGCTCAGGACAGAATCGGGCTTTCTTTAGCTGAGCAGATCTCAAGCATTTTACAGATTCAGTAATAGCTGAAAAGGATAAAATAAAAGCACCTCTGTTTTGCAGAGGTGCTTTGTTTTATATATTGTTTTTACTTTTAAGAAGGTCTCTGATTTCTGTCAGTAATTGCTGATCTGCAGTTGGTGCAGCAGGAGCTTCAGCTTCGGTCTTTTTCATCTTGTTAATCATTTTTACCATAATGAAAACCACCATAGCGAGCAGTAAAAAGTTAATACCTACTGTCAGGAAATTTCCATAGGCAAAAATACTTGCTCCATCTACTTTTTTTGCGTTTTCCAATACCATACCCGGTTTTACACCGTTATTAGGGTCAGAAAGTACAAGGTATAAACTGCTGAAATCCGGCTTACCTATCACAGCTCCTACCAAAGGCATAATAAGGTCATCTACAACACTCGTTACTATTTTTCCGAATGCTCCTCCAATGATCACCCCTACGGCCAGATCGAAAGCATTGCCCTTAATGGCAAACTCTTTAAATTCTTTAACAAATCCCATAATTTATATTTTTTTAATTAGTATACAGACAAAAATATAATTAAAAAATGTAAAAACATTACTTTTTAGAGTTTTTTACTCCTTAATTGTTGAATTAATTGTTGTAATTCATTAGCTTTTATAGTGAATTTATTTTTTTAGCTAATATTTTATTGTTGTCCTTATTGAGAGTAAAATGTCAAAGAAAACTTTCGTAATTTGGTTAAAAGTTTACACCATCTTATGAAAATATTCACTGCAGAACAAATACGCGATTGGGACCGGTTTACCATTTCTAATGAACCTGTTTCTTCCATCCAGCTTATGGAAAGAGCTTCGGAAGCATTAGCGGGCTGGATTTCTGAAAACTGTAAAAATCACAGGAAATTTGCCATTTTCTGTGGAAACGGAAACAACGGAGGCGATGGTTTTGCTGTTGCCAGGATACTTTATCTGAAAGGCTTCGATGTAGATGTATTTATTAAAGATTCCCGATCAAAATTCTCAGAAGACGGAACAGTGAACTTTAAAAAACTCAGGGATTTTTCAGGAATATCTATAAAAGAATTCAAAGATATAGAACAGAATAATTTTGATTCTAAAACAATTATTATTGACGCACTCTTTGGAACCGGATTGTCCAGGAATATAGAAGGTGACTATAAAGAGATCATAGATCGGTTAAATGAAAGAAATAATATCAAAATCTCAGTGGACATTCCCTCCGGCCTTTTTACGGACAGGATTTCTCAGAAAGATGCCACTGTCTTTAAGGCGGATTATACCTTGAGCTTCCAATCCTGGAAAAAAGCTTTTCTACATCCCGAAACAGGACCTTACGCCGGAAAAGTAATTATTCTGGATATAGATTTAAGTAAGGAATATATTTCCCATACAGAAACTGATGACTTTGTTATTGATGATACCATTATTGCAAATATTTTTAAGCCGAGATCTGAATTTTCCCATAAAGGAACTTACGGTAAAGTTACCATAGCCGCCGGAAGCTATGGTAAGATAGGAGCTGCAGTACTTTCCACAAGGTCTGCTTTGAAAACAGGCGCTGGTCTTACCTTTACTCTTGCTCCCAACTGCGGATATGTAATTCTCCAGACTTCCTGCCCGGAAGCCATGTTCATTAAGGGAGGTGAAAATTATATTGAACATTTTGATATTGAAAAAGATACTGTTGCCGGAATAGGGCCGGGCTTGGGAACCGATCCTGAAACACAGAAAGCATTTCTGAAATTTTTAAAAGAATATTCAAAACCCTTGGTTCTGGATGCCGATGCCTTGAATAGTATTGCCCTGAATGAATCGAACTTAAAATTAATTCCTGAAAACTCCATCATAACCCCACATCCTAAAGAATTTGAACGGCTTTTTGGGAAGTCAGAAGATTCTTATCAAAGGCTGGATCTGGCAAAAAGCAAGGCAAAAGAACTCCGGATATATATCGTTTTAAAAGATCATCATACCCAGATTATTACCCCTGAAGGGAAAGTTTATTATAATATTACAGGAAATTCAGGATTGGCAAAAGGAGGGAGCGGTGATATTCTTACCGGTATTCTTACATCGCTTGCAGCCCAGCAGTATTCTGAAGAACAGGCAGCAATCCTGGGAATCTGGCTTCACGGAAGAGCCGCTGATTTTGCAGCCGAAAAACACTCCAGGGAATCGATGCTTCCAACGGATGTTATCAATGAGCTGGGAAATGTATTTAAGCTTTTGGAAAGATAGCCTTACAGAAAATAAATAAAAAAGCTTTTCAGAATGACTCTGAAAAGCTTTAATTTTTTTGTTATTAATCTAATTATTCAGGTTTCTCGTTTTCCGCCTGTGTAATTTTGAATTTTTTTGAAATAATCATGATAACCACTCCGGCAATCATAAAAGGAATGGAAAGGACCTGACCCGTATTCAATCCGCCAATCTGGATAAACTCATCTCCCTGAGGCTCTTTCAGGAATTCAACAAAGAACCTGATGGCCCAAAGGATGATAAAGAAAAGCCCGAACAGCCATCCCTGCTGATACTTTTTATTGGTTTTTCTATATAATATCCACAATAAAACAAAAAGACATACATAACCGATAGCTTCAAGAAGCTGACCCGGATAGCGGGGAACCGTTGGTCCATATTCACTGCTTTGCTGTGGGAAAAGGATCGCCAAAGGAGAATCAGGAGCAGCAGCTTTTCCTACAATCTCAGAATTGAAAAAATTCCCAAGTCTTACAAATGCACCGCCAAGGGCAACCACAATACCTAATCTGTCGTATACCCAGAAAGGATTTTTCTTGATAATTTTGAATGAATAATATAATGTGGTGAAAATCAATGCAATTGTAGCTCCATGACTGGCAAGCCCGGAAAATCCTGTGAATTTAAATCCGTTTTTAGTGCTTATCGGCAAAAATACGCTCCAGAAATCTTCTTTAAACAATTCAGGCTGATAGAAAATAACATGGCCTAATCTTGCTCCCAAAATAGTTCCGATCAGCGTCCATGTGAAAAGCGGTTCAAGATATTTCTGGTTTACGTTGTCGATCTTGAAGATTCTAGTCATTAAAACATAGCCGAAACCAAAAGCAAAAACAAACATCAGACTATAGAAATGCAAAGTTACGGGACCAAGCTGTATACCCTTTGATGGATCCCATATTTTGAAAGGAGTTTCCAGTGCCACACTTTCGGATCCGTTGATCGGTCTGGCCGTTTTTACAGCATATTTAAAATCGGTGATATTTTCTTTTGTAGCAGGACTATCGATCAGTTTAAAATTCTTATCCAAAAACTGGTAACGGGCAGCTTTATATTTTTCTAAAGTTGTTACGCTATAATTAAAGTAAGCAGGTTCAAAATTGGATTCGTTCAGAATAACCAAAACATCATTGCCCGTATTTTTTTCCGGAAAGGCATTAAGGTCACCTATTTCTGTGGTGGAAAAAATCTTTACCGGGACATTGTTCCCGTTTACTTTCAGAGTTCCGTCCGATAAGCCTCCGGGGTAATTCTGGGCAAACATAGACTGGGTAATGAATGCAAATGCGATGAGGTAAATTCTGAAAATTAGATTACTCATTTCTATCGATTTAATAATTTATTGCTGATTTAATTTTTTCGGGGGGACGGGGTCGTAGCCGCTGCCTCCCCACGGATGACATTTTGAAATCCTTCTGATGCCCATCCACAATCCTCTGAATATACCATGTACCTGAAGGGCTTCCACCATATAGTGGGAGCAGGTAGGTTCATACCGGCAGTTTTTGGGAAGTAAGGGCGAAATAAACCATTGGTAAAATTTTATTAAAATTACCAAAGGAAAACTAATGACTTTATTGAATGTAAGTTTCAAAACAATACAAAAATAGGGTAAATAAATTAAAATTGGTTTAATTTTGTTAGAAGTTTCAGGGATCAGAAACCTCTGGAGCCGTTGATCAAAAAAATAAAATATCTTGAGCCAGAATATACCATTACCCGAAAAATTAAGACCTAAAACCCTTGATGAAGTTCTTGGGCAGGAGCATCTTACCGGCGAAAAAGGGACGATCAGAAAAATGATCGAAAATAACACATTGAATTCCCTGATTCTTTGGGGCCCTCCGGGAACAGGAAAAACAACCCTGGCTGAAATTATTTCAGAAAAATCAGGAAGGAAGTTTTATAAGCTTTCAGCAGTTTCTTCAGGGGTTAAAGACGTACGTGATGTAATTGAGGATGCAAAAAAACAGAATCTTTTCTCCGGAAAATCTCCCATTTTATTCATCGATGAAATCCACCGGTTCAACAAATCCCAGCAGGATTCATTACTGCATGCTGTGGAGAAAGGCTGGATCGTGTTAATTGGTGCCACCACAGAAAATCCAAGCTTTGAAGTAGTGTCCGCACTTTTGTCAAGAAGCCAGGTGTATATTTTAAAGGCATTGAGCTACGAAAAGCTGGAAGATCTTATAGATACAGCTTCCCAGAAATACAATAAAGATGAAGGGACCGATTTTAAAATCCTGGAGAAAGAAGCATTCATCCAGTATTCCGGTGGAGATGCCAGAAAGCTGATCAATTCCGTTGAGCTTGTCCTTAACCAATACCGGAATTCAGACACAAAAGAGATCACGAATGAAGATGTTTTGAGTGTTTTGCAGGAAACGATGGCGCTTTATGATAAAAACGGTGAACAGCATTACGATATTATTTCCGCTTTTATAAAATCGATGCGTGGGGGAGACCCGAACGGGGCAGTGTACTGGCTGGCAAGAATGATTGCAGGGGGTGAAGATATCAAGTTTATTGCCCGGAGAATGCTTATTCTTGCCGCAGAAGATATCGGTCTCGCCAATCCCAATGCTTTGGTGATGGCAAACAACTGCTTTCAGGCCATTAATGTGATAGGAAACCCGGAATCAAGGATTATTTTAAGTGAAACGGCAGTTTATCTTGCTGTTTCTCCTAAAAGCAATTCTACGTATATGGCTATCAATGACGCGTTGGCTCTTGTCAAGAAAACTGGAAACCTGCCTGTTCCTCTGCATCTGCGAAACGCACCGACCAAACTGATGAAGGACCTGGATTACGGTAAAGAATATAAATATGCCCATTCCTATGAAGGGAATTTTGTAGAACAGGATTTTCTGCCTGAAGAAATTAAAAGCGAGAAGCTTTACCAGCCCGGCAACAATGCTACTGAAAAAAAGATTTACGAGGAGCTGAAGAAAAAATGGAGCGACAGATATTAAAAACAAAAAGGATACTCTCAAGGTATCCTTTCATTATATAATTGGTAAGTAGTACTATTATTTTATACCATTTGTACTTAGGAAAACGGTTTTTCTTCCGTCACGGTCCTTTACTTCCACATTGCCCATGATGTCACCATAGATCTTTGTGCTGCTGTCAGGGAATTCGTAGCCTTCAATAAAAACCGGTGTATTTTCAGGCACTCCGTATTGTGAGTTCAGCTGAGCCAGAGAGATGATATCCAAACCTTCTTGCCCGTTCTTGATTTTAAATTCCGTAAGACCTTTTTCTGCAATGAAGCTGTATTTTTTTAAACCCTGAGGCAGGCCGGCGGGAGTTTTATAAACGCTTGAGCTCTGAACAATAGCTTTTCTTGCATTAAACATGCCTACTGTTCCTACTACATCATTGGCAACCGCAAATTTTACAGAAGGATTTTTCTGGGCAGATAATGCTACAGATGATAATATTAAAAAAGAATAGAGTATTTTTTTCATAACCGGATATGTAACTGTTAAAAACTGGATAAATATAATTAATTTTTATAAAATGTGAATGAATTTTTAAATATTGTTTAGAAATAAAAACATTTATTAGGAATTTTTAATTTTAAGAAGAGCATATTGCAATCTGCTTCATGGAAAAGGTTAACTATATGTAACTTTTCGTTAGCTTTCTTTTTCCTCCTCTTTTTTATCAACCATATTTTTGATAATGTTTTTCAGTCTTTGAAAGGTGAAAGAACTTAGTAATAAAATGATTCCCAGTATGATAAAAGCAGTAATTCTTGAAATATTGTCCATTTGCCATACATCATAGCTGTAAAGTTTCAGAACCATAATCCCTATAAGGGCAAAGCCAATCCTGCTGTATTCCGGAATGTTCTTTTTTAAGCTTATGTAGATAAAAATACTGGCCATTACCGTCCATATGATCGGAAGGTAAAGGATATTGAAATGTTCCTTTGCCTTATATACAAGGGAAATATCATTTACTGAGCTGAGAATGTAAGTGTGGTAGAACCCGCAGCTTATGGCAATAACAAGCGTCACTGAAACCATCCAGTAAGAAATCCTGGTTTTGTAGAAATCTGAGCTGGAATTCGTATTCCACAAAACATATACAAAAGGGATCCAATGCAGAAGATGGATCATATAAAAACCGGTTGTAAGTTTTTTCTGTAAAACTGCATTAACAACTGCTGAAGCTGCAAATGAGGCATTCAAAACAATCAGAACAAGAAACAGGTAGAGAAGACCTGTTTGAATTATACTGCCGATATCCAGCCTTTTCCTGAATATCATAAGCGTAAAGATATAATAGATGCTGAACAGAAGACCGATACTTATAATAGCCGGCCAGGGCATATCTGAAATATGATAAGTGATCTCCAGAAGAAGCGCAATGTAGATAATACTGTAGCTTACAACGGCAAAAACGTTTTCAAAAAAACTGTCTTCCTGTTTATGGGATTCATTGATCTTTTTTAACAGGAAAAGATTGATGATCGTAGTTGTAACAGTTACAAGACTGGTTAAAAAGACAGGATTAAATACAATACCCATATGGTCTTTGTTCAGATATTCCGACCAAGTTATGATCTGTGCAACAATAACAAGCGGAAACAGAACATAAAAACATCTTTTGAAAATAGTATGACCGCTTTTTTTCCAGATATAAAGCAGCAGCGAGGCTTCTATTGCCCAAACACTCGTAATGAGATGGCTCTTGAACTGAAGAGCAACTGCCACCGTGATCAGGCTAATTGTAAGTGCTGCAAAAATTGAATAGCTGAATCCAAAATTCTTTTTTCCGTATTCCCTTAAAAGAAGTATGCCATTTAATGCTGCAAAAAGAAGCGGGAAGATAATTACCGGTTCATATTTTAATGTGTTGAATATATAAATCAACCCGATAATGCTGGAAAAATTAATCAATACCAGCATTAAAGTATCCCATGGTGAAAGTATATCCTTTTTGAAATGATTCCGAAGAGCAAAAATGTAAAAAATAACATAGTTGATCATATAAAAGACAATACTCAGAAGCTCAGGTTGCTTTATAGTCCAGAAGAAAAGATAGATGCTGGTAAAAATATAAGACGTCCATCCCACACTTTTCCATTCTTTTAAAAATGCAGTGACGAGCATACCGATATTCAGGAGCGTAAGGTAAGTGAAAAGAAAAAGATAATTGCTCTCACCGGTACTTATCATCAAAGGAGCTGAAAATCCGCCCAGTAAGGCGAAAATAATCAGAACTTCACTCTTGTAATAATGAGCCAGAGCAATGGAAATTACAGTAACCAGTGTGGTAATAATAAAAGCAGTATTCTGGGTAAATAGATGGTATTCCCGGAATGCAATGGTGGTCGTAAAATAAAGTACGGCAATTCCGCCTCCGGTAATGATGGATGCAAAAACTGCATAATTCTTCCTCAGAAAATGTCCCGTCAGCATTATTCCTGCTCCAACGGCCAGACCTATTCCGGCTCTTGCGCTTTCTCCGATCCAGTCTTTATCAATTGCATATTTTACAAAATAACCGATTCCCAGAACCAGTGTGAAAATTCCGATAATGGTAAGGATATTTTGCTTTAAAAAGTTAAAAACAGGTTCCAGCCAGTCTTTTTCCGGAGGTGCAGGCGGTTCGTCAGGAAGTGTTTGTATTGGAGTAATAATATCTTGCGGCTCATGAATTACGGTTGCTTCTTCATTCAATGCCGATTGGCTATGCATTTCTGCATTTCGCTGTGGCTGATTGATTTTCAGATTCAGATCAAAAACCTCCTTTTCAAGCTTCCTGATCCTGTTATTAAGATGGAAGATAAAAAAGATGACTACTATGATTAATATCGTCAGAAGCATTCCGCTCATTCTTTAGTTTTTATCAAATATAAACTAATTGTAACAGGATAAAAAATTAATCCACCACATATTCCGTGGTGGATTAACCGTGCAGAGTGATTAAATTTATCTTTTAATTTGATACTTTGTAAATGTAGAAAGAGGCAACACTCGCCCCAAGTAAGCTTACATCCAATGCCGTTGAACCTGTAAGTCCAAAGGAAATTTTATCTCCAGCCTGGAAAGAATAAATTGAGCTAAGGCTGGTTTCAGAAATCGTTAAACTCAATAAAATAAGGTTAGCTCCACTGAATGGTCGGTTGTCTATTATTGTTGCGACACCGGCTCTTGTTCTTACAATTCCCACGCCGGGTGAGTTAGCAAGGATAGAGGCTTGTAGTCCGGTGCCATATTTAAAGCTAAATCCAATTGCATATACTCCTGCAGATGGAATCGTGTATGTATTATCAGTGTCTGAGAATAAAGCTGCACTTCCTATTGATCTTTCAGCAGCAAGAAAGTTGACTGCTCTGAATCCTGAAGGAAATAATCCTAAACTTAATAAGCTAATTCCTGAAGTTTTTTTGGCTGCATATACGGTAGTGTTGGTGCCGGCTGAGGTTGTGGCAGCATCGATGAGAACCTGAGGGTCAACTTTGGCAACTTGAAATGTTCCGTCATTAACCACCATAAGGGTATATCCAGGCAAAGAGGGTATCATTTGGGTATCCCTAACTTTCAAGGTTCCGTTTACATCCAGTGTAGCGGATGGAGTAGCAGTGTTGATTCCGACTTGAGAAAATGCTGAAGCTGCAGATAGAGCTAGAAGCAAGCTGTAAATTTTAGTTTTCATAAGTAAGTTTTTTAGTTAGTTTTCTTAAAAAACAATGCAAAAATCGTGCCTTGTATTATGATTTTTTCAATTAAATATTTGTTATGGTGTGAATTTTTTAATTATATTTTAATACTAAAACGTATGTTGTGCCGTAATATGGTTATGTGTTATTATTTTTAAAATTGTGTAGAGTAAAAATAGATATTTATTTTCATATATCTCTATTTTATGAATTATTTTTTTATATATTTAAATTGATACTTTTTGTGACAGGGAAAACTGCTGATGTGACAGGATTTCAATATGTCAATCTGTCACAAATTGTAATAGCAAAAAAAACACTGCCGTAAAAGCAGTGTCAGATTATTATATGTTATTATTTTTAACTTTCGAGGAGGTATTCTTTATAGGTTCCAAGGAAATCCACGTCTGCATGAATTGATTCAAGTTCCAGAAGAGCATTGCCATGAAGTACCTCTTCCCATTTTCCTACTACATTAATAAAGAAGAAATAGTTGCCAAGACCTGTTTTCAATGTCCGGGATTCAATCTTGCTGAGGTTCATCTTTCTCCAGGCAAAAACAGAAAGGACCTGGTGAAGTCCGCCGGCATGATCCTCCGGAAGATTGATCAGCATGCCCGATTTTTCGCCTAAAACTTCAAGATCTGTATTGTGATACTCAGATTGCTGCTTGGTAATTACGATAAAACGGGTATGATTCTGCTCAAAATCCTGAATATTCCTCTGGACGATTTTCAATCCGTATAAATTGGCAGCAAACTGGTTGGCTACGGCGGCTATTTTTAAATCCTTATTCTCAGAAACGTATTTTGCTGCTGCTGCAGTAGATGAAAAATCCTGTCTTGCTATTTCTTTATAATGACTGTCAAGAAAATGGAAGCTTTGGGCCAGTGCCTGTGGGTGTGAATATATTTTTTCTATATCCTCCATATTGTGATCAGGATGGATCATCAGATGGTGGGCAATAGGCATTACCCCTTCCGCTTCAATTTTGATGGACGGTGTTTTGTACAAGTAGTCCAGAGTCATGGAAACTGTGCCTTCAATAGAATTTTCCAAAGGGACAACTGCCTTTTCAGCATCTCCGTTATTCACAGCGTTAAAACAGTCCAGGATATTAGCCTGCGGCAAAAGTTCTTCCCCTGGAAAAAGTTGGGTGGCTGCAAGCTGGGTGAAGCTGGCATGAGGTCCCAAAAATGCAATCTTCATAAGTAAATATAAGGTGTTGTTATAATTAAAAGACAAAGGTGCGAATTATAGTTCAAAGTTTTAAAGAAGAGTGTCTAAAGTTCGAGGTTTAAAGTTTAAGGTTTAAGGTTACGGAATATAAAGATCCACACCTTAAATTTTCACTTTTTATATCTCCTCTCTTAAACCTTTATCATATTTCATCTGTAGTCTCTTTCCAGTTAGCTTCAATCATCTTCATCAGAAAATCCGGACACCTTATAATTTTGCTGGTCTTCGCATCCAGAAAGAAAAGAGTAGTGGATGCTTCTGTGATCTTTACCTTTTCTTCATTATAAATTTCATATTCGAATTCAATTCTTACACCAGGTATTTTTTTTACATAGGTATGGATTTCTAATTTTTGGTCATAGAGGGCTGGGCGGATGTATTTAATTTTATAATCCGAAACGGGAAGCCAAATTCCTTGGTTTTCAATTTCATCGTATGATATTCCTATGCTTCTGAAGAGTTCTACTCTGCCAATTTCGAAGTACTGTGCATAGTTTCCGTAGTACACATATTTCATAGGGTCGGTTTCTCCGTAACGTACTCGTATTGAGTGAGTTGTATGTATCATTTTTAGTCGTTATTAACACATACAAATATATTTTTAAATAATCAATACCTGCAATATTTTTTTTTAAAAAGAAAAAATTGGACCTTTGTCTTCCTTCTAAAAAAAGTACTAACAAAGATTTAATCGGGGCATAAATATGGATGAAAATTTAATGATGATATGGCAGAAGTGCCTTCAGTTTATGCGGGATAATTTGAACGCTGCTGAGGACAATTCTGACCTTAAGAAGCTTGAAAAATCCTTCGACATGCTATTCGATAAGGTACAGCCACTTTCGTTGGTTGCCAATAACCTTACGCTTATAGTGCCGAGTGATTTTTACAAGGAATATATTGAGGATAATTACCTGTCCCTGCTTTCTGCTGCCCTGAAGAAAAATCTTGGAAAAGGAGTGAAATTATGGTACTCAGTTATGGAAAACAGGCCTACCGGTGAGGAAAAGCCAGTAACCATGAATATGAAGGGGAAAAGCGTTCCCACCCCAAAAATGCAGGAAACAATGCCGCAGGGATTCTCTGCCAATATTGTAAACCCTTTTGTGGTTCCGGGAATAAGAAAAGTAAACATCGATTCCAACCTGAAATCTGATTATTCATTCGATAATTACATTGAAGGAGAAAGTAATAAATTTGCTGCTACGGTAGCAAGATCAATAGCCAAAAGACCGGGAGCAACCGCCTTCAATCCGCTATTCCTTCACGGAGGATATGGAGTGGGAAAGACTCACCTGGGGCAGGCTGTAGGACTTGAAGTAAAAAATCAGTTTCCGGATAAAGTAGTTCTTTATCTTTCATCTGAAAAATTCATTCAGCAGTTCATCTCTGCTGCGAAAGCGCATAAGCAGACAGAATTTGCCAACTTCTACCAAATGGTGGATGTTTTAATCATCGATGATATTCAGTTCCTGTCCGGTAAATCTGCTACACAGGACAGTTTCTTCCACATCTTTGACCACCTTCACCAGAACGGAAAGCAGATCATCCTTACTTCAGATAAGGCTCCTGCAGATATCATGGATATTCAGGAAAGAATTGTTTCCCGTTTTAAATGGGGACTTTCTGCCGAAATCAAATCTCCGGATCTTTCTACAAGAAGACAGATTATTGTAGACAAGCTAAGCAGAGACGGAATCGTTCTTCCTGGTGATATGCTTGATTTCCTTGCAGCGGAAGCAAAAACCAATGTAAGAGAACTTATCGGTGTAATTAACTCGGTAATTGCTTATTCTACTGTTTACAGAACAGATTTAAGTCTTGAATTACTGAAAGATACGATCAATAAAATTGCTGCAAACCAAAAGAAAGTCATCAACATTCCTTACATTCAGGAAGTGGTGTGCGATTATTTCGGAATCAAAAAAGAGCAGCTTCTTTCTAAAACCAGAAAAAGAGAAATTGCCCTTCCGAGACAGCTGGCAATGTATTTCTCAAAAGAATTAACAAATGCTACCTTTACAAAAATTGGTGAAGAAATGGGCGGAAAAGACCATTCAACGGTAATGTATGCCTGTGATACCATTAAAGATGTTTCGAAAATTGACAAAGAAGTAAAGAAGTACGTTAAAGATCTTGCTGAAAGAATCAAGAAATAGAAATAATTTAATCTGAATAAATTGAAATGAAGAATAGCTGTATTCTTCATTTTTTATTTAGTTTTGTTGAGGGTTAACAGAATCTTTTAATAATTAAAATCATTTAATCTTTTATGAAAATATTGATGGTCTGTCTGGGAAATATCTGCAGAAGTCCTTTGGCAGAAGGGATTATGAAGACAAAACTTCCTGAAGGTTTTTTTGTAGACTCCGTAGGAACCATTTCTATGCATGAAGGCGAACATCCTGATAAACGGGCTATAAAAACAGCGGCAAACCATAATATTGATATTTCCAGGCAAAAGTCCAGGCCCATTACAAAAAAAGATCTTGAAACCTTTGATAAAATCTACTGCATGGATATTGATGTGTATGAAGATGTGGTTTCAAAGGCTGAAAATGAAGAAGAACGCCAGAAAATTTCATTATTTCTTGAGCCTTTAGGAGATCACAAAAATGCTGAGGTTCCCGATCCTTACTGGGGAGATATGAAGGATTTTGAAGATGTTTTTCAGCTGCTGGATAGAGGTTGTGATGCTATTAGAAATCAAGTCCTGTCCCAAACCAAATAAATACCCCGCAAAATAAAATAACCAAAAACGATACAATGCTTTTTTTACTCCCAGCCTATTTATCAGAAAATACTTCTATCACTCACTTTTCGCCCGTTCTGAAAGATTATATCATGCAGACGGACTATTTTTTTGTAGAAAATGAAAAAACAGTCAGAAAGGTTATTAAATTCTTTGCTCCTGAAAAGAAACAGGCTGATCTCAAATTGTTCTTATTAGACAAATACACAGAAAATGCTGATATTAAGGAAGCTCAGAACCTGATGTTGCAGGGACAGGATTTCGGTCTTCTTTCTGAAGCCGGTCTTCCATGCATTGCAGATCCCGGAAACCTGATCGTAAAATGGTGCCATGAGAAAAACATCAGGGTAATTCCTGTTTCAGGGCCATCATCCATCATTCTGGCATTGATTTCAAGCGGTTTTAATGGTCAGGAATTTACTTTTCATGGGTATTTACCGATAGATAAAGGTGAAAAAAAGAAACAGATCCAGCGTTTGGAAAGTTTGGTTCAGCAGACTGGCTATTCTCAGATCTTTATGGAAACTCCATATAGGAACAATCCACTTTTTGAAGACCTTACGAAATTTCTTTCTCCCAATACAAAACTATGTATTGCTGCCAATATCAACGATCCGGAACACGAATTTATCCAGACAAAAACCATTAATGACTGGAAAAAAGCAAAGCCGGAGCTTCACAAAATTCCCGCAGTCTTCGTACTGGGAAAATAATGTCATTGCGAACCATAGGTGAAGCAATCTCTATACTACGAATTTGGTTTATGGTGTTGTATTGTTGTTTGGAATTTTTTTTGTTCTCGCAGATTTAGCAGATTACGCAGATGTTTGCTTTCTAATTATGCTTTTATTATTAAATAAAGAGCATTATTAGAAAATGTTAATCATGATTATAAATCTTATAATATCCATAAACATCTACGCAATCTGCTAAATCTGCGAGAGATTATTTATTTATAAATTATTAACCACCCTTTTTATTCCATCTAAAATATTGGTAGTATTAAAGTTAATAAGCAATCCCAACTTCTTATTCGAAAGTTTCAGATAAGTTGCCAACTGTTTAAAATGAATATCTTCTAAGTTTTTCACCGATTTAAGTTCCAGAATTGCCTTATCCTCAACCAGAATGTCTATCCTGAAATTAAAGTCAAATTCTTTACCATCATAAACGATTGGAATGGCAGATTCAGCTTTAACATCAAGGCCGTTTTCCTGTAATTCGTAGATAAGAATTTTCTGATAAACATTTTCTAAAAGACCTGGCCCCAGTTTATTATATACATTAAAGATACATTTTCTTACCATATAAGAAATCTCATTTTCGTCCATTTATTTGTGTTTTTATATTCTTCCAATTTAATATTTTAAATAATTCTATTGCCGAATATTTTTTGACTATTTATCGAACTGTAAAAAATCTGCGCAATCTGCTAAATCTAGGAGAGTTAAAAATTTAACAAACTATCATTTTCCACTTAGTCCTTCCCAAAAAAACATTTAACAGCCCTTAACGTTCCCTTTGCACCATTCTTGTTTATACTCATCAAATCACAAAAAAATAAATTATGTCAGACAAGAAATTAGCAGGAATCTGGATTGATTCTGAAAAAGCAATTGTAGTAAAAAATCACGATGCTCAGAATGCATTCAAATTTTTCCTTTGTAGTCCTGTAAAAGCAGAAATACAGCATGGGAACTCAAGTGAAAATGCAGCCAACAATGCCGAGCGTACCAATAGAGTGAAATTCTTCAAAGAAGTAGAGCATCTCCTTACCAATTCACAGGAAGTGTATATTACAGGCCCTGGAACCATTCAGGAGGAGCTTAAAAACTATCTCCATGATACGGCTCAGTTCAAAAACCTTCAAATAACATTGGATACCGCACAGAAAATGTCGGACGAACAGGTGCTTGAAACGGTTAAAGAATATTTCAATGCTTAAATTATTGATAATGCAATAAAAAATCCGGATACCAGCAGTGGTATCCGGATTTTTATTATGTGAAAAACAGCTTTAGTTTTTTGTTCTGCCTGCCTTCCACTTTCTCCATAAGAAGATAATAACAGGAATGATCAGCAGGAACGGCCAGAATGAAATAATTCCCAATAGAAAACTCACAAAGCTGTTCCACCCTTCAGTCACGGAATCTGCAAAGCGGCTTCCGAAACCAATTTTTGAAGTTGCAGAACTTCTCACTTTTTCTTTATATAAGCTTAAATTCAGGGTGCTGTACTTCACCCGGTCATCGATAAACCGAAGTTTACCTTCCGCTATATCAATTTCATCTTCCAGTTCACGGATGGTCTCCTGGATTTCAATCATATCTTTAGTGGTAGAGGCATTTTTAAGCATGTCCCGGTACTTTTCCAGATAGATTTTTTTATTGGCCAGTTTGATTGAAACATTGGTGTATTCTTCCGTCACATCATCAGATGAAATATTTTTGGACAGTACAGAGCCGACTCCGTCAGAAAATGAATTGACCAACGCATCAAAATTCTTATGAGGAACACGGATAATCAGCTCCAGATTATCATCCATATCAGTATTCTGAAACTGCTCATTTTGAATGTAAGCATCGTTTTTCTTTAGAATTTCTCCAACCTGAGTCTGAGCTTTTTTTATATCTCCGACCTGGATTTTCATGTTGCCATTTTTAATGATCTTTTTGGAGATAGTATCTATTTTCTTCGGTGCTACAGGAGATTGAGAGGATTGATCTTCATCAGGAAGCAGCTTTTCAGAAATTGCCTTGGGAGGAGCCATTTGTTGAACTTCTTTTGGGGGTGGTGGGGCTTCTACATCATATGCGGCCACAGCCGGAGAAGAGTTTACGGATTCCAGTTCAGATTTCTTACATCCCAACATTAAAAGAGTTATGAATAAAAGCAGAAATGTCTTTTTCATGGTATTTTTTTTAATGAACTTATCAAAAATTATGCTTAAATATTTATTTTATTTCAAATTCATATGTATTGTTATAAAATTGATTAAGATTTGTTGTTTTTAATTATTTTGAAAGCCAATTGAAAATCTAAATTATTTTTTATTTTTAGTGAATGAAAAAAAGTCTTTTAGCATTTGTGTTTTCTCCGTTTCTGATCTATGCACAGGAAATCCCTAAACTGACCAATGAAATGGCAGCTAAGTTATTGGAAAAACCACTTCATTGCATCAATCAGGAGTATCCCAATAAAACGGCACATATCATCAACAACGCAGGAGAAGTCACTTTAACTCCGAAAGACCTGCATCCAAGCTTTTATGGCTGTTTCGACTGGCACAGTTCCGTTCACGGACATTGGATGCTGGTAAGACTACTGAAGACAAAGCCTGATCTGGCCAATGCAAAAGACCTTGAAAAGATTCTTGACAATTCATTAAGCAAAGAAAATTTACAGGCTGAAGCTGACTATTTTACCAAATATGAGCTGACAGTCACCTTTGAAAGAACATATGGCTGGGCCTGGCTTCTAAAACTTGACGAAGAACTGACTACCTGGAACCATCCGAAAGCTAAAATCTGGCACGAGAATTTAAAACCTCTTACCGGACAGATCTTAAAATCATGGAAAGCTTACCTTCCGAAGCAAACCTATCCGAACAGAACCGGAGTTCATCCGAATACTGCATTTGGACTGGCTTTCGCGATTGATTGGGCAGTTGCCAATAATGACAAGGAATTTGAGACCCAGCTGAAAGAAAAGGCAAAATACTTTTATGGAAAAGACCAGAAAACTCCAGCTTACCTGGAGCCGGACGGATCTGATTTTTTCTCGCCAAGCCTTGAAATTGCCGATTTGATGAGAAGAGTGCTCCCTCAAAAAGAATTTGTGCTTTGGCTGAACAGCTTCTATGAAAAAAGAAGCCTGGAAAACATTGAAAAAATTCCTGTAGTAAGTGATCTTAGCGACTATCAAACCGTTCATCTTGTAGGATTGTCCTTCTCCAAAGCATGGTGTATGAAAGGGATATCAAAGGCACTTCCTAATGGGCATCCTTTAAAAAAAGACTTCAAGAAAACGGCTGATGTATTTCTGGCAAATGGACTTCCTCTTTTATTTCAGGGGAATTATGGCGGAGATCACTGGCTGGCAAGCTTTGCCGTTTATTCCCTAGAAGACTAAAACATTGTAAGCACGGAATATATTGGCTACATTTGTCTTATGTCAGCCTTAGAAAAATTCGGTGTTGAGATTTTTACCCAGCACAATATTTTCGAGAGAATTTCTGCGGATAAACCCTTCCGTCCGGAAAACCCTGCTTTTATTTTTATTAAATCGGGAAGTATAAAGCTCCGCCAGCATTTCAGCGATCTGGAGCTTTCTGCTAATATGTTTATGGTCACCGATCCGCAGACTGTTTATGAAATGGTTTCCGTAAGCGGCGACTTCCAGTCGAGGATGGTTTCTTACAAAAGAGAGTTTATTTCTGCTTTGTCTCTTAAATTCAACAGGCTGATTACCTATCGTTATTTCCGTCAGCAGATGAATAAAGGCGTTCCTTTTCCTGAAAATGAAATGGAGGTGGTATGGAAAAGCGTGAATTTTTTGAAATTTATCCTTGATTCAGATACGGAAATGCTGTATAAAAAAGAAATGGTAGAGCATCTTTTCTCCGTTTTCTGTTATCAGATGGCAGGAATTATTTCTAAAGAAGATACCAATTCCATGAACCAGATGTCCAGGCAGGAAGAAATTGTTTTTGTATTTCTTACAGACCTTGCAGAACACCACCTCACAGAAAGAACCGTTGAGTTTTATGCCGAACGCCAATCCATTACAACCAGACATCTTTCTTCAGTCGTGAAATCTATTACCGGGAAATCTGCCAGCCAGATTATTGCCTTAATTGTGATGAATGAGGCAAAAGTGCTTTTAAACTCTTCCAATAAACCGGTTTCAGAGATTTCTTCAATTTTGGGTTTTAGTGATCAGTATGCGTTTTCCCACTTTTTCAAAAAGCATCTTGAAATAAGCCCAAGACAGTACAGGCATCAGTTCGAAAACTAAAATATTACATTTGAACATCTTTTTCCAAAATTCAAACATTTGATTGACTTTCTTGCTGCCGTAACTTTGCCTTCGTAAAACAAGGTAAAATGATAAATAACATAAAAACAGCACTGTCATTTGTGATAGGTGTATTCCCCGCGCTGTTTTTTTCTCAGCAGATCAAAGAGATGACTGCAGGTGAAGCTGCTGATCTGGCAGTGAAAAATCACCAGCAGTTAAAAGTGGCTGCACAGAATATTGACATCGCAAAACAGAATACCAACGTTGCAAAACTTCAAAAACTTCCTAATATTACAGCTTCTACAAGCCAGTTTTATTTAGGGGATGCCATAGCAATTGATAAAGATTTCTCAAATTCGACCAATATTCCGATGCCTCATTACGGAAGCTCCTATGCCGTACAGGCAACCCAGCTGATTTTCAAAGGAGGTTTGGTGAATAAATCTATCGAGTTGGCCGGACTTCGTGAACAGCTTTCTGAGCTGGATCTGGAAAAAAACAAGCTGGATGTAAAATTTCTTGTAATTTCCAATTACCTGGATGTCTATAAAATCTTCAATCAGGAAACTGTTTTTCAGAATAATAAAAAGCTCGCTCAGGAACGTCTGAAAAATATTCAGAAGTTTTATCAGCAGGGAATGGTGACCCGTAATGAAGTGATCCGCGGAGAGCTGGCTATTAAAAACCTTGATCAGGGAATCCTGACCCTGGCGAACAATAAAAAAATCCTTAATTATAATTTAAATATTGCTTTGGGACTTCCTTCCGGGACAGAAATTGTTCCTGTGGAAAACTTGGATAGTAAAGAATCCGGGATCGGAATAGATTACTATATGGATCTTGCCCATAACAGCAACCCGCAGCTGAAATCGGCAAAGAAAAACATTGATGTAGCTGATAAAAATATAGAAATCATTAAAACAGACCAGCTGCCGACACTTTCCGGGTTTGGAGGATATACTTTGCAACGCCCCATCACAACAAGAAACCCTGTTTTGGATATGTATTCCGGAGGCTGGCAGGCAGGAGTTTCCTTGAGCTATAACATTGATAATTTATACAAAACAAAAGAAAAGGTAAAGCTTGGTGAACTGCAGAAAACACAGGCAGGAGATGCCATAACCCTGGTACAGCAGAATGTAGACATGGCAGTGAATGCTGCTTATGTAAAATACCAGGAATCTATCCAGCAGGCAGATATTCTGAATGATTCAAAAAGGCTGGCAGAGGAAAACTACAAGATCACGGAAGCTAAATATTTAAACCAGTTAGCCGTACAGGCTGAAATGATTGATGCCCAGAACCAGAAGCTTCAGGCTGAGCTGGATTTTGCCAACGCGGAAATCAATGTATTATACCAATATTATAACCTGCTGAAGGCTGCAGGAACACTTTAATTTTAAAACTGAAAATCAAAATAATGGAAAACAAGGAACAAACCACTCAAAATACACAGGCCACTCCCGCACAGTCAGGAGCAGCAGTGAAAAAGAAACAGAATAAAAAAAATAAGATCAGAGCGATCATCTCCAATATTGTGGTATTTCTGCTGATCGGATTCGGGCTTTTCTGGCTGGTCCGCGAATATTTCCATATCGGGGACAAAACCTATACGGAAGCAGCCCAGGTAGAGGAATTCATTAACCCAATCAATACGAGGGTTTCAGCTTATATCAAAGAAATAAAATTCATCGAGCATCAGCACGTTAAAAAAGGAGATACACTGGTGATTCTGGATAAAAATGAACTATTAACCCAATTGGGCCAGGCGGAAGCTGCTTATCAGAATGCTTTAGCTCAAAGATCGGCAACAAGTTCATCCGTCAATACGGTTTCCAATAATGTAAGCGTCATGGAATCCAATATCGCAGGAGCCAAAGCAAGATTATGGAATGCCGAGCAGAATTTAAACAGGTATAAAAACCTTCTTGCAGCAGAAGCCGTTACCAGACAGCAATACGACCAGATCAAAACCGAATATGATGCCCAGAAGGCAGCGTATGAGACTCTTGTAAACCAAAAACAGTCGGCAAACCTTTCCACTACAGAGGTTAAAAGTAAACTGGGAATCAATGATGCAGAGATTAAAAGAACGAAATCAGCATTGGATATGGCAAGAATCAATCTTTCTTATACAGTTATTACCGCTCCGTATGACGGAATTATGGGCCGCAGAACCATCTCCGAAGGACAGCTGATCCAACCGGGACAGCAGGTGGCAACGATCGTTCTGAATGGCCAGAAATGGGTGACGGCTAATTTTCTGGAAAGCCAGATGCCGAATATTAAAATAGGACAGAAGATAGCAATGACTGCCGATGCTTTAGGCGGAAAGAAATTTGAAGGGGTAGTTACTGCAATTTCCGCTGCAACAGGTTCAAGATATTCCAGTGTTCCTACAGATAATTCCACCGGTAACTTTATCAAAGTTCAGCAAAGAATTCCTGTAAGAATAGAATTCAGTGCTTCCAACAGAAAAGAAGACCTGGATAAGCTGAGCGCGGGAATGAATATGAATGTGAATATTAACTAAGACTAAAAGTACATCAGACATCTGAAATCTATCTAATAAAATGTACAACAAAGGATTATATAGTGACTGGGTACCCAAACCCTTACAGCTGCTGCTCATTGTGCTGCTGTTGGCTGTAGTGATGCCGCTTGGCGGGGTATATACGGGAAACATCAGTTATCTGGTGAGCGGTACCGGAGCTATGACAGAATATTTTATGTGGGCCAATTACGCGACCACCATAGGAATGGGAGCCTGTATGCCCATTGTTCTCAGATTGAAGATGAGATTCAAGGTTAGGGATAAAATGACGGTTTTACTGGTGCTTTTAGGATTGCTGAGCTACATCAACGGCACTACCATGCAGCCGATGATCTTTGTGTTTACTGCGCTGTTTATAGGGTTCCTAAAAATGATGGTGACGATTGAACTCTTCCTTCCTTTAATGATGATGATCGGAAACCGGGGAATGTTTTATGGACTGTTTTATACCTTTGTTTTGGTAATGAATCAGGTGGCAGCCTATTATGCAGTGGTGGTTTCTATTCATTACAACTGGCAGCAATTTTACATTATTGCCGCCGTACTATGTTTCATCCTCGCTTTGATCCACTGGATCTTCATGCACGATAAGTATTTTGCCTTAAAAGTTCCGTTACACTATATCGACTGGATGAGTATTATGCTTTTCGTTTCGACGTTTATGTTTTCCGCTTATGTTTTTTCCTTCGGGAAACAGCAGGATTGGTGGAATTCAAAGAATATACTGAATGCAAGTATCGCTGCTTTTGTAAGCTTTGCTTTGCTGGTGGTCCGCCAGTTTACTTTAAAAAGACCTTATTTATCTTTCAAGATATTTAAGCAAAATAATGTACAGCATGGCCTTTTCATGTTACTGTGGCTGGGGATGTTTCTGGGAACAACCTCGCTTCAGAATACTTTTGCGGTAGGGGTACTGGGATATGATCAAAAAACAAATGCCGGTTTGAGTATACTGATGATTCCCGGAATTATTCTGGCAGGAGCCGTTGCCGTATTCTGGTTTAAAAGGGAAATACCATTGAAAATGTTTATTTTTTCCGGATTCTCGGCAATGATGGGATATGCGTTGATCATGTACTTTTCCATGGTTTTGGAATTCAATTATGAGAACTGGTACCTGCCGATGTTTTTAAAAGGATATGGAATGTGCTCACTCTTTATTTCGGTGTGGTTCTATACCCTTGATAAACTTGAAATGGATGATATGCTGGCAGCAATCGGTTTGGTACTGGTATGGAGAACGTTTCTCGCAGTAGGTTTTTTCTCCGCACTGTATTCGTGGTTCCAGTACCGTTTTCAGGTAACGGCTGTGGGAGATCTTGCTGTTTATATTGATGGAATGACGGTCACTCCTCAAACGCTGGCAGCCAATATGAAGACACTTCAGCTGAATGCTATAATTGTATCCGGCAAAAAGATTTTCGGCTATATTATTCTAACAGGTTTCGGGGTGTTGCTGTATATAATTACCCATCATTTCGGAAGAGAAAGATTCCAGTATTTAAGATTCATAAGGGTTCTTGGCGGTAAGTCTGTCATAGCAAGAAGAAGACTTCGCGAAAGAAAAAAAATATTAGAAGAAATAAAAGACGCAGCAGGACCTGCAGTTTAAAGATACCTTGTTTTTCACTGGTAAAGCTCTGTTATATTTTATAGTGGGGCTTTACTTTTTTTAATATTATTGTTTTTATTTAGACAAAATAAAATTAAATTTGTAAGAATAAAAAATTAAAATAGATGTCAAGGATTTCAACAGGCCGGATTGTTGCCGAAATGATACGAAAAGAATATATTACTGACCATTATATCAGAGTTTATCTATATTCACCGGAAGCTCATTTATTTAAAAATACCACTGTTGGCGATAATAATAAAATTGCCATCCCTCCAACGGGTATGGATGAGGTCCATTTTCCCACCCTGGATGAAAACCGGCAATGGGTTTATCCGCCAAAGGAGGTCGCTCCGGCAGTGAGAACCTATACCCACAGGGGAATTGATCCTGAAAAAAATATACTGATCATTGATTTTGTAGACCATGGAGATGGTGGCCCTGCATCAAAATGGGCAAGAGAGTCTGAAGCAGGTGCTAAATTAGGAATTATGATGCGGACAGAACCTAAGGAATTGTACCCTGAAGCTGAATGGTATCTGTTCGCCGGAGATGCCACAGCAATTCCTGTTCTGGGTGCCATGCTGGAAACACTTCCTGAGACCGCAAAAGGAGTCTGCATTATCGAAGTTCATGGAAAAGAAGATGAACAGCCTCTCAAAACGAAAGCTGATATTGAATTCATATGGCTGCATAATGCAACCCCACATATCAGCAGTGAAATGGCTGATATCGTAAAAAGTATTGTTATCCCGGAAACCACTAAATTCGGATATATTGCAGCAGAATTTTCAAGCGTTAAAGAAATCCGTACCTATCTCAGAAAAGAAAAAAACTGGATAGCAAAGGAACTGAACGCCTACTCATACTGGAAAGCCGGTGTGGCGGAAAATGAATCGGAAAAGGATAGACATAAGGAGAAGGATTCGATGGGGTAGAGGATTCGAGTTGCGGGATGTGGGTTTCGGGTTTCGGGTTTCAAGTTTGGGGTTTCAAGTTTGGGGTTGCGGGTTTATCACAGTTTTAATGAAGATTGTGAATTTAGTTTTTAGTCATGTATTAAGTGAATAATGAATTTGCTTTACAAGTGAATGATGAATCCTGTCATAATTGTCATAAGACAAAGGATAGTAATTTTTATGCACCCCGTACCTCAAACCACGAATCACGTAACTCGCAACCCGAAACCTGCACCTCTTGACCTTTCAACCGGAAACTCCTATCTTTGCAGCTTTTAAAGACAGCAATGAAAGATTTAATGGGTAAAGCAATCTGGGATTATTTTCATAACGAAAATCCTGAGGATCTGCAAACGGAAACTTCGATTTCAGAACTTGATGAACTTCCGGTAGATTATCTTTTCAGAGAATTTGAAGAGATGAATGATATTGAACAGAAAGCACTGAATCTGTCGCAGGGAAAAACTCTGGATATCGGCACAGGGGCAGGTTCCCATGCTTTATATCTTCAGGATGAAAGGAATCTTGATGTATGGGCACTGGATATTTCACCTAAATCTATTGAAGTCTGCAAGCTTAGAGGAATCAAAAAAGCAGTATGCGAAAATATGCTGGATTTTTCAGGAGAAACTTTTGATACTATTCTGCTCCTGATGAACGGCACAGGAATTTTTCAAAGCCTGGGAAAAATTGATATTTACCTTAAAAAACTGCATTCTTTACTGAATGATAATGGACAAATCCTGATCGACAGTACCGATATTCTCTATATGTTCGATCGTGAAGACGATGGCGGCGTTTATATTCCTGCCGGAGGCTATTATGGTGAACTGGATTATGTAGTTCATTATAAAGGAGAATCTGAAAATCCGATCAAATGGCTATATCTCGATTTTACTACTTTGAAGAATGCTGCAGAGAATAATGGCTTTAAAGTGGAAAAGGTAATGCAGGATGAAGATTCCTATTTAGCGAGATTGACTAAGAAGTAGCTTGAAAACAAATCTTGATAAACATAAATTATTATAATCATTAAAACAGAAATAATAATTGGGATAGTATAAGAAGCAGCTCTATAGGGCAGTTTTTTTGGTGTGAATACTATGGACAATACAAGCAAGATCAGCATTCCGAATCCTGCCGTTAAAACTTCGGGATTTCTTGTAAGTCTGGATGTGTTTTGAATGTATGTATGCAAAAAAGAAACTAAAAAATGCTGAACAGGTAAATAGACCAATCCAAAAATAATAGTAAAGATTGCAGGAACATACTTTTTTAATTTAATAAAATTTAAACCCAGCAGTAAAGATCCAGGAATTGTTCCCAAAATAAAACTGATAATTAAAATGATATTCCTTGGAAATAATTTTACAGCAAGCGGATCATCTGTAATATGATCTTTCCAGATTTCATGTTCCTCCTGAATTCTTAACTCTTCCTGTGCTTTTTTATGTTGAATGATCTGTTGAACTTGGGCTCTTTCTTGTTCGCTGAAACTTTTTCCCCTTTCTTCCAGTACTTCAGCTGCCATTTCAACAGCTTCAGGAGTAAAACGGTTTCCTTCTTTTAAATAATTTTCCAGTTCGGGATTGGATAATTTTCTTAAAACACTTTTTTTAACCATAGTTATTAAAAATAAAACGGGCATTCTAAAATGCCCATTTTTATCCTTGTAAAATTGAAATTATCCTATCTCAATACCGTTTTCTACATTACTATCATCCGGTGTTACGAAAGATAGTTTTCCGTCCGGTTTTGTCGTTAATAAGAACATTCCTTGGGATTCAATTCCTCTGATCTTTCTTGGGGCAAGATTCAACAGGATCATTACCTGCTTTCCGATCAGTTCTTCCGGTGTGAAACTTTCTGCAACACCTGAAACCACAGTTCTGATATCTACGCCAGTATCTACTTTAAATTTCAATAGTTTATCTGCTTTTTCCACTTTTTCAGCTTCTAAAATAGTAGCTGTTCTAAGGTCTATTTTAGCAAAGTCATCAAAAGAAATTTCCTCTTTCATAGGGTTGGCGTTAGGGTTTGTTTTTTTATTGTTTTGTTTGGTCTGTTCCAGTTTCTCAATCTGGGCTTCAATTACGCTGTCTTCAATTTTTGAGAAAAGAAGAGATGCTTCATTAATTTTGTGTCCTGTTTCTATTAAAACTGATTGAGTTTCAATATCGCTCCAGTTTACCTGCTCAGCATTGAACATATTCAATAATTTTTCAGAGCTGAATGGCATAAATGGTTCACATAACTGCGCCAGGGCAACAGCCAGCTGGGCTCCTACAAATAATGATTGTGCAGCTTTTTCAGGACTGTCCTTAATGGTTTTCCAAGGCTCCTCTGTCTGAAGATATTGATTTCCGAAACGGGCAAGATTCATTAAAGCGGTTAAAGCATTTCTGAACTCATAATTTTCAAGGAATCCTGAAATTTCTTTTGCTGCATTATTAATTTCAACCAGCTCAGGACTGTTTACATCTCCTTGTGGAACAATACCATCGTAGTATTTATGGATCAGAACGGCAACCCTGTTGATAAAGTTTCCGAAAATTCCTACCAGTTCAGAATTATTCTTAGTCTGGAAATCTTTCCATGTAAAATTGTTATCCTTAGTTTCCGGAGCAGAGGAAAGAAGTGCATATCTTAAAACATCCTGCTGTCCCGGGAATTCTTCTACATATTCATGAGCCCATACCGCCCAGTTTCTTGACGTTGAGATTTTATCGTTCTCAAGGTTCAGGAATTCAAACGCAGGAACATTTTTCGGCATAATGTAATCGCCGTGAGCCTTCATCATTGCTGGGAAAATAATACAGTGGAATACAATATTATCCTTGCCGATAAAGTGAACCAGATCACTGTTTTCATTTTGCCAGTAATCTTTCCAGTCTTTGCCGTTTTTCTCTGCCCATTCTTTGGTAAAGGAAATATACCCGATAGGTGCATCAAACCACACATAAAGAACTTTTCCTTCAGCATTCGGAAGCGGAACCGGAACTCCCCAGTTCAGGTCTCTTGTCATGGCACGCGGTTTCAAACCATCATTCAACCATGATTTAACCTGTCCGTATACGTTCGGTTTCCAGTCGTCTTTATGACCTTCAATAATCCATTCGTTTAAAAAATCCTCATATTCATTTAAAGGAAGGTACCAGTTTTTGGTTTCTTTAAGAACGGGTACGTTACCGCTCAACATGGATTTCGGATTGATCAGCTCTGAAGGGGATAGGGTAGTCCCGCATTTTTCGCACTGGTCTCCGTAAGCATTCTCATTTCCACAGTTTGGACAGGTACCTACAATATAACGGTCTGCAAGGAATTCTCCTGCCTGTTCATCAAAATATTGTTCAGAAACCTCTTCCGTAAATTTTCCTTTTTCATAAAGAACCTTAAAGAAATCCTGGCTTGTTTCATAATGCTTTTTGGAAGTCGTTCTGGAATACTCATCAAAAGAAATTCCCAGATCTGAAAAAGACTTTTTGATAATCTCATGATATTTGTCTACAATATCCTGAGGCGTTACTCCTTCTTTTTTAGCTCTGATGGTAATAGGAATTCCGTGCTCATCCGACCCGCAGATAAACGCTACATCTTTTCCTAATCTTCTCTGAAATCTTGCGTAGACATCCGCAGGAATATATACACCTGCCAAATGTCCTATATGAACCGGTCCGTTTGCATAAGGCAAAGCTGCCGTAATCATCTTTCTGTTTGACATTTATAGTAAAGTTTAACTGCAAAGATAATGATTATCTCACGAAACCGCCTAATATTCGGTTATAATAAGTTTTTAAGCCCAATCGGCAGGGAGGAATATTACATTTAGTTAAACAAATGTTTAACTTTATGTTAATTATGGGTATGTATTATGCTATGCATATATTAACGTAATGTTATGAAAAACAGATGCTTGGTTTTTGAACAGACAAGCAATTTACATAAAATTATCTAAATTTTCAATAATCTTATGATAATTCTAATTTTTTTATAAATTGCAAGGCTGGTTATACAGCCTTATTAGAAAACGAAACTAAAAAAACGATATTGTGAAAAATTTTACAACGGTATTAAAAATAGCTCCTGCTTTTTTATTGGCTAGTTCAATAATGCATGCACAGGACTCTTTAACCAAGGAAAAAAAGATTGAAGAAGTTGTATTGATCGGATACGGAAAGCAGAAGAAATCTGACCTTACAGGATCCATAACTTCAGTTACAGCCAAAGACTTCAACGGTGGAGCAACTTCCGCAGGTCAGCTTATCCAGGGAAAAACGCCTGGGGTACAGATTACTAACAACAGTGGTGCTCCGGGGTCGGGAACAAAAATTAGAATCAGGGGTACATCTTCTTTAAATAGTGAGAATTCTCCATTGATTGTTATTGATGGAGTTCCACAGGATTTTACCGGGGTTAATGGGGCTTCAGATCCATTATCATTAATTAACCCGAATGATATTGAAACATTTGATATTTTAAAAGATGCCTCTGCCACGGCCATCTATGGTAACAGAGCTTCTAACGGGGTAATTTTGGTTACAACTAAAAAAGGAACTGCCGGAAAATTTAAAGTTAATTTTTCGACATTAGCCTCTGTTTCTACAAAAATGGGGAATGTTGACGTTCTCAATGCAGATGAATATAAAGCGTTTGTGAATGAAATGGCACAGACCAATCCTGCTGTTGCAGTAAATGCTTCCCGATTGGGAACAGCCAATACAAACTGGCAGAATCAGATCTATCAGAAAGCCTGGGGAACAGATAACAATTTAGCTCTTTCCGGAGGTGTTAAATGGTTGCCATACCGTTTGTCAATCGGATATAATGACCAAAACGGTATTGTAAGAACAAATTCATTTAGAAGAACTTCTGTAGGACTTAATTTAAATCCGAAATTTTTTGACAATCATTTAACGGTTAACGTTAATGCAAAAGGAACGTTTACTGACAACAGATTCTCAGATGGCGGTGCTATTAAAGCTGCAACATATTTCGATCCTACCCAGCCGATATATTCAGGCAATTCAAATTATGGAGGATTTTATGAGTGGACAGATCCTAGCAACCTTGTAACAGGGCTGAATGTAAATGGAACCTCTAACCCATTGGGGCTTCTATACGGTATCCGTGATGTGTCATCTGTTTGGAGAGGATTGGGAAATATTCAATTGGATTATAAATTCCATTTTTTGCCGGATCTACACTTTAATGTAAATGCAGGTTATGACTATTCTAAGAGTAATGGCGCAAAAACTGTAAGCCCTTTTTATAGACCTGGTATGAGTGATTTGGGAACATTCAATGAATATACTATGGAAAAGAAGAATAAATTGCTTGAAACGTATTTTAATTATTTAAAAACAATAACAGCAATCTCTACTTCCGTTGACCTTACTGCAGGATATGCATATCAGGGTTTCCGTACTAATATTCCAGGATCAACAACATTCAAAGGAAGAGGTCAAAATACAACTACCAATAACTTTGAAACAAATTATATTCTCTTATCTTTCTATGGTAGAGGTATTTTTACTATAGCCAATAAATATATTTTATCAGCTTCCATCAGAAGAGATGGATCTTCAAGATTCTATAACGGTACTAAAAGCAATGTTTGGGGGAACTTCCCTGGAGTGTCTGTTGCATGGAAAATTAACGAAGAAAATTTCCTGAAAGATACAGGTGTAAATGTTTTAAAATTAAGAGCAGGTTGGGGGAAAACAGGGCAGCAGGAATTGCCTACTTTGGACACTAACAAACCAAGGAACTACCCATCTTACGCTGCTTATAATATGAGTTCCGATGGTGCTCAGTATCAGTTTGGGGATCAGTTCTTTTATATGATGAGACCAGAAATTTATAATCCGAATTTAGGTTGGGAAATTACTACAACTAAAAATGCAGGTCTTGATTTTGGTTTTGCAAAAAACAGAATCACAGGTTCCATCGATGTTTATCAGAAAGATACTAAAGATTTGATCGTAGATTCACCAATTGCTGCAGGAGACTTAAGTAATCACAATCTTTTGAATGTAGGTAATATGCAGACAAAAGGGATAGAGGGAGCTGTTACTATAGTTCCAATTAAAAAAGAAAATACTACTTGGGAAGTTTCATTTAATGCAACCCATTATAAATCTAAAATTACAAAACTTATTAACGGAGCTGATTCAACCTACAGGATTCTTGTAGGAGGCATTGAAGGAGGGGTAAATAATACTATTCAGGCTCATACAGTAGGACGTCAGCCGAATGCTTTTTATGTATTTCAGCAAGTATATGATAATAACGGAAAACCAATAGATGGGTTATATGTGGATAGAAACGCTGATGGTAAAATTGATGTTAATGACCGATATTATTATAAATCAACTCAGCCTGATGCTATTATCGGTTTTAACACTAAATTCTCTCATAACAATTGGGATATTGGCTTAAGTGCAAGAGCTGTTTTAGGGAATTATGTGTATAATAACGCTGCATCGAATAGCTCTATCCAGTCATTAACAACCAATAACTATTTACAGAATGTATATTCTTCTACAGCAGATTACAAGTTTTCAAGCCCTCAATATTTCTCGGATATCTTTGTTGAGAATGCTTCTTTCTTGAGATTGGATAATATTAATGCAGGTTACAATTTTAAAGATGTGTTTTATAAAGGAAGTAACATCAGGGTTTATGCAATGCTTCAAAACGTATTTGTAATCACCAAATATTCAGGAGTAGATCCTGAAGTATTCGGAAATATTGATAATGGATATTATCAGATGCCAAAAGTATATTCATTAGGATTTAACTTTCAATTTTAATTAAAATGAGACGATTTAAAACAAATATAATAGCAGTTGCAGCTCTAGTAAGTATTTTAACTGTAACTTCTTGTGTCAATGATTTAGAGCAAATGCCAATCACCGATGTTACTTCAGCTAGTGTTTTTACTGATTTTGGTAACTACCCGATGGCCTTGGCTAAAATTTATGGAGGATTTGCCAACGGTGGCCAGGCGGCCAACGGTGGAAATTCAGATATTAACGGTATTGATGGAAACTTTTCACAGTATACAAGGGTTATATATACTCTACAGACATTATCTACAGATGAAGCAGTAATTGCATGGAATGATGGGACACTTCAAACCATTCATAAAATGACCTGGGATTCTTCTAGCGAATTTGTAGAAGGAGCTTACTATAGAATTTTTACACAAATTGCTACAAGTAATGAATTTTTAAGAAATGTTACCGATGAAAAATTAGCAGCAAATAATATTACAGGAGCTAATTTAACAGAAGCTAAATACATGAGAGCTGAAGTAAGATATTTACGTGCTTTATCATATTATTATGCATTAGACCTTTTCGGAAATGTCCCTTTTGTAGATGAAACTTATCTGCCAGGATCTATAAACCCTCCTAAAAGAATTACACGTGCAGAACTTTTTAACTTTGTTGAAAGTGAATTGCTAGCAGTGGCAGGAGAATTGAAAGATCCTAAAGCAAACGTATACGGAAGAGCAGATAAAGCTGCTGCATGGGCTCTTTTAGCTCGATTATATCTGAATTCAAATGTATATAATGGCTCAAATCATTATGCAGACTGTATTACTTATTGCAATAAGATCATACAGGCAGGATACTCATTAAAGCCTAAATATAAAGATTTATTTCTTGCTGATAATGATAAAAACAATCCTGAAGTTATTTTTCCTATTGCATTTGATGGGGTTCATATTCAGACATCAGGTGGTACAACTTACCTTATCCATGCAGGAATTGGTGGAAGTATGCCTGCTTCTGACTTCGGTGTCAGTGGAGGATGGGGTGGTCTGAGAACTACGAAATCTTATGTAAATCTATTTTCCGGAGCAGCATCTGACCAAAGGGGTAATTTCTATACAAACGGCCAAAACCTGGAAATTAATGATTTGGGAGTATTTACCGATGGATATGGATTTATTAAATTCAAAAATCTGACAAGTACCGGAGTACCGGGATCTGACGCTTCAGGAAATTTCTGTGATACTGATATTCCAATATTCAGATTAGCTGATGTGTATCTAATGTATGCGGAAGCTACCTTAAGAGGTGGAAGTGGAGGGAATGCTGCTACGGCGCTTACGTATGTAAATGCTTTAAGGACACGTGCAGGAGCACCAGCAGTAACGTCAATTAATACAGATTATATATTGGACGAAAGAGGAAGAGAATTGGGTTGGGAAATGACAAGAAGAACGGACCTTATCCGTTATGGTAAATTTACAGGTGGTTCATATGTATGGCCTTGGAAAGGAGGTGTTAAAGATGGAAAAAGTGTAGAAGATTATAGAAACCTTTATCCGATTCCGGCAAAAGACATTATTGCCAATCCTAATCTGATTCAAAACCCGGGCTATTAATTTAAAATTTGATTACGATGAAAAATTTATTTAAAATATTTACACTTTTGGTTTTAGGATTTTTGGTAATCTCTTGCGAAAAGGATGAAGATAAGGTAGTATTAGGAAATCCGTCGGCCTCGACTCTTACCTCTGATAAATCAAGCTTGGTATTAACTAAGGACAATGAAGCACAGAATGCTGTTACTTTTAATTGGAAAGCTCCGGATTATGGAGTAGCTGTTGCTCAGAAGAATCAGCTTCAGATTGCTATTAAAGGAACTAATTTTGCGAGTCCCAAAAATGTAGATTTAAATGATGGTGATATTAAAGCCACCTATACTGTAGCCGAATTCAATAGTTATGCATTAGATGCTGGATTAGCTCCTAATGTTGCAACTGATATTGAAGTTAGACTTTCTTCAAAATTAGGAAACTATGAGGCAATCAATTCAAATGTTGTCACTATCAAAGTAACTCCTTATATGACAGCTTATCCATCATTCTACATTGTAGGAGAAGCCTCTGCTGTAGGTTGGAATGCAAATGTAGCTCAAATGTTGTACAAGAAAGATAATTTCTCCACGATTTATACTTATTTGGAAAACGGAAAAGCCTTCAGATTTTTAGGGCAGCAAGATTGGGGACCTGCTAATTATAGTTTGGATGTTACAGGGATGAATAATGGAAATAAATACTTTAAAACATGGTCTACAAATCTCGCCCCTTCAACACCTGAAAACATTCAGTTTAACGGAGCTACCGGAATGTATAAAATCGTCATTGATGCAGATGCTACAGTGAAGTCAATTACGGTTTCTGCTTCTCCTATTAACAATTGGAATCCGGCTAATTTATACATAGTAGGAACAGTTAATGGCTGGAATGCTGGAACAGCAATTCCAATGACCAATCTAGGAAATGGAAAATTTGAATATACAACAACACTTCCTGCAGCTTCTGAATTTAAATTTTTAGGTCAGCAAAGCTGGGGAGACTTGGACTGGGGTAATATCACGACAGATGGAAACACTGGATTTATTGGTCCAAAAGGAAGTAATGGAAATATTAAATTTGATGGGACAGGAGGAAGCTATAAAATTTCTGTAGATCTGAAATTAGGCACTTATAAAATACAGCCATTATAATAATTTAAGAATAATATTATAGTAAAGTGTTGCTTTACCGCAGCACTTTATCTATTTTTAAGGTTATAAATAATCATTATGAAGAAAATTACAGTTGGAGCGATGTTGCTCACAATGATGTTCGCAGGTGTTAATGCACAGTCTTTGAAATCACCGGATGGAAAGTTCGAAATGAATTTTCAGTTGAAACAAGGGGTACCTTATTACAATCTGAAATATAATGGTGCTGTAGTGGTAGAAGATTCTAAATTGGGATTGAGATTATTTAAGGATACTTCCATAAAATTCGCATCAGAAATTGCGAAACCCGAAGATGTAAAATTTGACCTTAACAACGGTTTCACTAAAACGGACGAAAAAAGAGATTCTAAAAATGAAACCTGGCAGCCTGTTTTAGGTGAAAAGAAAAATTATATCAACAATTATAACGAATTGGCTGTTACCCTTAATCAGGCTTCAACAGAGAGAAATATCGTTGTAAAATTCAGATTGTTCAATGATGGGTTGGGATTCAGGTATGAATTTCCACAGCAGAAAAACCTGAACTATTTCACCATCCGTGAAGAAGATTCTGAAATCGATTTCCCGACAGATATGAAGTCTTGGTGGATTGTAGCGGACTACGATTCTCAGGAATACAAATATCAGGAAACAAAAATTTCTGAAATTCCGGCAAGGTGGCCGCAGGCGGCAGATGCAAATGCTTCCCAGACTTTAATTAAAAATGCGGTTCAGTCACCTTTAATGCTTAAAAAAGAAGGAAAAGAACCATTATATATCAACGTAGCTGAGGCAGCGGTACTGGATTATCCTGCTTCACATTTAGAAGTAGATGCTCAGAATTTTAAGCTGAAAACACATCTTACTGCTGACAGACAAGGAGCGAAAGGTTATATTCAGACCCCTTCCGTAACGCCGTGGAGAACGATAATCGTAGCACCGAAAGCGGAAACGGTAATGGATTCGAAAATGATTTTCAATCTTAATGAGCCTACAAAATACAAAGACACTTCTTACATTCACCCTACGAAATACATGGGAGTTTGGTGGGAAATGATCATTGGAAAATCTCAATGGGCATACGGTCAGCCGGAATCTAACGTTCGTCTTGGGGTAACAGATTTCTCCAAATTAACGCCGAACGGAAAACACGCAGCCAACAATACAAAAGTTAAAGAATACATCGATTTCGCTGCAGAAAACGGTTTCCAGGGTCTATTGATTGAAGGTTGGAATGTTGGTTGGGAAGACTGGTTCGGTCACTCCAAAGAATTTGTTTTCGATTTCATTACGCCTTACCCGGATTTTGATATTAAAATGTTAAATGAATATGCTCATTCTAAAGGAATTAAATTAATCATGCACCACGAAACTTCAGGTTCGGCAACGAACTACGAAAGATGGGCAGATAAAGCATTCCAGTTGATGAACAAATATGGTTATGATGCGGTGAAAACAGGTTATGTGGGAGACATCATTCCAAGAGGAGAGCATCATTATTCTCAGTGGACGATTAACCATTTCTACAGAATTGCGGAGAAAGCCAATGAATACAAGATCATGGTCAATTCTCACGAATCTGTACGTCCGACAGGGGAAAGCCGTACCTATCCGAACTATATTTCTGCAGAAGCAGCTCGTGGAACGGAGTACGAAGCATTCGGAGGTAACAACCCCGATCACCAGACTATTCTTCCTTTCACTAGATGGATGGGAGGATCTATGGACTATACACCGGGAATCTTCCAGACAAAACTGGATTATTACTTCCCTGGTGATAAACGTTTCGTAAAAACAACACTTGCAAAACAGCTTGCTTTATATGTAACCATGTACATGCCACTTCAGATGGCGGCAGATCTTCCTGAAAACTACAAAAAGCATATGGATGCCTTCCAATTCATCAAAGATGTTGCCGCAGACTGGGACGATACTAAAATCTTAGCTGCAGAACCGGGAGATTATGTAGTGACAGCCAGAAAAGCAAAAGGTACAGACAACTGGTTTGTAGGAGGGATCACTGACGAAAATAAACGCGATTACACCGTAGATTTCTCTTTCCTGGACAAAGGGAAAAAATATGAGGTAACCGTTTATGAAGATGGAAAAGATGCAGATTATATTGATAATCCTCAAAGTTATAACATCTATAAAAAACAGATCACCAGCAAATCTAAATTGAATTTCAAAATGGCGAGAAGCGGCGGTTTTGCAGTTTCTGTCAAGCCTGTCAATTAAGATTTAATTTAATAAGTTTGTTATGCCCCGGTTCATTATATTCGGAAAAATGGGCCGGGGCATTACTTTTAACCAAAACACTGAGAAATATAAGATACAGAACAGAATTAACCTTGTTGATCAAAATACATCCATAAATGAAAAAAATATACGCAATTTTTGCTCTTTCAGCAGCTTCAGTGGCTTTTTCCCAGATTCAGAAAGTAGAACCTGCTTTTTGGTGGAAAGGAATGAAAAATCCTGAACTTCAGATTTTAGTGTACGGAAAGAATATTGCCAATAACGAAATTGAGCTTTCGGATCATATTCAGATTAAGGATATCCAGAAGGTAGAAAACCCTAATTATCTTTTCATTACGGTAAATACGAATGAAATTAACGTTCCGGCCTTTAAAATCAACCTGAAAAAAGGAAAGAAAAATATAAATTCTTATTCGTATGAATTGAAACAGAGACTTCCCGGATCTGCAGACCGTGAATCTTTTACCTCAAAAGACGTCATGTATCTCATCATGCCGGACCGTTTTGCCAATGGCGACGAAAAGAACGATTCCAGTCCGGATCTCATTGAAAAGGCAGACCGCAGTTTGCCGAACGGAAGGCATGGCGGTGATCTTCGCGGAATTATCAATAATCTTGATTATATTCAGAATCTTGGTGCCACATCTGTATGGCTTACTCCTGTTAATGAAGACAATGAAAAAGTATACTCCTATCACGGATATGCACAGACCGATCTTTATAAAATCGACGGACGATTTGGTACCAATGAAGAATACCGTGAGCTTTCGCAGAAGCTGAACAAACGCAATATGAAGCTGGTTATGGATTATGTGACCAATCACTGGGGTATTTCCCACTGGATGATCAAAGACCTGCCTTCCAAAGACTGGATTCACTGGTTTGATGAAGGAAAGAACGGTTTTTACCGTTCCAATTACAAAACGACCACCCAGTTTGACACCAATGCTTCAGAAATTGATAAAAAGTATGCCCTGAACGGATGGTTTGATACTACAATGCCCGATATCAACCAAAAGAACCCTTTAGTTCTGAAATACCTTACCCAAAATGCAATCTGGTGGATAGAATATGCAGAATTGGGAGGATTCCGTGTAGATACTTATCCGTACAATGACAAAGAAGCTATGGCCAAGTGGGCAAAAGCCATCACCGACGAATATCCGAAATTCAATATCGTAGGAGAAACATGGCTTAATACGGCAGGACAGATCTCTGCGTGGCAGAAAGGCTCCAAAACCGGGGAAGCGGCAGGCTACAATTCAAATCTGCCTTCTGTCATGGATTTTATGCTGTATGGCGATATGCCGAAAGCGATTAAAGAAAAAGAAAGCTGGGACACCGGAATGGTTAAGCTGTACAACGTTTTTACCAGCGATTTCCTGTATCCCGATATCAATAATGTTTTAGTATTCTTTGAAAATCATGACACCGAAAGATGGAACGAAATCTTCAATGCGGATCCTAAAGCTTACAAACTTGGACTTACCTTAATCTCCACCGTTCGTGGAATTCCACAGATCTATTACGGCTCAGAAATTGGCATGAAAGGAGACAAAAACAAAGGAGGAGATGCAGATATCAGAAGGGATTTTCCGGGCGGTTGGAAATCAGATGTTCAGAATGCCTTAAATCCTTCGTCTCAGACCCCTGAACAAAAGGATTTTTATCAGTTTACCCAGAAACTGTTGAACTGGAGAAAAGGAAAAGAGGTGATCCATACCGGGAAAACTAAAAATTACGTTCCGCAGGATGGCGTTTTTGTATATTTCAGATACGATGGTAAAGAAAGTGTAATGGTAGTCCTTAATAATAACGAAAAAGACCAGACACTGGATTTAAAACGTTTTGCAGAATCTCTGGGGAACATCACAAAAGGAAAAGATATCATTTCAGGAAAAGAACTTTCTGTTCAGAATACCTTAACAGTTCCGGCAAAGACTTCGATGGTTATTGAATTACAGAACTAAATAAACAAACTATGAAAAATATAACACTTATCTGCGCGATGGTACTGCTCATGTCTGGTTTTACAGGAATATACGCGCAGTCCGGTAATACCAGATTTGAAAAAGATAAAACAGAAATAGGAACAATGCTCGATGGTTTCAATACTGCAGCAGCAAAAGCTGACTTCAATACTTATTTCAACTATTTTGCAGACGAATCTACATTTATCGGAACCGATGCTACAGAAGTTTGGGACAAAAAAGCCTTCATGATCTGGGCAAAACCTCATTTCGACAAAAAGAAAACCTGGAACTTCACTTCACTTAAAAGAAATATTTATTTCAGCAAAGATGGAAAGCTGGCCTGGTTCGATGAGCTGCTCGATACCCAGATGAAAATCTGCCGCGGTTCAGGCGTTGTAGAAAAAATAAACGGAAGCTGGAAAGTGAAGCAATATGTACTTTCTGTAACCGTTCCCAATGATGTTGTAGATAAAGTGGTTGTAGAAAAAGCTCCGATAGAAGATGTATTAATTCAAGAATTAAAAACTAAAAAATAAACACAATGGCAGAAATGGCAGGCAAGTATGATGCCGGTAAATCAGCTAGAAAGAAAAAGCCGAATTTATCGATGCTTCAGATTATTAATATGAGTATGGGATTTTTAGGAATCCAGATGGCTTTCGGTTTGCAGAATGGTAACGCAAGCAGGATTCTTGCCAATTTCGGGGCAGATGTCCACGAATTATCATGGTTCTGGCTCGTTGCACCTATTACAGGACTGATCGTTCAGCCGATTATCGGGCATATGGGAGACAATACCTGGAGTCCGCTTGGCAGGAGAAAACCTTACTTTTTAATCGGTGCCGTTTTATGTGCAATCGGTTTGGTTATGCTTCCCAATGCAGCTTCTGCAACGCAAATGATGGCCGCCAATGTTCTGTTGATGGCAGTTATTTTCCTTGCTATGATGGATGCCTCAATCAACGTTGCGATGGAACCTTTCCGCGCCTTGGTGGGAGACATGCTTCCGAAACATCAGGCGACGATCGGCTTTTCCGTTCAGACTATTTTAATCGGAATCGGTGCGGTTATTGGCTCAGATTTACCGAATTGGTTAACAAAATTAGGGGTTTCGAATGCTGCCCCAAAAGGTTTTGTGGCTGATAATGTGATCTATGCATTCTATATAGGAGCAGCCGTTTTGATCCTTTCAATTTTATATACGATTGTTACCACCAAGGAATATTCTCCGGAGGAATTTGCATCATTTGAAGGCGGAAAACCTATAGCAGAGCATAAGTCGAAACTTTCGGATATTTTTAAAGACTTCAGGAATGCACCTTCTCAAATGAAAAAGCTGGGAATTGTACAGTTTTTCTCATGGTTTGCATTATTTACCATGTGGGTTTTCACAACCAGCGCTTTGGCCACCCATCATTTCGGTCTTTCCCCTGAAGATACCCATTCTGTAGAATTTAACAAGGCAGGGGACCTTACGGGAAGTTTATTTGGCAGCTATAATTTTTATGCGATTTTCTTTGCGTTTGCCTTAACCCCGATTGCGAAATTTATAGGTAAGAAGCAAACTCACGCTTTAGCTCTGGCTTGTGGCGGATTGGGCTTGATTTCGATGTATTTTATTAAAGACATCCACAGCCTATGGATTTCAATGGTAGGATTGGGGTTTGCATGGGCAAGTATTCTGGCAATGCCTTATGCCATGCTGATCGATTCAATCCCACAAAAGAAAATGGGAGTGTATATGGGAATTTTCAACTTCTTTATTGTCATTCCGCAAATTATCAACGGGGTTTTCGGAGGGCCTATTGTAAGCGGTATTTTTGGAAAACAGGCCATCGATTATATCGTAGTGGGAGGTGTCTGTATGCTGATTGGAGCTGTCGTTACTATGGTCTTTATAAAATCAGAGGACGAAACTCCAAAGGAAATAGAAGAAGAGATCCAGCAGGTACATTTTTAATCATCGATCTTGAAATTGGATATCTGGGAATGAATATCTGAATATCTCTTACAAATTATTATAATAAAAATTCAATAGAAGCGGGCTTTAGCCCGCTTCTATATTTTAACGACAATACAAAACGGCTTTAGCCAAAACATAAAAAATAAACCAAGGTTTTGACCCTTTACACATCGTTTTATAAAGACAATCGTATATAATGTATCCATTTTCCATTTATATAATCAATTGAAATTTAATTTTTTATTAAGCTACCCAGTATTTTAATTTTTTACCTTACATAGATTAAAATAGTAAAAAATGTACGACATCATTATTATAGGAAGTGGTGCAGGAGGAGCAACCATGGCATATAAGCTTGCAGACAGCGGGAAAAAAATCCTGATCGTGGAAAGAGGAGATTATGTACCTGTAGAAAAAGAAAACTGGGATTCTGTAGAAGTCTTTGAAAAAAATAAATACACTACCACTGATCTGTGGCTGGATAAAGACGGGAGGCAGTTTCGTCCCGGAATGCATTATAACGTAGGCGGAAACACTAAATTTTACGGAGCAGCTCTGTTCCGTTTGAGAAAAGAAGATTTTAAGGAAATAAAACATTACGGAGGTGTTTCACCTGCATGGCCTATTCAGTATGAAGATTTAAAAGATTATTACCTGGAAGCCGAGAAACTTTTCCATGTACACGGAAAAAGAGGTTCGGATCCTACAGAGCCTTTCGACTCAGAACCCTATCCCTATCCGCCTTTGCCCCATGAACCCAGAATTCAGGAAATTGTTGATGAGTTGCGGGATTATGGTCTGCATCCTTTCGAATTACCGATCGGAGTCAATTTTAAGCCTCATGAAACAGCTAATGCACCCTATATCCTGAACCGCTTCGACGGATTTCCCGATGCTGCTGAAAGAAAAGGTGACGCCCATCTTTGTGCCCTGGCAAAAGCTTTGGAATATCCTAACGTTGAGCTGATGACCAATACAAAAGTGATAAAGATCAATACCAATGATTCAGGAACAAGAGTTTCAGAAATTGTAGTAGAACAACAGAATGGTAATACACAGACATTAATCTGTGATCTGCTGATTCTTTCTGCAGGCGCCATCAATTCTGCAGGGCTTTTACTGCAAAGCGCAAATGAAAAATTTCCTGAGGGTCTGGCCAATACTTCAGATCAGGTCGGGAGAAACTATATGTTTCATCAGAATACCGCTTTGGTAGCTTTATATACCCAACCGAATCCCACCAAATTCGGGAAGACATTCGGCATTAATGATTTCTACCATGCAGGCAGAGATTACGATTTTCCTTTGGGGCATATCCAGATGCTGGGGAAATCAGATGAATATCAGATCAGGGCTGATAGTCCTGTGGCAGCACCTGGTTTCACTTTTGAACTCATGGCTGAACACGCCGTTGATTTCTGGCTTACTTCAGAAGACCTTCCCGATCAGGAAAACCGGGTAACTGTAGAAAACGGACAGATTAAAATAAGTTACAGCTCCAATAACGAAGAAGGACATCAGCACCTTAAATCCGAACTGATAAAAGCGCTCAAAGCATCAGGTAAATTTGAAAGCTTCCTGTTTAAAGGTATTTATTTCAGCAAAGGAATGGATATCGCCTCTCCGGCCCATCAGAACGGAACCACAAAGATGGGACTGGACCCTAAAACTTCAGTGGTGGATACCCATTGTAAGGCACACGACCTGGAAAATTTATACATCGTGGACGGCGGCTTTTTCGTTTCCAGCGGAGCAGTGAACCCTGCTCTAACCATTATCGCGATGGCCCTGAGAGTGGGGGAGCATCTTAAAAAGAATATTCTGACATGAATTCCAAACCGGTCAAAATTATAATCATCTTTTTATTAGCTTTTCTTACAGGAGTTAATTTTGTTGTATTTCCTGCATTGGGAACCGCTTTTACAGATTCTTCGCTCTTTGGGCTTTCCTCCTCTCAGTTTGGAAATTTATTTATCCCACAGGTCATCTGTATTATTATTTCCTGCCTTGTTGCCCCGTTTTTGGTTAATAAATGGGGCCCGAAGATCATTTTGGCTATTGGATTATTACTGATGATTATTTCCACCGGAACTTTATGGATGCTTCAGTATCATATGAAGGATGCATCCTTATTATTCCCGGTATTAATGATTCTGGTGGCATTTACAGGCTCAGGTTTCGGCCTTTCGATAACGACTTTGAATCCTTTGGCGGCAAGTCTGTTTGAAGATAAAAAATCTTCAGCAATCCTGATTCTGCAATTCCTTGTAGGCCTGGGAACATCTGCCGCTCCGCTGATGATGAATCTGATAGGAAATGTAAAAAACTGGATGTATGTTCCGGGATGCATATTTGTTTTGGTAAGTACAGCATTCATAGCTTTTTTGCTTTTAAAATTAGAAAAAGGCACTTTTTTCGAGCTTCCGGGGTATTTTAAGATTCCCCCGAAATTGTGGGGCTTTTTTCTGGCAATTGTTCTTTATGGCTTTGTTGAAGGAACTTTCGGAAGCTTTGGGGCTATCATTCTTACCAATCAGGGGATAGACAGCAGTAAAGCCAGTCTGGGACTTTCCTTATTCTGGGGCGGGATTGCCTTGAACCGTTTGCTTTTTGGAATATTTTCAGAAAAGAATAACCTGTCCGGTGTGTTCCTTATTTCTCCTTTAATAGTAGCGGGATTATTGCTTTTACTCATATATGCCAATCCGTACATCATTCTGCTTATAATGTTTTTGATCGGTTTTTTTATGGGAAGCATATTTCCGGGATCTATTGGTTGGGGAACTGTAGAATTTCCTACACTTTCAGTATTGGTTTCCGGATTTTTAATGGCAGCCAATCAGGTTGGAACGGGCAGTATAACCAATATTCTGGGACATTTTTCCAATGAGAATACCACTGTTTTCCGGTTTCTAATTCTTTGTCTGCTTATCATCTTCGGTTTATTTTTCTACCTGAAAAGAAATTCTAAAATAAAAGAGGCTTTTTAAAATGCGAGGAACATTTATACGACTGCCGGAAGCAATTTGTCCCTTTAATAAACCCTGAAATCCTTTCTTAACCTACATCAACACTTTCAGACGCCGGTTTCCCCTACATTTGTACCATAAATAATCACAATATGAAAACAGTATATCATAAAGCAGATTCAAGAGGCCATGCGGATCATGGATGGCTAAACAGCTACCATACCTTCAGCTTTGCCAACTATCAGAATAAAGACAGAACGAACTTCGGGGTATTAAGAGTTTTAAATGATGATACCGTTTCCCAGGGAATGGGATTTGGTACCCACCCGCACAGGGATATGGAAATCATTTCTATTCCTCTGGAAGGAGACCTGGAGCATAAAGATTCAATGGGAACCACTGCCGTGATCAAAAAAGGAGAGATCCAGGTAATGAGTGCGGGAACAGGTGTAATGCATAGCGAATACAACAAAAATAAAGATGAAGCGGTAAAATTTCTTCAGATCTGGATATTTCCCAAAGAACTGAATGTTGAGCCGAGGTATGACCAGAAAAGCATCAAAGAAGGTGAAAAAATTAACGGGTTCCAGCAGATTTTGTCTCCCAATAAAAACGATGACGGAGTTTGGATTCATCAGGATGCCTGGTTTAATCTGGCGAATTTTAAAGCCGGAAACGGTAAAAACTATATGCTGAACAAAAAAGGAAACGGTGTTTATGCATTTGTTTTAAAAGGAAGCGCCAAAGTAGGAGACAGAATCCTGAACGAAAGAGACGGTCTTGGAATCTGGGATACTCAGAGTTTCAACATTGAAGCCGTGGAAGATACGGAAATCCTGTTAATGGAAGTCCCAATGGAACTGCCGGCATATTTAAAATAATAAAAAATAATGATTGTCCTGTTTTTGAATGTCAATACCTTTGTGATCTTTAAAAATAGGACATTCATTAAAAAAACTTAGCGATCTTTGCAGTAAAGACAGAACACAATATAAATTAAAATAGACAATACATGAAAGTTTTAGCAATAGCAGGAAGCAACTCGGAAGTTTCCATGAACAGACAGCTGGTAGCCTACGCATCATCACTTTTCGAAAATGCAGAAGTAGAAGTAATAGACCTGAACCCTTTTGAAATGCCCATCTATAAGCATGAAAGAGAACTTACGGGTGGAGTTCCGCAGCAGGCCCATGATTTTGCATCAAAAATTGATGGAGCTAATATCCTTTTGGTTTCATTGCCTGAGCATAACGGAACTTATTCTACAGCATTTAAAAATGTTTTTGACTGGGTGTCCAGAATTAAAGACAGAACGGTATGGAATGAAGTGCCTATGTTGCTGATGTCTGCTGCCCCGGGAGGTAGAGGCGGAGCAGGAGTTTTGGAAGCTGCAACCAAGCGTTTTCCTTTTCACGGGGGAAATATTGTAGAAACTTTTTCACTTCCTTTCTTTAATGACAACTTTGATAAAGCTGAGCAAAAAATATCTAATGAAGAGAAAAACAGCGAATTAAAGGAAAAAATAAAGAAGATGGCGGCCCTTGAAACGATCCTTGAAAAATAGAGTTTGAATATTAATTTAAAATTACTATTTTTGCAAAAAGAAAAAAGATGAAAATTCAGACCACTTTTAAAGAATGTTTTTCAAAGAAAGGGAAAACTATGGGCTCTGAAATTCTGAGATAAAATAACGGCCGATAATCTACCAAGATTGTCGGCTTTTTTATTTTTTAAATTTGAATAAAAAGTAATAAAAAGATAAAGCCATCAGATGTCGGGAAGTAGATGTACAAATAGTCTGGAATCTGAAATCTAGCATCTAAAAATCTAATTAAAATGAGCAACACTTACAAATCAGCAGGCGTAGACAAAGAAGAAGGATACAAAACGGTTGACAAGATCAAGAAAGCAGTGGGAGAAACCCACAATTCAAACGTATTGAACCACCTGGGAAGTTTTGGTGCTTTCTATGAAATCGGAGGATACAAAAATCCTGTACTGGTTTCCGGAACAGACGGTGTGGGAACAAAGCTGAAAGTAGCCCTGGATACCAAACAATACGACTCTATCGGTATCGATTGCTTTGCCATGTGTGCCAATGATATCCTGTGCCACGGTGCAAAACCTTTATTCTTTTTAGATTACCTGGCTTGCGGAAAGCTTGATTCTGAAATCGCTGCCGAAATCGTTCTTGGAATGGTAAAAGCATGTAAAGATAACAACTGTGCACTGATTGGTGGAGAAACTGCCGAAATGCCAGGAATGTACCAGCCCGGAGATTATGATGTAGCTGGATTCTGTGTAGGAATCGTTGAAAAAGACCAGATCATTGACGGTTCTGCGATCAAAGCCGGAAATAAGATTATAGCTCTGCCAAGTTCAGGATTCCACTCCAATGGCTTTTCACTGGTAAGAAAAGTATTCCCGAATTTCGAAGAAGAATTTGAAGGAAAGCCTTTATACGAAACCCTTTTGGTACCTACAAGACTTTATTACCAGGACATTCACAAAGTTTTGGAAGAAGTTAAAGTTTCAGGGATTGCCCATATTACAGGGGGTGGTCTTTATGAGAACGTACCAAGAATTATCCCGGAAGGATTATGTGCTTCCATCGATGCAGCTAAGATTAAAATTCCTAGTATCATGACCGAGCTTGAGAAAAGAGGTGGAGTATCCCGTGAAGAAATGTTCGGAACCTTCAATATGGGAGTAGGGATGATCATCGTTTTAGATGCTGATCATGCTGAAAAAGTATTACACCTTTTAGATGATGCTTACGAAATAGGAGAGATCACGGAAGGAAACGAAAAGATTAATTTAGCAATATAACAATTGATCAATGTACCGGTGTACCAATTAAATTTATTGTTACATTGTTAGACTGATACATTGTTACATTAACAATATGAAGAACATTGTTGTACTCGTTTCAGGTTCCGGAACCAATCTGCAAAGGATCATAGATACCATTGATAACGGAGAGATCCAAAATGCAAAAGTATCTCTGGTAGTAGCAGACAGAGAATGTTACGGACTTGAAAGAGCAAAAAATCATAAAATAGAAAACATCCTGATCCCAAGAGGGAAGAATTTCAGCAGTGAATTGGCGAATGTGATCCCAACAGATACGGACCTGATCGTATTGGCAGGGTTCTTATCCATTCTGAAGCCTGAATTCTGTGAGAAATGGAACGGTAAAATTATCAATATCCATCCGGCTTTGCTTCCGAAATTCGGAGGAAAAGGAATGTGGGGGCATCATGTTCATCATGCGGTGATTGAAGCCAGAGAAAAAGAAAGCGGAGCAACAGTACATTTTGTAACCTCCGGAATTGATGAAGGTGAAGTTATTCTTCAGAAAGCATTTGAGATAACAGCAGAAGACACTCCGGAAACCATAGCAGAAAAAGTACACCATATTGAATACGAAATATTCCCAAAAGCAATCAACAAAGTCCTGGGAAACAATTCGTAGGATCAGATTCCCCTCCCTCGGAGGGGTGGCAAAAATTCAAAGAATTTTTGACGGGGTGGTATACCCAAAGTATTAAAAAAACACATTAGATTTTTAAAAATATTTCGAAAAAAGCTAAAAAATCTAAGTAAAAATAAAGTAAACCGGAGGTGAAAGACCCGGCTACAGTTTGAAATAACTGTAAAAAGTAAAAAATTGAAAGTAATGAGTAAAAAGAGAGTTTTAATCAGTGTTTCTGACAAAAGCGGATTGATCGAATTCGCCCGGTTCTTGGAAGCCCAGAATTATGAGTTGATTTCTACGGGAGGAACGTTCAAACATTTGAAAGATGCTGGTTTAAATCCGATTCAGATCGATGAAGTGACCAATTTCCCTGAAATGCTGGATGGAAGAGTAAAAACCCTTCACCCGAAAGTTCATGGAGGCCTTTTGGCTGTACGTGCCAACGAAGAGCATATGAAAACCGTTCAGGAACACGGAATAGAGCTGATCGATATGGTTATTGTGAACCTTTATCCTTTCTTTGAAAATGTAAACAAAGACATTTCTTTACATGAAAAAGTAGAGTTTATCGATATCGGAGGCCCTTCAATGCTTCGTTCTGCAGCTAAGAATTTCGATTCTGTTACCGTAATTACCGATGTGGAAGATTACGCAACCGTAAGACTGGAAATGGAACAGAACGGTGATTCGTATATCGAAACCCGTAAAAAACTTGCCGGAAAAGTATTCAACCTGACTTCAGCGTATGATGCCGCTATCTCCAGAATGCTTTTAGATGAAGAATATCCGACTTATCTTAATGCATCTTACAAAAAAGTATCCGACCTAAGATACGGCGAAAACCCTCACCAGACTGCTGCTTATTACGTTTCAACATTCGAGAACGGAGCAATGAAAGATTTCGAACAGCTTGGCGGTAAAGAGCTTTCCTTCAATAACCTTCGTGATATGGACCTTTGCTGGAAAGTAGTCACTGAGTTTAAAGAAGAAATGGCATGTTGCGCGGTAAAGCACTCTACACCTTGTGGTGTAGCCATCGGAACTTCAGCCCTTGAAACTTACCAGAAGACTTTCGAATGTGATCCGGTTTCCATCTTTGGCGGAATTGTTGCAATGAACTACAAAATCGATACGGCAACAGCTGAAGAGCTGAACAAAACGTTCCTTGAGATCGTAATGGCCCCGGATTTTGATGAAGAAGCTCTTGAAGTTTTAAGAAAAAAGAAAAACCTTAGAATCATAAAGATTGTAAACCCTGTTTCCGACAAGCAGACGTGGGTGAAGATCGATGGAGGTATCCTGGTACAGGACAACGATACCCATTTTTCTGACGACATTAAAGTGGTAACCAATGTACAGCCTTCAGAAGAGCAGAAAAAAGCCCTTCTATTCTCCCAGAGAGTTGTGAAGTATGTAAAATCAAACGCCATTGTGGTTTCCAACGGTATTCAGGCCTTCGGAATCGGTGGCGGACAGGTGAACAGAATCTGGGCAACCGAACAGGCCATTGAAAGAGCAAAAGAGAAATTCTCAGGAGATCTTGTTTTGGCTTCCGATGCATTTTTCCCTTTCCGTGATGTGGTGGATTTCTGCGCTAAAGAAGGGATCAAAGCCATCATCCAGCCGGGTGGAAGTGTAAAAGACCAGGACAGTATAGATGCTGCCAACGAGCACGGTATCCCAATGATGTTTACCGGAGTAAGACATTTTTTACACTAATTAAAATAGAATTAAAAAATAATTTGGGATTGTATTTATAGCATTCAAAATTATATATTTGTAAAATAGACTAGATAATAAATAAAGTATGAGAATATTAATCATAGGTGAAGGCGGTAGAGAATCTGCTTTAGCGGCAAAGCTTCAGAATGACCCGAGAATTTCTAAAATGTTTTTTGCTAACGGTAATGCTACCACCGATGTAATAGGGAAAAATGTTCATTTGTCAGAGATCAAGGAACTAAGAGATTTTGCGATCAAAGAAAAGGTAGACCTTACGATCGTAGGTCCTGAAGCCCCTCTTGTAGCCGGGCTTAAGGATGAATTCAAAAAACACGATCTTAAAGTTTTCGGTCCGAACCAAAAAGTAGCAAGCCTGGAAGGAAGTAAGGCTTTCTCTAAGAAATTTATGCAGACCTATGATATCAAAACAGCTAAAGCTGTAGTATTTGATTCATACAACGATGCTAAAGAATATGTTCAGACACAGCAGTATCCTTTAGTGATTAAGGCAAGCGGTCTGGCAGGCGGAAAAGGGGTCGTAATCTGTGACAACCTTGAAGAAGCTGAAGCTACGATCCACGACTTCATGATCAGAAGAATCTATGGAGATGCCGGAATCCGTCTGGTTATTGAAGAATATTTAGAAGGTTTTGAAGCTTCCATTATTGCATTCTCAAACGGTGAAAAAATCTTCCCTTGTATTGCGGCAAAAGATTACAAAAAAGCCGGAAACGGCGATACGGGACCGAATACAGGAGGTATGGGATCTGTAGCTCCAAGCCCTGATTTTACACAGGAACATTATGCAGATTTTGAACAGAATATCTTACAGCCTACCATCAACGGTCTTAAAGGAGAAGGATTCAGCTTCAAAGGAATCATTTTCTTCGGATTGATGGTTACTAAGAACGGAACATACCTTCTTGAATACAACATGAGATTCGGAGATCCTGAAACTCAGGTACTTATGGCATTGATGGAGAACAATCTTCTTGATGTGATTCAGGACTGCATGGAAGGAAAAGACATCCAGCTTAAGTTTAAAGACGAAAAAGCGGTATGCCTTGTGATGTGTTCGGGAGGTTATCCTAGAAATATCGAAACAGGGTACGAAATTGTAGGGGAGGACAAAATGAAACATGCTAAACTTCTGTATGCCGGCGCTGTAAGAAAAGGCGACAAAGTGGTTTCCAACGGCGGAAGAGTTCTGAATATCGTGGCTACGGGGGCTACTTACGACGATGCCCGCAAAAAAGTTTACGAAGACGCAAGTCATATACATTTCGATTACGGTTTCTACAGAGAAGACATCGGAAAGTTTTAAAATAAATCACGAAAAAAGATTTGGAAAATTTCCAAGTCTTTTTTTGTAAAACAATTAAGTAAGCAATAGGCTTTAGACCTATTATAATAAAAAAAGCTTACTGCCTCGGGCTTATTGCCTGAAGCTTTTAACATCATTTATCAATCATCAATTATCATTTATAAAATGAACAACGGTATTATCATATTAGATTTCGGATCACAATACAACCAGCTTATCGGAAGAAGAATCCGTGAAATGGGCGTATATTCTGAAATTCTCCCTTTTAACACGCCTTTACAGGATATTTTAGCCAGACAGCCAAAAGGAATCATCCTTTCCGGAGGACCAAGCTCTGTGAATGCAGAAAATGCTCACCTTGTTGAAAAAGAACTGTATGAACAGGGAGTTCCTGTTCTGGGAATTTGCTACGGAATGCAGCTTACAGCACACCTTTTAGGAGGAAAAGTAAACAAAGGAGAAAAAGGGGAGTATGGAAAAGCTCATTTGGATATCATTAAAGAAAGTTCTTTACTAAAAGGAGTTACCCAGAATTCTATCGTATGGATGAGTCACTTTGACGAAGTAGGAGAGATACCTGCAGGTTTTGAATTGAATGCAAAATCAGGGGTAATGGCTTCCATGTCCAACGAAGACAAAAAAATCTACTGTGTTCAGTTCCACCCGGAAGTTTCCCATACAGAAGAAGGCGGAAAAATGCTTGAAAACTTTATTTTCACAATCTGTGATGCTGAAAAAAACTGGAAACTGACGAACTATATCGATAAAACAGTTGAAGAGATCCGTGAAAAGGTAGGAGATAATAAAGTAATCCTCGGACTTTCAGGAGGGGTTGATTCTTCTGTAGCTGCGGTTTTAATTCACAAAGCTATCGGTGATCAGCTGACATGTATCTTTGTAGACACCGGATTATTAAGAAAAGATGAAGGCAAAAAAGTAATGGATAACTATGGAGAACATTTCCATATGAACATTAAAATGGTGGATGCTAAAGAAAGATTCCTTTCAAAATTAGCTGGAGTAGACGATCCGGAGGCGAAGAGAAAAATCATCGGAAACGAATTTATTCATGTTTTTGATGAAGAATCCCATAAAATTGAAGGCGCTAAATTCTTAGCTCAGGGAACCATTTATCCTGACGTTATCGAAAGCCAGTCTGTTAACGGACCATCTGCCGTGATCAAATCACACCACAATGTAGGAGGGCTTCCTGAAGACATGGAATTCGAATTGTTAGAGCCATTGAGAGAGCTTTTCAAGGATGAAGTAAGAAAAGTAGGTGAGGAGCTAGGTATTCCGCATCATTTGGTACACAGACATCCATTCCCGGGTCCTGGATTAGGAATCAGGGTATTGGGAGCTGTAGATGCAGAAAAAGTAAGAATTCTTCAGGAAGCAGATGATATTTTCATCGAAGAATTATATAAAAACGATCTTTACGAAAAAGTATCCCAGGCTTTCGTAGTGCTTCTTCCTGTAAAATCAGTAGGAGTAATGGGTGATGAAAGAACTTACGAATACACAGCAGTAGTTCGTTCTGCCAACACGATCGACTTTATGACCGCAACGTGGAGCAGACTTCCTTACGAGTTCCTAGATACTGTTTCAAGCAGAATTATCAATGAAGTAAGAGGAATCAATAGAGTCGCTTATGATATTTCAAGCAAACCGCCTGCGACTATTGAGTGGGAGTAATCTTTTGACTTAAATTTACATATAAATCCTGCCCGTTTCGGGTGGGATTTTGTTTTTATCTTGTAAAGGATTTTCAGGATCTATACCAAAGATGATTACCATATTTGTATCAATCCATAACCTTGATTTGTTCCCTCAATTTTCAAAGTTAAGGTATCTTTTAAATAGGGTGTTTTTGAATATCCCCAAACGGCATCCGAACTATCTAATTTTTTAAGATCATTCTCAATAAAATATAAAACCAAAGAGTCTTTAAGATTTCTTTCGTAGCTAATATTGTAAGGAAAGTCAGTGTGGCTCATGATTCTGGTGTCTTCTGAAGAATGTTTACCATATTTGAATCCTTTTTCAAGGTAAGGAATAAAGTGAATATTTTTAAATCCTGCTGAGTCTACAATTTTATAATTCAATTCTCTTACAAAAACATTTCTTTTTTTAGATTCTGCTATGTTATCAGTCCCTTGCCTGTATTGCCATTTTCTATAACCATACCATCCAATAAAATTTGAAACATGGGGAAAGAATACCAACATAACAAATAGAATGATGATTGTAAATATAATAATGAGTTTAAAGCTTTTTTTCATTGACAGGATCTTATGATCTGTAATATTTTCCCTAAATTTAAGTAAAATTACGTCAAATGCAAATAGAAACGAGACCCCTGACGGTTCAGGATTATGATGAACTGGTCATTACAATGAAGCGTGCTTACCCCCAGATGTCAGAATCGATATGGTCTAAAAAAAGCATCGAAAAACTTACTAAAATATTTCCTAAAGGACAGATCTGCATTACAGTAGACGGCAAACTCGCTGCTGTCGCCCTTTCCATTATTGTCAATTATGATGATTTTGGGGATGATCATACTTATGTGGATATTACCGGAAATTATACATTCAATACCCATTCATTAACCGGAAATGTACTTTATGGAATAGAGGTTTTTGTAGATCCCGAGTTTCGTGAACTGCGTTTAGGAAGAAGACTCTACGATGCCAGAAAAGAATTATGTGAGCTGCTTAATCTCAAATCCATTATTCTGGGCGGGAGAATTCCGAACTATCATAAATACAGCGACGAATTGTCCCCAAGGGAATACATCCGCAGGGTAAGAGATAAGGAAATCTATGATCCCGTACTGTCTTTCCAGCTTTCCAATAATTTTTTACCGATAAAGATTCTCAAAAAATACCTTCCTGAGGATGAATCATCACTGGAAAATGCCGTTTTGCTCCAGTGGAACAATATTTATTACAGCAAAAAGCCCAACACTATGCAGGACAGCATCATCCGTCTCGGATTGGTACAGTGGCAGATGAGGCATTTTAAAAATATCGATGCTTTTTATGAGCAGGTAGAGTTTTTTGTGAATGTAATGGGAGATTATAAATCCGATTTTGTTCTTTTTCCGGAGCTTTTCAATACACCATTGCTGGCTCCGTTCAATAAACTTTCGGAAAGAGACAGCATGATAGAGCTGGCTAAACTCAGTGAAGAGATCAAGAACAGGATTTCCGAACTCGCCATCAGCTACAATGTCAATATTATTTCTGGAAGTATGCCCGTTTTTGAAACTGAAACCAATGACCTTTATAATGTAAGCTATTTACTCCATCGTGACGGCCGTATTGATGAGTACCGTAAAATTCATATCACGCCGAACGAAAGAAAATATTATGGAATGAAAGGTGGAAACGAAATCCGTGTCTTTGATACCGATTGCGGAAAAATAGGCCTCGTCATCTGTTACGACGTCGAATTTCCCGAGCTTCCTAGAATTCTGGCAGATCAGGGAATGAAAATTCTCTTTGTTCCTTACCTTACCGATACTCAGAATGCCTATATCAGGGTACGTCACTGCGCCGCAGCAAGAGCGATTGAAAATGAATGTTATGTTGCCATTGCAGGCTGTGTAGGGAACCTTCCGGGGGTGAATAATATGGATATCCAGTTCGGGCAGGCCGCTGTATTCACTCCTTCGGATTTTGCCTTCCCGTCCAATGCTGTGAAGGGAGAGGCAACTCCTAATACGGAAATGACCCTTATTGTAGACGTAGATCTTAATCTTTTGAAAGATCTTCACCACCACGGCTCCGTCCAGGTAATGAATGACCGCAGAAAAGATCTCTATGAAACCTACCTTAAATAACCTTTAAAGAAATATCCTGTCCGTTTGGGCAGGATATTTTAAAATAAAAAGAGCAGATCAATGCCTGCTCTATGTTGAAATTGAATTCAGATTTTTACAAATACTGAGGGCAAACAACGGCCGGGCATATCAGTCTTGGACATCTAGGTCTTCCGTCGGTAGGGCAGCATTCGTTTGAACAGTTGCCGATAATAATACCGCTTCCGTTAATTCCTTTTAATTGCTCTCTTGAAAGTTTGTTGTTACGTAAATTTTTCATTTTTTAATATTTATAGGTTAGTTTGGAATTTGTAGCTATAAAGATAAAAAAATCCTGTAAATAATAGAATTTTTTCTTTGAATTTAAAATAAAATATCCGGCGATTAGCGAAAAATAATTGAAGAATATATGTTTTTTTTCAACATGTTCTTAAAAATTTATTATCTTCACTAATCAATTTAAATAAAATATAATGACAGGAACAGTAAAATGGTTTAACGAAACAAAAGGTTTTGGTTTTATTACACCAGACGGAGGCGGAAATGATATTTTTTGCCATCATACAGCCATTCAGGCATCAGGCCTTAGATCTTTAAAAGAAGGACAAGCTGTAGAGTTTGACCTTAAAGATGGTAAAAAAGGACCTGAAGCAGACAATGTTAAAGTAGTAGGATAATAGCCTTATTAAGATATTGTTAAAGAAAGCTGCCCTTTAAGGCAGCTTTTTTCATAAACGTATAAATCATTACTTTTCAGTCAGGTTTTTATTACAGAAAGTGAGTTTGGTTACTGGGAACCAATTTCAAATAAAATAGCAATAGGAACAATTTTTGGAGTAATTTGCAGCAACTATTTAGAAATATATGTTTGATAAGCAGCAAAGAAAACTGAAAAGATCGGCCAGACTTATTTCCGTACTCAGTAAATACGGGTTTAAAGATATGCTGGCGAGGATGAATACAGGGAATAAACAGGAACCGGTTTCTGTTGATCCGGATGAGGTTATTTCTAAAGGGACAGTATATGAAAGGATCAGGCTTGTCCTGGAAGAGCTTGGACCTACATTTGTAAAGCTGGGACAGACGTTCAGCAACAGGGAAGACCTTCTTCCGCCAGAGCTTATTCAGGAACTGCAGAAACTTCAGGATAAAGTAGATACCGTGGATATGGACGTTGAAGAAATCCTGGAAAATGAGTTCAACATATCCGTTAAAGATCATTTTCAGGAAATTCAGAAACAGCCTTTAGCCACTGCCTCGATCGCTCAGGTTTATAAAGCGGTTTTGCTGGATGGAAGTCCTGTGATCCTTAAACTAAAAAAATCCGATGTACAGACGGTAATTGAAGATGATTTACTTCTTATAAAAGATCTTGAGAAAATTGTTTCCGCCTATTCTGAAATTGGAGAAAAACTTAATCTGAAACAGGCTATTTCCACTTTCGAAAAATCTTTGCTGGAAGAAGTTTCCTTAGTCAATGAAAAAGAAAATATCCTGCATTTTGCCCGGAATTTTAAAAACAATAAAGGAACCTATGTTCCCAAAATCTATGAAGAATATTCCAACAACAATATTCTCTGCATGGAATTTATCGACGGGATCAAAGTAACTGATAAAACTGCTCTTTTAGCCCATAATATTGACCCTGTAAAAGTGTCCGAAGTAGGATTAAGGCTGTTTGTGTCCCAGATCCTGGACTATGGATTTTTCCATGCTGATCCGCATGCCGGTAATATTCTGGTAAAAAAAGACGGGAAAATAGTTTTCATTGATTTTGGTGCCGTAGGAAAGATCCAGCCGAACGATAAGGAAATCCTTGAAAGTCTTATCGTAAGCTTTGTGGCTAAAAATTCGCATAAAATTGTACGCTATCTCAAAAAAATGGCAGTCAGTTACGAAATTCCTGATGAAAGAAGATTCGAAAATGATGTGGAAGACATTCTGAACTTCGTACACAGTTCATCTCTGCAGGATATCAACGTTCAGGTGATCATCAATAAAATGAAAGATATTCTGAAGGACAACAGGCTCCATATGCCGGACTATTTTTATCTTTTATTTAAAGGAATAAGCCTGATAGAGGGAGTTGGAAGAACGATCAACCCGGATCTGGATATCGTGAAGAGTCTTCATCCTTACACCAGGAAAATCCTGACCAAAAAGATCAAACCCAAAAATCTTTTAAAAACAGGAATGGACAGGGTGATGAATTTCACAGATAATGTAGATGAGATTCCCAAGGAGCTCAGATCCGTACTTCAGAAACTGGATGATAACAAATTCACGGTTTCCAGCGAGATTAAAAATATTGAAAAAACCAACCAGCTGATCAAATCAAGTGTAGTCAATTTAATTCTGGCTATGATTTTGGGAGCCAATATCATTGCTACAGCCATTGTTTTTGTTTCAGAATCCGGCCCAAGGATCGGGGAATTGTCTTTAGTTGCGGTTTTAGGCTTTGTATTTTCCATTATATTGGTTTTAGTGCTTTTACTGAGAGTGACGAGAAAATAAAACGGGTTTCGGGGTGCGAGTTTCGAGTTGCGAGTTTCGAGTTTCGGGATAAAGGATGCAGAACTTAGTTTAGAATAATGAAATGAAGAATTGTAATTTTACAACTAATTTCAACTTTGAACTTTGAACCTCGCACCTTGAACCTCGTAATTCGAAACCCGAAACTCGAAACCAAATTTAAATACCTATCTTTGCACCATGGAAAAACTCACTTTTGCGGATTTTGACCTGCCGGTTAAAATTCTTGATGTTTTAGCGGATCTGGAATTGTTCGAACCTACACCGATTCAGGAAAAAAGCCTTGGGCCTATACTTTCCGGAAGAGATGTGATGGGAATTGCGCAAACCGGAACCGGAAAAACATTAGCCTATCTTCTGCCCGTTCTTAAAACATGGAAATACAACAAAACAGGGAATCCTACTGTCTTGATCCTTGTTCCTACAAGAGAACTGGTGGTACAGGTTGCTGAAATTGTTGAGAAACTGACAGAAAATATAACCGCAAGGGTGATCGGAATATATGGCGGGAAAAATATCAATACCCAGAAACTCTTATTTAATGACGGATGCGATATCCTGGTAGGAACTCCGGGAAGGGTAATGGACCTTGCCATTGACAATGCGATTTCATTGAAAGAAGTGCAGAAGCTGATCATTGATGAGTTTGATGAAATGTTGAACCTTGGTTTCAGGCCGCAGCTTACCCATATTTTTGAAATGATGAAGCCGAAGAGACAGAATATTCTTTTCTCTGCTACCATGACGGAAGCAGTGGATGAGATGCTGGACCAATACTTTGCCAGTCCCGTGGAAATTTCCTTGGCAAAATCCGGAACACCTCTTGAAAAAATAGAACAGACCGGTTATAAAGTTGAAAACTTTAATACCAAGATCAATCTTCTTGAACATTTACTGAAGAACAACGAAGACATGTCTAAGGTGCTGATCTTCACCAATAATAAAAAGAATTCTGATCTTCTGTTTGCTAAAATTGATGAGCTTTTCCCTGAACAGTTTGATGTGATTCACTCAAACAAATCTCAGAATTACAGGCTTAAAGCCATGAAAAGATTTGAAAATGAAGAGATCAGAGGACTGATTACTACCGATGTAATGGCCAGAGGTCTTGATATTTCAAATATTACCCACGTCATCAATTTTGAGACTCCTGAAATCCCTGAACAGTACATCCACAGAATAGGAAGAACGGGTAGAGCGGATAAAGATGGTAAAGCGGTTACTTTTGTGACAAAAAAAGAAGAAGCTTCCATTCTTGATATCGAGCTGTTAATGGACAAAGACCTTAAGTTTGCCGATTTCCCTGCAGAAGTGAAAATTAACCCTAAAAAGATCGCTTCTGAAGAAGATGTGGTGATCATGAAAAATCCTGCACAGGTAAAGCTCAATGAAGGAGGAGCTGCATTTCATGAGAAGAAGGATAAGAATAAAAAAGAAAACTGGGGCGGACCATCCAAAAGAAAAGCTCCTAAAAAATTCGGAGCCAACAGGGCCCAGCAGAAAGCCATATCGAAATCTAAAAGAAAGAAATAAAAAAATCCCGTTAAGGGATTTTTTTGTTATAAATATTATTTCATATAAGGTTTCATTACCTTCGCCCAGACGGCATATCCTTCCGGAGTCAGGTGAAGCATATCTTCCACAAAAAGGTCTCTTCTTACATTTCCGCTGGCATCCTCCATCGCTTTTGTAATATCAATGAATTCGGCATTAGGCTCTTTTTTCATGAAAGCGGCAATTTTTTTATTCGTTTCCTTCATCTTTGGCCAAAGAATTTCGCGGCTTGGCGAATATTTTATGGAAATAAAATCGACCTCGATATTGGGGAATCTTTCACGGATCTTTTTATAGAATGTTTTAAATCTGTTGACCACTACCTTGGCTTTCAGGTCATGATTATCCGCAAAATCATTATCACCACAGTAGATAATGATCTGTTTAGGCTGGTATGGACTTAAAAGATCATCTGAAAAGTAATTCAGGTCTGTTAATCTTGATCCTCCAAAACCTCTGTTGATGATTGTTTTTCCGGGGAAATAGCTGGCGACATCCGTCCATTTGGTGAAGGAGGAGCTTCCAATCAATAGGATGGCATCTTTAGGCGGTGGATTGTCCTGATCAGCTTTTTTGAAATTCTGAATGTCCTGCCAGAACATCGGTTTTTTGTCCTGTGAAAAGGATAGGGTGAAATACAGCAACAGGAATGCTGAAAGAATCTTCTTCATTGTAATCAATTTTTAAATATCTTATAAATGTAATAAAAAACTCCCGATAAAATCGAGAGTCTGTATTTATCTTTTGTAGCTAACGTAGGTTAAGTCGGCAACACCATCACCATCCTCATCAAAAGAGCTGAATAACTGTGCCAGTTTCAGATCATGGCTGGTAAGGACTTCCACTCTGTACCATCTTTCAGTATCATTGTCATTTTTTATACTTAGTAGTTTAGACTCTTCAGTGTAAGTGTACTTACCTTCAGTTTTTCCTGCCAGCTGGCACTCAAGACCAACTTCGGAATAGTAGGTAAAGCTTGTATAATAATCACTTCTGAAATGCAGAATGTTTTTAGCCTCACAGTCAGAAGGTGTTTGGGTCTTAATTACTGTTTTATTGTCCTTTCCGGAAATAGTTTCTATTTTGCTCACCTTCCAGTCTCCGCTCATCATTTCTAATTCATAAGCTTCGATATTGTCATCTTTACAGGAAGTTAGGGCCAAAGCAGAAAAGGCAAATAAAAGTAGCTGTTTTTTCATTTTCACAAATTTAAGAATATGCTAAAATATAAATAAATTTGAAATATCTGCAATGAAATCCAGCTTTTTTAAACGAATGTTTATAAATAAAAGAATTTTATAGGGATTGGGATGCGAGGTTCAGGTTTCGTGTTGCAAATTTCGGGTTTTGAAAACCGAATAATAAACTTTCAGGCCAGGAAATTAAACTTTCATACTCGAATCTCGAATTTCGAAACCCGCACCCCGCATCCCGAAACTCTAATAACTCATCTCCACAATTTTATAAGCATCCTGAGGCGTCAGTTTTTTGTATTCACCAAGGCCTGACCAGTTTCTGTCTGTAAATGCTTTTTCCACTCTTTCTGCAGTTCCTTTATAGTCTTCCGTATATTCTGAAAGTTTGGTTTTAATGTTGAGACTATGGAAAAATTCCTCCATCTTTTTAATTCCTTGTTCTGCTTTTTCTTCTACTGTTCCGTCTTTAATTCCCCATACTCTTTCAGCATACTGGGCCAGTTTTCCTTTCTTTGTCTCAAAATTATAACGGTAATGGGACGGGGCTATAACAGCTAAAGTCCTTGCGTGGTCAATTCCGAAATAGGCGGTCAGTTCATGGCCCATGGCATGTACGGCCCAGTCTGTGATCACTCCTTTCTGGATAAGCCCATTAAGAGCCATTGTACAGCACCACATGAAATTCCCGGCAGCATCATAATCAAAATCATCAGCCAAAACCTTAGGAGCTGTTTCCTGGAGGCTGATCAGAATACTTTCTGCAATTCTTTCCTGAAGATCGGCAGAAGAGGGAGCGGTCATATACTGTTCCAGAACGTGGGTGTAAGCATCGGTAATTCCGTTCACAATCTGGTTTTTAGGAATCGTTCTGATCACTTCCGGATCTAAAACAGAAAACTGTGGAAAAAGTCCCGGACCGCCGGAAGACAGCTTTTCATTGGTTTCTCTTCTTGAGATCACATAGCCTGAATTCATTTCAGAGCCGGTTGCAGGCAAAGTCAGGATACTTCCGAAAGGCATTCCTTCACCTTCAAATGTTCTTACAGAATTTCTAAGGATATCCCATGGTTCACCTGCATAATGAGCAGCTGCTGAAAGGAATTTGGTTCCGTCAATAACAGACCCTCCGCCTACAGCCAGAAGGTAATTGATGTTTTTTTCTTTGATAAAGCTTAGGGCATCCAGCAATACTTCATATTCAGGATTGGCAGGAACACCACCAAATTCATATAATTCATGATCTTTCAGAGCTTCTTTTACCTGATCGTAAACACCATTGTTTTTGATGCTTCCGCCCCCGTAGATCATTAATATTCTGGCATCTTTTGGGACTTCACGGGAAATTTTAGCGATTTCACCTTTTCCAAAAAGTATTTTTGTAGGATTTTTGAATTCGAAATTAAGCATTGTTCTAAATTTATTTGATTCAAATTTACGCAATGCCATACAAAAACTGAGTTAATGAAATTTTAAAATTCCTATCAAAGTGTTTTATAATAACAATATAAATTTCATTAGCTTGTCTTGATAATATTTTTGCATAAAGAGCTTTAGGAATTATTTTAGGCTAGAGAATTTTTTAAACGCAAAGATGATGTTTCATCCTATCCATTTTAAGAAAGCAAAGAGGAGAATCAACAAAAGTTGATTCGATGAAGCAGTTTATTAAAAATGCGTAATCTGCCCAATCAGCGAGAGAATTAAATACAAAATAAAGATATACTTTCTGTTTTTTTTAATAAAACAACTCCCTCTTACTGAGAAACAGCTTCATTACAATTTTCACCTTTAAAGTAAATACCATTGTTTTTTGATTCAAGCTTTCCGTTTTTCCTGTTGATCTTTATAAAATAAGATTCTTTAATTTCCGGACAGCCTTTAGACTTTGAGAGGTACAGATCAATATGTTTATCTTCAATTTTATAGGATCCGCTGAGTTTATTACCGGTATCCACTGAAAAACCATAGGTTTCAGCCAGCAGAATAGCTTCCGGAAGATTATCTACGGTTCCTATGAAATCCCTCAATTGCTGCTCATTCGCAAAATAAACAGCTCTGTCTTTTTTGCAGGCCAGAATATAGGTGAAACATTTTTCACCAACGCATTTCTGGAAAAAACCTTTCTCGGGAAAAGGTTCATTAATGGTCATGAAATCCGGCATCTGACTTTCGTAGATAACCGCTTTATCCGGATCGGGATCATTAATCAGTACTCTCCAGTAGCCATATTCTTTATCAGGAACAATGAACGGGTAGAGTAGTTCAATATTGTCGAGGATCTCCGGGATTTTTTTGAAATCGGCGGGGACTGCATTTTGAGAAAGCAGCAAACCCGGGATCAGAAAAGAGATGATCGAAATAATTTTCATAATTATTATTTTCTTAAACAGCATAAATACTGACTCAATTATTTCAGTATAATTTTATAATATCCTTTTTCATCAGTTACATCAATCCCTATGCCTGTAAATGTTAATTTATTAATCTGATATCCATCGCAGCCTCCTTTAAACTCGGACGACTGTATTGAAAAATCAAAAGTTTTGATATTAGACTGGAAATTGTACTTTTTTGTTCCATTGTAGGCCCCAACATTTTCTAATATAATCATGTCGTCGGATGTTTTGGTTAATTGTACTCCATTCTGGTTTTCATCCTTGATGGAATAGGTAGTGAGGGTTCCGTTTGTGATCAGATTTTCATCGTCAGAATTAACGAATTTAAAAGCTATCGTCTGAGGAGCATTATAACAATCTTCACCGCAGGCTGTGAAAATAAAACTCATTAAAAGGAATATGAATATATTTTTCATGGAATACTGATTAATTTGTGTGAAAAGTAAAATTAATCATTAAACTGCTGTATTCAAAAAATAATTTTGTTCCTGCGGCTGTATTTTTTGTCATTTATCAATTAATTTAATTTCAAAATCCATTACATTTGTTATATGATACACGACCAACGAGCAGAAAAATTCAGGCAGATCGTGGAGAATAAGTTCCAGATCTACAATTCATTATTTATGAGCCTGCCTTATGATAAAATGACCAATATCGGGATGCTTCTCCCGTTCCTTTACGAGGAAAGCAGAAACGGATATGAAGAAGGCAAAACCCCTGAGGAAATTATCGAAGAATTCTTTAAAAACCATACCGATCTTCAAAAGGAGGAGCAGAAAGTAGAGCTGCTTTTCAAGATTATCCAATATATTGAAAGACAGGTAGTTTTGTTTGACAGTATTGAAGATGCAGCTTTTCCAAGCCTCCATTCCGAAAGCGACAACGGAACGGTTACCAATCTTTTCGAACGTTCTTACCAGGATCACAAACTTGAAAAAGTTCGTGAAAAGCTGAAGGATTTTACGGTAAAAGTAGTGTTTACTGCACATCCGACGCAATTTTATCCAAGCTCGGTACAGAGGATTATCCAGGATCTGAGGGGAGCTATTACCAGCGATTCCGTTACCCAGATTGATATGCTTCTGCAGCAGTTGGGGAAAACACCCTTTGTCAATAAAGAAAAGCCAACGCCAATTGATGAAGCGCTGAGCATCATTTCTTATTTAAGATATGTTTATTACGATACAATCGGAGAACTATTTACCAAGATCAAAAAGACCTTTGGAAACGGTCATTTCCATCTTCATGAAGATATTATTCAGCTTGGTTTCTGGCCGGGTGGAGACAGAGACGGAAATCCGTTTGTGACTGCGGATGTTACCAAAAGAGTGGCAGAAGAACTCCGTTCTGCCATTCTGAAATCTTATTACAGCCACTTGAAATTTATCAGAAGGAGGTTAAGTTTCAGAGGCGTATCTGAAGTTTTGACCCAGCTGAGCGATGAGCTTTACAGCGCCATTTTCAACGGAAAAATGATCACGGCAGATGATATTCTGAAAAAAGCTGAGGAAGCAGAAAAAATACTGGTGAATGAGCACAATTCCCTGTTTTTAGACCTTCTGGTAAATTTCAGAGACCGTGTGAAAATTTTCGGAACCCATTTTGCGACATTGGACGTCCGCCAGGACAGCAGAATCCATCAGAAAGTAATTGATGACGTTTTTGCAAAAGTTTATGGTAATGCCGAGGCCGGGGAAGAAGAAAAATTCAATAAGCTGATCCAGCTTGGTAATAAAGTTGATGCAGATCAGTTTGAAGATATCGTTAAAGATACTTTATTAACTGTTTGCCAGATTTCTGAAATTCAGGATCACAACGGGCAAAGAGGGATGAACCGCTATATTATTTCCAATTCCGATGCTGTAAAAGATGTGATGAATGTTTATGCATTCTTTAAAATCTGCGGCTATAAGGATGAAGAGATCAAAATGGATATTGTTCCTCTTTTTGAAACAATGGAAGGCCTTGCCAATGCTGAAAATGTAATGAGTGAGCTTTACCGGAATCCTGTCTATAAAAAACATCTTGAAAGAAGAGGAAATCAGCAGACGATTATGCTTGGTTTTTCAGACGGGACAAAAGACGGGGGCTATCTTAAAGCCAACTGGGAGATTTATAAAGCCAAAGAAGTTTTAACTAAACTTTCCCTCCAGAATGGTATTAAAGTAGTGTTCTTTGATGGCCGGGGCGGCCCGCCGGCAAGGGGAGGAGGGAAAACCCACGATTTCTATGCATCACAGGGAAATACCATCGCGAACAATAAAATCGAACTGACCATACAGGGGCAGACGATCACCAGTATTTTTGGAAATAAAGAACAAGCCAAATACAACTTTGAGCAGCTTCTGACCGCCGGAGTTGAAAATGATGTTTTCAAAAATTCCAAAAAAGACCTTACGGAAAAAGAAAGAAAGCTCATCATTGAACTGGCAGAGATCAGCTATAAAAAATACTCGGATCTGAAAGCACATCCAATGTTTGTTCCTTATCTTCAGGAAATGAGTACCCTTGAATATTACGGTAAGACCAACATCGGAAGTCGCCCGTCCAAAAGAGGAAACGGAAGCGAGCTGAAATTTGAAGATTTAAGAGCCATTCCTTTTGTAGGCTCCTGGTCGCAGCTGAAGCAGAATGTTCCAGGGTTTTTCGGGTTCGGATTTGCCATGCAGCAGATGAAGGAACAGGGAAGGATGGATGAGGTGAAAGAACTGTATAAAGGTTCGGATTTCTTTAAAACTTTAGTCCTGAACTCTATGATGAGTATGAACAAGTCTTATTTTCCGCTGACGTATTACATCAAAAATAATCCTAAATTCGGAGCATTCTGGAATGTCCTTTATGATGAATATGTCCTTTCAAGAGATATCATGCTAGAACTTACCGGCTTCAAGATGCTGCAGGAAGAAGATCCGTTATCCAGAAAATCTGTGAAAATAAGGGAAAAGATTGTTTTGCCACTATTGAGTATTCAGCAATATGCCTTAATGAAAATCCAGAAAGGAGAAGGAAACAGAGAAGCTTATGAAAAGCTGGTGACAAGGTCCTTATTTGGAAACATCAATGCGAGCAGAAATTCAGCTTAACTGATATATAAACGCCTCTCAAATTGGGAGGCGTTATTTTTTTGATTTAAATTTTGGCTAAAGCCTTTGGTAAAATGTTTAAATTATTGAACGAATGAACGGGCTGAAGCCCGTCCCAATTGAATATATTATTACCAATCTAAGTGATCTGAGCAATCTGTGTGAAATAAACTGCCGATCAGCACCAGTTTAATTGGTATTAATTACTCTTTTAAAAACTTCTCATAAAAAGTGTCATTCTTCATCTGAATTTTCAGGTAATAAGTTCCTTTCGGAAAATCTTCAACTTTTACAGATTTTTGTCCGCTGTTTCTCCTGATCAGTTTACCTAAATTATCATAAACTTCCAATGATATAATGTCACCTTCAGAAGCAATGTTCAGAATATTTTTTACAGGATTGGGAAATAGGGCAAACTTTTCTTTCTTCACTATTTCAGAGGTATTCAGCACTTGATTGTAAACGCTTCCAAAATTGAGAATTCCATACCCCATCTGGTCTGTGTGGGCAGGGTATAGCGAAGCGGTCTGGCGGAGTTTTGTCCTGATCTGTTCCCTGTTCATCGATGGGAAAGCCTGAATAAGACATGCGACACCACCTGCGGCGGTGGGAGTTGCAATAGATGTTCCGCTGACTGAGGTTAATGTACTGTTGGTCACGGTTGCCGCAGCACTTCCTCTTGAACTTCCGTCAGGTTTTACCACACCCAAGGAATTAGGCCCATAAGATGAAAATCCTGAAGAGCTTCCTGCTGCATCCACAGATCCTATGCTGAATACCTTGGTGTTATCTGCCGGAGTCATAATGTAATGCCAGGGCTGGGCTCCTGAATTTCCTGCTGCCGCGAGAACAAAAATCCCTTTATTGGCAGCTATTTCAGCAGCTCTGGCAATAAAAGAAGTAGTTCCGTTCATGTCCGAGTATGTGTAGTTATACCTGGAGTCGTCAAAAACATTGTAACCAAGTGAGGCTGTGATGATATCAACACCTTTTCTGTCTGCTTCTTCAGCGGCTTCTATCCAGTACAATTCCTCTTCGGGGATTTCACCGACAGCATTTTCGCTCCGGTAAAGGTAAAAATCGGCATCCGGGGCAGAGCCTACAAAAGTATTCTCGATATATCCGCCGATAGCGCCTAACACGGCAGATCCGTGATTGCTGATGGAAGTATTGTATACATTGGGTGTTTTGGTGACAAAGTCGTAAACGGCTTTGATTTGGTTATTGTTGCGCAGTCTTTCAAATGCAGATCCGGTATCCACATAAGGAAAACCGGCATCGATAACCGCAATAGAGATCCCCGTACCTGTAAAACCGGCAAGGTGAAGGGGCCTTAAATTAATCTGGTCGATCTGTGCGGATCCGAAGCCATAATCAAAAACAGTCAGTGTCTTTTGAGTTTCAGAAACCGGATTCCATTTATTCTGAACTGCTGTTTTAGGGACCGGAGTATTATTTTTTGCAAACCGTCCTACCGACTGTACATAAGGCTGTGTCTGCAAAACTGTTATCTGTGCCGGAGTTGCGTTTACAGCTGCTCCGTTAAGCCATTTTGAATAGTCGGTAACGGTAAAGCCGAGGTTCTGAAGATTCTGGATATAAGACTGCTCAATAGGAGCATCCTGATCGTTCAGAGCAATCCCTAGTGAAGTACGTCTGTTAAGGGATTTTTGGCTCAGTTCAGAAAGAGGATTGGCATAAAAAGCAGCTTTATTCGGTTTGTCTGTAAAATAAACAAAAACAAGCTCTGTTTGCGCATTTACAGCAGAGTAACCTACTAAAAGACAAAAGAGTAAAAGTTTTTTCATAAAGTTATTTTCCATAAAGATAAAACAAAATCAATAAAATTTTTGATAGGATTTTAAATTCCTTATTTTTACACAAATATTTATTTATGAAAAAAATTCAGATGGTTGACTTGCAAAGTCAGTATTACAAAATAAAGAATGATGTAGACAATGCGGTTTTAAATGTAATGGATTCTGCGGCTTTCATCAACGGCCCGGAAGTAAAGTCTTTCCAGAATGAATTGGAATCTTATTTAGATGTAAAGCATGTGATCCCGTGTGCTAACGGAACGGATGCTTTGCAGATTGCTCTGATGGCTTTGGACCTGAAAGAAGGGGATGAGGTGATCACTGCAGATTTTACTTTTGCCGCTACAGTAGAAGTTATTCATCTGCTTAAGCTGAAATCAGTACTGGTAGATGTAGATTACGATACATTCACAATTTCTACGGAAGAAATTAAAAAAGCAATCACTCCAAGAACAAAAGCAATTATTCCGGTGCATATCTTCGGGCAGTGTGCGAATATGGAAGAGATCTTAAAAATTGCGGAAGAACATAACCTGTATGTTATTGAAGATAATGCACAGGCCATAGGAGCACAGTATACATTCTCTGATGGAACTCAGAAATATGCGGGAACAATGGCAACGGTAGGAACTACTTCATTTTTTCCTTCCAAAAATTTAGGCTGCTACGGAGATGGCGGGGCTCTTTTCACAAATAATGATGAACTGGCACACCGTCTGAGAGGAATCGTTAACCACGGAATGTACGAGAGGTATTATCATGATGAAGTAGGTGTGAATTCCAGATTAGACAGTATTCAGGCGGCAGTTTTAAGAAAGAAACTTCCTCATTTGGATACTTACAATGAAGCAAGAAGAAAAGCAGCCGATTATTATGATGAGGCATTTGCAGGACATGCAGATATTCTTACTCCACAAAGATCAGAAAACTCAACGCATGTATTCCACCAATATACTTTAAGAATCCTGAACGGAAAGCGTAATGAGCTTCAGAAATTCCTTGCAGAAAAAGAAATTCCGGCAATGATCTACTATCCGGTAGCATTGAGAAAGCAGAAAGCATATTTTCAAGAAAGCAATGATGCAGATTTTGTGAACACAGACAAGCTTCTGGATCAGGTAATCTCCCTGCCTATGCATACGGAACTGGATGAAGAGCAGCTGAAGTATATTACGGATGCGGTGCTTGAGTTTATGAAGTAGATGAAAAAAAGAATTTTTAAATATAAAATAGTCAAAGTACTTGTTGTTTTAACGAGTTCAATAATGTTGTCTCTATTAGGAATTGGCTTATTTGACTTAATTAATAGAGAAGATTTTTCTTTACAATCATATGGTGATAAACTGACAATAATTGTTGTGGCTATTTTATTTTTATTAAAATTAATAAGCTTGATATTTATTTTATTTAAACTTTCAAAAAGTATTTTGTTGCTTAATATTTATTATATTTCTTCTCTTAGTATTCTAGTTGTAAGTACTGCAATAAATGAATTATATTCTGCAATAAATTTATTTTTAATTTTTTGTTTATCAATTCTAATTTTTTTGGTAAATAAATTTAAATATAAGAAGGTACATTACGAAAACATAGAACTTATAGGAACACAAAACGATTAAAAATATTAATAAAAAATGGCAATATTAGTCACAGGAGGACTTGGATATATAGGATCTCATACAGTTGTGGAACTTTTGAATAATGGCTTTGATGTTGTCATTGTTGATGATCTATCCAATTCTGAAAAATTTATTTTAAAAAATATTGAGGAGGTTGCAGGGAAGAAACCTGTTTTCTATCCTTTTGATTTAAAGAGGAGGGAGCTCCTTACTCAGGTTTTTGATGCCCATCAGATCGAAGGATGCATCAATTTTGCAGCTTCCAAAGCGGTTGGAGAAAGCCAGGTAAAGCCGATAGATTATTACGAAAATAATTTATTTACGCTGATCAATATTCTTCAGGAATTTAAGGAAAGAGGGATTTCAAACTTTATTTTCAGTTCTTCATGTACTGTTTACGGGCAGGCAGAGAAAATGCCGATTGATGAAAATACACCATTGAAAATGCCTGAAAGTGTTTATGGCAAAACAAAACAGATGGGTGAAGAAATTTTGATTGATTTTGCAAAAGCTTATAACAGAAAAATTTCTCTTTTAAGATATTTTAATCCTATTGGTGCTCACCCGTCCGGAAAATTAGGCGAACTTCCATTAGGAATTCCTAATAATTTAATTCCTTATGTTACTCAAACTGCTGCCGGAATTCGCGAAAAGCTGAATATCTGGGGTGATGATTACGATACGGAAGACGGAACTGCGGTTCGTGATTATATTTACGTTGTTGATTTGGCGAAGGCGCACGTAAGTGCCCTTAAAAACTTGTTACAGAGCAACGAAGAGACAGTAGTCATTGATATATTTAACCTTGGAACAGGAAAAGGTTCATCCGTACTGGAAGTTGTGAAAGCTTTTGAAACGGCTAATGATGTGAAAGTTCCTTATCAGATCTGTGCGAGAAGAGAGGGGGATATTACCATTGCTTATGCTAATGCAGATAAGGCTGAAAAAGAACTTCACTGGAAGTCTGAGACTTCATTGGAGGAATCTTTAAGAACGGTTTGGAAATGGCAGCAGTATCTTGACTCAAGAGCTGTTTAAAGAAAAAATTAAAAAAACAATTATATAACAATCTTTTCCTGCAATAGGAGCTTTTTAACGATTTAAAATAGCTGATATGCCGGAATTTTAATTGACACTGTTATGAAAACACAAAAAATAGGTATTACATTTTCCTCATTCGATCTGCTGCATGCAGGACACATCAAAATGCTTGAAGAAGCTAAAACGGTATGTGATTATTTAATTGTAGGACTTCAGGTTGATCCTTCGCATGACCGCCCGAATAAAAATAAACCCAGCCAGAGTATTGTTGAGAGGTATATTCAGCTGAAGGCAGTTAATGCCGTAGATGAGATTATCCCTTACTATACGGAAGAGGATCTTCTTGATATTTTAAAGTCTTTTGTGATCGATGTAAGGATCATTGGGGACGATTATATGAACAGAGACTTTACAGGAAAGCAATATTGTGAAGAGAAAGGAATTGAGATCTTTTACAATAAAAGAGACCATAGGTTTTCCACGAGTGACCTCCGAAGAAGAATCTATGAAGCTGAGAAAGAAAAAATAGAAAGAGCAGAAGCTGCAAAATAAAAAAAATCCCGAGAAATATTTTCGGGATTTTTTTTGTGTATTACATTGGGGCTTGCTGGTCGTCGCCCGTCGCATTGGAGTTGATATCTTTTTTCTTTTTAGGCTGTTCTACCTTCTCGCCTTGCTTGAATCTGTAAGTCAGAGAAACAGAGAACTGTCTTGGCTGCCATTGCATATAAGAATCTCTTATACTGTTTGCTGTATAAGTCGTAGATCTCATTGCTCTGGTATTGAAAATATCCTGAATATTGAATGCTAAAGTTCCGTCACCCTTCCAGATTGTTTTAGAAGCACCTAAACTGATAGCATACATGTCTTTTCTATCCTGGTAAGCTGTTCTCTGCCCTCCTCTGTAGAATCCTTGTAGCTGGAAGCTGAATGTTTTATCCACCTTAATCGTTGAAGAAAGCCTTGCTCTCGTTGAAAAACCTTTACCGTTAAAATCAGCAACAGCCTGAACTGGATTTCCATCTTTATCAAAGGTGTCATATAGAGTGCTGCCTTTTGTATTGTAACCAAACATATCTACATTTCCTAAGAATTTCAGCCAGCTTGTTGCATCCCAGTTGAAGTTTAAATCTAAACCGAAACGATCATCCGTACCAAGGTTAATTGGTTTTGTATGAGATTCTATACGCTTTGGATCAATAATAGCTCCGTTTTCATCTGTAGCCAGAATATTATACACTAACATTTTTGTATCATCAGTCTGATGTCTGTAATACAATGTAGGGTTGATTGTGAATTTCTTTTTTGAAATGCTGTATCCGAATTCAAAAGAGTCTACATATGATGGATTAAGATCAATGTTTCCGTCAAAAATATTCTGGTTATCATTATAACTCGGGTTAGGAATCATAAAGAATGATCTTGGGCGGTCTATTCTTCTTGTGTAGTTTAACAGCAACTGATTATCCTTGGCGAATTCATAGCTTAAATAAACGCTTGGGAATAAGTTATTGTAATTTTTAGTCGTTGCAGGTACATTTTTCTTAGGATCAAGGCTTATGTAATTAATATCTACATTGGACAATTCATCCCTCACTCCTAACTGATAACCTAATTTTCCTATTTTACTTTTGAATTGCAAATAAAAAGCATTGAAAGTCTCCTTGTAGGTTGCATCATAAGTGTATGGCTTAAGAAAATCTAACGGCTTTGTTGTTGTGCTCTCACGAACATCATTACTATAATCATTGGTATTGATATCAATTCTGTATCCTGCTTCTAATTTTGAAGATTCACCAATAGGCAACTCATAATCAGCCTTAGCAATAACAGATCTGTTAATGGTATTCTGATTAATGACATTTTTCAGATTATCAATAGTATCATCGATATTGGTATCATTGTATGACCGGCTTCTCTGTAAACTTAATGATAATGATAAATTCTGCCCTTTGTCATCAAATTTATGATCTAACCCAAAATCACCTTGAAAAGCCAGGTTATTGTTTGTTCCGAAAGTACTTCTGTTTGATGTATAAAAAGGATTTGTAAGAGGAGTGTAGCGATAATCAATATTACCAAAGTTTTCACTGTCAAAAGTTCTTACGGTTCCGGATGCATTTACTGAGGTTTTTTCGGAAATGTCATAAACGATACCTGCGGAAGCGTTATAGTTGTTGTTTTTACTTTTGGTTTCAGAGTCGGTATTTCTTTGTACCAAATCATCAGCTAATTTGGCATTGTTAAAATAATCATCATTTCTACTGGTATTTTTGGATTCCCTGTAGCCTCCGCCACCATTTAGAAACCATGTAAAGTTTCCTTTTCTCCAGTTAAGATTCGCATTAAGGTTGGTTTGGGGTAGATAGCCCAGAGTTCCGATAACACTACCATTAAAACCGGTCTTCTTGCTTTTCTTTAAAATAATATTCAAAATACCGGCAGTACCGCTAGCCTCGAATTTAGAAGAAGGATTGGTAATTACTTCAATTTTCTCGATCTGGTCAGCAGGAATGCTCTGAAGGGCGTTGGCACCATCATCTATCCCAAGAAGGGCAGAAGGTTTCCCGTTGATCAGGAACTTCACATTGGAGCTTCCTCTCATCGAAACAGTACCGTCAGTATCCACAGAAACGGAAGGAACATTGGAAAGCACATCCTGAAGATTTCCTCCCTTGCTTACAATATCCTGGGAAGGGTCGTAAGTCCTTTTGTCAAGTTCCACTTTATACGGTTTTGTTGCCGCTGCAGTAATCACCACACCTTGTATTTCCTGGGTCTTGCCGTCCAGAGTGGTTGCAGCTTCCGGCTGTATGGATAATGCACCGATATTTCCCGGGCCTGCAATACTTTTATTGACTACACTTTTCTTGTAGTCGATTGCTTCTACTGTAATGTCGTAATTTCCAGGTGCCAGCTCCAGTTTGTACTGTCCTTTTTCGTCGGTCAATACAGCGTCACTTAAGGTCTTGTTCGCTTTATTGCTGAACGTCACAGAGGCATAAGGAACCGGCTGATTGTTCTTGTTGACGATCATTCCCGTAACTCCTGCTTTCTCCTGGGCAAATGCCATTGCTGCTGCCGAAAGTACAAAAGTAAGTGCTAGCGTTTTTTTTGTGAAAATGTTGACAATTTCCGTCTGATTCATAAGGTATTTTTTGTGTAAAATCGTAAAGGTATAAGTCTTAATATTGTGAAATCTTTAATTGGGTTTGATTTCAGATATTACGATTTATGTATTATTTATAGATGTATAAGTCGTATAGAAGTGTTAAAAGTTAATTATCATATTGTTAATAAAAGTTAAATTTATCTTTTATTTTATATTTTTGGAATTCAGCCAGTCCTGATAAGCTTTTGCATTGATGGCATGCTCTTCTGCACTTGCTGTAAATTTATGATAGCCAAATCTTGCGGGATCAGCACACATAAAGATATAGTTATTGTTTTCTGCATTCAAAACTGCATCTACAGAGTTTTTATCTACGATACAGATAGGTCCCGGAGGAATGCCTGCATTTGCATAGGTATTGTAGGGTGATGGTGTTGACAAATGTTTGTACAATACTCTTTTAATAGGCTCCTTAAAATTAGTCTGCTTATTGATTGCATAAATTACCGTAGGATCCGACTGAAGTTTCATGCCTTTTCTGTAACGGTTCAGGTATAATCCTGCAATGGTTTTCATTTCATCCTTTTTTCCGCCGGATTCTTTGTAGACAATAGATGCCAACGCATAGATCTGGTCCCTGGTCAGTCCGGATTGCTGCTCGCGTTTTTTTCTTTCGCTTGTCCAGAATTCATTGTACTGTTCATCAAACTTTTTAAAGAAATCTTTCGGGCTTACCGTCCAGAAAAAATTATAAGTGTCTATGAAAAAATACTTTTTTAAATCTTCTGCATTGTTATATCCTTTTTCTACCGCCACTTTATTCAGGTCATTCACAAACTGTAAGGAATCCAGCTCCGTTTTTTTGGTAACCTTTCCTATCATCTGGTACATATCTCCGAAATCTCCTATCCTGAAAGTATTTTCAGATTGGTTCCCGGCTTTAATCATATTCACAAGGTTGGTGTTTCCTGCTCCCGGTTGGAAATGATAGCGGCCCGGCTTAAAGAACCTGTCCAGATTCTTATCCTTTGCCACTGCTTCAAAAGCTTCCTTATCTTTTACATATGGAGCCACGGAATCAAGAATCTGCTTGAAATCCGCTTTATGCGGGATCAGAACATAGCCATCCTTTTTCACGTTGTTTCCATAATATTTATTATAAAATCTCAAACCAAAAAATCCTGCCGCTCCAACAATAATGAGAGCGATAATAAGAACAGTTTTTTTCATTATTAAAATGTTGATTAAAAGTTTAGTTTTTAAATAAGATCTATTTTACCTCTAAAAACTTGCTTTGCAGGACCTTCAAGCCAAATGTTTTGGAAAGAATTTCCGTTTTTTTCAGCATGAACTTTAAGATTTCCTCCTAAAGTTTTAACTTTTACAGAAATTAGATTGTTTTTTTGCAGAAAAGTTAAAGCAGAAGCAGTAACTCCTGTTCCGCAGCTGTAAGTTTCATCCTCAACGCCTCGTTCATAGGTTCTTACAAAAATTTCATCATCCGTAATTTTTTCAACAAAATTCACATTGATGCCATTTTCCTTATAGTTTTCTGAATTTCTGATGCCGTGACCTTCTGCAAAAACATTGTAGTTCACCAGATCTTCCACATATTTTACATAGTGAGGCGATCCCGTATTCATGACAGTGTCTTCTCCGTCACCGGAAATAGTATCCACGTCAATCATCTTTAATTTGATGATCCCGTTATGGATTTCTGCTTCATGCTCACCGTCTATAGCAATGAATTTACATCTGTCTTCAAAAATATCCAGAAAGAAGGCAAATGCGACAAGGCATCTTCCACCGTTTCCGCACATGGTGCTTTCACCACCATCAGAATTGTAGTAGACCATTTTGAAATCGTAATCCTTATCATTTTCAAGAAGGATCAGTCCGTCTGCGCCGATTCCGAAACGTCTGTCACATAATTTTTCAATAATATCTTTATTCTTGGGAAACTGCAGGTCACGGTTGTCTATCATTACAAAATCATTTCCGGTTCCCTGATATTTATAAAATTCCATATTTTTAGTCTAAAATTAACGAGCAAAATTAATATATTTAAAATGAAAAACGAACAGTGTTAGCTGCCCGTTTTCTTATTTATAATTGTTTTATCTAAATCCGCCTCCGCTGGACTGTTGTCTTGAAGAGCTAGTGCTTTGCTGAGTGCTTGAACTTCCTCTAAAACCGCCGCCGGAAGATTCCGTCCTGTTGCTGTTCTGGTTCTGCTGCTGCGTATTTCTGAAACCTCCGCTGCTCTGATTGTTCTGGTTTCCCTGATTGTTCTGGTAGCTTCCGCTATTTCTGAAGCCTCCGCTGTTCTGGTTACTTTGTGGTCTCTGGTTGTTATTATTATAGTTTCCGCTGTTCGAATTTCTGAATCCGCCATTCGTACTGCTATTTCTTGTGCCAGTTCTGTTATTATTGAATCCGCCGTTATTATAACTTCCGTTGTTACCTGTATTACGGAATCCGTTACTTGGTCTTGAAGAGGTAGTAGTTCTTCTCTCTACATATACTTTTCTTCGGTCGTTTCCATTGTTATAGTAATAATAAGGAACACCGTTGTCGTAATAATAATTAACGTCGTTTCTGTAATAATAGCCATCATTTCCGTAGTAACCTCCGCTTCCGTAATATCCGGAAGGAGCATAGTAATATCCGTTGTTATAATATGGGTCACCGTAGCCGTTGTTTGCATACCCGTCGGAGTATGCCAAACATGATGTTAAACTACTGATAGCTACGATACTGAAAGCTATTTTAAATAAATTTTTCATGACTTTATTGTACTTTTTTCTTTTAAACTTTTTTTCCAATTGACATATCCTGAGATAGCCATAATAGTAAATACCAAATATTGAACCGAAGTGATACCAAGTTCCTTAAAAATCATCATAGGGATACAAATAAAATCTCCGATGATCCAGAAAATCCAGTTCTCAATGCGCTGTTTGGCCATAAACCACATTCCTACTAAAAATATAGAAGTGGTGATCACATCAAGCCAATTGGCCCAATCGAGATGATACAATCCTAAATTTGTACCCTCCATCGAAAATTGATTATCTATATAAGGTTTGTAATAATATATAAGCGTAACCAATGCCAGACTTAAAATAAAAAGGCCGCCGGCATATAACCTTTCCCTGTTGGTAGCCCAGCTTACCTCTACATGTACATGGTCTTCAGAATTTTTTGACCATAAGATCCAGCCGTAAACACTCATTGCTGTATAATATACGTTAATCATACAGTCGCCAAGCAGTCCGAAATTAAAGAGAATATAGACATAGATCAGGGTAGAAATGATGCCGGTAGGGTAAACCCAGATATTCTTTTTAATTGAAAAATAAACGCTCAAAATTCCGAAAAATGCACCGCTGGCTTCCAGCAGAATTTGTATGCTACTGTAGTTTTCATACGGCTTTACGAAAAGATCATATAAATTCATGCGATCAAAAATACGCAAAAATTAGCAGTTTTGAAAATAAATTAAATAATGTGTATATCAGATTTTTAAAGACTTTTATTTAAAATAAATTAGGAAAGTTTATCAATAAACGTTAAGGTTTGTAAAATTTTTATATTTTCGTAAATCTTTAATTAAATAATAAAACATGTCTAAAATTTGGGTTAAGAAACCAATGAGCGCTTATGAAGCTGATATCAAAAAAAGTCAGCTGAAACGCGTTCTGGGAAAATGGAGCCTTACTGCTATCGGAATCGGAGCAATCATTGGAGGAGGAATATTTGTACTTACGGGAACGGGTGCTTATTATAATGCAGGGCCGGCTTTGGCGCTTTCATTCGTAATTGCGGGGATTGCCTGTGTATTTGCAGCACTTTGCTATGCAGAATTTGCTTCCATACTCCCCGTAGAAGGTTCAGCATATGCTTACGCATATGGAACAGTGGGGGAGATCTTTGCCTGGATCATAGGCTGGGGACTGATACTGGAATACGCCATGGGATCTATGACCGTCGCCGTATCCTGGTCGGGATATTTTGGAAAACTTCTCAAAATGTTCGGGCTGCATCTTCCTGCTTATCTTACCACAGATCCGCAGACTTATATTGCGGCAGGAAATTCAGGTTTTTCGATGAATTTACCTGCATTTTTAATTGTTTTCTTCGTTATTTCTATTCTTGTACGCGGAACCAAGGGTGCAGCAAAAGCCAATAACTTTATCGTAATTCTTAAAGTTTCAGCTATTATTTTTGTAATTATTGCAGGAGCTTTTATTATTTTCGGTTCTGCTGATCCTTTTAAAAACTGGATTCCTTTCATTCCTGAGGCTGCAACCATTACAGAAAATGGGGTCTCGCATTCTGCATACGGTATTGCCGGAGTAGTGGCCGGAGCATCTGCTATTTTCTTTGCTTATGTAGGTTTCGATGCTGTTTCCACACAGGCAGGAGAAGCTATTAATCCTAAAAAAGACGTACCATTTGCCATCATCGCTTCGCTGATTATCTGTACACTTTTATATATCCTTGTATCTCTGGTATTAACAGGAATGATGCATTATACAGACTTTAATCCGCTGGGTAAATATCCGGATGCCATTAAAGCTCCTGTAGCGTATGCATTTGATATTGCTGGCTATGCATGGGCAGGATACATTATTACTATCGCTGCTACTGTTGGATTGATATCTGTATTGATGGTAATGATCATGGGACAGTCAAGAATCTTCTTGGGAATGTCTAAGGACGGATTGATCCCTGCTACTTTCTCAAAAGTAAACCCTGAAACAGGTGTACCTACGAAAAACCTTGTTATTTTAGGAATTGTAATTGCTACTATCGCATCCCTTACCCCAATTAATGACCTTGCGCATATGACCAGTTTCGGGACATTATTTGCATTCACAATGGTATGTGTAGCGGTTTGGGTATTAAGAGTAAAAGAACCTAATTTACAGAGAAACTTTAAAGTTCCTGCTTTACCTCTTATTGCCTGTTTAGGTATCGCGATCAACGTTTATCTGATCTTTAACCTGAGCAAAGAGGCACAGATGTATTCTTTTGCATGGCTGATCATTGGATTCTTTGTTTACTTCCTGTACAGTAAAAAACACTCAAAACTTCAGAACGGAGAATTTGGGGAAACTTTCAAAGCAGAACAGGAGCCATTAGAAAAACCTGACTTAGATTAAAAAATATAAACCACAAATCCGCAGATATTCTGCGGATTTTTTATTTTTGTTACTTATGAAAAAAACATTTTCTATCCTGTTTTTCTGTTTGGGAGTAATAGCCTTTTCCCAGCAGATCGAGAGCTTTACTACTATTTTGAATGATAAAATCAGTATAAGAGCTCTCGAATTGTATGATAACAAAGTCTGGTACAGCGGAACGGATTCAAAATTCGGTTTTGTGGACCTTAAAAATCATGAAAATCAGAAACAGATAAGTCTTTCTGATAAAAAATTACAGTTCAGAACACTGGCGCAGGATAATAATGCTTTTTATGCTATCAATATTGAAAGCCCCACTAATTTTTTTAAAATCAATAAGAAAGACCTGAAATCGGAAATCGTTTTTACAGATACTGCGAAAACTGCTTTTTATGATGCCCTTCACTTTGTGAATGATAAAGTGGCTTTCACTTTCAGCGATGCAGATAAAGATAATTTGTTGAAGCTGGCTGTTTACCGTAACGGAAAATGGGGAATGTTCAGGAATAACGTACAACTGAACAGCGGTGAAGCCGCATTTGCAGCAAGCAACACCAATATTGCTTCTTCCAAAAATTTCTTATGGATTGCAACAGGCGGCAAAGCATCAAGAATTTTAAGAATGGATCTGAAAAAAGAAAATCTGGAAGTTTTTGAAACCCCTTTCATCCAAGGGGAATCTTCACAGGGAATGTATTCCATAGATTTTTATGATGATAAATTTGGGATTGCAGTTGGTGGAGATTATACCAAACAGGATGAAAACATCAACAATATTGCAACAACCCATGATGCCGGGAAAACATGGCAGATACAGGCTTCCGGGAAAAATGCAGGTTATACGACCTGTGTGAAGATCAAGCCGGGTTCAAAAGGAAAAGAAATTATTGCAGTAGGGGATAAACATATAAGTTATTCCTCTGATTTCGGGAAAACCTGGAAGAAAATTTCTGATGAAAAAGGATTTTTTGTCTGCAGCTGGGTGAATGGAAACACCATAGTTTTTGGAGGAAACAGCAGAATTTCTGTAATGAAATTAAAATTTTAAATTTTAGGTATAGAATTTATCATTATTCGAAAGATTGCAGTAACCATCGTATTTAGACTCATTATAAAATACAGGCTAATATATTTCATGGTTTAAAATTCATTCGTAATGGTTAATTTTGCAGGATGAAACTGATTTAGGCTCAGTTTCGATAATATTTTAATTTTTGAAATGAATTCTTTAATAGATAAGTATAATATTCCCGGACCCCGTTACACGTCTTACCCTACTGTTCCTTATTGGGACGAAACTACGTTTTCGGCTGAAAAGTGGAAAGAAACCGTGATCCGGTCATTTCACGAAAGTAATTCAGACGAGGGAATTTCTATTTATATTCACCTGCCTTTCTGCGAGGCCCTGTGTACGTTTTGTGCATGCCACAAACGTATAACCAAACAGCATAGCGTTGAAATTCCGTATCTGGAAAGCGTTTTAAAGGAATGGAAACTCTATCTTGAACTGTTTGAAGAGAAACCGAAGCTGAAAGAGCTTCACCTGGGTGGAGGTACACCTACTTTCTTTTCACCGAAAAACCTGAAGACCTTATTGGAAGGTATTTTTGAAACAGTAGAAATTGCAGAACATCCTGAATTCTCTTTTGAAGGACACCCTAACAATACCACCAGAGATCACCTTCAGACCTTATATGATCTTGGCTTTAGAAGAGTAAGCTTTGGAGTTCAGGATTATGATCCTAAGGTTCAGAAGGCAATCAACAGGATACAGCCTTTTGAAAATGTAAAAAATGTGACGGAATGGGCTAAGGAAATCGGTTACAGAGGGATCAGTCATGATCTGGTATTCGGACTTCCGCACCAGACCTGGGAGGCAATGGAATATACGATCCGAAAAACAATGGAACTGAAGCCGGACAGGCTTGCCTTCTATTCTTATGCCCACGTCCCATGGGTAAAAGGAGTGGGACAGAGAGGATTTGATGAAAATGACCTTCCGAGCGGTGAAGAAAAACGCCGTTTGTACGAAGACGGGAAAAAACTGCTGGAGAAGTTAGGATATATTGAAGTGGGAATGGACCATTTTTCCCTGGAACATGATGATCTGTACCAATCTTTAATCCATAAAAAACTTCACAGAAACTTTATGGGGTATACTTCAAGCAATACCCAACTGATGATAGGTCTTGGAATGTCTGCTATTTCAGATTCCTGGTATGCTTTCGCCCAGAATGTAAAAACGGTGGAGGAATATCAGAAAATGGTGGAAGAAGGCAAAATTCCTGTAGTAAAGGGACATATCCTTAATGAAGAAGATCTTATCGTGAGAAGACATATTCTGAACCTCATGTGCCAGCTTGAAACTACCTTTACCGATAAAAATTCTTTCCCTGAACTTGAAAATGCATTTGAAATGCTGGAAGAAATGGAAAGGGACGAATTGGTGGAAATCTTCAATAATCAGATCAAAATTACCGAAAAAGGACGGGCATTTACAAGAAACGTTGCGATGGTTTTTGACCTCAGAATGATGAGGAACAAACCGGAAACAAGGATTTTCTCTATGACGATATAAAACAAAAGCGACTCAGATTCTGAGTCGCTTTTGTTTTATTTAAAAGGTTTTAAAAGAATCAAAATAGTTCATATTATTTAATAATTAATTTCTGGCTGTAAGATTTCACGTCTCCTGATTTTATAATAAGATAATACGCTCCGGGAGGGATTCCTGTGATATCAACACTGCCGTCATTTTCAATCTTGACTTTTTCAAGCACTATTTTTCCTTCTGTACTGATGAGATCAATGGTATTATTCATGTCCGGAAGTCCCTCAATGAAAACTTTCTCTGAAGCCGGATTAGGATGGATGCTTACAGAAGGCAGGTTTGAAATTTCGTCCGTTGCCAGAGATCCTGTTGTAATTTTAAATATTTTTCCGCTGTTTACAGCTGCCACAAACAGCTCTTTTTGAGAATTCTCCCCGAATGTGGAAAAATTATTGCCTGAACTTGCCGGTCCCCATACAATGGAATTGTCCGGATTCATAAACCCGACCTGGGTAGAGCAATAATCTGCGAAGAAATATTTTCCCTGGAGTGCGGGATACTGGCTTCCTCTGTAAACGTAGCCTCCGGTGATCGAGCATTTCCCGCCGGAATGATCATAAACAGCAGCCGGAAAAGTCATAGAAGCCATATTGCCGCATCCGGCCGTATTGTAAGCGTTGTTCCCTTCATAGCAACGCCATCCGTAATTGATTCCGGCTTGTGTAATAGGCATTTTGTTGATTTCCTCAATTGCTCCCTGACCCACGTCAGCAATCATCACATTTCCTGTGGTGGTGTCAAATGAAAATTTCCATGCGTTTCTAAGTCCGTATGACCAGATTTCGTCCGCACCGGTTACTAAATTTCCTGCAAAAGGATTTCCTGGTGGAATATTATATGGTCCTGTGGCATTCACGTCGATCCTTAACATTTTTCCCATAAGTGAATTGATGTTTTGAGCGTTGTTGTTGGGGTCGCCACCGCTTCCGCCATCTCCTGTAACGATCCAGAGGTATCCATCGGGAGCAAAATGGATACTTCCTCCGTTGTGATTGTCAAACGGTTTGGGAATATCCAGAATGATCTTTTCGGAAGCGGGATCTGCAATATCCGGATTGGTAGCGTTTACAGAATATCTTGCTACTGTAATATTTCCGTTCGAGGCATTGTTGTAATACACGAAGAAATATCCGTTGGCAGAGTACTGGGGATGAAAGGCAAGCCCGAGAAGGCCTCTTTCTCCGCCATAAAGAACTTTAGAGCTGATATTCAGAAAATCAGCACCATTGACCGTTCCGGTGGGCTGGACAATTTTGATGATCCCGTTCTGCTGTACGACGAAGAGACGGGTATCATTGGCGTTCGTAATTTCAACGGGACTGGTAAGCCCGGACGCAAATTCTACTAAATTAATGCTTTGAGCATTAACAATTAAAGAAGAAAAAACGCAGAGGGTAAAAAATAGTTTTTTCATAATATTTTGATATTTAGTGTATTGATAAATGAATGAAAATTTTATACCAATCGAAATTTGAAAATTTCATTACAATAAGGAAGAAAAATTATTAAATCTTAAATAGAAGTTAAAACTCGGATATATCTGAAAATAAACCATTTCTGCTGTTAAAAAATTCATAAAATAATAATAAAATCATTATATTTGCCGACTTAATTTAACGTAGTTATAACAAAATGCAAGGAAAAGGACTTATTACAATTGTTGCTATTGTACTAGGGTTAATTTGCTTAAATGAGCTATTACCAACTTGGTACGCCAGCAAAATTGAAAGGCAGGCGACTGCTGTTGCAGGAGACAATCCGGAAAAGTATCAGAAAGAAATTGCAAGACTTTCTAAGGATACTTTGAACCTGGGATTCACAAAACTTTATTACACAAAAGCCAAAGACAAGGAAATGAAACTTGGTCTTGACTTGAAAGGAGGGATCAACGTTCTTTTGGAAATCAACCAGAGAGACCTGGTGAATGATTTAACCAATTATTCTACGAATCCTGTTCTTATTGAGGCTTTAAACAAGACTGATGAAGTTCAGAAGAATTCCACAAAATCTTATATTGATAATTTCTTCGACCAGTTTGAAGCGATCAACAAGGCAAAAGGAACTAACCTTAAGCTGGCAGATCCTGAACTTTTCGGGAATACCAATTTATCAGAAATCAAGTACAACACTTCTGATGATCAGGTAAAAAGTATTATCAAAAGAAGAATTGATCTTTCTGTAGGGACAGCTTTCGAGGTAATCAGAACCAGAATCGATAAAATGGGTGCGGTGCAACCTAACGTTCAGAGAGTACCTGGTACGGCAAGAATTTCTGTTGAAATGCCTGGTATGAAAGACATCGATAAGGTGAAGAAAATGCTTCAGACTTCTGCAAAACTTCAGTTCTGGGAAGTACAGCAGGTTCCGGAAATGGCGCCATATTTCCAGACATTGACTACAATGGTGGCTATAAAAGGAGATTCTATGGGAGTTGCGAAGAATATCAACTTCATGAACCTTTTAAACCTTGATAAATTAAGATCAAATGGTGTTGCCAGCGTAAAGCTTTCTGATACTGCTGTTGTAAACAAAATCTTAAATAGCAAAGTTGGTCAGTCATTACGTCCTGCCAACATTAAATATACCCAGTTCATGTGGGGGTACAAACCTGAAGCTACAGATACTGAAAGTTTAGTATTGTACGCAATCAGAGGGAATATCAACCAGAAAGCTCCGGTAGACGGTGCTGTTGAAAGCGCAAGCATTGGCTATGATGAGCTGAGCAGAGTGGTAGTAGATATGCAGATGGACTCCAAAGGAGCTAAAGAATGGAAAACATTAACTGAGAAAAACGTAGGTAAACCAGTTGCTGTAACGCTTGACGGAAGAGTATATACTGCACCGAACGTTGTGGGTGCTATTCCTAACGGTAGAACTCAGATCTCCGGTAACTTCTCTCAGGAAGAAGCTAAGGAACTGGTAGATGTTTTGGGAGCAGGTAAATTACCGGCAGGTGCAAAAGTAGTTCAGGCTACGGTAGTGGGACCTTCATTAGGACAGGAATCTATTAACGCAGGGGTTATCTCATTTGCTATCGCATTTTTAATTATTATTGTTTACATCATTTTCTATTACGGTGGTGCAGGAGTGTACGCGGTAATTGCAATGATTGTTAACTTATTCTATATTTTCGGAATTATGGATTCCGGAGACTTTACCCTTACACTTCCTGGTATCGCTGGTATCGTTCTTACAATGGCCATGGCCGTGGATACGAACGTAATCATCTACGAAAGAACCAAAGAAGAACTATTCGCAGGTAAGAGCATTCTTGAAGCTTATAAAGACGGTTTCAAACATGCATTAAGTGCGATTGTTGATGGTCACTTAACGACATTATTAACGGCTGGTGTACTTTTCTTATTCGGAACGGGACCTATTAAAGGATTCGCTTTGACTTTAGGAATTGGTATCTTAATGACATTCTTTACTTCTGTACTGCTTTCAAGAGTAATGATCTTCTCAAGACTGAATAAAGGAAAACACCTTTCTGTATGGACACCTCCTACAAAAAATCTATTCAGAAATACATGGATCGATTTCATCGGAAAGAGAAAATATGCTTATATCGTTTCTGCTGTTTTAACGGTTGTTTGTATTGCATCTATTGCTATTCACGGATTCAAATACGGAATCGATTTTACAGGTGGTAGAAACTACGTGGTAAGATTTGACAAAGCAGTTAATGCTGAAGACGTTGAACAGAACCTAATAAAAGTATTCAAAACCGAAGACGGTAAAAACTCTTCTGTTGAAGCAAAAACTTTCGGAAACGACAAGCAGTTGAAGATCTCTACAGATTACCTTATTGAAGATGAATCTTTAAAAGCTGACCAGACAATAGAGCAAAAACTATATGAAGGGTTAAAAACACATTTACCTGCCAATGTAACATTGAGCGATTTCAAATCTGCGGATAAAGACCATGCGGGAATTATTTCTTCTGAGAAAGTAGGACCTACGGTAGCAGACGACATCAAAACTCATGGTGTGCTTGCAGTAGTAGCTGCTTTGGCCGGTATCTTTATCTACATTTTGTTAAGATTCAGAAAATGGCAATTCTCATTGGGAGCTGTTGTAGCATTATTCCACGATGCGGTAATTATTTTAGGAGCTTATTCATTGCTTCATAAATTTATGCCGTTCAATATGGAGATCAATCAGGATTTCGTTGCAGCAATCCTTACTGTATTGGGATATTCAATTAATGACACCGTTATTATCTTCGACAGAATCAGGGAGTATCTGAGAGAAAAGAAATCTTTAACATTAGCCGGATTATTTGATGACTCTATTTCCAGTACATTGGGTAGAACATTCAACACTTCATTCACAACGATCCTTGTAATTTTAGCCATCTTCATTTTTGGAGGTGATAACCTGAGAGGATTTATGTTTGCTATGTTGATCGGTATCGGATTCGGTACGTATTCATCTATATTTATTGCATCAGCTATCGCTTATGACTTCCTTAAGAAAGGAAAAGAAGAAGGTGTGCATGGTAAAACAACGACCAGCAAAGAAGTGCTTGCTTCAAAGTAATATATACTACAATAAATAAGTAAGGCCGCTTCTTTCGAAGCGGCCTTTTTTGTACGGGATGAGGGTTTTGAGTTTTGGGTTTCAGAGTGTATCCGATTTGGGTTACAGTTTTTTTAAAGTTTAGATTCTAAATTAAAATTTGATGTCCGGGCCTGTATCCCCGCATCCCGAAACTCAAAACCCAAAACCCAAAACTCGAAACCGGGAACCCGGAACCCGAAACTCTTCAAAATTCGCAATTTAGAACCATTATATTTCGGATTTCATTAATTTTGCAGCATTATGGAAAACTCAAAGAAAAAAGCGGCCATTGGCTTTATATTTATTACCTTACTGATTGATATTACAGGCTGGGGGATTATTATCCCTGTGGTTCCCAAATTAATTGAGGAACTGATTCATGCTGATATCAGCGAAGCAGCAAAATATGGCGGCTGGTTGGGTTTTGCCTATGCATTTACTCAGTTTATCTTTTCTCCTGTGGTAGGAAATCTGAGTGATAAATATGGAAGAAGACCCATTATCCTGATTTCCCTTTTTGGGTTTGCAGTAGATTATATTTTGCTGGCGCTTGCACCAACTATATGGTGGCTTTTCGTGGGAAGGATTATTGCCGGGCTTACGGGAGCAAGTATAACAACTGCAAGTGCTTATATTGCCGATATTTCTACAGATGAAGACAGGGCCAAAAACTTTGGGCTTATTGGGGCTGCGTTTGGTCTCGGATTTATTATAGGACCGGTATTGGGAGGGATCTTAGGAGAATATGGTGCCAGAGTACCTTTCTATGCGGCAGCAGGCTTATGTCTTTTAAATTTCCTTTACGGTTATTTCGTCCTTCCTGAAAGCTTAGATAAAAAGAAAAGAAGAGAATTCGACTGGAAACGTGCCAATCCTGTTGGCTCATTTAAATTTTTAGGAAAACACCCGGAAATTTCAGGACTGATCTTTGCCCTGATCTTAATCTATATAGCCGGCCATGCCGTACAGAGTAACTGGAGCTTTTTCACCATGTATAAATTCAACTGGACCGAAAAAATGGTAGGAATTTCATTAGGTGTAGTAGGATTACTGGTAGGTCTGGTCCAGGGCGGATTAATACGTTGGACGACTCCAAGGCTTGGTGAGCAGAAAAGTATATATTACGGACTTGCTTTGTATGCAGTGGGGATGCTTCTCTTTGCTTTTGCTTCCGAGGGCTGGATGATGTTTGTATTTCTGGTTCCTTACTGTCTGGGAGGGATCTGTGGGCCTGCACTGCAGTCGGTGATTACGAAAAGTGTTCCTTCCAACGAACAGGGAGAGCTCCAGGGAGCTTTAACCAGTTTAATGAGTGCCACTTCCATCATAGGACCGCCGCTGATGACCAATCTGTTCTACTTTTTTACCCATGATGAAGCCCCATTTGAATTTTCAGGAGCCCCGTTCTTCCTGGCATTTATTTTAATGGCGGTAAGTGTGGTAATGACTTACTCGACTTTTCAGAAAAAAGACAAAAAACCGATTAAAAATGATTTCTAAATCAAAAGAGAATAAATTATAAAAAAACAGGGAAGCCCTTAAGCTTCCCTGTTTCTATTGAAATATAGTGTTTGAGATTTTTACGGATAAAGTGATTTTGTACCGTTGCTTACGATATTACTTCCCAATCCTGAAAAAGATACAGAAAAGTTACTGCTGTTAAAGCTTAATGAACCGGTTGGAGTACACAACCCAAGCGCATACCTGCACTGGCCGTAAGCTCCGGTTCTTTTGGTCACTTTACTTTCACTTTTCGCTTTCCCAAGGCTGATATTTCCCCAGTCGCTTACATCTACATTGGAAACTGTAGAACCGGAATAATAAATAGTAATCTGGTAGCCGATTTCACCTCTTTTAGAGCCCCAAAGCCAGTTGGCGGTCCACCATTGCTTGTACCATTTTGAAGCTACTTTGGCTTGTGAATCGATTGGAGAAGTTTCAGAATTTCCTCTTGTATCCATCATGACAAGGCCTGCAAATACATTGTCCCAGATAATTCCTGACTCATTGTAAAAGCATAGTGAGGTAAACTGTGCTCCCCTATAGTTCCAGGAAATTTCAAGAACCTCAGTTCCTGTTTTGATCTGCTCTGAAGCTGCTTCTTTCAAGCCTTTCTGAGCTTCAGATAATTGGTCACCTGAAAATAATGATCCAATTTTACCTACTTTTACCGTTTCCGGTTCAAGAATATTTCCTTCTGCCGTAAACTGGTCTCTGTCTGAAATGAGGTCCTGGGAGATTTCAATGCCTCTCTGTGTAGAAAGCTTTCCCAGAACGGTAATTCCAGTGATCTGAAGATCGTTTTTCAAATACTTTTCAAGATTTTTCTTTGAATCATTAATCTGAGCCTGAACATTATCCGGAACAGCCTTTAAGCCCGGAGTGATTTGCTTTTTCAAGTCAGAGGCTGAAACTTTGGCAGCAGGAGATTCCTGCGGCATTTCACTGGTTTCATCCTGGCAGGCGGTAAGCGTTAATACCGATATAACGGCAAAAAGCTTAAAAGTGGTTACAAGTTTTTTCATAATAAAAATATTAAATGATTTTGTCTAATAAATATAGTAAAATTAATTATAAGTCTCTATTTATTGAATTAAATATTTGTTAATTGAAAATTGTGAAAATTTAATAGATGAATAAATAATCGAAGGATAAAATGTATTATGAATGTCAGTTATGAATTTTTCTTTGCAAATGAAAAGTGAATTTTTAAAGGTAAAATCAAGGAAATTTAAGATCAAATAATGACTCTGCTTGCCGGTTTCCATTCTATAAAAACGCTCAAACCTTTAATTCGTAACTCGAATCCCGGAACACCCATTACTCAAAATTCTTAAAATTTGTTTAAAATTTTAGTTTACGGTAAATAAGTGTATAAACTTTCGTAATTTTACCAAATGGAATTAAGCATTGGAGAAATGGCACTGATCGCGGTAGCGATTGTTGTATTATTCGGTCCGGATAAACTCCCTCAGATAGCGCGTGACTTAGGTGCAGGCGTTAGGAAAATGCGTGGAGCAGTGGAAGACATTAAAACTGAGATCATGAAGGAAACGGATAACCCTGTTTCTGAGATCAAGCGCGAAATTGAGAAGGTGAAGGATGCAGCAAAAGACTTCAATCCCATGAAAGATATTGAAAAAGATATCGTAAAGGAACCTTTAGCTACCAATGAACCTCCAAAACTTAAGCCTGCCGATGATGAAACTTACGAAGGGCCTATAAGCAGATAATTCATGGAGGAGATTATTCAGGAAGATAAAAAGGTTTTTCTATACCTTAATAATTTGGGCGATTCCTCTTTCGACCAGTTTTGGATGCTGATTTCCAGTACCTGGATCTGGGTACCCCTTTATGTTATATTTCTTTACTTTTTATACAAAAATTATAAACTAAGGTCTTTAGTTTTCATTCTCATATTTATAGGGCTTGGAGTTACGGTTTCCGATCAACTGGCAAGTGTTTTCAAATTCGGGGTAGCAAGGCTAAGGCCCTGTCACGATCCGAGTCTGGAACCTTTTATGCGGATTGTAAAATGTGGCGGACAGTACGGTTTTTATTCTGCCCACGCATCCAATACTTTCTTTCTGGCAGCTTATTTAAGTATTTTATTGAAAAAGAAACTCAATTGGTTTCCATATGCTATATTTGCATGGGCTGTGGTAGTTTCTTATAGTCGTATATATTTAGGAGTGCATTTCCCGATAGATATTTTGGTGGGGGCGTTTGTTGGATCTTTATTGGGAGTAATATTTGGAGTACTCGCCAAAAAAGTCATCAACAAACAAAATATACCTTCATGAAAAAATCTTTATTACTTACAGCATTGATATGCTCCTCATTGACACTTTACGCACAGGACAAAACTAAAGCAGAAGAATGCTTTAAAAAAGCCGATTACAAATGTGCGGAAGAGCAATATACCAAACTTGCAGAAAAAGAGCAGATTCAGAAATACCAGTCTGAATACTACAATAATCTGGGAACGGCTCAAAGAAGGCTTGGAAAAACAGCATTAGCTATGAAATCCTACGAATCCGCTATGAAAGCCAATCCTTTATCGGCTCCTGTATATGCCAACCTTGCTTCTCTGAACAGTCAGAAAGGGAATAAAGCTAAAGCCCTGGAATATATCGCTACCGGCCTTAAGATCAATGCCGAAAATCCGGAATTTTACCTTACCCGTTCCAAAATCTATGACAGCCAGGGAAAAAAGGACCTTGCGTTGAGTGATCTCAAACAAATTCTGAGCTTTGCACCGGATAATATCTATGCCAAAACAGGATTAGCCAATCTGAAGAAAAATAATGGTGATCTGGATGGCGCCCTTAAAGATTACAACCAGCTTATCTCCGAAAAACCGGAATCGCTTCTTTATAACGGAAGAGCAGATGTTTACCTTAAAATGAAAAAGCCCAAAGAAGCTCTTACAGACGTCAATAAGGCCATTTCCATAGATCCGAAATTTTCTAATTCTTATGTAACCAAGGCATTGGTTCTGTTTGATACGGCAAAGCCTAAAGAAGCTTGTGAAAATCTGGATAAGGCCGTAAGCTTAGGTTATGAAAAAGCTATTCTGGCCGATTATTATGCCAGGTGTGTGAAAAAATAATTTTTTTAATTATAAGTTCCGGGCCCGGCATGAAATGCCGGGCCCGGAACTGTTTTATCAGAAAGAAACAGCTCTGTCAATTCTTGCTAGCTGTTCCTAACTGAACATTTAAATTTAAATTGATAAAGATATAGACATGTTAAACATTGTTCTTGTAGAACCCGAAATACCCAATAATACAGGCAATATAGGAAGGTTATGCGTAGGTACGGAAAGCAGATTGCATCTTGTTCATCCGTTTGGATTTGTAATTAATGACAAGAACCTGAAAAGGTCAGGATTGGATTACTGGGTACATCTTGATGTTACGGAATACGCCAATGTTGAAGAATGGATCAAGAATATCCCCGATCCCTCGCGTGTTTTCCTGATGAGTTCACATGCTGAAAAATCCTATCTGGAAACTGAATTCCAGGATGACGACTGGCTGGTTTTCGGTAAAGAAAGTGTGGGATTGAGTAAGGAAGTTCTGGATCAGTTTGAAAACCATTTAACGATTCCGATGTCAAAATTAATCCGCAGCTTTAATATTGCCAATTCCGTTGCTTTTGTAGTAGGCGAGGCAAAAAGACAGATTGGTTTACGGGTTAAGTAAGTATAAAATTTTGCAGATCGTAAATTGGGCAATGATTTAATCATTATGGTAGGGTTTTCCCTGTAAAATCTGGTCGGCACGGTATAGCTGTTCCACAATGAATAAACGGATCATCTGATGGGTAAATGTCATTTTTGAAAGGGACATTTTCTCATTGGCGCGACTGTAAACCTCTTCAGAAAAGCCATACGCTCCTCCGATAAGAATGTGAACTTTTTTTATTGAGGAATTCATCCAGTTGTCAATTTTCTGAGCGAACTCGCGGCTGGTAAACTGTTTTCCTTTTTCGTCCAGAATAACCACCAGGTCATTTTTATCGATATAATTGAGGAACAGCTTGGATTCTTCCTTTTTCAGAAGCTCCGGAGAAAGGTTTTTGGCATTTTTCACGTCTGGAATTTCGGTAATTTCAAAATTCCAGTGCTTGGGAAGCCGGGTAAGGTAATAGCTGATTAAAGAAGTAATCTCCTTATCATCTGTTTTACCGATACAAAGTAAGCTGATTCTCATGTATAGAGGATTTCAAAAGGCAAAGATACCATTTTATGCCGAAAAACTGCTGAAGGCAGTAAGACAGGCTGAAAATGTTAAAAATAGAAAAACCAGTAATTTCTGGTATTTTCAATGTTTTCGGTATTTAATTTTAAAATCCTTTTCTTGTTCATCATTTCTGTTTCTCTGCATAAGCGAATCCGTTGAACTATTAAAAAATTACTATTTATTCGGTCCCGTAGTATTGAAATAAGGAAAAGGAAAATGTTTATATTTGTATAAAGACTTATTAAAAACAGCCCGTATTGCTCTGATTGAAGAGGCAAACAGGATCAATTATTAAGTAAAAATACACCAAATAGATGAATATAAAAGTTCCCAGATTTATCCTGAAGATTCAAGAATTTTTTGACAGCATACATATTCCTGTTTTGGGGATATCGCTCTGGCAGATGTTTCAGATCTATATTTCCGGGATTTTTAAAGGTAAAATAGGAAGAAAGGCTGCTGCCATTTCCTGGAGCTTTACCATAAGTTTGTTTCCTTTCCTTCTTTTCCTACTTTCCGTTTTGCCTTACATGCCTCATTATGATAAGCTGCAGTTTTACATTTTTGAAGTACTGATGCACAATGTATTCCCCTCTAATATGGAAGGCGATGTAAGAGGATATATTGAAACCAATATTATTCCCAACATGAAAGGAATCAGTAATCTGACTATCGTTCTGGCGCTTGTTTTTGCTACCAACGGAACCTTCTCGCTTATCAATGGATTCAATGAAAATTCAGATGAAAAACTGACTGATGTAAAAGAGTTCATTCTTTCTTTTTTTATAACAATAGGCTTTATTACTATCGTTTTTCTGGCACTTTTCGGAGTGTATTATGTGGAGGTTGTAATGAAACTCTTTACACCGGCGTATGATATCTCCTGGCTGGTGAATAACCTTTCCAAAATCATTGGATTTGTATCCTTTCCACTTTTCTATTTCATTCTTTTAACGCTTTTTTACTGGCTGGGAACGGTAAAGATTGCCCGGTTCAGGCAGGCAGTTCCCGGAGCTATTTTAACGACGGTTCTGTTTGTTCTGACCACTTATATCTTTGCAATCTATGTAAAAGACATCGCAAGATATAACGTTCTGTATGGATCCATCGGAAGTATGATCTTATTAATGGTGTGGGTGAATGTGAATGTATACCTTCTGTTGTTCGGTAACGAGCTTAATATGGCTCTAAGAAAACTGAGGATCGAAAAACTGCTTTCTGATGAAATCAAGAAAGAAGCAGTTCATTACCATGCACCGGTCACAGAACCCAATCTGGAAAGTGATGAAGAACACAAAAGAAAGCTTGATGAGAGGAAATAATTAGTTTTCTACTTCGTTTACATCTTTTTTAGAGCTCATGCTTAAAATCACAAATCCTAAAACGGCAGCCAGGAAAGAAGCAATCAGAATGGCAAACTTGGCTTCATCCTGAATGGAAATACTCTCTTTAAACGAAAGAAGGGCAATAAAAATAGACATTGTGAAGCCTATTCCTGCTAATAATCCAACACCCACCATTTGCAGCCATGTACTGTTTTGAGGCAGAGTGCTGAGTTTTAGCCGGATGGCAAGAAAAGAAAACAGATTGATCCCTATTAGTTTTCCTAAAACCAGTCCGCAGATAATTCCCAGACCTAATGTACTTGTTACACCTGCTACCATTTCATTGGTAAAAGCAATATTGGTATTCGTTAAAGCAAATATGGGCATAATCAGAAAGCTCACAGGAAAATGAAGCTTATGCTCCAGTTTTTCAAGAGGGGAGATCTCTACATCAGATACATTTGTTGGAATGGAAAATGCCAGCAGAACGCCTGCTATTGTTGCGTGAATCCCAGAATGATGCAGAAAATACCATAAAAACAGTCCAGGAATAATATAGAAAATAATACGGGTAACCTTCAGGAAGTTCAAAAGAAACAGCAGGGCAGCAGTTCCAAATGAGAGCAGGAGATACGTCCAGTGAATCTGTTCGGTATAAAAAACAGCAATTACCAGAATGGCTCCCAAATCATCCACGATCGCCAGTGCTGCCAGAAATATTTTGATGGAATTGGGGATCTTTTTTCCCAGCATTGAAATAATGGCGAGTGAGAAAGCAATATCTGTAGCCATAGGAATTCCCCAGCCGTTGCCATATTCCGTTCCGCTATTGAAAAGAGTATAGATTACCGCAGGAACCAACATTCCGCCCACGGCGGCAAATATGGGAAGAGAAGCGTTTTTGAAAGAGGACAGTTCGCCTTCTATCATTTCCCTTTTGATTTCCAGCCCGACCAAAAGAAAAAAAACGGCCATAAGACCGTCGTTGATCCAGATGCTGACAGGGTAGGTAAGGTGAAAGAGGTCAGTTCCCACTTCCTGGTCTAAAAGATGCTGAAAGCTTTCGCCCGCAGATGAATTGGCAATTAGTAATGAAACCATCACACAGAGAATAAGAATAATCCCTGATGCCTGATTGCTGCTGAAAAATTTTTTAAAATAGAGAGATAAATTCATATTTAGGATTGCAGTCGTCTCACCCTTGAAACGCCGTCAATATCTTTAAGTTTTTTAAATGTTTCTTCCAGCTGGCCTTTGTTCTTAACTTCAAGGTTGATATTGCCCATAAAGACGCCGTCATTGGATTCTATGGACATACTTTTCATATCCATTCCCATGCTTCCGCTGATTACCGTGGTAATGTCGTTAATCATTCCCATTCTGTCAAGCCCTTCGATTTCGATCTTAACTCTGTTCTTAAAGCTTTCCGCATTCACCCACTTGGCCGGGATTACACGGTAATCGTACTGTGCTCTCAGGTTGATTGCGTTAGGACAATTGTCACTGTGGACCTTGATACCGTCTGAAATGGTAATAAACCCGAAAATTTTATCGCCGGGTATTACCGTACAACATTTGGCATAACTGTAGTTCAGCTTTTCCTCGTCTTTCCCGAAAACGATCATATCCAGATTCTGTTCTTTCGGTTCTTCAAAATGTACGTTTTTCGTCGGGGATTTTCTGAACCTTGAAAGTAAATTATTAAATACGTTTTTACTTTCAATATATTTTCTCAGGCTGCTGACATCCAGTTCGTTACTCTGGAATTTAAGGAAAAGCTCCTGTGAAGATTTAAGGTTAAAGAATTTCTGAAGTTTGTTGATCTCCTCATCGTTAAAGCTGATTTTCGCATGGCGAAGTTTTCTCTGAAGAATCTCCTTTCCATCTTCTACCAGTTGGTTTTTCTGGGAATTCAGGTAGCTTTTGATCTTGGACTTGGCTTTGGACGTTACTACGAATTCCAGCCAGTCAGATTTAGGCTTCTGATTCTGGGAAGATAAAATATCAACCTGGTCGCCATTCTGGAGAACATAAGAAATAGGAACCAGTTTCCCGTTGATCTTTGCTCCCAAACATTTCATTCCAAGATCGGAATGGACTGCAAAAGCAAAATCCAGAGCCGTAGCATTGGTTGGAAGAATCTTGATTTCTCCTTTGGGAGTAAAGACGAATACTTCCTTGGAATATAAATTCAGTTTAATATTATCTAAAAGCTCAGAAGTGGAAAGGTTCTGCTGCTGCTCAAGAATATCACGGATTTCAGTAACCCATCTTTCAAAATTCCGGTCATCCGAACTCTGTTTGTAGCCTTCTTTGTATTTATAGTGGGCTGCAACTCCTTTTTCTGCGATTTCGTCCATTCTTTCGGAACGGATCTGTACCTCAATCCATTTTTTGTCTGGTCCCAGTACAGTCAAATGGAGGCTTTCGTACCCTGTAGAACGCGGCTGTGTGATCCAGTCCCTCATTCTTGAAGGATTGCTGTGATAAACATCTGTTACAATGGAATAGATTTTCCAGGCCAGGAATTTTTCGTTCTTTGCATCGGATTTATAAATAATCCTGATGGCATAGTTGTCGAATACCTCTTCAAAAGAAACCCCTTGTTTCAGCATTTTCCTGTAAATGGAAGAAATTGCTTTCGCACGGCCTTTGATCGTGAAGTTCAAACCTTCTTCTTTTAATCTTTCCGAAACTTCTTTCTTAAACTCTTCGATATATCTTTCCCGGCTTTCTTTTGCCAGTTCCAATTTTTCCGTGATTTCATTATAGACTTCCGGGTTATTGTATTTCAGTGAAAGATCCTCAAGCTCAGACTTGATATTGTAAAGACCCAGACGGTGGGCCATAGGGGCATAGATATAAACGGTCTCGGAAGCAATCTTTTTCTGCTTGTCCGGAGCCATACTTTCCAGGGTCCGCATATTGTGAAGGCGGTCTGCAATTTTAATCAGGATCACCCTGAAATCTTCAGACAGTGTCAGTAACAGCTTCCTATAATTTTCAGACTGTACGGAAATGTTCTGGTGATTCATGATGGAGATCTTGGTAAGCCCGTTTACAATATTGGCTATTTTTTCTCCAAAAATCTTTTTGATATCCTCATAAGTGTAGTCCGAATCCTCTATAACATCGTGCAACAGGGCACAGGCAATAGAAGTTGCCCCCAAACCGATTTCCGTTGCCACAATTTTTGCAACGGCAATAGGGTGATAGATATAGGGTTCACCGGATTTTCTCCTTTGATCCTTATGGGCATCCAATGCAATATCGAATGCTTTCCGGATGAGTTTGTTATTTTCCTCGTCCAGAGTTCTGTATGTATTCGAAATCAGATCCTTATATCGGGCAAGGATCTCTTTATTCTCCTGTTCTAAATCGTAACTCATTTGTGCTAATGCCTATATTTAAACGAAAATACGAAATTTTTTAAACTTTTCAACCATAAAAAATCCGCAGAACGCTCTGCGGATTTCCGGTTATTAGATTTTATGTTTCCTGTCAGAATTTTACTTCTGAATCCATGCCACTGCTTGATGCCTTTATTTTCACATCGGGGCTGTTATGGATTTCGGCTCTGTTTCTGGCATCGATAAATCGTTTGATATTATCATAATTGGCATCCCCAATACCCATATTCTCCAATAAGTAGGTTTTCAATACTGAATTCTGGCTGAAAATATTCCGGACGCCATCAGTTTGGTTATTATCTTTTACCGCAACGCTCGCAAGGTATTGAGAGGTGTCAGAGCCGTTATGAAGATATACTATATAATCTGAACTTTCAAATCCTGAATTTTCCAGATCGGCTTCAAGCTTTTTGTAATCGCTGTGATGTGCAAATAATCCAGCTAATATATTTGACATAAGCAATAGTTTTAAAATTGTACTTAAAGGTAGTAAATATTTTTTAATATTGTTAATAAAAATATAATAAATTTAATATTTTAATATGTTATCTATAATATAATGTTAAAATGTTTGAAAACATCTATTGAACATGTGTTTAATTTTGTTAATAAATAAATGATGGTTGAAATAAAAAAAACGGGCTAAAGCCCGTTCTGTAGTATTATTGGATGAATATAAATTTATATCCTTTCATTCTTGATTTCTTCCACAATTTCAGGATTTAATAATGTAGAAATATCTCCGAAATTGCTGAAATCTCCTTCCGCGATTTTTCTCAGAATCCTACGCATAATTTTTCCTGACCGCGTTTTTGGAAGGCCGGAAACAAACTGTATTTTATCGAGTTTGGCAATCGGTCCTATCTGATCCGAAATAAGCTGATTGATCTCCTTTTTAAGGTTTTCCTTGTCACGGCCTTCTCCGGTTTCTTTTAAGATCACAAACCCGTAGAGAGCGTTTCCTTTGATATCATGAGGGTAACCCACAATTGCAGATTCTGCAACGGCTGGATGCTCGTTGATACTGTCTTCGATAGGGGCTGTTCCCAGATTGTGCCCGGAAACAATAATCACATCGTCCACACGGCCTGTAATCCTGTAATATCCCACTTCATCCCTTAATGCACCGTCACCCGTGAAATATTTTCCCGGAAAGGCACTGAAATACGTCTCTTTATACCGCTGATGGTCTCCCCAGATGGTTCTTGCGATTCCCGGCCACGGAAAACGGATACAAAGGTTTCCTGTTACCTGATTTCCTGTAATTTCATTACGTTTATCATCCATCAGTACCGGTTGAATGCCAGGAAGCGGAAGAGTGGCATAGGTAGGCTTGGTTGGAGTAACGAAGGGTAGTGGAGAGATCATGATCCCTCCTGTTTCCGTCTGCCACCATGTATCTACGATAGGGCACTTTTTATTTCCTACATGATCGTTGAACCAATGCCAGGCTTCATCATTGATAGGCTCACCTACGGAACCGATCACTTTCAATGAGCTTAAGTCGTGTTTATCTACCCACTCCGTGCTTTCTTTCGCTAATGAACGGATGGCAGTAGGAGCTGTGTAAAACTGGGTGATTTTATGTTTTTCAATCACTTCCCAGAAACGGTCCGGTTCAGGATAAGTAGGAACACCTTCGAAAATTACTGTAGTAGCTCCGTTAAGAAGCGGTCCGTACAAAATATATGAATGCCCAGTGATCCATCCGATATCTGCAGTACACCAGTAAATATCATTTTCTTTGTAGTTGAATACATTTTTAAAAGTATAGGCTGTATACACCATGTATCCGGCAGAAGTATGAAGCATTCCTTTCGGTTTTCCGGTAGATCCTGAGGTATACAGTATGAAAAGAGGGTCTTCGGCATCCATGATTACCGTAACGAAATCTGCGGAAGCTTTTTCATACAGGTCAGCCATCCAGTGATCTCTTCCTTCCTTCATTTTAATTTCGTTGTTTGTTCTTTTCACAACAAGGACAGATTCTACGCTTGGTGTTTTTTCCAGAGCTTCGTCTACAATGCTTTTCAGGTCAAGGACTTTGTTCCCTCTGTAGCTTCCGTCTGAAGTGATGATCATTTTGGCGTTACAGTCATTAACCCTTGAAGCCACAGCAGATGCGGAAAACCCGGCAAATATTACAGAATGTATGGCTCCCAATTTGGCGCAGGCCAGCATGGTAACAGCAAGTTCAGGGATCATCGGAAGGTAAATACAAACCCTGTCACCTTTTTCGATGCCCATTTCGCGAAGAACATTGGCGGTCTTATTGACCCTCTGATACAGTTCATTGTAGGAAATATGCTGTGCTTCTTCTTTTGGGTCGTTCGGCTCCCAGATGATGGCGGTTTTTTCTCCTCTTACGGCAAGATGCCTGTCGATGCAGTTTTTGGTGATATTTAATTTTGCGTTTTTAAACCATGTGATTTTGGCTTCATTCATATCATACTTAACCACCTTGCTCCATCTTTGGTACCATACAAAATTTTGGTCGGCTATCTTATCCCAGAATTTTTTAGGATTTTTGATAGATTTTTTATACTCTTCAAAATAATGTGGTAAATCTTCAATTAAGTAATTTCTCATATCCCTTCGTTTTTTGAAATTTGAATTTTATTAATATTAAATATATGTTTAATTTATGGCTTAAGCCTTATAATCATTGATTTTTTCCTGAATTTCTTCAATGATTTTCTCATCATCTATGGTGGACGGAACCTGGAAATCTTTTCCATCAAGCAGTGTTCTTATTAATTTTCTCAATGTTTTTCCTGAACGTGTTTTTGGTAACCGTTTGACGACCATAGCGTTCTTTAAAAAAGCTACAGCTCCGATCTTTTCGCGGACCATTCTGATGATGTCTTTTTCAACTTCCTCTTCGGTAATTGCAGAACCGTTCTTTAAAACAACCGTAGCAAAGGGGATCTGACCTTTCAGTTCGTCGTCAATTCCCACAACAGCACATTCTGCAACATCAGGATGGGAAGAAACAATCTCTTCCATTTCTGATGTGGAAAGGCGGTGCCCAGCTACATTAATCACATCATCCACTCTTCCTGTAATGAAGATATAACCGTCCTCGTCCTGAATGGCTCCGTCTCCCGAAAAATAATATCCGCTGTATTGTGAAAGATAGCTGCTCTGGAAGCGTTCATAGTCATTCCAGATTCCCAGGAGGGCTCCCGGCGGAAGCGGAAGCTTGATGATTAGGTATCCTTCCTGGTGGGCATCAAGTTCATACCCGTTTTCATCAAAAATTTTAATATCGTATCCCGGAATCGGTTTTCCGGCGGAAGCTCTTTTGATTTTATACTGATCATCGTATGTCATTAATCCCAACATAGGCCATCCGGATTCCGTCTGCCACCAATGATCGATAGCTGGAACCCCAATATGTTCTGCAAACCAGTCCAAGGTGGCTACATCACATCGTTCGCCGGCCAGAAACTGTTTTTTGAAATGGGACAGATCGTATTTTTTAACCAATTCCCCGTCCGGATCTTCTTTTTTGATAGCTCTGATGGCTGTAGGAGCGGTAAACATCACGGAAACTTTATATTCCGAAATAATTCTCCAGAATGTACCTGCATCAGGGGTCATAATGGGTTTTCCTTCAAAAATGATGGTGGTATTCCGGTTAATGAGCGGTCCGTATACACTGAAACTGTGGCCTACCGCCCAGCCGAAATCGGAAGCGGCCCAATAGGTTTCTCCGGGTTCAACGCCGTAAATATATTTCATGGAAAATTTCAACGCCGTTGCGTAGCCTCCGGTATCACGGGTAATTCCTTTGGGCTTTCCTGTAGTTCCTGAAGTGTAAAGCAGGTACAACGGATGGGTGGATTCCACTGAAATACAGTCTGCAGGTTCTGATTGCTGGACCAGCTCTTCATAATCAATAAGCCCTTCGAACATTTCATGTTGGTTGTCGGCCAGTTTCCTGTTGTAAACGATAATGTTTTCGACTTTATCCTGTGCCAGCTCAATAGCTTTTTCAACGAGCGGCAGATAAGGGATTCTCCTTGCTATTTCTATCCCCGCTGTGGCTGTAATTAAGGCTTTTGGCTTACAGTCGTCTATTCTTACCACCAGCTCATGAGGGGCAAAGCCTCCGAAAACCACATTGTGAATCACCCCGATCCTTGCGCAGGCCAGCATTGCAAAGAGCGTCTGTGGAATCATCGGCATATAAATAACAGCGGTATCGCCTTTTTTTAAGCCCAGGGAAGTAAGTCCTCCTGCAAATTTTGAAATTTCCTCTTTTGCCTGATTAAAAGTGTACGTTTTTTTCTGGCTGGTGACGGGGGAATCATAAATAACGGCAGTTTTCTCCCCAAAACCATCCTCAATATGTTTGTCGATGCACAGGTAGCACATGTTGAGCTTTCCGTCGGAATACCATTGCGGATAATCGTTTTGATCTGTAGAAAGGATCTTTTGGGGAAATTCAAACCATTGGATTTCTTTAGCTTGTTCTTTCCAGAAGTTTTCTTTGTCTTCTATGCTTTGTTTAAAAAGTATATCGGTGTCCATATCAATTTTTGTGTTTCATGTTTTATCATTGTAGGTGAAATGGTATCTTAAAGCTGAGTAAGTTTAATGCTCTTAAAAACTTAATAAAACCTTAATGGTTTACAAATTGAAAGATTAAGGTAATTCAGCATTTAAGATTAAAAGATTGCTTCGCTTCGCTCGCAATGACAGTGTGTTTATTTTTTTATTTAATATCAATATCAAATTATCCATAGCCTATTATCTGATATTTGATGTCTGAAATCTCGCATCTTGATTCTTGGTTCTTGATTCTTGATTCTTTCTCCCATCTACTCAAACATCTCTTCAATCTGCTGTTGCAGTTTCTTTATGGAATAGGGTTTAGTTACATAGGCATCAGCTCCCATTTCCAGTCCTTTTTCAATGTCTTTCGGGTTGTTTTTTGCACTCAGGAAAATAACTTTTGTCTCTTTCAGTTTATCATCTTTTTTGATGGCTTCCAGAGTGCTGTATCCGTCCAGGTTGGGCATCATGATATCCAGAAGGATTACATCTGGGATCATGGTTTTCAGAAAATCCAGGACTTCCGTTCCGTCTCTTGCGATATAAACGTCGTAGCCGTTTTTTTTAAAGCTGTATTCCAGCGACATTAATATTTTGTGTTCGTCATCGGCAATAATAATCTTTCTCATAGATGGTTATTGGTTTTGTTCAACTTCATTTCTGATCTCTTTTGTTATGTTGTAAGGAATGCTTATCGTAAAGGTTACGCCCAGCCCGCTGTTTTCTGCTTTTATTCTTCCGCTGTGTGCCTGTACTATCTTTTTGGAAATAGCCAGTCCGAGTCCGCTTCCTGTAGGTTTTAAAATATTCTGGTTTTTCGACTGATAAAATTTATCAAAAATCATATCAAGGTCCTCTTCCGGGATGTGTCTTCCTGTATTGAAAACCGTAATCACGAGATAATCTTCTTTTTCAGCCAGTTTGGTTTGTATGGTTCCCTGGTCATCCGTAAACTTTAAGGCGTTGCCAAGGATATTCTGGAAAAGCTGTATCATTCTGGCTTCATCGTATTCCAGTAAGGGTTGGTTCAGGAGGTTGACTTCACTTAAATGAATGTTTTTCTGCTGTATCAGGTGAAGTAGCGGATTTACAGCTTTTTTATAGGTTTCAAGAATATTGTTTTCTTTGATGTGTAAAGCGATCTCACCATGTTCCAGCTTATCGAGATAAAGAATATCGTTGATAATTTCGCTCAGTCTGTCAGATTCCGTGATAATATTGTTCAGAAACTCCTGTTTGATATCAAACGGAATATCGTCGTCATCTGCCAGAATTTCTCCCGCAGAGCGAATTGCTGTAATGGGAGTTCTTAATTCATGAGCTACGGAATCCAGGAAGTCATCTTTCTGGCGGTCTTTAATGATCAGATTTTGATTGGCTGTTCTCAGGTCATCAGATAGCTTTTGCAGCTCTTCAGACTGTTCTGTCAGTTTCTTGTTGAGTGTAATGTTTTCTTTGGATTCTTCCAGGATATTTAATACCTCTTTTAAAGATATTTTATCTTCTTTCGTTACCCCTTCGATAAGGATTTTGGCCGATGCTGTTCCTATTCTTCCTGCCAGAAGGTTTTCTGAGAATTTAATGAACCTTGAATCTGCTGTTTCAGTTTGAGAATCAATGTTATACTTTAAATTGAATATTCTCAAAGCCTGCTCGGTTTTATTTTTACCTAAAAACCTTTCTAAAATATTTCTGATATCCGAAACATAGGCCGTTCCACGCCAGATAAAAGCGTTTTCATGGTTTTGTATGTGTTTATCAATGTCTACATACAATTCTGCAAAATTTCTTTCCCGGTAATTTCCCTTAACGCTTACGGAAATAATGGTAAAAAATGCGGTATTCACTAAAATAGACCAGAAAAATATTTGTGAAATCCTGCTTAAAAAAGGGATGTTGAAAAATGCGAAAACGTCATACATATCACGGATCACTCCTTTGAATTCCTGATTGTACGAGAAATAATACTGTGGAATAATCAGGCCGAAATAACAGATTGCCAACCCGGCAAGAAGCCCGGCTACAGCCCCTTTGTAACTTCCTCTTCGCCAGAAAATGGCTCCGAAAAAAGATGGGGCTAACTGTGCAATCACTACAAAAGAGATCAGGCCTACGGAATCGAGGGATGTTTTCAGGATAAAATATTTGTAGAAGACGAAAGCCATGATGATCAGGGCAAAAATGCTGAATTTCCTGATGTTTGTGATGTTTCTTGTATTCTGCACCTCATTATCGGATTTGAATTTTCCCAATAAACCGTAAGGAATGATGAGGTTGTTGGAAAGCATGATGGATAAGGTAATGGCCGAAATGATAATCATGGAAATGCATGAGCTTAATCCGCCAAGAAATACAAAAACCGTAATTAAAGTATTGTCAAAATGCTGCGGAATCAGAATAGAGTAGAACTCAGGATTTACCTTCTCGCCTTCAAAAATAAGTCTTCCTCCCCAGGCGATAGGAAAGATAAATACAGTGAAAATCAATAAATAAAGCGGAAAAAACCAGATTGCTGTTTTAATGTGTTTTTCCTGTCTGTTTTCGATAATCGCCGTATGAAACTGTCTCGGAAGAATACAAATTGCAGTGGCAGAGATCATGCACAGAACCATCCAGTTCATAGCGCCCTCAATACCGTTGAAGGTGTTTTTTTCTTTAAAGTCTTCAAAATGGCTTGCCTTTTCATAAATGTCTGAAAAGCCGTCAAATACAAAATAAATGACAAATATTCCCAGGATAATGATAAAGAAAAGCTTCAGAAAACTTTCGAGGGCGATGGCGGAAATAATTCCAAGGCGTTTTTCCGAAGCATCCACATACCTTGTTCCGTAATAAGAGGAGAATAAAGCAATTAAAACAACCACAAACGTTGCATTGTCCGTCAGTATATTATTGGACATAGAAGTTTCGGTAACCAGATGGAAGGTTTCAGAAATTGCTTTGATCTGAAGCCCGATATAAGGAATGATGGCCAGCAGACATACAATAGTGATTATCGCACTAAAGCTTCTGCTGTTACCGTATCTTAAAGAAATAAAGTCGGCAAGGCTGCTTATTTTATTGATTCTGGAAATTCTTACGATCCTGGTATTGATGTAGATCCAGGCAGGAATAATCATGATGGGACCAATGTAGATGGGCAGATAATTCAGTCCGCTTGTAGCCGCAACACCGATACTTCCGTAATAAGTCCACGCTGTGCAGTATACCGCCAGGGATAATGCATAAATGTAGGGATTGTTGATCCACAGCTTGCTTTTCTTTTTTTCTGCCAAATGGGCAACTAAGAATAGAAGAGCAAGATAGATTAAAACAACTACAAATAACGCCAGGCTACTCATCATACTTTTTTACGATTACAAAAGAAATAATGATAGAGATCATCCAGACCACAAACAGATAAATGAGGATCATCGGATAGCCGAAAACCTCTTTCTCACTGTTGAAAAGCAGTGAAATAGGGATACTGAATGCCAGCATTAGTCCGATGCTTAGGATAATCAGTTTTTGTTCGTGCCTTTTTTTCATAAATGATGATTGATAAATGATAATTGATGAGCGACAGATTACTCATCAATTATCATTTATCGTATATAAATTAAATTTTGTCGTCCGAATATTCTCCCTTTAGCGAATAGTATCCGAAAATGGCCATTCCGCCTGAGATAATAGGCATCAGCACAAATAATATGATGATCCCGAATACCAGATCCTCCTGCTTTCCGGAAGTAATTTTCGGAATTCCTAAAACTGTGATTCCGAAATATCCCACCACCAGGGCAACAGCGATCCAGAGTATGCCTAATATTTTTTTTAGTCCGTTCATTTTAGTAGTTTTAAAATTAATAAAAAATTAAGTGATTCCGTGCTTAATCGTGGATATTATTGTTCTTATTTTTAAGATAAAACAATCCGATAATTAAACAGACCGCTGCAACACCGATAGGATACCAGAGCCCCTCAAGATACCATGTAGGGTGTCCTGCGTCTTTGCCTGCTGTCACCAGATAAGTGGCAACTGCCGGAAGAAGCCCTCCGAATACCCCGTTTCCGATATGATAAGGCAGTGACATTGAGGTGTAACGGATTCTTACAGGGAACATCTCCACAAGGAAAGCTGCTATCGGGCCGTAAACCATCGTCACAAAGATTACCTGAATGAATACCAAGAAAACGAGATACCATTTCGTGTTATCAGCCAGCTTTACAGTTTGTGAAACTTTAGGTTCTTCTGCTTTTCCGTCTTTCATTACGGGCCCTGACGGCGACCAGTGAGTAATGCTGTCTTTCTTAATCAGAGTACCGTCCGTATAAAGCGTTTCTTTATGAAAAGTTACTAAGCTGTCTGTAGCAATGTCTGCATGGATTTTTGCTGTTCTTTTCTCTGTAATTCCGTTAGTGGCAATGGTTTTGTTTTCAAGGTTGACACTTTTAAACATACTGTCATAGATGGGTCTGTACGCTAAAATTGCTACCAGCATTCCAGTCATCATAACTGCTTTTCGGCCGATCTTATCTGAAAGCCATCCGAAAAATACAAAGAAAGGCGTTCCTAAAAAGAGGGCAGTGGCCATCAGGGAGTCTACCTGTGCGGATTCCACGTTCATTACCTTTTGAAGGAAACTCATGGCATAGAATTGTCCGGTGTACCAGATGACTCCCTGTCCCATCGCAGCTCCGAATAGAGCCAGAAGGACGAATTTGAAGTTGTATTTATTTCCAAAACTTTCTTTCAAAGGATTTTTTGAAGTTTTTCCCTCGCTCTTGGCCTTAGCAAAAAGAGGAGATTCTTTCATATTTTTTCTGATGATGTAAGAAACTCCTACCATCAGGATTGAAATCCAGAACGGAACCCTCCATCCCCAGTTATCAAATTCTTCTGCCGAAAGAGTAGATTTGGTCACCAGGATCACAATTAATGAAATGAAAAGGCCTGCCGTTGCGGTTGTCTGGATCCATGAGGTCCAGTATCCCCGTCTGTGCGGCTGCGCGTATTCCGCAACATAGGTTGCTGCGCCTCCGTATTCACCTCCAAGTGCCAATCCCTGTAATAATCTCAGGATTAAAACTAAAACCGGTGCTAAAAAGCCAATAGTTTTATAACTCGGAATACAGCCAATCAGGAAAGTAGAGAATCCCATGATCAGTAGCGTAACAAGGAATGTGTATTTTCTTCCGATAATATCGCCGAGCCTTCCGAAGAATAATGCCCCGAACGGTCTTACCACAAATCCGGCAGCGAAAGTAGCCAGGGTAGATAAAAATGCTGCGGTAGGATTATCTGCAGGGAAAAATTTGGTAGCCAAAACGATGGCTAAGCTTCCGAAAATATAAAAGTCGTACCATTCTATCAGAGTACCGAGTGATGAGGCTGTGATCACGCTCCAGATGGTGCGGTTCTTCTGCCGGTCGGTCATATTCTCGTAGTTTTCGTGGTGATTTTCGCTCATGTTGTTTGGTTTTGATGTTAATGGATTAAGATATTATTTTCATCCTGGTTTTAAAGATAAATATGGAACTGTACAATGAATTCCCCTTTTGAAGAAGGGCTTTCCGTAGGATTGGTGTATACAGGTCTTGTGGAATACTGCGTAGTGATCTTTGCATGATGCCCGTCTATAAACCAGTTGGCACCTACATCGAACTGTGAAGAAGGCTTATTGAATGCTTCAAAGTCTTTATAGGTATAGGCGGCAAAAGGCTGTATCCTGATTTTTGGTTTTTCTGCCTCGTTGGGAAGAAGCAAACCTGCCTGTGCATAAACGATATTACCCGTTCCGATCACGGGTTGTAAATTTCCGGGACCTGCAATGGCTTTATTTCCTGTAAAATTGGGATCGGATGCTGCAATATTCATGGTTCCCAGATTTCTTACGTAGTTAGGGCCGAAATTGTAGTTGTAATATCCGGCATAAGCAGAAACAGCCATCTTGTGTTTTGCATTTCCCAGAGGAATATCTGCAAAAGCATCTACTGCTACAAGGGTAATGTCGTGTTTTTCAATATTGGAATTTACGGAAGTTCTTGTTCCGTCTGCCTGGTGGTAAAAACCTGCCCCTACATTGAAGACTTTCTTTGTTCCCAGATAGGAACCTACTTTGAAAGGAAGCGTATTCGATTCCTCATCAAGAAACTGGTATTCAACATAACCGGCTTTTGAGAAGCTTGGGTTTCCGTTATTGTCTACAGCTACAGCTCGTGCAGGATCTGTCACATTGACAGGAACAAGATCTGTTGCAAAAGGTTTGTTTAAGCTGAAACGGTATTCCAGTTTGCCATACTTTCCTTTAGCAAACATTCCGAGTTGTCTCGCAAACTGGTCAGAATTGTCAATCAGAGGCCATGTGAAAATAGGGGAGTCAACAGTAAGGAAATTCAGGGTTGAAGCCATCGTCATACGGGAGAGGCCCATATAATAATGAAGTCCCGCCCCTAAAGATAAACTGAATTTTCCCGCTTCTCCAGGTAAAATAACTGCATACTCATTCCATGCATCATGGAAAAACAATTGTGGTTTCTTACCGTTTCCGTAACCTCCTGTGCCTGTGGAGCCTGTAGCCCCGCCGTTAATGAATGTCTGATTATTAATCCCAAAATGAACAAGGATCATATATCTTTTAGAAATCTGGGCATAAGCCAAAGCACGTAATCTTCTGTTTCCCAGACTCCAGGAGTTGTCGGTAGGTTCGTTGGCTACCATACTTCCCGGGTTCATTTGGGTATTTCTGAGCCAGAACTGGTCCCATAAAATAAATCTGATGAATTTATCCCCATCAGGATTCAGGTTTAATTTCAATCCGCCTCCGTAATCAGGAGATCCCTGTGAATATAAAGAACCGCTTATTAAGGCTAATCCAATAAATGAAAGTAATTTCTTCATAAATTATCAATTTTTGGCGTTGTTTTTTGTGAAAGCCAAATTGTAATTAATAATTTATTTACGAAAATTTAATATATATTATTGGTAATGGTATAGTTATTTTATATGATGCTGATTAGTTACAGGTTACGAGATTCGGGATTCGAGTTCCGGATTGTAGGGTTGAGGGTTTAGAGTGGAGGGGTTGTAGGTTATTAGTTGCTGTGCTTAAGAAGTTCACTATTCATTTATGAAGCAAATTCACATTAATTTTTTTCACTTATTTCTTGAATCTTTCCCATTTAATCAGCATATATTTATCCGCAAACTGGGTAATAATAAGGCCGGAATTCTTAATGTTGTCTTCCTGAGACATATATTCGATCAGTTCATTCTGTTTTAAAATTTTATAGACAGGATGAAACTCCGAATGAGGCGGTCTTGTAATGTTATATTTCTTGATCCAGGAACTTATGGTTACATGCGAAACCCCGATAATTCTTTCTATTTCACGAAAACTTAACCCTTCCAGATAGAGCTGGAGCGCCTTGGTTACATAGTAATCGTCGATCTGTTTTCCTATTTTTTTTACGGTAAAATAATAATTGCAGTCCTTGCAGAGAAAGCGTTGTTTCTCATTAATGATACCGCTTTTTACAATCTTGCTTCCGCTGCATTTGGGACATTTGTTTTCCATAGCTATATGTTTTTAGCAAATATATAATAATTTAGCAAAATTATATTTACTTGTAAAGATAAAATTACCTGTTTATTCTATTTAAACAAAAAAAATATCTTTTTAATTTGGTTTTTAAAGTTATTATGCTTTAAATTTGCCAAAAAATTCAGATAAATAAATGGAAATAGAAATTTCCTCAGACAAACATTTGATGTATGTGAGTGAAATACAGCAGGAAATGTATGATTCTGCACAGCGTAGAGGAACGGGAATCGCCAAACGTTCCATCGAATATTTAACGAAAAAGATTTCGGAAGGCAATGCTGTGGTTGCTACTGAAAATGGGGAATGGGTAGGATTCTGTTATATAGAAACCTGGTCGCATGGTCAGTTTGTGGCCAACTCGGGACTTATTGTATCCCCGGATTACAGGAACAGAGGGGTGGCTACCTTAATTAAAAATAAAGTTTTCCAGCTATCCAGGGAAAAATATCCGAATGCAAAAGTATTTGGTTTAACAACAGGGCTTGCCGTAATGAAGATCAACAGTGATCTTGGTTACAAGCCTGTAATTTACTCTGAACTCACTCAGGATGAAGAGTTCTGGAACGGCTGCAAGAACTGTGTGAATTATGAAATTTTAATGAAAAAGGAGCGTAAAAACTGCCTGTGTACAGCTATGCTTTTCGTTCCTGAAAATAATGATAAAGTGAACGGGACTGAAATTCAGCAGTCCGAAATTGATTACAATGGAGAAAAAGAAAGTCGTCTTAGCGTTTAGCGGAGGTTTGGATACCTCTTACTGTGCCAAATATCTTAGTGAAACACTGGGGTATGAAGTATATGCAGTTACTGTAAATACCGGAGGTTTTTCTAAAGAAGAAGAAAAAGAACTGGAGAAAAAAGCCTTCAATCTTGGAGTGAAAGAATACAGGTGCGTGGATGCTCAGGAAGATTATTATAACTCTTGCGTAAAATATCTGATCTTCGGAAATGTACTGAAAAATAATACCTACCCATTATCTGTCAGTGCGGAACGTACAGTTCAGGCACAGGAAATTGCAAAATATGCCATTGAAACCGGTGCTGATGCCATTGCCCATGGAAGTACCGGAGCGGGTAATGACCAGGTCCGTTTCGATTTGATTTTTCAGGTAATGTGCCCGGAAAAAGAGATCATCACGCCAATCCGGGATATGAGCCTTTCCCGTGAAGAAGAAATTGAATTTTTGAAAAGCTACGGCTACGAAATGGAATTCCATAAAGCTCAGTATTCAGTCAATAAAGGACTTTGGGGAACCTCGGTAGGAGGAAAAGAAACACTGACATCAAGAAATTATCTTCCGGAAGAAGCTTTTCCGTCGCAGATTAAAGAAACTCAGCCCTCAGAACTGGAAATTGAATTTAAAAACGGTGAAGTTGTAGCAGTAAACGGAGAATATTTTAAACATCCGGTTTATGCTATCCAGAAGATTGAAGAGCTGGCTTCTGCTTATGGAATCGGCCGTGATATCCATGTTGGAGATACCATTGTCGGAATTAAAGGAAGAGTAGGTTTTGAAGCGGCGGCAGCAGTAGTGATCATCAAAGCGCATCATTTACTGGAAAAACATACCCTTTCAAAATATCAGCAGATGATGAAATCCCAGCTGTCCGATTGGTACGGAAACTGGCTTCATGAAGCACTCTTCTTAGATCCGGTGATGAGAAATATCGAATCTTTTTTAAATGATTCTCAGCAGACAGTCAGCGGAAAAGTATTTGTAACCCTTCATCCATACAGGTTTGTTTTAAACGGGATTGAATCCGCTCACGATCTCATGTCTGATAAATTCGGGAGTTATGGTGAAGCCAACAGGGTGTGGACAGGGGAAGATGTGAAAGGATATACAAAAATTGTGAGCAATTCTTTAAACATCTACCACCAGATCAATTCAAAATAAAGAGTTCTAAAAGAACAATTTAACCTGAGATGGAAATAAAATTCCATCACCCAAAAAATTAGAAATGAAAAAAGTAGGAATTGTAGGCGCTAACGGCTACACAGGAAGCGAACTGGTCCGTGTGCTGGCTTTTCATCCCAATGTGACATTGAGTTTTTTATATAGCCGTTCCAATTCGGGGACAAAAATTTCAGATTTGTACCCGGATTTAACGGCGGTTTGCGAGCAGGTTTTAACGGATAAAACCGAAGAGGTGGATATCCTTTTCCTTTGCCTTCCTCATAAAGAAAGCCAAAACTGGCTTACTCAAAATCCTGTGAAGGATGAAACTTTAGTAATTGATCTTGGAAACGATTTCCGCCTGGATGGAAATTTTGGAAACAGAAATTTTATCTACGGACTTCCTGAAATCAATAAAAAAAATCTGGCGGGAGCGAAAAGTATTGCCAATCCCGGATGCTTTGCAACAGCAATTCAATTAGCATTGCTTCCACTAGCGGCAAAAGGTTTACTGGATGAGGTTTATACAACCGGGATTACAGGTTCAACAGGAGCGGGACAATCCTTGCAGCCAACGACCCATTTTACCTGGAGGAACGATAATATTTCGGCCTATAAAACACTGACACATCAGCATGTAGATGAAATCTTACAGCAGCTGGTTTCATTCAACCATAAAGATGTCAGTCTGAATTTTGTTCCATGGAGAGGAGATTTTACAAGAGGAATTTTTACAAGTTCAACCATAAAAACGGATTTAATTTTTTCAAATATCCATCAGTTGTATCAGGATTTTTATGAAAATGAGCCTTTTGTAAAGGTAAGCGAAAATGCAATTGATTTAAAACAGGTTGTCAATACCAATCGCTGTGTGATTCACATAGAAAAGAATGGAAATGCAGCAGTTATTCACTCAGCGATTGACAATTTGTTGAAAGGAGCCGCCGGGCAGGCAGTGCAGAACATGAATATTGCGATGGGCTGGGAAGAAAACCTGGGACTGAATCTGAAGCCGGTAGCATTTTAAAAGTGAATGATTAAAAAGTGAATCGTCAATAAGGCAATAGTGAATTTTATAATCTGAATTATTTTGACATAGGAAAATGGAGCGTTAAGAAAATTAATTCTGTGAACGTTAAGAAAATTCTATTGTTTGAAGCGCGAGACAATTATTGAATCGAAGAAGTCATACTGAAATCGCGCAAGTTTTAGAATTTTTAGAGAACAGAAATAATTTTTAGCAAAAGTTTCCAGGTCTTGAACTTTTGTTTCTTTTGTTTCAAGACAAAAGAAAAATAAAAAAATAAAAAAATGAATTTATTCAACGTATATCCATTATTCAACATAAACCCTGTAAAAGCCCAGGGATCTTTCCTTTGGGATGATAAAGGAGAAAAATATCTTGATTTTTATGGCGGTCACGCAGTGATTTCCATTGGACATAATCATCCGTACTATCAAAATAAATTGAAAGATCAGTTAGAAAAAATTTCTTTCTATTCCAATTCTGTGCAAAATGAATTGCAGACAGAACTGGCTGAAAAATTAGGAAAAATATCAGGATACGAAGATTATAACCTTTTCCTGTGCAATTCCGGCGCTGAAGCCAATGAAAATGCATTGAAGCTGGCATCTTTTCACAACGCAAAAAATAAAGTGCTGTATTTCTCAGGGTCATTTCACGGGAGAACTTCTGCAGCTGTTTCTGTAACGGACAATCCAAAAATTGTGGCCCCGGTAAACTTTTCTGAAAGATTTATTAAATCTGAGTGGAATAATATCCAGCAACTTGAAGAAATATTTGAAACGCTGGGAAGTGAAATTTCATCCGTCATCATCGAAGGAATTCAGGGAGTAGGCGGAATTATGATTCCTACGGCAGAATTTTTATCTAAAATTAAAGAACTGTGTGAAAAATATGACACTGCTTTAATTCTTGATGAAGTGCAGTCAGGGTATGGGAGAAGCGGATATTTCTTTGCCCATCAGGAATTCGGTATCGAGCCGGATATGATTACGATTGCCAAAGGGATGGGAAATGGTTTCCCGATCGGCGGTGTGCTGATCCATCCGAAGTTTCAGGCAAGAAATGGTTTACTGGGAACCACTTTCGGAGGAAATCATTTGGCCTGTGCTGCGGCAATTGCTGTTCTGGATGTGATGAAAGAAGAAAATCTTACCGAAAATGCTCAGAAAATGGGTGATTATATTGAAGATGAAATTAAAGATTTTCCTCATATCAAAACCATCCGAAGGAAAGGCCTGATGATCGGGATTGAACTTGATCAGGATTGTGCAGAAGTGAGGAAAAACCTGTTGTACAATCATCACATTTTTACAGGAAACTCCAATGATAAGAATGTTTTAAGGATTCTTCCTGCCCTTAATATCGGAAAAGAAGAAACAGATCTTTTTATAGGGGCTTTAAAAACGGTACTGGAAAGTATTTAACCGCAAAAGTCACAAGAAATCTGAACACCTTAATAATCTTACACGAATTTAAGGTTCTCAAAAAAATAAACTTTTAAAACTTAAGTGTTCTTAAGTGTTCAAAAATAAAATGTTGTGCCTTTTGTGGTTGAAATTCATCACAATTAATTAGAAAAAAATCATCAAATGAAAAAATTCACCTCTGTAAGCGATGTAGAAAACTTACAGGAAATCATAAAAAAAGCTTTACAAATTAAAGAAAACCCTCATTCCGAAACAGAAAAAGGAAAGGGAAAAACAATAGGTCTTGTGTTTTTGAATTCAAGTTTAAGAACACGCTTAAGCAGCCAGATCGCAGCACAGAATCTAGGTTTAAATGTTCTGACATTAAATGCAGCACAGGAAGCCTGGAATCTGGAATTTGCAGACGGAGCTGTAATGAACGGAGATACCGTTGAACATATCAAAGATGCGATTGAGGTATTGAATCAATACTGTGATATCATCGCGGTACGTTGTTTCGCAGGAATGAAATCTAAAGAAGACGATGTGAACGAAAGTATCCTGAGCCAGTTTGAACAGCATGCAAAAGTACCTGTAATTTCTCTGGAATCAGCTACGCGCCATCCGCTGCAAAGTCTGGCAGACTGTATTACCATCACAGAAAACTGGAAAGAAGAGCGTAAACCAAAAGTAGTTCTGACATGGGCGCCACACATCAAGCCAATTGCCCAGGCTGTTGGAAATTCTTTTGCAGAGTGGATGCAGGAAATGGATGTGGATTTTGTAATCGCCAATCCCGAAGGGTATGATCTGGACAAAAACTTTACAAAAGACGTAAAAGTAATTCATAATCAGGATGAAGCGTTGAAAGATGCAGATTTTATTTATGTGAAAAACTGGTCTTCTTTTGATGATTATGCAAAAATGCCGGAAGTGAAAGAAAACTGGATGCTGACAGCCCAAAAACTGGAAAATACCAATGCTGCAAAAGTAATGCATTGCCTTCCGGTGCGCCGTAATGTAGAATTGAGTGATGAAGTGATGGATGGTGACCATTCTATTATCTATCAGCAGGCCAAAAACCGGATTTTCTCTGCTCAGGCTGTATTCAGTGAAATTCTGGACGAAATCAATTCAAAATAATAACCTATGGAGAAGCTTTTTGTTGTTAAAATAGGAGGAGCTTTAATCGATGATGAGGAATTATTGAACAAGTTTCTGGAACAGTTTTCTGAAATCGATGAAAAGAAAATTCTTGTTCATGGCGGCGGAAAACTGGCTACTACGCTGGCTGACAAGCTGGGAATAGAACAGAAACTAATTAACGGAAGAAGGATTACCGATAAAGATACTCTCGATATTGTATCCATGGTGTATGCAGGAAGCATCAATAAAAATATAGTAGCTAAACTGCAGGCAAAAAACTGTAATGCTATTGGATTTTCCGGTGCTGACGGAAATATGATCCAGGCTAAGAAAAGAGTACATCCGGAAATAGATTTCGGATTTGTAGGCGATATTGACAAGCAGAGCATCAACGAAAAATTGCTTTCACAGCTGATTGATCTTGATCTTGTACCGGTTTTTTCAGCAATAACACATGACAAAAAAGGAAACCTTTTAAACACCAATGCAGATACTATTGCTTCTGTAATTGCACAATCCCTGTCAGATGTTTATGATGTGGAGCTGTTATTCTGTTTTGATAAGGAAGGCGTTCTCGAAAATATTGAAGACCCAGGATCCATTATAAAAAGGGTGTCCCAAGAAGAATTTTCTCTTTTAAAAGAAGCGGGAAAACTCCACAAAGGTATTCTTCCCAAGCTTGAAAATGCTATCGGAGCAGTAAAAAATAATGTAAGCAAGGTATTCTTAATCAAAGAAACCCAATTGAAAAACCATATAGAAAACCATCATGGAGGAACTGAAATCTGTTTATAGTAAAGACGAACTACTGAATAATGCGGTTGAATTGCTTAAAAAACTGATTGCAATTCCTTCATTCAGCAAAGATGAATACAATACGTCTGTGGAAATTGAGAATTTTTTCAAGAAACATCATATTCCTACGAAACGGTTTAAAAATAACATCTGGGCAGTGAATAAGAACTTTGATGTATTTAAGCCGTCGGTTTTGTTAAATACCCATCATGATACCGTAAAACCCAATAAAGCTTACACATTGGACCCTTTTCTTCCGGTTGAAAAAGATGGAAAATTATACGGGTTGGGAAGTAATGATGCGGGAGCTTCACTGGTGGCTATGGCGCAGGTTTTTTTGCATTTTTATGAAAAAGAAAATTTAAACTACAATCTGATCATTGCCCTGACGGCTGAAGAGGAAATCTCAGGACTTGACGGCATTGAAGCTTTATTTCCACAGCTTCCGAATATAGAGCTCGCCATAGTGGGAGAACCTACACAAATGAATCTGGCGATCGCAGAAAAAGGACTTTTGGTGATAGATGGGGAAATGAAAGGAACTCCTTCCCATGCTGCCCATCCGAACGATGATAATTCCATTGTAAAATGTATGGAAGACCTGCAGAATATCCTGGCTTTTAAATTCCCTAAAGTTTCAGATTATCTGGGAGAAGTGAAAATTACCCTGTCTGGAATTCATGCCGGAGTTCAGCATAATGTGGTTCCGGAATCCTGCACTTTTACTCTGGATGTAAGGGTTACGGATGAATATTCAAATAAAGAAGCATTCGAAATTATTCAGAGGCAGATGAAATCTACATTAACAGCGAGGTCTTTAAGGTTAAATTCCTCAAAAATCGAAATGGATCATCCGTTTGTGCAGGCAGGTTTGGAAATCGGAAGGACAACGTACGGTTCGCCAACATCGTCCGATCAGGCCATTATTCCCTGCACATCAGTAAAGATCGGCCCCGGCGACAGCAGGCGCTCTCATACCGCAGATGAATACATCTATATAAAAGAGATTGAAGAAGGAATTGAGATTTATATAAAGATCTTAGAAAAAGTTTTATAAAGAACTCGGATCTCAGAATCCAGACCAGACTTTCAAAAGTCTGATATAGGACCTCTGAAACCGATTAATCTAAAATAATGTTTTGACCATGCTCAGCAGATAATGAAGTTTGAATATTTTTAATAAAGATTTATGCAAAAAATTAAATTAAAAATGAAAGACTTTAATGTGGAGATGTTTTTTTATAGTTAATAATAAGGACTGCTGGGCAGGTTGAAACGAATCAATATTTAAAGAAAAAAATATGAAAAAAATATGGCAGAAGGATGACCTGGCCACCAATATATTAGTCAACAAATTTACAGTCGGGAAAGACCTTGACTTCGATGAACGTTTGGCAAAATACGATGTTAAAGGCTCCATGGCCCATTGTAAAATGCTGGCAGAAACGGGGATTATCTCCGTTGGAGAATCAGAACAGATGCTTTCCGTTTTGGCAGACATTTTAAATGACATAGACAGCGGAAACTTTGTGATCGACAAAGAAGCAGAAGATATCCATTCCCAGGTGGAAGCTATTTTAATTGAAAAATTAGGAGATACTGGGAAGAAAATTCATACGGCAAGATCCCGTAATGATCAGGTTTTACTGGATATCAAGCTTTATCTATTAGATGAAATTCGAGAAATTACAGCTTTAACTGATGAATTTTTCCAGATCCTGATTAAACTGGCAGATCAGCATAAAAACAAATTGCTTCCTGGTTACACCCATTTTCAGATAGCCATGCCATCTTCCTTTGGATTATGGTTGGGAGCCTATGCTGAAGCATTGCTGGATGATGTGGAGCTGCTGTTTTCGGTGAAGAATATTATCAATAAAAACCCGCTTGGTTCTGCGGCAGGATACGGTTCTTCCTTTCCGATAGACCGTGAAAGCACAACCTATAACCTGGGTTTTCAGTCGATGAACTACAATTCTGTCTATGCCCAGATGACCCGCGGGAAATCTGAAAAAATGCTGTCCATGGCTATGGCCACTTTAGCAGGAACCCTTGGGAAATTCTCGTATGATGTCTGTTTATATTTAAGCCAGAACTTCGATTTTATAAGCTTTCCAAAGGAATTTACTACGGGAAGCAGCATCATGCCGCACAAAAAGAACCCGGATATTTTCGAGCTGGTACGCGCACGATGCAACAGAATCCAGTCTCTGCCGAATGAATTGATCCTGTTGACAAACAATTTGCCTTCAGGCTATCACAGAGATGTACAGCTTACGAAGGAAATTCTTTTTCCGGCAATTGATTCATTGAAAGAATGTCTGGAGATTTTAAATTACACTCTTCCGAATATCCAGGTAAAAGACGGAATTCTTGAAGACGAAAAATATAAATACCTGTTCAGCGTAGAGAAAATCAATGAAGAAGTGAAAAAAGGAAGCTCATTCCGTGATGCTTACGTAAAAGTAGGGCAGGAGATTGAAAACAATGAATTTGAATTTGAGACCGGTAATCTTAATCACACCCATCAGGGGAGCATAGGAAACCTTTGTCTCGATAAAATAGAATATCAGTTTAATAAACTGAAAAACAAACTATTGGGTTGATAATTTTTAATCACTGGATTGATTAAAAATTTATCAGATGCTTCGGCCTCACTCCGTATGACAATATTGCAATGATGTTTAGTATTAGAAATGTCATGCTGAGCGAAGTCGAAGCATCTTTATTAGGAAAAAATACGATTTAGAAAAAGGTGTCTTATTAGAATTCGTTTGCAAATCTTAACCATCCTTAATCACTAATCACTTAGAGAAATCTTAAAGGTTTAATTAAGCTAATTACTCCAGATCAATCTTAAATTTAGTAGATTTTTTCACCTCATGAAGCACAATAGAACTGTGATACTGGCCAATATTAGGAATATTTGAGATGACATTCACCGCAAAGTCATTATAAGAATTGATATCCTTTGCAATGATCTTCAGCATATAGTCATATTCCCCCGAAAGACTGATGATTTCCTGCACTTCATCATATTTCATAATGTTTTTCTCAAAGGTTTCCAGTACTTTCTGGGATTGTTCCTTAAGACGGACGTTACAATAGACGACAATATTCAGACCCAGTTTTTCACGGTTTAAAAGGCCAACATATTTCTCAATAATGCCCTGTTTCTCCAGCTGTTTGATACGTTCATAAGTAGGAGTAAACGTAAGACCTATCTTTTCAGAAATTTCTTTCACCGATAAAGTAGAGTCTTCCTGAATAATACTGAGAATCATTTTGTCCTTTAAATCCATAGAATAGGTTTGAGTTTTAACAAAAATATCAATTATAAATGAAAATAAGGAAAGAATAAGAGGTTTTTAATTTATTTAAACTTTGGTTTTGTAGGTTCACGAAATTTTTGTATCTTTGCACCTAATGAATAAAAGAGTGTTTATATCATTAGATTTACCGGGCGAAAGCGCCCTTTACGATATTTATTATTATTAAGCGAAGATGTTGTCTTCGCTTTTTTTATGCTCAAAAATTAAGAATTATGTTTACGATTACAGAACTTAGCACCGAGAGAATCAACAGTATACTGACCGAAGCAATGGCTTTTGCCAACGGTAAAACTGCAAAAATTGAAGGAGAAGTTTTCTGCTCAAATCTTTTCTTTGAAGACAGTACAAGAACAAAGACAAGTTTTGATATTGCAGAAAGAAAACTGGGGCTGCAGGTAGTGCCGTTTGATGCTTCACACAGCTCTGTAAACAAAGGAGAAAGTCTTTATGACACCGTGAAAACCATTGAAAGCCTTGGGGTAAATCTGGTGGTGATCAGAGATAAAAAAGACAGGTATTTCGAAGAACTGAATAATATCAGTATTCCGGTGATCAACGGAGGAGACGGAACCGGAAACCATCCTTCCCAGTGTATGCTGGATCTGTTGACAATCTATCAGGAATTCGGGAAATTTGAAGGACTGAAAATAGGAATCGTAGGCGACGTAAAGCACAGCCGTGTTGCCAATTCCAATGCAGAAGCATTAAGAAGATTAGGTGCTAAAGTATATTTCTCCGGACCGGAAGACTGGTTTGATGAAGGAGCCCTAATTAACGGAACTTACTTACCGGTTGATCAGTTAATAACCGAAGTAGATGTTTTAATGCTGCTGAGAATCCAGCACGAAAGACATGATTCAAAAATGAGCTACTCCGCTTCCGAATACCATAAAAAATACGGTCTAACGAAAGAAAGAGAAAAAGCAATGAAAAGCGGAGCCATTATCATGCATCCTGCTCCTATCAACAGGGGAGTGGAGATTGATACGGACCTTGTAGAATGTGAACGTTCAAGAGTATTCAAACAAATGCAGAATGGTGTTTTCGCGAGAATGGCAATTCTGAAAAAAACTTTGGAAAAAGAAGGCTATACCTTCAAATAATAATAAGGTTCGGGATTCCGGTTTTGAGTTCCGGATCTTAAGCCGACAAAAAATTCCCCTCCTCTGGAGGGGTGGCAAAAATTCAAAGAATTTTTGACGGGGTGGTTAAAAATAAAAAGTAAAAGAAAATCTAAATAAATAAAATGAAGAAAAAATTAATACTGGAGTCCGGTGAAGTGTTTCATGGAGAAGGTTTCGGAGCAGAATTGGAAACTGCCGGAGAAGTAGTTTTCAATACCGGAATGACAGGGTATCAGGAATTGATCTCTGACCCGTCATATTGCGGTCAGATTGTTTGCATGACCTATCCGCTTATCGGAAATTATGGTATTAACCGTGATGATTATGAAAGCATTGAGCCGGCTATTAAAGGACTTATCGTAAAAGAACTTTGCGATCTTCCATCTAATTTCCGTACCCAGATGACTTTAGATGAATTATTTAAAAAGAAAAACCTTTCAGGGATTTCAGGAATCGATACCAGAAGACTAACCCGAATTCTGCGTAATTACGGAGTGGTAAAAGGAAAGATCGTGAATGCAGATGCTGACGAAAATGCAGTAACAGCAGAACTGAAATCTACAAATTTCCCTACCAACCAGGTAGAAACAGTTTCTACAAAGACTCCTTACGCCAACCCGGGAAGAGGTTTTAAAGTAGTATTGGTGGATTTCGGATCCAAATTGGGAATTATCAGAGAATTATCTCAAAGAAACTGCGATATCACAGTAGTTTCCCAGGATGTAACCGCGGAAGAAATCTTACTGATGGATCCTGATGGAGTTATGTTGTCAAACGGTCCTGGTGACCCTGAAGACAATCAGTATGCTCTTGAAATGATTCGCGGAATCTTAGGCAAAGTTCCGATTTTCGGAATCTGCTTAGGACATCAATTGATCGGACTGGCCTGCGGAGCAAAAACATTCAAGTTAAAATTCGGTCACAGAGGTGGAAATCACCCGGTATTGGATCTGGAGAAAAACAAAGTGGCTATCACTTCCCAAAATCACGGTTACGCAGTAGATCAGGAAAGTTTGAAAGGAACAGATTTAATTGAAACACACATCGCATTGAATGACAGAACAAACGAAGGTCTGAAACACAAAATTCATCCTTGTTTCTCCGTTCAATATCACCCGGAAGCAAGCCCGGGCCCTGAAGATGCGAATTACTTATTTGATGAGTTCATTGATTTGATGGAAGGATTTAAGAAATAGAACCAGGAATCAAGATACAAGAACCAGGACGCGAAGATTAAGATTAAAAGATTACAGATGCACAATTTTGAGAAATTACTTTTCTGGCAGAAATCTATTATACTGGCAAAAAATGTTTACATTATTTGTCAGGAGATTAGTGACGATGAAAAGTATGGCTTGATCTCTCAAATTAAAAGATCTGCAGTTTCTATTCCCTCGAATATTGCAGAAGGTTCTGGTAGAAATGGAAATAAAGAATTCAATCATTTTCTGGCAGTTTCCCTGGGATCAGCATTTGAATTGCAGACACAGCTGATTCTGGTTAGAGAACTAAATCTTTTACCTGAAGAAAAAATAATGACTTTACTAAATGAGGTTTCTGAAATTCAGAGAATGATTTATTCATTTAAAAATAATTTAAAATAAAAAGTCCGGAATCTTGGCTCTTGGCTCTAGAATCTTGACTCTACAATAAAAAGAAAAATGGCAAAACGTACAGATATAAAAACAATTTTAGTAATCGGTTCAGGACCCATCATCATCGGTCAGGCAGCTGAATTCGATTACGCAGGAACACAGGCTTGCCTGTCTTTGAGAGAAGAAGGTTACAAAGTGATTTTGATCAACTCAAACCCGGCAACCATTATGACGGATGTGGAAATCGCAGATAAAGTATACATCGAGCCGATTTCACTTCAGTTTGTAAGCCACATCATCAGAAAAGAACGTCCGGATGCGCTTTTACCGACCCTTGGAGGTCAGACAGGTCTGAATATGGCGGTAGAACTGGAAAAATCGGGTATCCTTGAAGAGTGCAAAGTAGAAGTATTGGGAACCAAGCTTTCTGCGATCAACAGAGCGGAAGACAGAGACCTTTTCCGTGAGCTGATGAGAGAGCTGAACGAGCCCGTTCCGGAATCCGATATTGTGAATACGGTAGAAGGAGCACTTCGTTTCGCGGATGAGATCGGTTATCCGGTAATCGTTCGTCCTGCCTTTACGATGGGAGGAACAGGGGGAGGTATTGCCTCTACCGAAGCGGAATTGAAGGAAATTGCAGAATTAGGATTGAAATATAGCCCTGTTACACAGTGTCTTATCGAGAAATCCATTGCAGGATTCAAAGAAATTGAATACGAAGTAATGCGTGATGCAAACGACAACGCGATTGTGGTTTGTAACATGGAAAATATAGACCCGGTGGGAGTTCACACAGGGGATTCAATTGTAGTGGCGCCTTCTCAGACACTTTCAGACAGAGAGTATCAGTTGCTGAGAAATGCTTCGCTAAAAATCATCAGAGCTTTGGGAATTGAAGGAGGTTGTAACGTACAGTTAGCACTGGACCCGCATTCTTTCAACTACTACATCATCGAGGTGAACCCTAGAGTTTCCCGCTCATCAGCTTTAGCATCAAAAGCAACAGGTTACCCGATTGCAAAAATCGCGGCAAAAATTGCTGTAGGCTTAACACTTGATGAAATCATGAACCCGGTGACAGGAAAGACATATGCATGTTTCGAACCTGCCCTTGACTATGTGGTAACAAAATTCCCGAGATTCCCATTCGATAAATTCGAAACGGCGGACAGAAGATTATCTACCCAGATGAAAGCGACAGGTGAAGTAATGGCCATCGGAAGAAACTTTGAAGAATCTTTACAGAAAGCTATCCGTTCCCTTGAAACAGGAATCAGACATTTAGGGTTAAAAACAAAACAGGCTGAAGCCCTTACTGCCGAAGAAATTGAAAGAAGAATCAGAGTTTGTGATGATGAAAGACTCTTTATCATCGGAGATGCTTTAAGAAGAGGTTACGACTGGGAGCAGATCGTAGAATGGAGCAAAATTGATAAATTCTTCATCTGGAAACTGAAAAAGCTGGTAGATTTCGAAAAAGTAATTGCTGCCCATAAATTTGATAAAGAAACTTTAATCCAGGCTAAAAAATTAGGTTTCGCAGATATGAATATCGCTCACCTTTGGGAAGTTTCTCAGCGTGAAGTGTTCAATTTTAGAAAAGAAAACGGAGTAATGCCGGTGTATAAAATGGTAGACACCTGTGCCGCTGAATTTGAAAGTGAAACCCCATACTTCTACGGAACTTACGAAGAAGAAAACGAAAGCGTTGTTTCCAATAAAGAAAAAATCATCGTTTTAGGCTCAGGGCCTATCAGAATCGGGCAGGGAGTGGAATTTGACTATGCCACGGTTCACTCAGTTTGGGCGATCAAAGAGATGGGATACGAGGCGATCATCATCAACAATAACCCGGAAACAGTTTCTACAGACTTCTCAATCTCAGATAAATTATACTTCGAACCACTTACGGAAGAAGATGTAATGAACATTATCGAGCTTGAAAAACCAAAAGGAGTAGTTGTTCAGTTCGGAGGGCAAACGGCAATCAATCTTGCAGATAAGTTGGCTTCTCACGGTGTACAGATCCTTGGAACTTCACTGGAAGATCTTGACAGAGCTGAAAACAGAGATAAATTCGAAAAAGCACTTCAGGAAATGGGAATTCCTCAGCCTTTAGGAAAAACTTCCACTTCAAAAGAAGAAGCAATAAAAATTGCCAACGAGATCGGTTATCCCGTTCTGGTACGTCCAAGCTACGTACTGGGAGGACGCGCGATGGAAATCGTATACGGTGAAGCTGAACTTGCTTACTATATGGAAAATGCAGTAGAGGCAAGCCCTAAACACCCTGTTCTGGTCGACAAATACATGGTCGGAAAAGAAATAGAGATCGATGCAATCTGCGATGGTGAAACCGTAGTGATTCCGGGAATCATGGAGCATATCGAAAGAGCAGGAGTACACTCAGGAGATTCTATCGCGGTATATCCTACACAGAATGTTTCACAGAAAGAGATCGACACTCTTGTAGACTATACACAAAGACTTGCGAAAGGGTTGAATGTGATAGGTTTAATGAATATCCAGTACGTCCTTTTCGAAGGAAATGTCTATGTGATTGAAGTAAACCCACGTTCATCGAGAACAGTTCCTTTCCTGTCTAAAATTACTGAAGTTCCAATGGCTAACCTGGCAACGAAGGCAATTTTAGGCCAGAAACTGAAAGATTTAGGCTATAAAAACGGATTGGTTCCGAATAAAGAAGGAGTTTTTGTAAAAGTTCCTGTATTCTCTTTCTCAAAACTGACAAAAGTAGATATCTCCTTAGGCCCTGAAATGAAATCTACAGGAGAAGTAATGGGGAAAGATACAACATTGGAAAAAGCCCTTTACAAAGGACTGATCGCAGCCGGAAGAAAAGTTCCTATGCACGGTTCTATTTTGTTCACTGTTGCAGATAAGCACAAGCAGGAAGCAGCAGACCTGGCAGCAAGATTCCACGAAGTTGGTTTCAGAATCTGGGCTACAGAAGGAACAGCCAAATTCTTTGAAGAAAAAGGAATTCCTTGTAAAATAGGGTACAAAATAGGGGAAGATGATGTGAATCTTATCGATCTGATCCAGAAAGGTAAAGTACAGTATGTGGTGAATACCATGACAAAAGGAAAACAGGTAGAAAGAGACGGATTCCAGATCAGAAGAATGAGTGTGGAGAACGGTGTTCCTTGTTTAACGTCTATGGACACGGTAGAAGCCATCCTTAAAGTAATTGAAAGCATGAGCTTCAAAATGGAGACCATGTAATTCCGTAACCGGATAATATATTAAAACCCTGCAAGAAAACTTGCAGGGTTTTTTATTCATGAACTTTTAATTTTGTTTTCTATTTCTTTCTTCTGCTGAATATGATGCCTGATATGCATTTCTGCAAACTGATACCATTCCATAGGGGACAGGTAACTGAATCCCGGATGCTCTGCTTTTCCGGAAATATTTTCGTTATTGATCCTTTTCCACAGCACACGGCTTCTTTCTAAAAGGAATATCAGATCTTTTTTAGTATTATTGATGAAAATAGAATCATTCACAGGAATGTAAGAATTACCCTTTATTTTTATATCAGGAAAACTATTTTGAAGCAGCATTTTTTTCGCCTTATCTTCCATGCTCTTATCAAGGTTCAAAACATTCCCAAAACATGACTCCAACTGATCAAAATACCAGTTGGTATCAATGATAATGTGGGCATATAACTGGGCCAGAGACCAGCTGTTAGGGGTGTCTTGCCTTCTGAATCCATTTTCATCATAATTCTCAAGGTCTTCAATGAAGACATTCAAAGTATTTTCAAATGTGGTATCTGTTACCATTCAGATCCATTTGAGATAAGGTTGTATTCCATATAATCTGCTGTTTCTTTTACGGTATGGCTGCCATAAAGAAGTGATACTATATGAAAAGACAGGTCTATTCCTGCACTAATACCTCCGGAAGTAAAAATTTTGCCTTCCTGAACAAATCTTTTTTCTTTTTGTGGTAAGCCTGAGGGTACAATTTCTGCCATATGTTCATAGACACCTCGATGGGTGCAGTACTTTTTGTTGTCCAGCAGGCCCAAAGCCCCCAGGATGCGGGACCCGGAGCAAATGCTAACCGTATACAGTGTGTTTTGGTGAATTTGCTCAACCCAGGTTAACGTCTCTTTATCCACCATTGCCTGCCTGGTCCCTACACCACCCGAAATAATAAGGATATCAACAGGCGGGCAATCCTGAAAATTATATTTTGGATTAACGGAAAGCCCATTAACAGCAGAAATTGCTTTACTATCCCTTGCAACAGTAAATACGTTAAAAAGTTCAAAATTCTTTAATTCTGAAGCTACAGAAAACACTTCGAACGGGCCTGCAAAATCAAGTACTTCAGCATTATCGAAAAGGAGAATGGCGACATTTTTTTTCATAATTAATTAATCTTATAATAAGGTTCAGAAAAATATTTACTCGGTTTGATGTAAGCCGTTTTTCTATCCGCATCAAAGATCCAGTTGAACCTTCTCAACATATCCGCTCCGAAATAATTGACCGTCTGGGTTTTCAGGTCACCGGCAAAAAATCCTGCTGAAACATCTTTCAAAACGGCATTGCCTAATTTGAAGTGAGGAAGGACTCCCTGTTTGGTTACTACACTTTTTCCGCTTGAATTTTTCAGAGTTTTTTCACCAGTGATCTTTAGTTTTTTGTCCAGACCTTTTGCATCAGCAAATTCATTGCTGTACAGAAGTCCGCCAGCGTATCCGGATTGGAGCAGAAAATAAGCTTCCTCCTGTTGATCATCGATTACACTATCTCCGGCAATGAAAAACTGTTCATGATCATAAAGCAGCGTAATAGGCTGGTAGCCTTCCAGATCAGGCTGTTTATCATAAATTACAAACCGGTTGTTATCATAATCGATTTTAAAAGCTTTCCCTGAGAACATGGCCGTTCCTATTTTTCCATCCGCTTCATGTCCTGTCAGTTCATGATCAAAAAACCGTAGGTTATTCAGGGTGAATTTTCCAATCTGTACTGTATTATTTTCACTGATCCCGTCTTTATTGAAAACAATATGATCTGCTTTGCGCTGTCTGTCAGGAGAAATAGAGGCATCTTTCATGGCAATCTGAAACATCAGATCAAGAGAATCTTTCTTATTGACCAATGTTTTTACAATGATATTGTTATATTTTGTAATTCGGAAAGGAATATTCTGCTGTGCATAGATGCTGGAAAAACCAACAGTGACAATAAAAAAAAAGACTTATTTTTTTGAACATTATAAAGTGATTAGTGATTAAAATAAGAGATTTAAAATTACCCTTTATTTTTGTGTTGCAAAAGGTATAAAAAAAATACTTGTTCATTTTTCGGTTGCAGGGTAAGCAGTACGTTATTAATTTTATCAAAAAGAAAGAAATGACGGATATTCAGATTTTTAAACAGCTGCATCATCAGGATGAGCCTTTATTATTGGGAAATGTATGGAATGTACAAAGCGCTAAGATATATCAGAAATTAGGATATAAAGCATTAGCTACTTCAAGTTCAGCATTAGCGCATAGTTTGGGGTATGAAGACGGAGAAGAGATGAGTTTCGGAGAATATTTCTATATGGTGGAAAGAATATTGAAATCTGTAGATATTCCTTTGTCTGTGGACCTGGAAGGAGGATATGGGAAAACAGCTGATGAAATAGTTTCGAATATTTTAAAACTGGCAGCAATTGGGGTTGCCGGGATTAATATTGAAGACAGCGTTGTTATTAATGGAACCAGAAAGCTGTTAACTAAAGAAGAACTTCACAAAAAATTAAAGCCAATTTTTTCAGAGCTCAAAAAGAATGCTGTGGAAATTTTCATCAATTTAAGAACAGACCCGTTTTTATTAGGAATTGAAAACCCTGTTGATGAAACAGTACAGAGGATTAAGATTTTTGAAGAATTAGGGGTAGACGGTATTTTTGTTCCCTGCATTACCTCAGAAGATGATATTAAAAACATTGTGAACGCTTCTGAGATTCCTGTAAATGTAATGTGTATGCCCGGGCTTCCTGATTTTGAAGCTTTAAAAAAGTTAGGGGTCAAAAGAATTTCTTCCGGTAATTTTTTAAATGAGTATATTTATAATCAATTGGAAGATACGGGTCGCAGGATCCTTTCAGAACAAAGTTTTTTACCCATTTTTGTTTAGTGATGATACTTACAGAAGAAAGAATGTACCAGGCCTCTTTGGATAAGGATTCTACCTTTGAAGGAATATATTGGATGGCTGTAAAAACGACAGGGATATTTTGCCGGCCAACCTGTACTGCCCGCAAGCCTAAAAGAGAAAATGTAGAATTTTTCCTCGATACCAATGAAGCCATAAAAAATGGGTACAGGCCTTGTAAAGTATGCAAGCCTCTTGAAAAACTCAATGAAACCCCATCGTATATCAGGGAACTGCTCAATGAGCTAATGAATGATGCATCTTTGAAGATCAGAGATGCAGACCTGCTTCAAAGGAATATTGAACCGGTAACAGTTCGGCGGTGGTTCCTGAAAAATCACGGAATTACTTTTCACGCATTCCAGAGAAAACTAAGGATGAATAAAGCTTTTAAAAAGATAAAAAACGGAGAAAGTATCATGGGAGCCGCAATAGAATCCGGATACGAAAGCCTGAGCGGTTTTACTGAACGTTTCAAAAACATTGTAGGAGTTTCACCCGGAAATACAAAAGTACAGAGGATCATTGATCTTAAAAGGATCGAAACCCCACTGGGAACTATGTTCGCCTGTGCGGTAGATGAAGGAATCTGCCTCCTTGAATTTACAGACCGGAAAAATATGGATAAGCAATTCTCTTCATTATCCAAAGCTTTACAGGCAGAGATTGTTCAGGGAGAAAATAAACATTTTCCGCAACTGGAAACAGAACTGCAGGAATACTTCGAAGGCAAAAGACAAACCTTTGAAGTTCCCCTTTACATCACCGGAACCCAATTTCAGGAAAAGGTCTGGCAGCTTCTTCGTGAAATTCCGATAGGAGAGACCAGAACGTACAAACAGCAGTCCGAATTTCTGGGAAATCCCAAAGCAATACGTGCGGTAGGAACTGCAAACGGGATCAATAAAATTGCCATTCTGATCCCCTGTCACCGCGTTATCGGATCAAACGGAGAGCTGGTGGGGTATGCGGGAGGAATCTGGAGAAAGCAAAAATTATTGGAATTAGAGAAGGCTATTTTATTTTGATTTTTGTAATTTTAGGCAAAAATTTACACGTGAAAAAGTTACTATTTGCACTTTGCCTATCAGCTTCGGCTTTAAGTTTTGCCCAGGATTACTCAGTACCTGCAGTAAGTCCACGCCAGAAGGTGGAACAACAGTTTTCTATGTCTAAAATTACCATCGATTATGGAAGACCGGGAGTAAAGGGGCGTAAGATTTTCGGGGAATTGGTACCTTACGGACAGGTTTGGAGAGCAGGAGCCAATTCATCTACCAAAATCACATTCGGGCAGTCCGTTAATTTCGGAGGGAAAATTGTTCAGGCAGGAACATACGGACTTTTCATTGTTCCTACAGAAAAAGAATGGAAAGTAATATTAAATAAAGATTTCCAGCAGTGGGGTGCTTATACCTATGATCCTAAACAGGATGTAGTAGATGTAACTGTACCGGTAAACAAACTGGCTGACAAACAGGAATGGTTTGAAATTACCCTGAACCCAACTGATGAAAATTCAGGAAACCTGGTGATCAAGTGGGATATGGCTCAGGCGGAAGTTGCTTTGAAACCTGCTGCTCCGGATGCTGTCATCAAAATTTCAGATAAACTGAAAGAAATTAAGAAAATAGAGTCTGACGCTGCAAAAACCAAAAGCTAAGCAATGAAATTTTCAATTCAGCCTGTTCTGGAAAATCAGGACTACAAATTAATCCCCTTACAGCAAGGGGATTTTGAATCTTTATATGAAGTGGCATCTGATCCCAGAGTTTGGGAGCAACACCCGAATCCGGACCGTTATAAAAAAGAAGTTTTTGAATCTTTTTTCAGAGGCGCTATGGAAAGTGAAGGAGCCTTTAAGATTATTGAAAAATCATCCGGTGACGTTTTGGGAAGCACTCGTTTTTACAATTATGATGAAGCCGACAACCATATTTTCATAGGATATACTTTCTACGGAACAAAATCATGGGGAAAAGGTATTAACCCTCAGGTAAAAAAAATAATGCTTGATTATATCTTTCAGTTTGTAGATAAGGTACATTTTCATGTAGGAAAAGAAAATCTCCGCTCCCAGATTGCCATGGAAAGAATCGGCGGAAAAAAGATCGCGGAAGAAGAGGTAGCTTACTATGCAGAACCTTCAAGAACCAATTTCGTCTATGAAATAAAAAAGGAAGATCGGTCATGAAAAAATATAAAATCCAGAAATCGCCGTTTGTAGTGCCTACTACAGACGGGAAACTTATAGAAGAACACTGGGGAAATTCTACCGGGAATTCAAATGTTTCCATTGCCCACATGGTAGCACCGCCGGATTGGAGTGAACCGCATCAGACTCCGGATTTTGATGAGTTTACCCTGATCATTTCTGGAAAAAAGCAATTTGAAATAGACGGAGAAGTCATTATCCTCGAAAAAGGGCAGAGTATTTTAATAGAAAAGGGAGCCAGAGTACGCTACAGTAATCCGTTTTCAGAATCGTGCGAGTACATCGCTATTTGTCTTCCGGCATTTTCTATGGATTTGGTCAATAGAGAAGAAGCTTAATAATGTAACAATACAACAGTGTAACAATTTACCAATTCCGGTTTTCCGGTTAAAGTGCTGTTGCACTGTTATATTGCTACAATAAAAATTATTTCAAAATTTCTTTCAGAAACATCAGTGTATGGTTCCATGCCCTCTTCGCCATTACTTCATTATAATCCGGTGATTTCGGATCTGTGAAAGTGTGCTTTGAATGGGCATAGGTAATGATCTGCCAATCCGCATTACCCTCGTTCATTTCTTTGATGAGGTTATTGTAATCTTCTGGAGTGACACCCTGGTCATCCGCCGGATTTTCAACTAATATTTTAGTAGAAATAGGTCCGTTTTTTCTCGTCTGATCTTTTCCGATGCTTCCATGAATGGAAACGACTCCCACAACAGGCAGGCTTCCCCTTGCAGATTCCAAAGCTCCTGTTCCACCGAAACAATATCCGATCACGGCAATTTTATCAGAAACCGCTCCGTTTTTCTTCAACTGTTCTAAGGCCAGGGAAATACGTTTCTGGTACGCATCATAATTCTGCTTGTAATACCCTGCAGTTTTGCCCGCAGAAGCATTGTCGGTAGGGATATTTCCTTCACCGTAAATATCGGCAATAAAGGCAATATATCCTTGCTTTTCTAGTTCAGCTGCGGCAGTTTTAGCTTCGTCATCTATCCCTTTCCATGCCGGAAGGATCAGAACTCCCGGAAGCTTTTTTCCTGCGTTGGAGGTTACCAGGCCATTCAGTTTTTGTGAACCGTCCTGATAGGAAACACTTTTAAGTTTCTGGCTGAAAACAGTTCCCGTGCTCATCAGGAATGCTGCTAGTAAAAAGGTACGTATCATATTTTGTAATTTTTTGGATTTAAATAAAATTTCCAACGAAATTACTGAAAAATAACTTGTATTGACGCATAAAAGTATGCTTTGGGGCAGAAGTTATTCAGACTTTAATTCCCATGCCGGTCAGTTCCTGTTCCAGATCTGTATCAGGGTTAATTTTAATGGTCTTGAAACCCAAAGACGCTGCCATTTCAATATTTTTAGGATTATCATCAATAAAAAGAGATTCCGCTGCCTGAATGTTGTATCTTTCCAACAGTACATGCCAGATCTTTGGATCCGGCTTTATAAGCTTCTCCGTTCCTGAAACCACAATTTTTCCATCGAAAATCTGGAAGAAATCATAATTTTCCAGCGCATACGGAAAAGTCTCCTCAGACCAGTTTGTAAGTCCGAATAAATGATAATCAGTATCGGCCAGACGTCTTAGGATATCTACATTCTGCGGGATATCACTTTTCAGCATAACCGTCCAGTTATCGTAGTAGGCTCTTAGCTCCTTTTCCCATTCCGGAAATTTTTTAACCTGAAGCTCGGTGCCATCTGCCAGGCTTCTTCCTCGGTCCTGTTCTTCATTCCATTCGGATTGGGCGATATGCTGTAGAAAATATTCCATTTTTTCATCATCATTGAAATAGTCTTTGAAGAAATATCTCGGATTCCAATCCACTAATACCCCGCCAAAATCGAAGATGATATTTTTAATTTCCATATGTATTTGTAATTTTTTTTAAATGTATTATTTTCTTTCTTATTGACCCAAAAAAGGAATAAAAGTTTTCAATTTCTTAAAGCATGATAACAAAGAAGTTTTCAGTTCAAAAAAATCTGCGTAATCTGCTAAATCTGCGAGAGATAAAAAAGCCTCTCACAGATTTAGCAGATTACGCAGATCTCTTATAATGATTTTTTATAGTAATGAAAGTTACTCAGGTTTATAAAACTGATACTGCCCGTTTTCGTAGTAGGCATTGATATGCTGCAGCCCATTGGTGAGGATAATTTCTTTGGCTCCGATGATGGAGTTGTACCTGGCAGTCTGCTCAAAGGTTTTTTCAGTCAGTTTGATCTGTGGGGCTTTACATTCTATCAGGATAATGGGTTCCGTTTTCTCGGTTACCAGCAGATCTATTCTTTTGGTAAGCCCGTTCAGAAGGATCTTTTTTTCGGTAATGAGCGCAGAAGGGGAATAGGCTTTTACGGTAAGATAATAGTGTACCCAGTGCTGCCTCACCCATTCTTCAGGAGTAAGGAGAAGGTAAGTTTTGCGGACCAAGTCATAAATAAAAAACTTATCTTTGTCTTTCTTGAATTTAAAATCAAAAGTTTCCTGAAAGTTCAGTTTTGGAAGTTCCATTTATAAGATGAAAGAATTAGATTTAATCCTCAAAAATATTAAAAATAAAGAAGTTTTACCTATTTATTTTTTTCACGGAGAAGAACCTTACTTTATTGATGCTGCTGTAAAAGCGCTTGAGCACGATTTTCTGGAAGAAGATGAAAAAGCTTTCAACCAGACGGTAGTGTATGGTAAAGATACTTCCTATCAGGAGGTTCTTTCCCTGGCAAGGCAGTTCCCGATGATGGGCGATAAGCAGGTGATTATTGTAAAGGAAGCCCAGGATCTGAAATTTAATGAAGAGGAAAACCGTATTCTGGAAACCTATGTAGATAATCCTGTTCCTTCTACGGTGCTGGTTTTTGCCCACAAACATAAAAAACTGGACAGCCGTAAAAAAGCAACCAAAGCACTGGATAAGGCAAAAGCCCTTTTCCTGAGCGAATCTGTAAGGGACAGCAACCTTCCCAAGTGGATCGCGGATGAGTGTGCACAGCTGAAGATCAAAACAGCCCCTAATATTTCCCATCTGCTTGCAGAATACCTTGGGAACGACCTTTCAAGAATTGCCAACGAGCTGAATAAATTAAAGATCATCCTTAAAGAAGGCGAAATTCTGGATGGAACAATTGTAGAAAATCACATCGGCATCAGTAAGGAATATAATGTTTTTGAACTTCAGAAGGCTTTGGGAACCAAAAATGCGGATGCAGCATTCAGGATTGCGCATTTCATGGGTAAAAATCCTAAGAATAATCCTTTTGTGATGATGCTGGCCAATTTGTACAGCTATTTTTCCAATGTGATCATCTACCAGACGATGGCCGGACAACCGCCACAGGTGATTGCATCACAGATGGGAGTGAATCCTTATTTCATTAAAGATTATGCAGAAAGTGCAAGGCTGTATCCACTGAAACACGCCACCAGAGTCATTTCTATTTTAAGGGAATTTGATATGAAAGGGAAGGGGCTTGGTGCTGTAAATATGGGAGAAGCTGAGCTGATCAAAGAGCTGGTTTATAAAATCATCAACGTAGATAAGATTAAGATGAAGGTATAATGAGTTTGAGAGTGGGAGAGTTTAAGTGTAGGAGGATTTGAGAATGTAGATGTAGATGTAGATGTAGATGTAGATGTAGATGTAGAATGAAAAATAAAAAGTGAAAAAATTCTATTACAGCCATGTACCCATCATTTAGCCCGTAACAAATACCCCGTGTCTCGTACCCCGAAATACACATTACAGGCCTACAACGTACAATTGACAATTCGCATATCTGATATTGACAAGTATCATCAAAAATACTTTAATAAAACAGTAAAAATTACGAAATTAGCGGACTGAATTAAAATTCTTTGAACAAGTAAATTTATGGAGCAAAATATTTTAGATTGTGTGATCGTCGGATCCGGGCCTTCTGGCTTTACAGCAGCAATTTATGCGGCAAGAGCAGATTTGAAACCCGAACTGTATACAGGTTTGGAACCGGGAGGACAATTGACAACAACTACGGAGGTAGATAACTTTCCAGGGTATCCGGCAGGAATTACAGGGCCTGAAATGATGATGGATCTGCAGAAGCAGGCAGAAAGATTCGATACCAAAGTTCATTACGAAATGATCACCAAAGCAGAATTCTCCAAAGAAAACGGCGGTGTTCACAAACTATACGCAGGAAACAAAGAGATCCTTGCCAAAACAGTAATTATCTCTACAGGTGCTACAGCAAAATACCTTGGCCTTGAAGATGAAAAGAAATATGCAGGGGGCGGTGTTTCCGCTTGTGCTACGTGTGACGGATTTTTCTACAGAGGAAAAGACGTTGTGGTAGTAGGGGCAGGGGATACAGCAGCTGAAGAGGCTACTTATCTTGCAAAACTGACCAGAAAGGTAACGATGCTGGTAAGAAAAGATGTGTTCAGAGCTTCCAAAGCAATGATCCACAGGGTAGAAAATACCCCGAACATTGAAGTGAAATTCAACCATGAGCTGATCGGTATTGAAGGAGAAAACAGTCTTGTAGAAAGAGCTGTGATCATCAACAACCAGACTCAGGAAACATCTACAGTTGATGTTGAAGGGATTTTCATTGCTATCGGACACAAGCCGAACACAGATATTTTCGTAGGCCAGATTGATCTTGATGAGAACGGATACATCGTTACGGAAAAAGGATCTACAAGAACCAATCTTCCGGGGGTATTCGCTGCAGGAGACGTTCAGGACCATATCTACAGACAGGCTATTACAGCAGCAGGAAGCGGTTGTATGGCAGCTATGGATGCAGAGAAATACCTTGCTGAATTACATTAATATCAGTTTAATTTATAATACAGAGCGTACCCATGGGTACGCTTTTTTTATTTAAAAACCAGTGATTTATGTTTTTTACATTCTTTTGTCCTGAAACAAAAGAATCATAAGTTCAAGACCTAGAAAATTCCGCTAAAAATAAATCCTGTTCTCTAAAAATTCTAAACTTGCGCGGATTCATTCTTTCTTCATCTTTTCAATTTTTGCTCCCGCACTTCGGGCAGTAGAATTTTCTTAACGTTCACAGGATTCATTTTTTTAATGTTCCATTTTCCTTGGTTATCGGAAACAAAGCTGAAAGTATAGACTAAAAACCACGAATAATAACCTCATGTGAGTATGTGAAATGTATTTTACAGTATTTTTAATCCAGCTAAAAACAAAATTCCTAAATTTACCCTCAATCAAAAATAGCATGGAAACAAAAGTTATAAAAATCACACACATTACCGGAACCTATACCATAGAAGTTGCCGAAGGAAAGCTCAACGAAATGAAAACCCAGCTGGACAAATGTCTTAATGATGAACAGGGGGCTATTGTGGTAAAGGGTGAAGGCGGAGACCAGTTCGTATATCCGGCAGATCTTTTAAAAAACAGTTTCATTGCCATAGTAGATCGGGAATAGCCTGATCCCGGGAAAAATAATTCCCCTGATTTTAAGTCTATTATTAAGCTTTGTTAAAATTTATCCCGTAAAAGTTTTGTAGAAAAATAAAATCCTTCTATATTTGCACCACTGAAAACGACGGTACAGCCGTTATTCAGGAGAGTTGGCAGAGTGGTCGATTGCGGCAGTCTTGAAAACTGTTGACTGTAACAGGTCCGGGGGTTCGAATCCCTCACTCTCCGCAAAAAGATAAATGACACTATTGATAAATAATAGTGTCATTTTTTATAAGGTATCTTTTATGAAATCCAGATCCTGGTCAGGAATTGGATAAGATCACAAAGCAAATAATCAATTTTAGTGTCTTTTCTCGGAAGCGATTACAAAATATAATTATTTTTGTAATGATAAGAGCATTTCATATACCTGAAAATTGCCGATAATTTTAGGATGAAGATACAAGATATTAGATCGTTCAATCAATATGTTAAGGCTGATCCGCCAAAGCATGAATGGATAGACATTGGTTCTTATCCGGAGACCTTTATATTGGCTACACCACCTGTTTATCCTAATTTTTACCGCATCTCAATTAAATTTGGTCTGCAAGGAGAAGGAAATAAAAGTCTTATGTTTTTTTCGAGTCCCAATCAGCCCATTGCATGGGAAACCCGTACACCATTTGAAGGATATTATATTCAAATTACGGAGGATATTATTTCTAATCATCAGCATTTAGAGTATTCTTTTCTCGCATATGGGCTTCATGAGCCGCTTTACCTGGAAAAAGAAGAGGAGGTCGTTATAATCCGGCTGTTTAAAGATGCATTAATGGAATATAAAAGAGAGAACCTTTCAATGAATGTGCTGCTGGCCTACTGCAATCTTATGTTTGCCCATATTTCAAAATTTTATGAAAGGCAATTTGGGGAAAGAAAAGAGAAGTATAACAGATTGGTTAATGATTTCTTCGAACTTTTAAATACATATTACAACAGCAATAATGAAAATATTGCTCAACCAAGTGTAAGCTATTTTGCCAAAAGACTAAACATAACTCCAAATTATTTGAGTGACCTGATAAGATTTCATACAGGTAAGCCTGTTTTAGAGCATATCCATCTAAAAATAATTGAGGTATCTAAAAATCTTTTGAAAAATAATCAATATACTGTTTCCGAGGTTGCCTATAAATTGGGTTTTGAATATCCAAACTATTTCTCACGTCTGTTTAAGAAAGTAACCGGAAACTCACCTTCCTATTTCCGAAATAAGTGATTTGTATCTGAGTAACCCTTATTTGTCTTCACAGCTGTCATAATTTTTAAGTGAAATTTGTAATGTTAATTCATTATAAAATTTTTATGCATAAAAATGTTTTACAGCTGAATTAACTTTATTTATAAAGAAAGTAAAGGAATGATACAAAAAATAGGAAGAGAATATTTTGCAGGAAACGGGGCAATCCAAACCTTGTATCCGGGTTTAGCATTGGGCAATGGAGATACCGGGATAGGGAGTATTGGCAGAATAGACCATGCAATGTCCAATCGCAATGGAACTATACCCATGCATCCGCATATTAATGATGAAATATTATCTTATTTCAGAAGCGGTAAAATACTGCACAAAGACAGCGAGGGAAATGAGGTAATGATTGGTAAAGATAGAATGATGCTAATGCAGGCAGGCAAACTATTTTATCATGAAGAAACAGGCAAAAGCGAGGATGAAATTTTTGAAGGGCTTCAGATTTTCATCAGACCTTCAGTAAAAGATTTAACACCAAAAGTAACATTTTGGGATTTGGACCAACTAAAACAAATGGCGTTTGGTTGCATCCCACAATGATAATAATCAATTCCAATTCAGCAGCGAGACCTGGATTTACGACATAAAGCTAACTGAAGATTCAAGTATTGGCTTACCTCCACTTCCAAAGATGGGACTAACTTGTTTGCTCTATGTATTCAAAGGAGAAATTGAAATAAATGATATGAACTTACAGAAAAAAGAAGCTGTCATTATAAAAGATGAAGACATAGAAATCAGTACCAATGAAGGTGCTGAATTAGTATTATTTGTGACTAATGAAGAGGCAACCATTTATAAAGATGGAATGTTCAGTGGCAATAAATATTAAACTTAAAATCAGGCAAGTAGAAAATAATCCGTAATCATTTTAAAAATTCTGAAATAAGTAATTTGTATCCGAACTTCCTTTTTTTGTTTTCTTGACGATTAGTGTATTTCAATGAAATTTGAAGTATTAATTCAATTAAAATAATAGTACAATGGCATTTGAAAAAAAATTAGACTACCAAATAGACAGTACTCTAGGAGGAAGATTGGGCAAAGAAGTTTATGATAAAGCAATCGAGCAACAAAAAAGCATTTCCGAGCAGGATTATGCTACCCTTAAATTTTTGGCGGAAAGGGCCATCCGGCCACCATTTAGAACGCCGGTTCATAAAACCCCTGCCGATCATGGGATGGAGAATTGGGAAGATGTTTATTTTCCTGCAAGCGATGGAGTTCCGCTTGAAGGCTGGTATATTCCTTCTATAAAAGGAGAATCCGACAAACTTATTATTATCAATCACCCATTGCTGATGAGCCGTTCCGGATTTACAGGACATTTTGGGGAGCCGTTTGCAAGTGTGGATACTTTGGAAATTGACTTTGTTATTCACATGAAGCACTTGTCAGACGCCGGATATAACGTATTGGCCTATGATTTAAGAAATCATGGCAACAGCGGAACTGCAAATAATAACATTTGTGGAATTGGACGCTATGAATGGCGGGATGTAGTAGGGGCACAAAATTATGTAAACAATCATCCCAAATTAAGTAAGATGAAGTGTGCATTGTACAATCGTTGTACAGGCGGAAATGCTGCCTACGAAGCCATGTACAGGCATCCTGAATTATTCGAGAATATTCTTTGTTTCTTTGGGCCAATGACATTGTGTATGACCGCTATGATGAAAAAATTTGCGGGCTATGCGGGAGTAGATAAATATATGGAACTAATGGCATTTGAACAGTTGAAATTAGGAGGGTTTACCCATTACGAAATGGATCCTAAACCATTTGCTCATGCTGTTAAAGTACCTTATTTCATGGCAGAAGTATTGGATGATGCATGGACAGACAATCCTCGCGATGCTCAGGAAATTTTTCATAAAATAGGTTCAAAGGAAAAAGAATTGTTTTGGATAGAGGGCACTACCAGAAGGTTTGATGCATATAATTATTTTGGAATACACCCTGAAAAGATGATTGCCTTTTTTGATAAGTATATGAAATAGAAATTTCAAAAATATCAGCTTAATTGGACTGAAAAGCTAAAAGAAGTATCAAGTGTTCAATCGGGATCTCTTAAAACCCGCCAGGTTAGAAACCAAAAGCCTTTAAATCTTAGTATTTAAAGGTTTTTTTGTTGAAAGATCAGCAATAACAGGACGATTATCCGTTCCGGGATAAAAATGGACTGGACAAAATACAGGTTCATTTTTACCGGCAATCCTGTCGATAGGTATAACATCTTAAGGTAAATTTATACATAATAAGGAAGAAGGATAAGTCTACTTTATAAAGTATTGTTTTAGCCTCTATATTTAATGTTTTATTAATTCATCATTTTCAGTATTCTTGCTTAAAAATATTACTTTTCCGGAAATTTTTTTACTGATTCATTATGGAAATTTCCGGGGCTTTTTTGGCTGTAATTTTAGAAGCCGTTCTGTCATTTTTTTTGATTAAAAAAGAAAACTCAAAGAAAAATATTTTCTTAATACTTTATATAGTTACGGTGATTTTAGACCTCCTCTGTGAATATTTCATCTTCAACTTAGGGAACAGAAGCACTTTTCTGATCGATCAGTATCCGTCGAGTTTTCGGCTCGTAAAAGGGCCGTTGTTGTTTCTCGTTGGCAGGCATTTACTGAAGTATAATTTTAACTGGAAAAATTACTTTCACTTCCTTCCTTTTTTTGTTGTATTCATCTGTAACATTATTGTTGTGTTCATCGGTTCCGAATCCCAGAGCTTTCACCGGTTTTATTTATGGATTTTTAAGATTTATCCTTTTTATTGGTTAGGTTATCTGGCCGTGACACTTACCGAGCAGATCAGGCACAGAAATAAGGAAAATGCATTTCAGAAGCTGTTTATTCAGTTTTTATGTTTTGTAATGACTTTATTAGTTGCCTATTTGATATGCGGATACGGGAGATTGGTGGACAGGGAGCTTTTGAGAATTATTTATACCTTTTCCTTCTTTGTACAATTTATTTTTCTGATCCGTCTGACTCAAATAGACAAACCGCTTCCTGTGGTGAATTTGATAAATAACGACATAGATGCAAATAAAGTCACTGAAACTTTACAAGAACATAAAAAAAACAGAAAATACAAAAGTTCTGTCCTGAGTAAAGACTATATAACCAATACCAACAACAGATTGATTGAGCTTTTAAAAAACAAAAAAATATACACCAAAGAAGACCTAAGTATGGATGATATTTCCAGTATGATCCATATTTCCAAAAATCATTTATCCCAATGTATTTCCGAAGGTCTTGAGACCACTTTCTACGATCTCATCAACAAGTACAGGATTGAGGAATTTATAGCGCAGATCAATCAGAATCCGGATCAGCAGATAAGTGAACTTTATTACCAGTGCGGGTTCAGGTCCAAAGCCACTTTTTATAAATATTTCAAACAGGAAACCGGGATAAATCCCAACGATTACCGCAGGAAAATTCTCAGGGAAAAAGAATTCCATCACGATTATTAACTTTTGGTTTTTATTCGTTAATAAATAATTAAAACAATATAAGGTATTGATATTTAATTATTTAAAAGTCTGTTTTGTAAAAATAAGTTCATCTTAATCCAGATGAACTTTTCAAAATGAAAGTCAGAATAGTTTTGCAGCAGATAAAAGAATCTGTAAAAATGAAAAAACTAACATCGACTTTAGCCGTTGCCCTCTTCTTCGTTTCAATACAATCTTATGCACAGATCCAGGTAAGCGGGAAGATCGAAGATTCACAAGGGAAACTTCCACAGGCAAAAGTTCTGACTCACGACAAGAAAACCTTTGTTCTGACAGATAATCAGGGGAATTTCAGTATTACCATTCCTGAAGGTTCTGCTTCTATTATTGTATCCTACGAAGGATATACCGATAAAACGATTGACATTGATACCTCCGCGAATTCAAAGGTTGCAGATTTAGGAGTCATTGTCCTGGAAAATAGAGAACAAACAAAAAGCATTGAAGGCGTTGTTATTACTTCCGCCTACAAACCTTCCCAGGCCAGGGCTTTGAATATTAAAAAGAATTCCGAAACAATCTCTGATGTTCTGGCTTCCGATGCCATCGGAAAACTTCCGGACAGAAATGCAGCAGAAGCCATCCAGAGATTACCTGCCGTCACTATTGAAAGAGACATGGGGGAAGGCCGTTTTGCAGCCGTAAGAGGAACACCTATCCAGTGGAGCTCATCCACACTTAACGGCAACAGGATGCCAAGTGCCAGCGGAGATTATGCCAACCGGGGACTGCAGATGGATATTTTTCCTTCGGAACTCATCCAGTTTGTAAAACTATCAAAAACACTTACCCCAGATATGGACGGGGACGCCATTGGAGGAACGATAGACTTTATTACAAAAACAGCTGTAAGCAAAGAAACATTATCTGTAAATGTGGCAGGAGGTTTTGTTAATCAATCCAAATCTCCCAGCTACAATGCTTCCGTAGTATATGGAAACAAAATCACAGATAAGCTGAGGTTCATTACTTCTGCCGTGATATGGAACAGAGACACCGGAATAGATAACTTCCAGATGGTGTATGATTTTAATAATAAAGACAGGGTTAAATCTTTTGCAATCAATCAGTTACAGATTAGGGATTATATTGCGCAGAGAAGAACTTTAGGCTTCAATGGGGCTTTGGATTATCAGGTCAATAAAAATAATAAGCTTTATTTCAAAGGGTTGTACAGCCAGTATATTGACGGGCAGAACGTTCGAGAAACCTATTTTAACTTCAATACCAAGAATGTTCAGCTGCAGGCCAGGCATTCGGATTACGTTACAGATCTGTATTCCTTTGATCTTGGAGGTGAGCACAAATTATCAGATAAGTTAAAACTCGACTGGTCTTTGGTAAAAGCAAGATCAAGCTTTGAATTCAATTCCCCAAAAAATCTGAGTAAGGAAGAAAGGGGATACCCGATTGTTCTGTTCAGGCAGAATATGACTTATGGAAACCTTTCAGGCGACGGATTAAAATACCTGGCAATGGATTCTCCCGACGGTATCGGGGACGCTTCCGATGTTGTCCTGCCGCATAACCTGAGTGCATTGGATCCGGCGCAGATCTACCTTTATCAGACCATTATCAGCAGGAATAAAAACAGTGAAAGAGATTACAGGGGACAGTTTAATTTCAGCTACAGGCTTAATGACAAAATCAATTTAAAAGCCGGAGGAAAATTAGTTGATAAAGATAAAAATTTTGTTTCTAGCGTGTACGTTTGGATGCCTTCAAAGCTCATGGGAATACCGGGATCAGCACCTCTTGTCTATCTGAATCAGCTTCAGACAGAAGATTTCGCTTATCATGGAGGATTTCTGAACCTTCTGGGGCAGCCTTACAACAATGTAATTATCAACCAGATTACCAACGGGCAGATCGATCAGATGTACACCCCGGAATTTATGGCAGCCAATACGATGTTCAATGTGCAGGGAGCGAATACTGCAAGTAATCTTGCCGCTTCATATTCAGGAAAGGAAAATGTATACTCGGCGTATGTGATGGGAAATTTCAGGCTGACTGAGAAGTTAACCATGATCGGTGGGTTCAGGAATGAGTATAATGTGACCAATTTCAAAGGTAACAGTGTTGTGATAAAAGGAAATATGACAGTCGCAGAGCCGGTTGAAAAAGAGAATACATACAATGCCTTCCTGCCGATGGTGAATATGAAGTATAACCTGGATGAGAATACTATCCTCAGAGCTTCGTACACCAGATCATTTGCAAGGCCGGACTTCAGTGACCTTAACCCAGGATTACAAATCAACGATGCCCTCCAGACCATTACAGAAGGTAATGCAGGGCTGAAACCTACGTATGCCAACAGTTTTGACCTGATGTTTGAAAAATATTTTTCCAATTTGGGAATCATTTCCGTGGGAAGCTTCTATAAAAGTTTAAACAGTATTATCTACCAGGACCAGACGACGGAACAGAGAAACGGGCTGGTGTATCTTAAAAGCTCACCCCGGAATCTGGAGAAAGGCTGGCTGTTCGGTCTGGAAGCCAATTTCAGCAAACGTTTTACAGAATTGCCGGGCTTCTTGCAGCATTTCGGATTCGAAGGAAACTACACTTTTGTGGATTCAAAAACCGAAATACCGGTATATAGCGGAACGTCAGTGGAAAAAATCGAGACTACTTTACCTAAACAGGCAAAACACATCTTCAATGCAAGTATTTTCTATGAAACAGATAAGCTGATGTTAAGGCTGGCCGGAAATTACAAAGGAAAGTACCTCAATGCCATCCGTTCTCTGGCCGGCCCCGATCATTATCAGTGGTTTGATAAAAACTTTACCCTCGATGCTACAGCTTCTTATGCTCTTTCAAAGAAAATAAGGCTTTTTGCTGAGCTTAATAATCTTTTTAACGAACCCAACAGATTCTATCACGGGAAACAGGACAGGACAGAAAGTGTTTCCTATACAGGCTTCCGTGGACAAATGGGAGTTTCACTCAACTTTTAATTAAATATTTTCAACATGAAAAAAATAATACTATCCACATTCGGATTGTTATCGGCATTCGCTGTGGCGCAGAATAAAAAAGAATTCAGCGGATATCCGAAAGATTTGAAAATTAATCAGATCCAGGTACTGGGAACCCACAACAGCTATGCGAAACCGGTAGATCCTAAGGTTTTAAAAATGGCAGGCAGTATTATGGAGAAATTCAAAGGTTCTTTTTTGAATAATATGTCGCCGGAAGAGAAAGCCAAGTTTCAGGAATATCATCCCAACGGACTCGATTTTGCTGAAGCCTTAAATTACAATCATCCCGATTTTAATGAACAGCTCAATGCCGGTATGAGGAATATTGAAATTGATGTTTATTATGATCCTACAGGAAACAGATTCGATAAACCGGCTTCTTACGAAATGTTTAAAAAGCAGGGAATAACGGATCTTGCCCCTTTTTCTACCGAAGATCTGGATAAGCCGGGTTTCAAAGTAATGCATATTGCAGACCTGGATTTCAGGACACATTACACCACATTTAGAAAAGCGCTTCAGGCGTTGAAAGACTGGTCCGACAAAAATCCTGGTCATATTCCCATTTTCATCCAGGTTGAAGCCAAAGATTCCGGGCTTCCTATTTTTCCTAACGCTGCAGAAGTACTTAAATTTGATCAGAAAGCGTTTGATGATCTGGATCAGGAAGTGCTTTCCGTGTTGGGAAGAGATAAAATTATTGCTCCGGATGATGTTAAAGGAAAGTATAAAACACTTAATGAAGCGGTACTTCATCATAACTGGCCGACGGTAAATGATTCAAAAGGAAAATTTGTTTTTATACTGTTACCTTCAAGTGCAGGAATCAGCAATAATGAATCTCCTTACTTGGCAGGGCATCCGAATCTTAAAGGAAGAATGATGTTTGTAGAATCTGCTCCCGGAAAGGATTATTCAGCTTTCGTACTTTATGACAATGCCATCGTAAGACAAAACGAAATCCAAAAGCTGGTAAAAGAAGGCTACCTTGTGAGAACCCGTTCAGACATAGAAACGTATGAAGCAAAGGTAAACGACAGGACAAGAGAAAAAGCAGCGTTCAGCAGCGGAGCACAGGTTGTTTCCACAGATTTTTTCAGGAAGGGGAATGCCTATGGAACAGATTATTATGTAACGATGCCCAATGGTGAAACCGCAAGATGCAATCCTGTGAATTCCCCTGCAAACTGCCCTAAATAAATATTGAACTTTAAAGCCATAAGCAAAACATTTTCTGCATCATAAAAAGGCTGCTGGAATAATAAAACGGTTTATCAGCTATTGCTGATAAACCGTTTTATTTGCTTGGCTTAGAACAGAATTATAATATTCAGATTTCAGGTCCCACCTGATTAAAAAACGAGATCATTTGCTCCAATCCGCTTTTCGAGAACATCCTTTCCATATTTTCCAGAGTATCTTGTGTTGCCGCCGCTCCTCTTTCAACCATATCTTTTTCAAAATGGGCGATGGCGGTTTTAATATCAGGGAAGGTATTGCTGGTTAAGCATTCGGCTAATTCAAATGCGTCCTGCATTGCTACGTTGGCACCTTCACCTGCAAATGGCGGCATTCTGTGGGCTGCATCGCCGATCATCGTTAAATTTTCCTGAGTTTCCCAGGTTTGATCGAACGGGTAATAATATTGTGGACGTGGAGTAAAATGTACACTTTCATTAGTAAATAATTCCTGCCAGTTTTCGCTCCAGTCTGAAAATTCCTGCTTAAACCAGGCGGTCACCTGTTCTTTATTACTGAAATCAATTTTACTTTCGGAAAGCCAGTTTTCAGAAGTTTTGAAGGCAACTATAAACATAATTGATCCATCACCTTTTGTCCCATAACCTAGCATTTTCTCGTCATCAAAAGCCATTATTTTTCCAAAAGAAAAAAGTCTGGATTCGTTTTTTTCCACTTCGTAAATATCACCCTGAATTAAGGTGATGCCTGAAAAAATTGGTTTAAGACTACTGAGGTAAGGACGGACTTTTGAATTGACTCCGTCGGCAGCGATGACCAAATCTGCATAAGCACTTGTTCCGTTGCGGAAATGCAGAAGCCAGCCGTCGTTTTGCTTTTCCATAGAAATAAAACGGCTGTCCCAGACCACGGTGTCGGGCTGTAGAGAATTTAATAGAATGTCACGCAATGGCGCACGGTCGATTTCAGGGCGGGTTTCAGAAATGATTTCTGCAAAATTGCGATCGTCAAAATGAATGTTGAGCGACTTGTCCACCAACACCATTTTGCTTGCTTCAGGACGGTGATGCTTGTAAAATTCATCGAGCAGACCTGCACGTTTCAAAGCTTCCAAACCGGTTGTTTCATGAAGATCCAGAGTGGATCCCTGTACGCGGACATTTCGGTTGAAATCTCTTTCGTATACTTTAACATCGGCATTTTGCATTTGTAATAATCGGGCTAGGGTTAATCCAGCCGGTCCGCCGCCAACAATGGCGATTTTTTTATTTTGTATGAGCATATTTTTAAAATTGATGCTGCAAAATTATTTCTTGTCATTCATTAAAAATTGTAAAAATCGGCGGTCTTTGTTCTTGAACAATTCTTTGGGTGAGGCGCCCGAAAGCTTTTTGATTTCTTTGATGAAATGTGACTGGTCGTAATAATTTAGCTGCGGGAAAAGCTTGCCCTCCTTGATATGCGAAAGTGAAGCCTGGAAACGCAGGATACTGCAATATGCCTTTAACGAAAGCCCGAATTGCTGGTTGAAATACTGATTGATCTGTCTTGCGCTCCAGGAAACTTTTTCTGAAAGTTCCTTTACTGAAATTTCGCCATTGGTTGCCATAATCAATTCAAACAGTTTGCGTTTCCGGTCATCCATTTCTATTGGTAAAAGCGATTGTATTTTTCGGGTGGCTTTTTCACAGAACGAATCAAAATCATTCAGATCATTGATGCTGAAATCCCAGAAATTATCAGGCAAAGCTTTTCCTGTATTCAGAATGTCTGCAATAGAGTGGTGTAAAATATATTCTACGGCAAGCGGATTAAAATTAATGGCAAAAAAAGTTGAAATATTTTGTTCAGGTGTGATTTTAGGCTTTGTTTCCAGTCCCAGAAGAGAAATATGAAACTGACCGTCTTGGGTTTTGTAAAAGGACAGATCAATTTTTCCGTTCGGAATAATCACACCTTCGGTAATAGAAGACAGGTTTTGTATCGATGAAAAGCAATAGACGAAATCGGCAATAGACGGATCGGGTTTTACGAGCTTATGTTGAGGAATATCATTCATTTTGTTTTGCTGGCTTGTCTTTTATATGGCTTAAGCGTACCTACATTCTCACATTTAATATATTGTGAATACCATGGGTTCCTTTTAACAGTCATATCTATTGTTAAAGATAATTAAAATTCTGTACCCATATTAATTAACAGGTCTTCTCTGATCTGCGAAGTGTTTTTCATAAATTACAGTAAGGCTGATTTTTTTAAATTTTGTGATCACTGAAAATCATTCTATATTTGCACCACTGAAAAACAACATTATTTAGGGGAGTTGCAGAGTGGTCGATTGCGGCAGTCTTGAAAACTGTAACGGGTCCGGGAATCCCTCTCTCCGCGGAAAACAGGTAGTTCCATTAGAGTGCTAATGAAACTATTTTTTTTGTATTGTTCCATCGGATTAGGAAGCTGAAGTAAAGCAAACGCAAATAAAATATAACATACACTTCATCAGATCAATTGAAAATTGATTTTTCTTTGCAGCCTCAAACATGAGTCTCAATAATAAAGCTTTGCGTCAAAAAAAGGATGCATCACACCTGGCACATACAAGCAATTAAAATGAAAAAGAATACCAATTAAGTTTAAAAAGTGATCATTGCATTGGATAACAGTGAAAAATGATCCGTAGAAAAAATGAATATCAACTTTAAACATATTCTATCCCGGAAATCTATTTATATAGCCATTGCATCCGTATGCTTCATTGCGGTGGTGGCATTTGCTGTACTCAGTATTCTCATTACCCGCGACAGCCGGAAAAACAATGAAGAATTTGCCCGGAAAACCTTTTTCAGAAAATATGAAACGATAGAAAAAGAGCTCATAAACATTGAAGATTATCAATATCTGCTCCGTGCCCTTATCAGGAAAGACGGACTGGAAAACTATAAAGAATATTCTTCCGTCCTTAATGAACTGAATAAAAAGCGAAACCTTCTGCCATACAGCTGGTATTCCTATTATCGCGGTAATTCCGGGAAGTCTGAAAACAGCAGTGCTTTATCTGAAATGTTCATCAAGAAAGATAAAGAGGGAAAATATATCAGAATACAAAACAACGGCTCCGGGCATTTCAGTGATTTTTTGATCACCACGCCCAAAGACAGTACCTATTGGGTAAGTTACGATTCGCTGAAACTGCCTCAGAAGGATATCCTGTATTATGGTTCGGCAGTAAGTCTGGATGATCTCCACGAATATTTTATCAATCTAGATAAGACTCCCAACAATTATGCTTACGTTTTCACCAAAGAAGGCATCTGCATTACCCATCCCGACCAGAAATACCTCGGGAAGAATATTTTTGATTTTACAAACATTAAACCGCAGGATACCTTAACCTCCAAAACAAAATCCGGCTATACAGAAGGAAGCACCATTTCCGAATATCTGAACGTAGAAGTCACCCGCTTTATAAAACCTTTAAAAACAGATAACTTTGAGGGATATGCAGTCGTGAACCATGTGAATTTCCTCATCGACGAAAGTGTGAACAAAACAAAAACCTATGCTGTTTACATATTTCTGGCCGCTCTGTTTCTTATTGTAACCGTTTTCATTCTTTTCCAGAGATCAACTGCACTGGCCTATCGGGAAAAAGAAAAAATACAGTCCGAAAAGAATCTGCTCCTTATTGAAAACGAGAAAATGCATCGAGTGGAAGCCCTTAACCAGCTTCAGCAGCTCAAAAACAATATCAATCCGCATTTTCTTTTTAATTCATTGAATTCCCTGTATATGCTGATCGGGATCAATAAGGAAAATGCACAGCGTTTTACCATGAATCTTTCTAAAATCTATAGGTATCTTATCGTTCCTCCCAGGGAAAATATTGTTCCCGTATCACGGGAGATCAGGTTTATTGAGCAGTATATGGAACTCCTGAAAAGCAGGTTTGATGAAGAGCTCACCTTTGATATTATCATTGCTCAGCCTTTAAGTTTAGAAAAGAGAATTCCTTATCTGTCCCTTCAGATGGTAACGGAGAACGCGATAAAGCATAATATAGCCACCATAGATCATCCCCTGGAAATTACCATTACCGTCGAAGATAAAGGAATTGTCATCAGGAATACATGGCAGCCCAAAACCGGTGAAAATGTTCAGGGGGAGAAGTTTGGAATTGACTATTTGAATCAGGTTTATGATTATTTTAATAAAGATTCTGTTAATATATCTATAAATAGTGAATATTTTATATGCTTTTTGCCTCTAATTGAATAAAAATATAATCCATTCACTCCCAAAAATACACCTCTCACTCCTTATTAATATATATATTATCCCTTTACCTCTAGTTTTGTAGCTGAAACTGAGATATGTAATAATTTGGAATGAATAGGACTATTTTAATGAAGAACTACAGACTGGCATTGTATTTAGGACTCGCCTTAGCCTCTCCGGCAGCATTTGCCCAGAAAAAAGATACTTTAAAAACCGATAAAGAAAAACCGGAAAAAACAGAATCTTCCTCAAAAAAAGCAAAAAAGATTGAAGACCTGGTGAAAAAAGGAACCTACAAAAAAGGGCTTTTTAATACCATCCAGGTGAAGACTGATGTTTATTTTGAGATTCCGGACAGCCTTATGGGGCGCCAATTTCTGGTGGTGAATAAACTGTCGCAGGTACCGATGCAGGTAAATGAAGCCGGACTGAATAAAGGAATGAACTATGAAAACAAAGTCATTTCTTTTTACCGCGATACCGTAGCCAAAAAAGTGTGGGTGAAAACCGTAGTTCCCCGTGTATCATCCCCTGAAAACGATGCCATCACAAGATCCGTAAAAGACAACTTTTCAGAATCTGTGATTGAGGTTTTTGATATTGAGGCCCAGAATAACGATTCCACCTCTGTAGCCATTAAAGTAAACAAGATCTTTGACGGAAACCAGAAAAGCTTTAATGATGTTCTGGCCAATGTTGGGCTTGGAGGATCGGTAAAATCAAATCTTTCCTATATTGAAAAAGTAAAAACTTTCCCTCAGAACCTTGTCGTTAAGTCCCAGCTGACAACTTCAGTAAATGAAGGGGGAGTAGACCTTCCTGTAACACTGGGCGTAACCACAAATCTTGTATTGCTTGCCAAAACACCAATGCAGCCGAGGATAGCAGATTCCAGGGTCGGCTTTTTCAGTGAAAAGCACTGGACCTTCAACGACCGTCAGCAGAAAATGGACGAACAGCAGTTTATTACCAGATGGAGGCTGGAACCTAAAGATGAAGACAAAGAAAAATACCTGAGAGGTGAGCTGGTAGAACCCAAAAAACCTATCGTTTATTATATAGATCCCGCAACTCCAATCCAGTGGCGTGAAAAGATTATCGCAGGGGTATACGACTGGCAGGCCGCTTTTGAGAAGGCAGGCTTTAAAAATGCTGTGATTGCTAAGATGCCCGATGATAAAGATGAAGATTTTGATATAGACGATGTACGATATTCAGTAATCACATATGCTGCCTCGCCCAAGGCCAATGCGATGGGGCCTTCGGTAGTGGATCCGAGAAGTGGCGAAATCATAGAATCGGATATCATATGGTGGCATAATGTGATGACTTCCCTTCAGGAATGGATGAGAATCCAGACCGGACCCGTTGATGCCAAAGCCAGGGGAAATGTATTCAGTGACGAGCACATGGGAGAGGCCATCAGGTTTGTATCATCTCACGAAGTAGGCCACACATTTGGGCTGAAACATAATATGGGAGCTTCTTTTGCATTCCCGGTTGAATCCCTCCGCTCAAAAGAATTTACAGATAAGATGGGTGGAACCGCTCCTTCCATTATGGACTATGCAAGGTATAATTATGTAGCCCAGCCGGGAGACGGTGTTACCGCAATCACTCCAAAAATCGGGGTTTATGATAAATATGCGATTGAGTGGGGCTACCGCTGGTATCCGGACGAAATTTCCGAGAAAAAAGCATTACGGAATTTAATAGAAAAGCATCAGGACGACCCTATGTATTTCTATGGTGAACAACAGAATTATCTGGAAACCATTGACCCGCGTTCGCAGTCTGAAGACCTGGGCGATGATGCTATGAAAGCCGGAGAGTACGGTATGAAGAATCTGAAAATCGTTGTAGATAACCTTTTAAAATGGACCTATGATGACGGAAAAGCATACACAGATGCAGGAAAGCTGTATCTGGGAGCCATAGGGCAGTGGGACCTGTATACAGGACATGTAATGGCCAATGTAGGGGGAATTTACCTGAACAATACGGTATTCGGAAGCGATAAGAAAGCATATGAAGCAGTACCAGCAGAAACCCAGAAAAGAGCAGTTGATTACCTGATCAGAAATGCAGTGAATCTTCCGGAATGGCTTTTCTTCAATCCCATTACAGAGAAAACCTATCCAGTTAAAAATTCACCGATGGGACCGTTCGAGCAGACTCCGTATACCTTAGCGAGAGGGATGCAGTACGGAAATATTTACTCCCTGTTTATGGATGACCGTTTGCTGCGAATGCTTGAAAATGAATTAAAGCATGAAGTTTCCGGCTCAAAAGAAGAAATCTATACCGTGGAAAATCTGTTCGACCAGGTTCGCGGAGCGATTTTCAACAAGAAAGGAAAGCTCACTATTCTTGAAAAAATGACCCAGAAAAACTATGTGGACGCCCTCATTGTTTCTGTGAATAAATTATTTGAAAAAACAGCTGTAAAAGCTTTAAAAGTGGACAATAACCTGAACATTCCAACGATCTGCAATTTCCACGGAGAGGAAGAGAATCTCAGGAATATCAATTATTCATCCATGAAAAGAGTATCCGAAGTTACCACTTATAAAAGAGCAGAACTTCAAAAGGTACTGAACCTATTGTATAAAACTGAAAATAAAGGAGATGAAGCTTCCAGGGCTCATTATGCAGACTTGATCATCCGGATAAAAGAGGCTTTAAATAAATAATCGGCTATGAAAAAAACTCTAATACTTTTACCTCTTTTGGCGGCTCAGATAGCATTGGCCCAGGAAAAGAAAACCATTACAGGAAAAATTGAAGATGAAAATACATCTGGTGTTATCGCAGGAGCATCTGTAAAAATAGAAACCCGGTCGGTTTCCACTAAAACTGATCTGAACGGAATTATTGAAAGTGTATCCGTGGGTACAGTAACGGATAAGAACGGGCAGTTCATCCTGGAAATTCCCGCAGAAACCAAGTCCGTATTGGTCAGTTATCCGGGTTATGAGTCCAGGATCATCATGATCAGCGAAGACAAGACCAATTATACCGTAAGACTGATTCCCGAACTTTCAGATAAAAACAAGATTCAGGAAGTCATCATTACCGGGTACCAGAAAATTGAAAAACGCAAGCAGACCTCTGCTGTTTCCACTGTGAAGATGGATAATATCAACCAGGCAGGTGTTGCCAGTGTAGACCAGATGATGATGGGGCAGGTAGCAGGAGTTGTGGTAACGCCTGAAACAGGAGCACCGGGTGGTCCCGCCAAGATCAGGATCAGGGGAACAGCATCCCTTTCCGGTCCGCAGGATCCCCTGTGGGTTGTAGACGGTCTTCCGTTAGAAGGAAATGATGTACCTAATTTCAGTGATAAGGATAATATAGACCAGCTTCAGAACTTTTCTATTGCTGGGCTGAATCCTAATGATATTGAGGATATTACCATTCTTAAAGATGCGGCGGCAACAGCCATTTACGGGGCGAGAGCAGCCAACGGGGTAATCTCCATCACCACGAAAAAAGGAAAGAAAGGAACTATGAGACTGAACTTTTCAGCAGATACTTTCGTGACAGCACGCCCTGATTTCAGCAGGCTGAATCTTCTGAATGCCTCTGAAAAAGTTGACCTTGAATTAATGCTTGCCAGCCGTGCAGACCTTACTTACCGTGCCGATAAAGGCGAGGTGATGAGAATTTTAATGAAGAACGGCCAGCTTGATGCCTACAGAAACGGAGGATTCGGTGCATTGAATTCTTTTACCCGTCAGCAGATCGATGGTTTAAGAGCCAACAATACAGACTGGGGCAAGCTTCTGTACAGAAATGCCATCAATAAGCAGTATGGAGTGAGCCTTTCAGGAGGAAGCGACCGTTCAGATTATTATTTTTCACTGGGATATTTTGATGAAGAAGGAACAACCATCGGGACCGGTTTTGAAAGATATAACCTTACTTTAAAGAACAATTATAAAATAAGCGATAAACTAAACGCTGGAATATCTGTTTTTGGCACAAAAAGCGAAAAAGAATCGTTTATGACAGATGCAGATGCATCCGCCAGTCCCGTTAATTATTCAAGAAATGCCAATCCGTATATGAATCCTTTCAATCCGGATGGAAGCTATAGCTATGATAAGGATATAGATGGTTTTGCAGATACCTATATTCCTTTTAACTTCCTTGAAGAGAGGGAGAATACGAACTATACGCTGAAGAACCATTCATTGAAGGCCATATTGGATTTAGAATATAAAGCATCCAAAAACCTGAGGTTTACCTCACAGCTGGGCATCCAGTATGATACCAATATGACGGAGAAATATGCCGGACAGGAAACCTACTTTACCAGAAAGATGAAAGAGGGAACCCGCTATTATAAAGATGGTGCATACCGTTATTTCCTGCCTGCCGGAGACATCAAGCAGAACTGGAGTAATGATTTCTTTCAGTACAACTGGAAATTGCAGGGAACGTACAGTACAAAAATTAATTCGGTACATGAAATTGATTTGATGGCCGGAACTGAAATCCGTAAAACAGAAGATAATACCACCGTTACCAGAGCTTTTGGTTTTAACAGCCTTACCAAAACAGGAACCCCGATCATATTCCCCAACTCTGATTATGCCGGAGATAAAAAATATGAAACGTACCGGGAAATGCCTACTGTGGAGAACGCTTATGCTTCTATGTTTGCTACCGCTTCTTATACCTATGATCAGAAATACACCTTTTTCGGTAGTGTGAGATATGACGGGACCAACCTTTTTGGGGTGAATAAAAAGTACAAATACCTGCCAATCTGGGCTGTTTCCGGTTCATGGCTGGTGACGAAGGAAAATTTTATGCAGAATACGCCCCTTATTTCCAATCTGAGATTAAGAGCTTCCTATGGTTTACAGGGAAATATAGACCGTAATACCTCTCCGTTTTTTATCGGGGAATATGGAGAAGCCAACATTCTTCCGGGGACAAAAGAAGAAATTATTAATGTAATCACTGCTCCGAATGATAAGCTTCGATGGGAAAAAACCACCAATGTGAATGTGGGGCTTGATCTGGGATTGTTTAAAAACCGCATCAACCTTACTGCCGATGTATACAGCAGAAAAGGAACCGATATGATCAGTATGAGAGAAACACCGCTTGAGACAGGATTCAATTACACGATGATGAACTGGGGAAGCTTAACGAACAAAGGTTTTGAACTGGCAGTTTCTACAAGAAATATCGATAATGAAAACTTTAAATGGTCAACCACCATTAATTTTGCTCATAATAAAAGTAATGTCATTACTGAGCAGCCCCGCCAGAACTCAATGCTCCCTTCAAGGGAAGGACTTCCTGTAAATGCTGTATTTGCTTTGAAAACAGCAGGGATGGATGAGAACGGGAACCCTATGTTCTGGAAAGGAAATGAAAAGGTGAAAATTGAAGATTTCTTTAAACTCTATGATGTGTACGAAGAATTCCTTCCGGGACAGCTGGTAGGGACAAAGCTTACCGCTGAAGAAATGAGGGGCCTTTTTACCTACGTTGGAGACAGGGATCCTAAATTTACAGGAGGTATTATAAACACCTTCAAAGTACATAATTTCGATCTCACTGTTTCAGCAGCCTTCAACTTTAAGCAGACCGTGATGAGGTCACCTTCTTACAGAGGAATGAATTTAGACAGAGGAAGAAATTATACAAGAGATATCTACGAAGCAGGAATTTCACTTCCGGCCATAACAAGCCCTGATATGGAGAGCAATCCGGGATGGATGGGGAACAAATGGCTTACCGACAGCCCGAACAACGCATATGGCCTGCTTGATATATGGGCAAAAGAGATCAGTTACCTGAGAATCAGCAGTATCCGTTTAGGATATACACTTCCTAAAGAATTTACAAACCCTATGGGGATCAGCAGCCTGAGGCTGAGTCTGGAAGGGCGTAACCTTTTCGTATTCAGTAACGGGTATAAAGGGTATTTTGATCCCGAAACCTATGGTAATATTTATGCGCAGCCTATTGCCAAATCAGTGACAATCGGCTTTAATGTTTCTTTTTAAAACTTGAAAAAATGAGAAAAATAACTACATTCATTGCTCTGGCAGCCATCAGTTTTACAAGTATAGGTTGTGACCGTTTTCTGGATATACAGCCTGAAGGAAAAGTGATTCCGGTTACCGTTGAAGATTACAGAAAAATACTGACATCCACCTATTCAAAATATCCTATTCACAAATCACTTTCTGCACTTCGCACAGATGAGATGGTGATCGATGAAAATAATAGCGATTTTCCGTACTATCGGGAGTTGGCCATGTGGAAGGACAGTAATTATGATGCTGAAACAAAAGAATTCCAGTGGGCAGATTTTTATACGGTCATCTTTTACCTGAACCAGGCGATCAATGAAGGAAGCAAAACCATGAATGATTCTCCTGAAAAAAATCAGATTTTGGCAGAAGCCTATGCATTGCGTGCGTATTCCTATTTTGATCTGATCAATTTATATGCAAAACCTTATAATGCCGCTACAGCTTCGGCGGACAGGGGAGTTCCCATCAGTTTGAAAGCTGACATGGAAGCAGTATTAAAGCCCTCTACGGTACAGGAAGTCTATAATCAGATTCATGAAGATATGGAAAAAGCAGAGGGGCTTATGGTGGAACAGCAGCAGGCTGCCGGTGCTAACTATAAATTTTCCAAAAATGCACTCATGGCTTTCAATGCAAGGCTTGCTCTTTATCAGGGAGACTGGAATAAAGCATTGCAGTACGCACAGGCAGTATTAAGTGTAAAAGCGGAATTAAGTAATTTAAATACCAGCAATACCGCGCCTAATCATTATGCATCCGTGGAATCGATCCTGGCGTTAGACAATCCATTGAATACCAATGTGCAGAATGTAATTTTTGCCTCTCCGGAACTGATTTCAAAATATAATTCCGCCACAGACAAAAGATTTGGAATCTATTTTGAAAAAAACAGCAACAGGTATAAAGTCATTAAAGGAGGAAGTAACAATTTCAGAGTCTCTTTCAGAACAGCCGAATTATACTTTATAAAATCTGAAGCATTATTAAAGCTCAACAGGCTTGATGAAGCTAAAGAAGCATTGCTGAAAGTTTTAGCCAACCGGTACACTCCTGCGGGATATACTGCGGTTCAGAATGAGATCAGCCCAATGAATGCTTCACAGTTTATGGCTTATCTTCTGGATGAAAGATTCAGGGAATTTGCGCTGGAAGGCCACAGATGGTTCGATCTGAGAAGAGCAGAACAGAAAAAAATCACTCATGTCGTCAACGGAGTAGAATACATTCTTCAGCAAAATGATCCGAGATATACCATAGAATATCCGATGAGTGCCAAGAAGAATAATCCGAACTTATAGAACATTTATATTAACATCCCCTGAAACCGCTTGAACGTAACAGTTTAAGCGGTTTTTTCGTACTTTTGTAAGGTTATGAAAATCGCCATTATAGAAGACGAACTGCTGGCTGTTAATTATCTTAAAGATCTTTTGGATAAGCAGAACATTGTTCCTGTTACAGAAACCGTGATTCTCCGTTCAAAAAAACAGGCCATCGACTTCTTCGAAAACCATTCTGCAGACCTTATCTTTATGGATATTCACCTCGGCGACGGCATGAGTCTGGAGATTTTTGAGCATGTGGAACTTTTTACCCCGGTCATTTTCATCACTGCGTTTGATGAATATGCGATAAGGGTTTTTAGGCATTTCACCATCGATTACCTTCTGAAGCCTTTTGAGGAAGAAGATTTGCATAAAGCATTACAGAAATTCATTTCCATACGGTCCAATTTTGATCCCGGACCCATCCTCCAATCTCTTTCCACCTTGCGCCAGCCGGAAAATCCAGGGAAAATGAAACATTTCATGGTGCGTGAAGGAAACAAACTGAAATCCATAGATGAACATCAGACCGCTTATTTCTTTGCTTCAGGGAAATACCTTTTTCTGACCACCAACGATGGAAAAACCTATATTTATGATGATACCATTAAAGATATTATCCATAAACTGAATCCTGAGCTGTTTTTTAAGATCAACCGCAAATTTATCATCAATAAAGCTGCAATCGTTGAAATCACCAAGCATTCCAGCCAGAAAGTGGAACTGAAACTTTCCCCGGCTCCCGAGATCAATTCAGATGTTTTTATCAGCAAAAGACAGATTACAGAATGCTTAAACTGGCTCAAAAATTAACTGCTTTAATATCTGAAGGAAGCTTTGTAGATGCTCAGAAAATAAAAAAGAAATTTCCGGAATTATATAAAACCAGTCATGAGTAAAAAAGATCAATACGGCCTTGAATTTTTGAAAGTAACAGCAGGCGGTGATATCGGTAACAATTGTATCCGGAAAGACGGAATTGTGGATGGGAATAATCTGCTTCAGTTTTTGAATTATTTAAATACGTCTGGTACAGAGCTGATTATCAAAGAAATAAACCATTATCTGAACGACGCTGAAAATCCGGATTATACTCCTTATGACTCAATGGTATTGGAGCACATTGATCTGAAAATTGAATATCCCCATCTTGTTATCGACGGGCAGCCTAATGTTTTTCCATTGGCAGACATCAGGGATTTATTACAGGAGTGGTTATTGTTTCTGCAATCTTAAGCCATTTTTAAAATAACTCTACTGATACTGTATCATTTAAGTAGTAGATTAAAGCTTTTTTTGAATATAATAAAATTTTAGTATTATTTTTTTTAAAAATTGATTTATAAGTATATACGTGTGGTATGTAGACGTAAAATGATTAAAAAAATAAATGTTTTTCGGAATTTTGTAAGTATTTTTGGCGGGACTTAAATAAAAATCAACCCACAAGTACTGATTCATCCTATGATTTTAATTGTTGATGACAACCAAAGCAATCTTTACTCTCTAAAGAAACTGCTGGAATCCAAAGATTTTCAAGTAGATACAGCCAATTCAGGAGAAGAGGCATTAGGAAAAGCAATAAAAAATAACTATGCACTGATTATTCTGGACGTGCAGATGCCGGGGATGGACGGATTCGAAGTAGCGGAAACACTGGCCGACTACAGCAAAACCAAAGAAGTTCCCATTATATTTTTATCCGCAGTAAATACCGAAAAAAAATTCATAACCCGCGGATATGCCTCAGGTGGGAAAGACTATGTTACCAAACCTGTAGATCCTGAAATTTTATTGCTTAAAGTTAAAACCTTTTACAGTCTCCAGGAGCAGAATCTTGCCATGAAAAAGACCCAGCAGAGCCTGGAGCTGGAAGTCAAAGGAAGAAGAGAATCCCAGGTGACCATGAAGTCCCGCATAGACCATCTGCAGCTGATGCTTGAGTCATTGCCGCAGATAGCTTTTACTCTTAACGAAGACGGAAATATAGAATTTGTCAACCATAAATGGTATCAGTATTCAAATAATGAGGTAGATTTTCCCGAAGTGCATCCTGACGACCATGATATTAGGGAAGAATTCGAACGCAGCAGAAAAAGGAATAAAGCCCTCGAGCTTGAAGTACGGATAAAAAAAGTAGATTCAGGCGACTACAGGTATCATCTTTTGCGGGTAACCCCTGTGAATGATGGAAACGTCATTAAAAACTGGATAGGTACATTTACAGATATTGATGATCAGAAAAAGATTGAAAAAGAAAAAGATGAATTCCTGAGCATTGCGAGCCACGAGCTGAAAACACCTTTAACAAGTATTAAGGCCTACGTTCAGCTGCTGGACCGTAAATTAAAACTGGACAAACAGAGTGCCGAAGCCGGCTTCATGGACAAAGTTCAGGACCAGATCGAAAAACTGAATACCCTGATTACCGACCTGCTTGATGTTTCCAAAATAGAAAACGGAAAACTTAAGATCAACAGAAAACCAACCAGTCTGGAAAACGTGATCAGCAACGCTGTTGAAACTATTATTCAGACCCATGACGAAAATAAAGTCAAGATAAAAAGACACGGCATAAAACCGGAAATCCTGATTCCTTTCGATGAAATACGGATAGAGCAGGTTCTGATTAATTTCCTTACCAATGCCATCAAATACTCTCCCCAAAATAACCAGATCATCGTTACCACTTTTGTAGACGAAGAAAAAGAAGAAGTAAAAGTGAGTGTTACAGATTTCGGAATCGGAATCCCGGATTTTAAACAGGATGCGGTTTTCCGTAAATTTTACAGGGTAGAAGAATCTTCCCTGCAGTTCCAGGGAATGGGAATCGGGCTGTTTATCTGTTCAGAGATCATCAAGCAGCACCACGGAACCATTGGAGTATCCAGTAAAGTAGAAGAGGGATCAACCTTCTATTTCACCTTACCTTTAAACTAATTCTCATGCCGAAAAAAATAATCAGAAATCTTCAGTTTGGAGTCGGGTTATCTTTATTGATCCTGATTGCAAGTTCAGTAGCTTCCTATCTGAGCATACAAAAGCAGATGGATCATCGGGAAAGCCTGTCCAAAAGCCGTAGATCCATTACAGCAGTAAAAGATGTCCTTGTTGCCTTACTGGATGCCGAAACAGGAAACAGGGGCTACCAGCTTACAGGAAGAGAAAGTTTTTTAGAACCTTATAACCGTAGTCTAAATGAATATGGTAAAGCCATAGAACGTGCAAAGGCGCTGGATATCTCAGATAAAAACCAGCAGGAACGTTTACATGCTTTGGAAGAAAATGTTAAAAATAACGTTGATAATTTAAAGCACTTTGTTCAGGACAGGAAAAACGGCATTGTAATGACCCAGCAGCAGATCTTACAAAGCAAAAGCTACATGGACAAATGCCGCCAGATCGTCCGCGACTTTGTACAGTATGAAGAAAGGCAGCTTGAAATTAAAAACAAAGAACTCAACCGTTCATCCAGTACAACCGTTTTATTTATTATTGTTTCGGCAATAGCGGCGGTAGTGGTTACCATATTCTTTTATGTAAAACTGAGGGCAGATCTTCTCCGAAGAGAAAAACTGGAAAACGAATTAAGAGCAAAAGATCTTGAAATAAAAAGACGCGTAAGTGCTATCCGTCAGATCGCAAACAGGGTGGCCAATGGAGATTACAGCCAGAAAGCAGTAGATCATTCGCAGGATGACCTCGGAGATCTGGTAGATTCTCTGAATCATATGACCGATTCACTGAAAAAATCCTTCGATAAAATTAATAAAAGCGACTGGCGCCAGAAAGGGCTTGCATTGCTCAATGAATCTCTGGTAGGAAACAAATCTGTGAAGGAAGTGTCCGACAAATCTTTAAACCAGCTGATAAGTTATTCCAAATGCATCAATGGGGCCTTGTACCTCTTTGATGATGGAATTCTTAAGCTGAATGCCGCCTTCGGCCTGGAAAGTACAATGAAAAAGACATTCGAACCGGGAGAAGGAATGGTAGGCCAGGCTTTTACCAACGAAAAGACACAGGCTTATAACAACCTGAATGAAGAAGACTTTGCCGTAAGTTTTGCTAGCAGTAAAATAAAAATGAACGCCATACTTCTGCTTCCGGTTCATGCAGACGGGCACTGTATCGGTATTATTGAATTAGGATCCGCTTCCGGTTTTGATGAAGACAGGATTAGTTATTTCGACGAATGCAGCAGGAACATAGGAATTGCTTTAAATGCAGCCAAAGGCCGTGAAAAAGAACAGCAGCTTCTGGAAGAAACACAGGCCCAGTCAGAAGAGCTTCAGGTACAGCATTCCGAACTGGAAAATCTGAACACAGAACTGGAAGCCCAGACCCAAAAACTGCAGGCATCCGAAGAAGAACTGAAAGTACAGCAGGAAGAGCTGATGCAGGCTAATGCCGAACTGGAGGAACGTTCAAGAATGCTGGAAGAAAAAAATCACCTTATTGCAGAAAGAAACAGCGAGATCCAGAAAAAAGTGGAAGAGCTGGCACTCAGTACAAAATACAAATCTGAATTCCTGGCCAACATGTCCCACGAGCTGAGAACACCGCTGAATTCCATTCTTCTTCTTTCAAGGCTGATGGTTGAAAACCCGGATGAAAACCTTAATGAAGACCAGATAGAATCTGCAAAAGTCATTCAAAGCTCAGGAAGCAGCCTGCTTACCCTTATTGATGAGATCCTGGACCTTGCCAAAATAGAATCAGGTAAAATGTCCCTTGAATATCAGGATGTCCTGATTCATGATGTGGTGACAGATCTGAAAAGTCTCTTTAACCCGGTAATCCAGGAAAAGAAGATAAAATTTGAAGTTCAGATAGACAGCGATGTTGAAAAAACAATTGAAACCGACAGGCTTAGAGTAGATCAGGTACTACGTAATCTTTTGTCCAATGCTTTAAAATTTACAGCAGAAGGAAGTATTCATCTGAACATCACAAAAGACCCTAAAAAGAAGAATTTCATCATTTTCAGCGTTAAAGATACAGGAATAGGCATTCCGGAGGAAAAACAGGCCATTATTTTTGAAGCATTCCAGCAGGCGGACGGCTCCACACGCCGCAAATTCGGAGGAACCGGACTGGGATTGTCTATAAGCCGTGAAATTGCAAGACTGCTTGGTGGAGAATTAACCCTGAAAAGTAAAGTGAATGAAGGAAGTGAATTCAGCCTGATCATTCCTGTAAATGCCGTTTCTGAAACTGTACAGCCTGAAACAGACCAGCATCTTGTGGAGATCATCCGGGAAGATGTAGAAGAAATTCAGAACATTCTGGATAATACTGAGGCCGAACCAGCTATACCCGCTGAAATATTACCCATTCCCGAAGCTATAGAAGATGACCGTGACGGCATTACCGTAGAGGATAAAGTGATTTTAATTGTTGAAGATGATATCCATTTTGCAAAAGCACTCCTCAAATATGCCCGTATGAACCAGTACAAAGGAGTAGTGGTGGTAAGAGGAGATCATGCATTATCCGCAGCAGTTCAGTACCATCCGCAGGCTATTTTGCTGGATGTTCAGCTCCCTGTGAAAGATGGCTGGCAGGTAATGGACGAGCTAAAATCCAATCCCGCCACCAGACCGATTCCGGTACATATGATGTCCGTACTGCAGCTTGAAAGAGAAAGCCTGATGAAAGGAGCTATTGACTTCATCAACAAGCCAATGGCACTGGATAAAATGACCGATGTTTTCAGAAAAATTGAAGAAGCACTTCAGAGATCTCCTCAAAAGGTCTTAATTGTAGAACACAATGCTAAACATGCCAGTGCACTTGCTTACTACCTGAGTAATTTCAATATTTCATTATCAGTGGAAAATAATGTTGAAGACAGCGTTAAAGCCCTCACCTCCAATGTGGATTGTGTTATCCTGGAAGCCTCAAAAGGGAATGAATACCAGGTTATTGAATCCATCAAAAGCTATGAAGGATTAGAAAATCTGCCTATCATTATTTTTACAGAGCACAGTTTATCCAAATCGGAAGAACTAAAGATCAAGCAGTATGCAGATTCCATCGTCGTAAAAACAGCCCATTCTTACGAAAGGATTTTAGATGAAGTAGGATTATTCTTACATTTGGTGGAAGAAAAAAACAACTCCGTTGAAACGGCAAGGAATAAAGTTTTAGGATCCCTGACTGAAGTACTGAGCGGTAAGAAAATACTGATCACCGATGATGACGTACGGAATATCTTTTCTCTAACCAAAGCCCTTGAAAAATACAAAGTGGAGGTTGTGGTTGCCATGGATGGGAAACATGCCCTGCAGCAAATAGGGGAGCACAAAGATATAGATGTTATTTTAATGGATATGATGATGCCTGAAATGGATGGCTATGAAACCATCAGGGAAATCAGGAAAATGCCTGCTTTCAAAAAGCTTCCCATCATTGCCATTACAGCAAAATCGATGATCGGAGACCGTGAAAAATGCATCGAAGCAGGTGCTTCAGACTATATTTCGAAGCCTGTGGATATTGATCAGTTATTGTCCTTACTGCGTGTATGGTTATATGAAAGTTAAATGATGAATAAGAAAATTTTAATTGTGGACGATGATCCACGGAACATATTTGCACTCAAGCTGACCCTGAAATCCCGCGGATATCAGATAGAAAGCTGTACCAGCGCTCAGGTAGCCATTCAGATGTTAAAAGAAAATGAAATAGACGTCGTTCTTATGGATATGATGATGCCTGAAATGGATGGGTATGAAGCCATAAAAACGATAAGAAATACTCCGTCTATCAGCCAGATTCCTGTGATCTCTGTCACGGCGCAGGCCATGCCGGAAGACCGCCAGAAATGTCTCGATGCGGGAGCACAGGATTATGTGTCTAAACCGATTGACGTAGACCAGCTGATCACCGCCATAGAAAAACTTTCATAATGCTGGAGCCGAGTATTGTAAAAGATGAAGAAGTAGAATACCTGATAAAAGATGTTTATGAGATGTACGGCTATGATTTCTCAGAATACAGCCGGGCCTCTTTTAAGCGCAGGGTAAACCGCATCTGCCTGATCGACAGGTTTACCAGCTTTGCAGAACTCCGGTATACCATCCTCAACGATCCGGACTACCTGAAACGTTTCGTGGAAGAAATAACGGTGAATGTCACGGAAATGTTCCGCGATCCGCATTTTTTCAAAGCGCTCAGGGAGAAAATTTTGCCGCAGCTGGGAACCTATCCGCTTATAAGGATCTGGGTGGCAGGCTGCTCAACCGGAGAAGAAGCCTATTCAATGGCCATATTGCTTAAAGAAACCAATCTGTACCACAAATCACTGATATACGGCACAGACCTGAATCCGTCCGTTCTTGAAACTGCACGCTCAGGAGTTTTTCCATTGCATCAGATGAAAACTTACTCTGAAAACTATATTTTATCAGGAGGTAAAAAGGACTTCTCCGATTATTATACGGCCAATTATGACAGTGTAAGATTTGATAAGAGCCTGCAGGAAAAACTCATCCTGTCTACCCATAACCTGGTTTCGGACAGTTCTTTTAACAGTTTTCAGCTGATTATCTGCAGAAATGTGCTGATCTATTTTGACAGAGGATTACAGGAACGGGTCTTTAAACTTTTTGATAACAGCCTTGAAAATTTAGGTTACCTCGCACTCGGCGCAAAAGAAACCCTCAGGTTTTCTAGGCTGGACAGGAATTATCATCAGGTAGACGACCAGAGAATCTGGAAGAAAGCAGAACATATGTAATACATTTGATCATGGAAACAGCCAATACAAAGACAGAATTAATTGTGATAGGAGGGTCTGCGGGAAGCCTTCAGGTTATTCTTGAAATGCTTAAAAAACTAAAGACCGATCTGGCTTTTCCCATTGTTCTTATCCTGCACCGTAAGGCTTATTCCACCAACATTTTGCAGACATTGCTGCAGCAGTTTATTTCCATCGAGGTGGTGGAAATTGATGATAAAACAGAAATTGAGAACAATAAAGTATATGTGGTTCCCGCAGATTATCACCTGTTGTTCGAAAACAAAAATATGATGTCGCTGGATTTTTCAGAGAAAATGAACTATTCGCGTCCTTCCATTGATGTCACCTTTAAATCCGCCGCAGAAATCTATGGTGAAAATGTGGTGGGAGTTCTCCTTTCAGGAGCCAATGCCGATGGAGTGGAAGGTTTGGGATTTATCAAGAAAAATAAAGGAAAAGTCTGGATCCAGGAACCCGAGACTGCGGAAGTGGATTATATGCCCAGACATGCCCTGCAGGAAGTAGACTATGACTTAATTATTAAGCCGGATAATCTGGCCGACTATATCAATCAGCTATAAAAAAGTATAAAACATTAAGATTTAAATAGAAAGAATATGAGTACAAAGAAGATTTTGATTTTTGATGATGATACAACAATTTTAGAGGTTATTACCATCATTTTTGAAGAGAATGGGTATCAAGTCGAAATTTCAGAAACATCTCATGATATTTTGGAAAAAGTTTCCAAATTTCAGCCCGATGTTATTCTTATGGATAACTGGATTCCAAAAATAGGAGGTGTGCAGGCTACTCAGCTTTTGAAAAGCCATGAAGAATTCCGTTCGATTCCCGTTATTTATGTAACGGCCAATAATGATATTGTCAGGCTGGCAGAAGAAGCCCAGGCGGATGACTACGTGGCAAAGCCGTTTAATCTGGATGATCTGGAGGAAAAGGTTGCTAAATATTTACAGAAATAAACAGGCCGGATAATTGGCCATATGAATTATAAATCCTTACATCAACTGTAGGGATTTTTTATGCTTAAACAATTCTTCGGAAGGACTGCTGCTTTATTCCTTCAAAATACCTGATCCTCTCACGGATAAAATCAACGGTACACTTCCCGTTATTGATTTCGAGAATCAGTGCTGATAAAAATAATTTCAATTCAGGAAAAACCAGTATTTTATTTGTAAATGTAGTCGCTATAATCGTTTTTTTCGATACAATATTCTGTGTAAAGGTATATTCACCTTCCAGGTCAATATTAAGATCAAATTCATTGGCTATACTGAGAGATAAATACCGGTGTATCAGGTCTATATTTTGTAACATATTTTCCATCTTGGTGTATTTACTTAATATACAATAATATTTATGCCAGAAACTGCTTTTTAGATTTTTTTAACTGATATTCAGAGGAAAAAGAAAGATAATTCTGACTCCAAAGCCCAATCTTCCCAATCAATTTTAAAAACTATTTGGCAGATTTCTTTATTTTTGCCCAAAAGCTGCTAACCATGAAAAATGTCCTGAGCTGGATATTAATTGTATTTCTTACCGTTTCTCTTTTGAACAACTGCTTCAGTAACAGTGTCCGGAAAGAAACGAAAGAGAGAATCTCATTTCTTGCCAGATTGAGGGAATTATATTCTTCCGGGGATTCTTCCAAATGGCCAAAACCGGTTCTGGACCCCGAAGCCCGACCTTATTTCTCTGAAATAGGTCATCTGCCGGACATTCAGTTTCCAAAAGATAATCCTTATTCAGAAGACAAAGCATTACTGGGAAAAACCCTTTTCTACGATCCCCGGCTTTCCAAATCCGATCAGATTGCATGTGCTTCCTGCCATGATCCTGAACTCGGCTGGTGCGATAACCGGACTTTTTCTTTCGGGCACAACAGGCAGCTGGGCACCAGAAACGCGATGAGCATCCTGAATGTAGCCTATGCACACACCTTGTTCTGGGATGGCCGCGCCGCATCCCTTGAAGAGCAATCGGAAATGCCGATCCGGGACGAGAGGGAAATGAACGGGCATATTGATCTAGCAGCCGGGAAAATTGCGAAGATCAAAGGATATGAACTTCTATTTGAAAGAGCTTTTGGAGATAAAACCGTTTCAAAGGACCGGATTGCCAAAGCTATAGCTGCTTTTGAAAGAACAGTCAGAAGCGGAACTTCCAGATTTGATCAGTTTATCGACGGGAATGCCGCAGTTTTTTCTGATGATGAGCTGATGGGGCTTCATCTTTTCCGTACCAAAGCGCAATGCATGAACTGCCACAGCTCCGGTTATTTTTCCAATAACCAGTTTGAAAATGTAGGAACCTCTCTTTTGGGATCAAAAGAAGAAGATCCGGGCCGGTATCTGGTAACCAAAAATCCGGCAGATGCCGGGAAATTCCGTGTACCGGGATTGCGTGAAGTAACAAGAACAGGCCCTTGGATGCATAACGGATCTATGAAAACCCTTACGGAAGTAATCCGGTTTTACAGCAGAGGAAATCCTGAGCATTCCCAAAAACGGACAACAGTTCACGAGGGAATAACACTGACTTCTGAAAAATCTGGTTTTGTAAGGCTGCTGGACCTTACTGATGAAGAAATTGCACAGCTGGAAGCATTTCTGCATACTCTTTCTTCAAAACCGGAAACAGTAATACCGCCTGCATTGCCCCAATAATCATAAAAGAACATTTAACCGGAATGTAAAGCTTTTTTGCTACATTTATATTCATCAATCAACAATACACATGACTTATGAATATTGAACTTTTTTCAAAGAATGCTTTGGTAGGAGCAGCTACCCAGGGAATAGGAGCGGGAATAGCTTTAGAACTCGCCAAATGTGGGGCTAATGTAACCGTAATGGCACGCAACGAAGCCAAACTGAAAAATATAGTATCTTTATTGCCTATCGTCGGTCCTCATCAGAAGCATCGGTATCTGGTAGCCGATTTTTCCAATTTTGAAGCCTACAGAACAATTATTTCTGAATATTTCAGCAGTCATTCTATAGATATTCTGATCAACAATACCAATGGTCCGGAACCGGGCCCGGCACTGGATAAAAAGGTGGATGATTACCAAAAAGCATTTGATTTACTGTTTAAAACCGTTTGTGAAACAACATTGCTGGCCTTACCTCATATGATAAAGCAGAAACACGGACGCATCATCAATGTTTCTTCACTTTCTGTAAAGGAACCGATTCATAATTTATCACTTTCAAATTCTATCCGGTCAGCGGTAATAGCCTGGGCGAAGACCCTGTCCATTGAAGTGGCACAGCATCAGGTTACCGTTAACAATATTCTCACAGGATATTTTGATACTGAACGTATTCAGAATCTTATCCGCCATGAATCCCAGCAGACCGGAAAGTCTCAGGACGAAATAAAAAAGGCAAGAGAAAATAAAATTCCTATGAAAAGATTGGGAAGAACTGAAGAGTATGGTCATCTGGCAGCCTTCTTAGCATCAGATTATTCAGCTTATCTTACCGGAGCGAGTATTCCTTTGGATGGAGGATTGAATAATACGTATTAATTAAGAAATTAAGAGATTAAGAGATTAAGAAATTAGTTGTGGTATAAAACAAGAACAGTAGCAGATTAGCTTTGTTGATTTGGTTAAGCGTCCTTTTATCCATTCAGCTTCATCAACGACGCAGTCGATCCCTTTGCCTTCTTAAAATTTAGTACTCTCTAAAAAAGCTTTGCGTTTAAAAAAATACAGAATTTTTCAATGAAAACTTCAGGGATACAGGAATAACAGGAAACCGAATCATAATTGATTTGGGAACAGGAAATTTAAACTGAAATGATTTTTGTATACCTATGTAATAATTCCCCGATCTGGGTTGTCTTACTATGTATTGAAATTACATAGTATATGAAAAATTGGTCTTTTAAAAAGTGGAACACCGTTTTAGGATGGGTGATTTTTACCATTGCACTCATTACATACGGCTCCACCATGGAGCATTATCTGAGTTTCTGGGACTGCGGCGAGTATATTTCCTCTGCGGTAAAACTTGAAGTAACGCATGCTCCCGGAGCGGCTTTATTCCAGATTATGGGTGCTGTGGCCAGTATATTTGCATTGGGAAATGAGCAGAACTATGGGATTGTGATCAATGCGATGTCTGCATTGTTCAGTGCGTTTACGATTTTATTTTTATTCTGGACGATTACCCATTTTGTAAGACGGCTGCTAAACAAGGATTTTGATGAAGTTACCCAACATCAGGAAATTTCCATTCTTTTTGCAGGAGCAGTAGGAGCTCTATGTTTTACTTTTTCGGATACTTTCTGGTTTTCTGCGGTAGAAGGAGAAGTATATTCCATGGCTTCCATGTTTATTGCTTTGCTCGTTTGGCTGATTACCAAATGGGAAAATGAATACCTTGCCAAAGACAGCGAAAGATGGATCATCCTTATTTTCTTTGTATTAGGGCTTTCTGTGGGAGTTCACATGATGTGTATGCTTGCAGTTCCGGCCGTATGCTTAGTATATTATGCAAGAAATTATAAATTTACCTGGAAAAACTTTATCTGGGCGAATGCCATTACACTGGGAATTTTGATCATTGTATTCAAAATTATTTTCCCATTAATCATGACTATGTTCGGAAGACTAGAAATATTCTTCGTTAACGGGCTTGGACTTCCTTTCCATTCAGGAACTATTGCTGCATTTATTCTGATGGTTTTAATGTCCTTTTTATTAATAAAATATGGCAGGAAATCAAAGGAAAGCCTTTTCCAGACAATCACTTTATCCATTGTGTATATGGTTATAGGTTTTTCATGCTGGATGGTTATTCCTATCAGAGCGAATGCCAATCCACCGATGAACCTTAACGATCCTGATACGGCAATTGGTATGCTGGATTACTATAACAGGGAACAATACGGTGACTGGCCTACTATTTACGGTCAAAACTATACAGCTTTCCTTGATGCCAATGGAATGGAAAAGAATGAAGACGGAAGTTACAAGACTCAAAAGACGGGCGACATCTACGAAAAAGATGAAAAAACCGGAACTTACAGAAAAACAGGGGACCGTTTCAATTATGTATTCAGTAAATCTCATATCAGTCTGATGCCAAGGATGTTCAATCAGGATAAAGACGTGATGGCCAACTACATTTCCATGTATGGAGCTCCTGATTTTACTTTCAACTATGCCAATGAAGATGTAGCGGATAATCCTCAGGCCAAGCAGATTTTCGATGAACTGAGAGGAAAATATGAAGATAAAACTATTACGGCAGCCGATTACCTGAAGGTTAAACCGTACAACCTTATTAATGTTCAGAAGCCTTCACTGGCCCAGAATATGGATTATTTTATTACCTTCCAGAACGGATATTACTTCGTAAGATACCTGATGTGGAACTTCGTGGGAAGGCAGAACGACCTTGAAGGAAATATGGAAAATACAAAAGGAAACTGGATCTCCGGAATTTCTTTTATTGACAATGCTTTGCTTGGCAACCAGGATAAAATGCCTGCCAAATTCAAGAATGAAAGTACGGTAAAATTCTTCTTTTTACCATTGATTTTAGGACTGATCGGATTCTTTTTCCAGTTGAACAGGGACTTTGGAAGATTCTATGCCCTGCTTTCATTATTTATTTTAACCAGTATAGGAATTGTTTTCTATACCGGCGTAAAACCGTTTGAAGTAAGGGAGAGAGATTATGCAATGGTAGGCTCGTTCTATGCTTTTGCCATCTGGATCGGGCTAGGAGCGGCAGCTATTTTATGGTTTATCCAGTCAAAAGTAAAATCCAATGGAGCGAATATTGCTCTTGGAGTAGTTTTATTGGGAGTTCCTTTTATGATGGGTTTCCAGAATTATGTACCGCATGACCGCAGCAAAAAATCAGCGGCGCGCGACTATGCCTATTCATTTCTCAAATCACTGTCCAAAGATGATATTATTTTTATTTACGGCGACAATGATACCTTCCCTGTATGGGCGATCCAGGAAACGGAACGTTTCAGAGATGATGTAAAAACTGTAAATTTTACCCTGTTAGCCACACCATGGTATATTGATCAGGTGAAGAGAAAAACATACAATGCCAATCCAATACCTTCCCAATTGAATCATGAAGATTACAGGGATGGAGTGAATGACCAGATCTACCTGATGAAAAAAGAAGACTGGGAAGGAATTTTCTCCATGCTGAAAGAGCAGGGTGCTCCTGATACTCAGTTCGGAGGCTTTAGAAAATACCTGACACAGGATTCCATCACCCTCAAAGAGGCAATCAGTTTCCTAAAGTCAAAGTCTCCTGAAAAAGATGAGCTTTTAAAAATGTATTTCGGGGAAGAGAAGTATGAGCAGTACAACATTTTACCTGTCAACCGATTTATCCTTCCTGTTAATAAAGAAAATGCTTTAAAAGCAGGAATCATTACCCAGGCAGACCTTCCTGATGTGGTAAACCAGATCATGATTACCTATAAAGGAAACACCCTTTACAAAAATAACCTGATGATGATGGATATGCTGGCCAATTTCGACTGGAAGCGTCCGGTTAACTTCTCATCAGGAGGAATTTACGACAGCGAAAATATCTTCTATCTTGACGAATATCTGCAGTTCGAGGGTTTCAGCTATAAGCTTGTACCGATTCATACAGGTCCAAGGCCGGATGGAGATATGGGAAGGGTAGATGTGAATTCACTGTATCATATCGTAAAAAACTTCAGATGGGGAAATTTTAAAGATCCGGGCATTCATTATGATGAAGCAGCCACTTCAAACATTATGGGGTACAGAATGACTGCCGGCAGTGCAGCTTCAGCATTGGCATTAAGCGGACAGAAATCGAAAGCCATAGAATTGCTGGATCTTGCATCAAAAGAAATTCCTGCTGAAAAATACAATGATCCGCGTTCATTAAGCTCTATGGTAACCGGATATATTATGGCAGGCCAGGAAAAGAAAGGACTTCAACTGGCAGAAATCCTTAAAAGAGAAATCTTTGAAGAATACGATTATTACCTGAGCCTTTCCCCGGCATTCCAGAAGCAGTCGGCAAGGCAGATGAGAGTAAAGCCAATGGAATATTCTCTGGTGGTGGGTGCTGTTACAGACGCTTACAAGAAACTGGGGCAGAATGAAAAAGCCTATGCTTATCTTGTAAAGTCCATAGAACCGATCGATAGAAAGTTCAATGTTTTCATCAGTAACCTTCAGCAGATGGGTAAGGAAAAAGCTATAAAAGAATCTGAAAATGTACAGAAAATTGCTCCTTTTTACCAATATCTTTTCGATGTGATGAAACCTTACGATTCTACCTATTCAAAAGAGAAAGAAGATCAGATTACCAGGGCATTGATGAAAGTAACGCGGTAAATGAATTTTGAAAAAATAAAGCTTAGCTAAAAGAAAAGTCCGGGATTGTACCGGACTTTTTTATTTTCATATAAATATAAACAATTCCTAATCAATAGGTTCCCATAATTGAATTTTGTTTCCTTCAAGATCCAGGATATGCAGGAATTTTCCATAATCATAGGTTTCAATAGTATCCAGAATTGTAACATTTTCCTTTTTTAGTTCCTCTACCAAAGCTTCAAGGTTGTCCACCCTGTAATTGATCATAAAATCTTTTGCAGAAGGCTCAAAATACTTGGTGGTTTCTGCAAAAGGAGCCCATTGGGTAAGCCCTTTTTTCGAGGGGTCTTCACTCTCACGCCATTCAAAACTTGTTCCGTAAGGGCTGGTTTCAAGTCCAAGATGCGTTTTATACCAATCGTTCATGGCATTGGGATCTTTTGATTTGAAAAGGATACCGCCGATTCCTGTTACTTTTTTCATGTCTGTTTTTTTATTGTTAAAATTAATTTGTCCGGGAAGCTGATTCCTGATTCCAAATATAAAATTAAATGATAAAAGATAAACTGTAAATATATTTTATCATTATTTTTAGCTTTACAATAAAGTAAGCAGGTATGAAATTAAGATTAGGCATTCTCGATCAGTCGCCCACCATTGAAAGAGGAAGTTCACTACAGGCATTAAAAAACAGTATTGATCTCGCCCTGTTTGCAGATGAAGCCGGTTTTCACAGTATTATTTATTCCGAGCACCACGGGGTGGAAGCGTATGGAAGCTCAAGCCCGGAAATTCTTAGTGCCGTTACCCTAAGCAAAACCCAACGGATCAAAGTAGGAACAGGAGGAATTATGATGAAAAATTATTCCGCCTATAAAATTGCAGAATGGGCCAAAATATTGGGCAGCCTCTATCCTGAACGCTTTATTCTGGGTTTGGGAAAAGCACCGGGAGGCTTGAAAGATGCTGTTTCTGCACTGAATAATCACCGGCCGGTCATTTTATCGAGCCAGGAAGCCAAACTTGAAGAAATCATACAGTATATTAAAGAAGAAAAGGGAATGTATGACGGTCTTATTGCACAACCTGCCAACCTTGATTACCTGCCGGATATTCTTTGGCTGGGCTCCGGGATTCAATCGGCTAAGGAAGCTGCAAAACATGGAGTAGGCTATTCATATGCAGATTTTATGGGAGGTGGGCCAGGTAAGGAAAGTACGGAGACTTATCTGAATGAATTTAATAAAAATCAATATGCCCCGGTTCCCTCACTTCAGATAGCTGTTGCTGCATCTGTTGCCAACGATCTGAAGACGGCCCGGTATAATGCTTATGGAATGGCGTACCAGTTTTTGCAGGCCCGTCATATCCAGGCACCTCAAGCCCTTCTTCCAACTGAAATAATTGAACAAAAAATACTGGGAAGCGAAGATGAAGAGGAATTCTTTAAGATTCTGGATCATATCATTATAGAAACACCCGGTACCATTGCCGGACGGCTTCAGGAAAAGTCTGAAGAGTACAGGACGGATGAACTTCTGATCCTCTGTAATATGTATCAGGAAGCCGACCGGATCAATACCTATAAAAGTATTATATTGGCCAATCAATAATCAGTAAATCTCATGAGCTATACGATTCAGCTATTCAGTATTGAAACAAAAGAAAAAGAGCAGGCAGCCGGTGATGACAGTTTTTTCGACCTTGAGGAAAATCTTGTTCCATTAACGGAAGATCAGGTCATCCGGTTAAAAGAGCGTCTTTTAAAATATAAATATGAACTGGTAAGAGAAGATGAGGCCGGGCTTCACTTTAATCATCCCGATGAGGATTTCGGAAGTGCGCTGCTTACGGGAAAAGGATTGTATTTCAGAGCAAATTTGAGCGAGAATTCCATTTTTGAAGTGGGAATGACCGCTTCGGAATTTACCGATACCGGTGAATTTGCAAAATATGACCCGCAGAATGAGGGCTGGGAGGAATTTTAGGGACTCATCTCATCATTTAATTTTTTAATAGAAATATTTATTGTGGAAATCCTTTATTCAAAGTAATTTTCATTGAAATTTTCTAATTTTGAAAGTTGCTGAAAACACCTTGAATTATATGGACAAATCTTCAATCAATACTTATTTTCATTCCTTATTCGACATTAAACAGGAGGTTGTTGAAAAAATCACGGAAACCTTCGGTCACTTTGAGTTAAAAGCGAATGAAGTTTTGCTGAATAAAGATGAGGTAAGCACCAAAACATTTTTCCTGGAAAAAGGTTATGCCCGTTCTTTTATTCTAAATGAGGACAACGAAGAGATTACTACCAATATTTATGCGGCTCCTTGCTTTGTCAATGATTTTCTGTCGTTCTTCAGACAACAGCCTGCAAAAGAAACTTACCAAACGATTACCAACTGTTCTTTCTGGGAAACGGGTCTGGAAAATGTACAGCATAATTTTCACAATATTCCGGAATTCAGGGAATTCAGCAGACTGCTTTTTGTGCTTAATTATTACAGTATTCACGACAGGCTGATAGAAATGGCCAGCCAGAAAGCTTCCACAAGGTATTTTAACCTGATGAAAAAGCATCCCGATATTTTCCAGTTTGTTCCCCTAAAGATTATTGCTTCCTACCTGGGAATTAAAGACAGTTCATTGAGCCGTATCAGAAGAGGGATCAATAAAATATAATTTCTTTTCATTTGTCAAGTGATAATTTAAAATTTGAGACTCATCTTTGTTAAAAATAAATTTATGGACAAGAAACATATTGCAGTACTTGGACTTGGTGGAGTAGGCGGATATTTCGGTTTTAAAATCAACCAGGAAAATGAAGCTTCCAAAAAATATAAGATCAGTTTTGTGGCGAGAGGGGAAACTTACCAAAAAGTAAAAGAAAACGGGTTGGTTCTTCTTTCACCCGAGCATCCTATAAGCCTTACTTATCCCGATGCTGTCGAGCAGTACATTAGTGATGTAAAAGATCCCGACCTGGTCCTGATCTGTGTAAAAGAATATGACCTTGAAAATATTTGTAAGCAATTGAAAGGGGTTATCAGCAAAGACACGGTATTGCTTCCCATGATGAACGGAGCAGATATTTATGAAAGAATAAGAAAAATAATTCCTGGCAATACAATTCTTCCGACCTGTATTTATGTAGCTTCCCACATTAAAGAAAAAGGAATGGTAGAGCATAAAGGAAAAGCAGGAAAAATGATTATAGGAAGAGATCCGGAACATTTTTCTGCCGATGTGGATTGGATCGTAGAGATGCTGAAAGAAAGCAAAATTGATTTCGATTTTAAGGACAATTCTCTGACGGATATCTGGACGAAATACACTTTCATTGCCAGTTTCGGTCTGGTAACAGCTAAGCACAATTCTTCCATCGGAGCAGTGTGTTCAGATGAAAATCAGAAAAATGAAGCTACTGAAATCATGAAGGAAATAAAAAAGATCGCCGACAAAAAAATGATTGTTCTGGATGAAGATATTATTCAGAAAACGTTTGAAAAAGCAGCTACATTTCCTTTCGAAACTCCAACATCTTTACAGCTTGACGTCAATTCCGGTAAAGAAAATAACGAACTTGAATTGTTAGGAGGTGCTATTTTGGAATTTGGAAAAGAATTGAGGATAGATACACCTTTCACACAGAAAATTTATAATGAGATAAAAAGCTTGTAAGCTGTTGCATATCTTAACTGAAGCTGATTGATAAGCTGAAAGCGGGTTTATCCCCGCTTTTATATTTGTTTCTAATGTAGAATTCTAACTTAAGAATGAAGGAATTCCTGCCGGCTGAACAATATCTCATCTGTTTCACGGTGGTCGGGATCATCTACACAGCAGTCTACAGGACAGACCGTTTTACACTGTGGCTCCTCATGAAAACCCTTGCATTCCGTACATTTTCCCGGTACAATATAATATACATCATCCGAATAAGCCTGTTGATAAGCATCTGCGTCAGTTTCCGAGCCGTCCGGGAAGATCACTTTTCCGGAAAGTTTTGTTTTATCCCGCCATCTCCAGTCAATAGCCCCTTCATAGATCGCTGAATTAGGACATTCCGGTTCGCAGGCTCCGCAGTTGATACAGTCATCAGTTATTTTAATTGCCATAATATAGATTTATAAGTTTAAAAGGGACTTCTGCCGGCTGATAGCCCTGGAAGCCCCTCCGTCTAAACATAATTTAAATGAAAAAAACAGTGGATTATATTTTGTCTATCTTTTTTGTCGTAGCAATGCTGATCAGTTTATCAAATTTATCAGAATACAGCGCAGAGATTTTTGTAGGATCTTCCTGATCAAATAATGCAGACCTTATGATGGGCACACTGAATGGAATAGGCCATGCCCGCAGGGATTTGGCAATAGCATCCATCGTATTGATTCCCTGCATGGCTTGCAGGCCGTCTGCCCAGCAAACCAGTCCGACGGTTTTATCCGTAAGATAGGGCTGATAATGATTAGCTGTCACTTCAAGCCAATCCAGGCAGTTTTTCATCACTCCCGGAATACTTTCATGATAGAGCGGAGCCATCCAGATATGAATTTCGGCTTCGAGGAATACCTGCACCATACGTTCTACGGCCAACGGTTTCCGGGTCAATGACAGGTCAAAAAGAGGAATTCCTGAATCCGCCAAATTAAAGATCTCCGTCTGGAAACCTGCTTTCCGAAGCTTTTCTGCAAAGTATCTGGAAATCTTTCCGGAAGTAGATTCAGGCCTGCTTTCTAAAGAACCGTTGAAAATTACTACTTTCATTTTTTTAAGCTTTAAAAATTACTTTTGGTAAACCGATCTCTCCGTACATCAGGCTTTTAACCAAAGGTTTAAGAAGGCCGGCTGCCAATAAGTAAAGGGAAGGATCGTGATCGGCACTTGCCCTCACAACAACTTTCTCATTTTTATAAGACTTCAGGTCTGCGTAGATGAGGCGGCGCTTCCAGAGCTCCAACAGTATGGTTTCGGCATTATTTAAATCTGCATACACAGCATAGGGTGACAGTTTCTCCATTAACATCATATATGCCCACGGCGGAATAACAGCATCTGTAGAGCAAATAATCCCCACAGCTTTTTCGTTGTATACAGAAAAATCTACAGCAGCAATTGATTCCTTAAATTCTTTTTCTTTTACGATCATTCCCATGAAAAGGTGATCTTTGATATCCAGTTCTACAATTTCTATAGATGGCTTATACCTTAAAAGGTCGAAAGCAATGATTCCGGAAGCTTCTGCTTTATTGATGAAAATTTTCTGATCCATAATTTAAACTTCTATCAGATGTTTCTATTTGATTTTTAACAAAGATTCTTCGTATTTTCTTTCTATGACCGACCAGTCAAGAACCGACCAGAATGAGTCAAGATAGTCAGCCCTCTTATTCTGATAAGCCAGATAATAAGCATGCTCCCATACATCGATTCCAAGAATAGGAAAGCCCCTGCTGGCAGACTGGATATCCATCATCGGGTTATCCTGATTAGGAGTAGAAGCAATAGCCAGCGATCCGCTGAATTTTACCAATAACCATACCCATCCCGAACCGAACTGTCCCAGGCCGGCTTTTTTCATTTCAGCTTTAAAATTTTCCAGATTTCCAAAAGTAGAGTTGATGGCTTCTGCCAGTTTTCCTTCAGGATTCAATTTAGGCTGGGGAGAAAGAGTTTCCCAAAACAGAGAATGGTTAAAATGCCCGCCACCGTTATTTCTCACGGCAGGGCTGTATTCACTGATTCTCTGAAGTATGGAATCGAGATCGTCTGAAGTTTCATCAGAAGCCTTGAGTGCAGCATTCAGATTATCTACATAAGCCTGGTGGTGACGCTGATGATGAATGGTCATTGTTTCCTGATCTATAAATGGTTCCAGTGCGTCGTAAGCATAGGGAAGCTGTGGAAGTGTAAACGTACTCATTATTCTTATTTTTTTAATTATTGTATTTCAAAGGTAATCATTAATTTTAATAAAACAACTTTATTGTTGTTTTATTAGATGTTTAAATTCGCTTATAATTTATTGAATATGAGTTTTGTAGTGCTGTAAATTACAAATTATAGAAAATGACTATATTTGTAGTTGGAAAATAAAACAACTTAAATATTGTCAAATGAAGAAGCCGGCAGCAGACCGAATCCTGATGTTTTTAAAAATGAGAGGCGAGGCTACATCTCTTTTGATCGCACACGAACTCTCCATAACAAAGGAAGGGGCAAGGAAACATTTACTGAATCTTGCTGAAGCAGGACTCATCAGGTCCGTCACAAAAAGCGAAGGAGTGGGAAGGCCGTCTACCTATTATGCCCTTACTGAAAAAGGACTGTCTCAGTTCCCGGATTCTCACGCCGATGTAACCGTCCAGATCCTCAGATCTGTAAAAAATCTTTTGGGAGAAAATGCATTGGATCTGCTGATTAACGACAGGGAAAAAAACACTTATGAGCGATATGAAAAAGCCCTGGCAAAAACCGAATCTTTAGAACAGCGTTTGGAGGTGCTCGTGCAGATACGTACCGAAGAAGGCTACATGGCAGAATGGGCAAAAGAAGGCAATGATTACTTTCTCATAGAAAATCACTGCCCTATCTGTGCCGCCGCCGCCGAATGTCAGGGATTCTGCCGTGCAGAACTTTCCAATTTCCGGAACCTGATTGGTAAAGATTACCAGGTTGAAAGAGTAAGCCACATTTTATCCGGCGGCCAGCGTTGTGTGTATAAAATCAATGCCTGATTTTTTTAGATAAAAGATAAAGATAAAGATAAAAGATTCTTGTCATTAAATTCAATAGGAGCGGGCTTTAGCCCGCTTACTTAAAAAAATAAACCATCCGGCTTTAGCCAAAATTTAATCCAATTTTCAAAGGATCAGATCCAATTCTCAATAAGATGAAGCCAAAATGCTTTTTCCCCACGGATCACAAAAACTGCTGACGATTTTCGCCGCGTTACTGTCGCACCGGTGGTTTGGATTTCAATATAGGATGCCAGTCCATGACTTTCCGTTGCTTCAACTTCAATATTTTCAATAACAATACTTCGGTTGGGAAATTGAGCGTAACTTCCCGGAAGCCACTCCGAAAATGCTCCTAAAGTGATCGTATCCCCGTTGCCTGTGATCATTTTAAAATCTTCATCAAATCCGGACAGAAGTTTTTTATAAAGGGAATCCTGGTCTTTCTCCCCCTGAAACCACGCTTCAATATCCTGGTGGAATTCTTTAATTTCTTTAATAATTTTTTCTGTGTTATTCATAAGTTTAAAGATATAATATATTGTCAATAAAAAGGATAAAAAATTATTCTTTATATAACTGATTGATAACCTTCCCGAATAAATAATCAGAACATTTTAAAAATAAATATAAAGTTAACTATATAGTTAACTTTATATTTATATATTTGTATCAAATTAAATTTAAATGAATCAGGATTTTATCAAAGAATTAGGATATAAAGCATTGGACAGCAGATTAAAAAGAATAAGCGACCGGATGTCCCACGATGTAAGAAAGTTTTACAAAGAAATGAATATTGATGTAGAACCTAACTGGTATCTTGTTTTTATGCTGCTTCAAAAAAATAAAAAAATGTCTATTGTAGATATTGCGGAGCCTTTAGGATATTCCCATCCTTCGGTAGTCGTTATTGTAAAAAAAATGGCGGATAAGGATTATCTGGTTATTCAAAAAGATAATACAGATAAACGCAAACAGATGGTATCACTTACAGAAAAGGCCTTAAAAATGCTTCCGCAGCTGGAGCAGGTCTGGGATAGTTGTGAGAAGGCAATTTTGCAGGTACTTTCCGATGATTTGGGAATTCTGACTTATTTGGACAGTATAGATGCCCGTTTGAAAGAGGACTCTTTTCATGATAGATTTAAAAAAGAATACTTAAAAACCAATATTGTATGAGAACACTTATTTTTATTGTAGCTTTTCTTGTCACTGGTCTTACAGCTTCTGCGGCAGAGACTAAAATCATGATTAGGGCAAAAGCAAGAGATGCGAAATTTATCGGAAGTTCTTTGGGAGGTGCCCATATCATTGTCCGAAACAAAATAAACCGACAGATTTTAGCGGAAGGAAATACTACTGGAAGCACCGGAAATACAGATCTGATCATGAAAGGAGCCAACACAAGAGGCACTCTCATCACCGATCCACAGACGGCTGGTTTTCTGGCATCAATAGACATCAGTGAACCTACATTTGTAAGTATTGAGATACTCTCTCCGTTAAACAATAAACAGGCGCAGGCCAGCGTAAGTACTGAACTTTGGCTGATTCCGGGAAAACATATTCTGGGTGACGGGATTATTTTAGAAATTCCTGGATTCATCATTGATATCCTGAAACCGAGAACCCATCAGTATATTGCTTTGAATTCTATTAAAGGAAAACTTTTTCCGTTTCAGGCCAATATTGTTATGATGTGTGGATGTGTGATTGATAAAAACGGGGTCTGGAATTCCGACGAAATTGAAGTTAAAGGAATTCTTAAGAAAGACGGCCAATATTTCAAAGATGTTATTCTATCGCTGGTATCTACCAATTTATTTGAAGGAAGCGATCTTTTAAATACACCCGGAAATTATGAGCTCACTGTATATGCTTATCATGAGAAATCCGGTAACACAGGAGTTGATAAAGTAAATTATGTAGTTTATGAATAGCTTTTACATTTAGTATTTCGTTAAAATTTCCATCAGCATCAGTATGGATACCAGTTTTTTAGAAGACTGGTATTCAGGATTCAGCTGATCGCGTATTTCCCCTAAAGCTTTGCTTAACTTATTACTGACCGTTTTATTACTGATACCCAGAGCTTTCGCAGTTTCGTGCACAGACATATTTCTCCTGATCCGCATATCGTACACACTTTGCTCTGTGGATGGAAGCTGTGAAACAACCTCATCAATCATTGATAACAGAGCCGAGATCTCATTTTCTTCCAGGATTTCAAAATATTCAGAATCCGAAAGATCCATTTCACCGGAAGGATCAAATTCATCAAGGCTAATTGTTGGCGGCGTTTTTTTTGAGCTGTTGTAATGATCGATAATCCGGTAATGAAGATACCGGAGCAGATACCCTTTTGCACTTTCTGAATCATCGGTATGTATGGATGCCGTATCCTCAAGAATCTTAATCCAAAGATTCTGCAGCAGCTCCTCAGACATTTCCTTGTCCCTCGTCCTCATAAAAACAAAACGGTAAAGACTGTCCCAGTACCGCTCATAAAGCAGCATGAATGCAGGACGGTCGCCCGATTTTATTTTTTTCAATAGTGTATAATCTGTAGGCTTCATATCGTTACCGCAAAATTACCTAAAGAAAAATTAACTTTTTGTGAACATTGGGGATCCGAAAATTAATTATTTCTGAAAAATATCCCCGGAATGTGAATCAAATGTTGAGAAAACATTGAAATAAACTAAAATTGTTAACAAGCTGACTTTAATGTGAATACAATATTAAGAACAGCCTGGGGAAGTTTTTCATTTTCACAGTCTTATAGACAGAAGGATCTGTGAATACCATGAAATATTTTATGAAAAGCCGAAAATATAAGAATACTGCAGCGTTTGTTTTTAAACTCTGGCAGAGGGAAGTTTCCGAAGAACCAATCTCAGAAAAGGAAGCTGAAATTTTAAACCAATGGAACATCCGTACAGAAAAGGAACTTGATCATTTCCATATGAAGGAAGCCAAAGAAAGAATCTTATCCGAACTTGAGCTGTATTTCATCAAACCTGTAAAATCAACTCACATATATCCGTTTAAGAAATATGCTTATACAGTGGCAGCTGCAGTTGTACTTCTGCTGTCATTGGGGGGAATTCTTACCTATCATGCTTTTTTTAAACCGGATATTTATACTGCCGGTTCAGGAAACCGAAAAGTTTATCTGACAGACGGTTCCGTAGTAACTCTTCTGAAAGGCGCGGAGCTTACTGTAGACAAATCATTTCCCGCTTCCACAAGGGTTGTGGACCTGAAAGGAGATGCAGTCTTTTCCGTGGCAAAATCAAAAATACATCCGTTCATTGTGCGTGCAGATGGCTTCAGTACCAAAGTATTGGGGACTATTTTTAAAGTTTTGCAGTCCGGGAAAGATAAATCTGTACAGTTATATGAAGGAAAAGTTGCCGTATCCTACGTCGGAGCCCCGGTCTCTTACCTGAAACCCAACCAGAAATGGACCAATTTCGGGATTGCCCATACCGCTGCTGTCATTTCACTTACCCCGGAAAATAAATCAGGAAAACAGAGTATGAAACTGCTGTCATTGAGCTTCAATGATGTTTCCTTCAAAGAAGTGGCGGAAGTGATGCAGGCTAACTATAAAATAAGAATTGTTTATCCGAAAGAAACTGCTGAGAAAAAGATAACGGCCGATTTTACGGGAGGTACAGCAGATGAAAATATGGAAGCACTAGCCTTTATACTTGGACTTGAAGTACACAAAGAAGATCAGATCTACACCCTGAAAAAATAAATCAACCTACAGAAATAACATTAAAAAAATAAAACTTTTAATAAAAGAGAACTTGAACATATGAAAAGATTGAAATGCGGTCTTACCGTTGCAGCAGTATTCTTTACAGTAGCAGCCGAAGCTCAGGAACTGGTCCGGAAGGTATCATTTTCTGTCCCGGCAAGCAGGCCCCTTATTGAGGTCCTGGAAGACTTTGCAGGAAAAACGGGAATGAGGCTGGCCTATTCAAAGATGGATATCAGAGAGCTGAAGGTAAAAGGCGTGAACTGTGAAAATGCAACCGTTAGCAACTGCCTGAAAGATATTACAAACGGGCTTCCGGTGGCATTTCGACTCCGTGGGGACCTTATTTCGATAAAATATGAAGGAACAGGTATTTCTGTAACAGGAGACGGAAGAATTTCAGGAAAGATCGTAGATGAAATAGGAAATCCCGTTTCCGGAGCTGAAGTTACAGTCGCCAAAAAGACTGTCGTTACGGACAATAATGGTGATTTCGTGGTAGATCTTCCTTCCGGAATATATACTTTAACTGTAAAAGCTCCAAAATACAGCCCCCTGAGGGTAGAGAAGCTTTCGGTGATCAATAATGAAACGAATACCGTATCCTTTGCCATGAAGCAGGCTCCGGACAAGATCACAGACATCAGGGAAGTGGTGATTACAGGAACCCGGAAAGCAGATACCCAGGCCGGACTTCTTGCCCAACAGAAAAAAGCTGCCCAAATGAGCGATGGTATTTCCGCCGAACAGATCGCCAAGACACCGGATAATGATGTAGGAGGGACCCTGAAAAGAGTAACGGGGATAACCACCATCGATAATAAATATGTAGTAGTCCGCTCCATGGGAGAACGCTGGAATACAGCAGCAATGGACGGAATCAATCTGCCCAGTACAGAAGCCTATAACCAGAACTTTTCATTTGATATCATCCCTACCGCCATGGTAGAAAGTATCGTGGTAAGCAAAACGGCAACTCCGGATATGAATGCCAGCTTTGCAGGAGGCTATGTAGAAGTAAGGACCAAAGATATACCCAATGAAAACTTTACGACAGTAAGTGTGGGAACTTCCTATAACGACCAGTCAGCGTTTAAAGAATTCCTCAGCCGCAAACGTGGAAAATATGATTATTTTGGCTATGATGACGGAACCAGGGATTTCCCCAAAGATCTTGAAGCTACGGACTGGAACAACCCGATATTTTTTGAGCAGTCTAAAAGATTTAAGAATGATAACTTTTCGACCTTCAGTACGACAGGCGATATGGGATCGAATATACAGGTTGCCCTGGGAAGGACATTTGCTCTGAAAAACAATAATAAATGGGGTTTTGCAGGAGCATTTACAGTAAGAAACGAGCAGAGTAAGCTGGATATAGACCATACGGGAAGGGGAAACTGGCTGGATACTACAGATCCGTATGACCCCAACTGGCAGGCAAACGAAACAGCTCCTATTGTATTTTACAATTTCAAAAACAAAGGAGCTTCCTACAATTACAATTCTACACTGGCCGGAATGCTCAACTTTGGGCTACAGTTGGGAAAAAGCAGGATTTCATTCAGGAATTCATATACCCATATTTATGATAATACACTGACCCGGGTAACAGGTTGGAATCAGTATACCAACGGCAGCGGAACCCCTGCCAATGCAGAAGCATCCTACAATTATTTTTATAACGGAATTATTCCCAATAACGATCCTTCACAGATCAAAGGACTTGATAAACCCTATACCGACAATACCAATTACCCCATCTACCAGACCCTTCTTCAGAATAAACTGGAAGGAAACCATAAAGTAGGAAATGCAGAAATCAACTGGTTTGCAGCAAGAACAGGAGTAAAATCGGATACCAAAGATTATACACAATATCTGACCCTTTATGATTTTATCGGCAGCGAAATCTTAACCTATCACAGAATCTACAATTCCGGGAGCAATTTTTACCGTGGATATATCGAAAATAAAGAAACAGATTATAATTACGGAGCTTCCCTGAAATGGAACATGGATACGGGAAACTTTAAAAATGATATAAAAGCAGGTTACGCCGGCGTTATAAAAAACAATACCAACCAGCAGCAGAAGTTTTTTCTAAGAGTAGACGAAAACAGGGATGTTCCGAACAACGAGAAAAACTATTTAACCATGTATGGCGCACTGGCTAATTGGTTTGACGGTTCCCAGTATGTTCCCGGAGGTATCGGATGGCAAACCAGGCCGCTCTATAAAAATGATAAATACGAAGGAAAAGTAACCCAGCATGCTATATATGTGATGTTTGATAACCGGTGGAAAAACAAATTCAGATTGGTATGGGGACTTCGCGCAGAATATTTCAAATATGACCTTATTTCTCAGCAGCTAGATGTGTCAGATAATCAATCGGTTATAAAAGAACCTATCGATGATAAGCCGTGGCAGTGGATGCCTTCTGTAAATTTTACTTACAGCCCCACCAATAAAATTAATGTAAGGCTGGCTTACAACAAAACAGTGATTCGTCCGCAGTTTAATGAAAGAACAGGACTTCCTTACTTTGATCCGGTGGCCAACGGCTTGATTTATAATACGGAAATGACCTCATCGGTAGTCAATAATTATGATTTCAAGTTTGAATGGTTTCCGGGACTGGGAGAAATATTTTCCGCAGGGCTGTATTACAAGAACATTGATAAGCCTATTGAGCGTGAAGGACATCTTTCGAACGAAGGAAACCTGTTCCTGTACAATGGAAATTCCAAAAATGCAAAGCTGAAAGGAGTAGAGGTTGAGGTGCGGAAAAATCTTGGCTTTATTGCAGAAGGCTCTTTACTCGAAAAGCTTTTTGTAAGCGGAAATTTCACCTACAATACAACGAAAGTAATCGCTTTTAAAAATCAATATAAAACCGGTGATAATGATGAAACCTATGAAGTGGAAAGACCCTTGTACGGACAGACTCCTTATGCCTATAATTTAGGGTTAACCTTTGATGGAAACCGTTTGGGAGCCAGTTTTTTATATAATGCCAAAGGCGACCAGTACATTACCGTGGGATATGCTTACAACGGAGAAGAGATCCAGCGACCGTATGCCGTTGCAGATGCACAGATTTCCTATAAATTCCTGAGAAACAGAAATCTTGAACTGAAATTGAATGTAAAGAACCTCTTCAACCGGGTGAAAGAATTTTATAACAATTTCAATTCCTATTCAGTTCCGAAAGGAGACGGAGGAAGTAATGTAGCGACAGACAGGGAAGCCTGGGAGCTGCTTCCGGGTGCCACCAACAAATATGATAAGGATATTGACAAAATCACATTCCGTGCTTACAGCGGAAGGGTATTCGGCCTAAGTGTGAATTACACATTTTAACGATAGTCTGAATATCCCGATATAAAGATAAAAAGAGCTCTTGATAGAGAAACGTACAGGTTTCGGAAACCTGAAATATGGCCGGAGACCCATACTGATGATGCGCACAGCAGTACCGGATCAGATAAAAACCGAACGTTCCTGTTTTTTCCCGGACAGCGACGGATAAAAAAGGGAACCCCGGCAGGACAGCCCCTCCTGGAACGCAGGGTGAAGTAAAAACCAAATCGCAGGAATATAGAGGCGGATATTCCTAAATATTAAAAATTTCCGGCCTGAAAAACCATAAATCCGGATCTATTAAAAATTATAACAAATGAAAAGATTAACTTTAATTGCTGCTGCAGCATTATCTCTTACTGCTTGCCAAAATGATCATCTTGCGGATTCTTCAACTCCTTTCGAAATGAAGTCTGCATCTGCTGAATATATTACTGCATCCGCACTTCCTGTAACCAGTGTAAGCGGAGATATCACAACAAACACTACATGGAGCGGTGTGGTAGAAATTAACGGAATCGTAACGGTTAAAAACGGTGCTACACTGACTATTCAGCCAGGAACTTTTATTAAAGCAAAACCAAACACAAGCAACACGGCTACAGGAGTATTGGTGATCTCTAAAACAGGTAAAATCAACGCTACCGGTACAGAATCTCAGCCTATTATTTTTACAAGTTATAAACTATTGGATGGAAACGAAGATACAACGGCTGCTCCTGGTGACTTCGGCGGTGTGATCATTTTAGGTGATGCTCCTACCAACACCCCTTCTACAAAAACGATCGAAGGATTAACCGGTCCTGATTTTTTCTACGGAGGTTCCAATGCTTCTCACAACGGGGGAACACTGAAGTATGTTCGTATTGAATTTGCAGGATACGACCTTTTGGCTCCAAATTCAGGAAACGAGATCAACGGTCTTACTTTGGGAGGAGTTGGAAACGGAACTACACTGGATCACATTCAGGTATCTTATGGTAAAGACGATTCTTTTGAATTCTTCGGAGGTACGGTAAACGCTTCTAACCTTGTTTCTTTCGCTGCGGATGACGATAACTTCGATTTCGACAACGGATATACCGGAACCATTACCTGTGCTCTTGCTTTGGCAGATTACAATTCTACACACAGCCTTAGCGGGGCTAGCCCGGATTCTAACGGTATAGAGCTTGATAACAACGCAGAAGGTACTTCTACACCGCTTATTACCAACCCTGTAATCAACAATCTTACGATCATAGGGGCTAAAAACGGTATTGCCGGACAAGGATCAGCTTACGAAAACGGTATCCACATCAGAAGAAGTGGTAAACTGACACTAAACAACGCTGTTGTAACAGGTTATCCTGTAGGAATCAAAGTAGAAGGTACAGGTTCTGAGCTTTCTTCTGCTTCCAACTTCAGCACCATCAAAGTACACGGATTTACAACTTCTGTTACAGGAACTGGTACGGCATCAATCCCGGCGGCCAACTTACTGACAGGAACTACAGCTTCTGCATGGGGTATGAGCCAGCCGTTCTTCAACGACGGACCATGGAACGTATCGCCTAGAAACTGTGGAAACTTCCAGGGTGTATGGACGAAATATAACTTCTCTATTCAGGAGTAAAACTTTAAATGCAGGGGAAGCTTCCCATGTCTTTCCCTGCTTTTTTATTTTTCAAAAACCTCTAATAAATCAGTATTATGAAAAAACTATTTTTATTATCTATTGTATTGGTATCCCAGGCTGTGGCTGCGCAGTTTCAGGTATGGAGCAATTCTTTTGATACACCTGCCGATCTTCAGGGATGGACTACCCATGACCTTAACGCCAACGGAAACGGATGGGTTCAGGGACAGAATATTTACCACAACGGCACTGCTTTAACCTATGGAACATCAGGTGTTCTCCGTTATTCGGTAAGCCTTGTCCCAACAGGTAATGCTGCCGGTTTCGGTACTGAAAACGACTGGATCATCTCCCCGCAGATCAATTTGGAAGGGGCATCAGGAACGATCAGCCTTGCAGCTTCTATCGGAAGACAGAGAACTTCACACCTTAATCTCGGACGTGATCTTTTTATTTTCGTAAGCACAGCCCAGAAGCCGGTTCCGGAACTATCAGATTTTCAGGCTATGACAGTGGATGCAAACGGAAATGACATCGCAAGTCCATACCGTATCATAGCGGGAACTACCGATAATCCTTTTTCCAACGATCTTACCCAGTTTACAGAAGATGTTGTAGACCTTTCGGCTTTTGCAGGTAAAAAAATCTATATTGGGCTATGGTCAAACAGAAAGGCGAGCGGTAATAATCTTCAGAATATCAATATTGATGAAATGGCGATCTATGCTTCATCATTCTTGGGAACAGCAGATGTAAAGAATAAAAAAGAAAATTTAACAAAAATAGAGGAAAATCCAGTAAAGGAATTCCTTCAGCTTAAACTGAACCCGGGCTTTAAAGAAAAGATGACCTCGGTTACTATTTATAATGCAGCCGGACAAAAAGTATTTTCAGCTTCCTATAACAGATCTCTGAATGTAGCTACATTAACATCAGGAATGTATATAGCGGAAGTTTCTGACGGAAACATAACGGAAAGGCTGAAGTTCATTAAAAAATAATAAGGCAGTAATTATCCGTGAATTGCAGTACATTCTGCAGAATTACCATGAAAACTTAATCGATCCGGACGGTTTGAAGCTTCCCCGCAACAACCTCCTGATCATAAACATATCCAACTTAGTTTTTTTATAATTTTTATTGTCCCGTTCTCACCGGGCGGGGCAATATTTCTAGGTTAGACTTTATCAATTTAAATTAATATAAATGAATAAATTCATTACACTGGTATTTTTTATGCTGCTTGTTTCCTGTTCAGACAGCAGCGTTATGCAGCCGTTTGATCAATCGCAGAAACCCGCAGAAGTTAATGTTAAAGGATACTCAAAGCCGGATGTTCTCCAGCTCAGGCTTAACGGAGCTCCTGTATCTATTAACGGAAATACATCTTATACCAATAAAATAGAAACCAAGCTCGAATTTGTGCTTGATGAAGGCGAAACAGACCGGCTTGGCATTTACAACACCGAAACCGGCCTCGAAATAGCCCATTATAATCTTACTTACGACAACATCAACGATTATAAAACCCTGAATTTCTTCAACCTTCCCGGAATCTTTCTCCAGGCTTCTGCTGTAAAACCACAGGTGAATCTGGGAAAAGTAGGCTTTGAATTTATTTTCCCGAATCTTGGCGAATATTCCGGCACCTCACTCACCGGTGTTAAAGGAGTTCTGAAAAGAGAAAACGGAGCCATACTTGCCGAATTTGACCCTATTGGAAAAAAAGATTTCACACCCGTGAAAATATATAGTTTTTTCAGCAGCACAGCCCCGGTTTATCTGGAATTGTATAAACCCGGAACAGATATTCCTTATAACGGCTCCGAAATGATCAGGGTAAAAATAAAGCAGGATATGGGAGCCAACCTGATCGTTCTTCAGGAAAAAATGGTCAACGGAGTCTTTACGGTTGTGGGAGAGATTGATGTGGCAGATTACCTGTAAACCCATTCTATGAAAAAGCATTTTACCTTTCAGCTGCTCTTTCTTCTTGCAGTTTCTGTCTTTATCTTATCATGCACCCGCAATGATGATGAGGGAGCTCCTGTTTTTCCGGAAGGAAGTACGGAATCGGTCAACCTTTGGGTACAGGACAGCATGAAAAGATATTATTACTGGGCAGAGCAAATGCCTGCCAAACCTGATTATCATCTTCCTGTGAAAGACTTTTTTAAAAGCCTGCTTTCTGCTCAGGACCGTTTTTCGTTTGCTGTAGATACACAGGATCCTTCTTCCTATCCCCGTTCTGTACGGAATATGTACGGTTTTGACTATGCCGTGATCCAACTGGCCAATGGAAATGTAGTGACAACGGTAAAACTGGTTATGAAAAATTCCCCGGCATTCAATTCCGGGCTGGAAAGAGGAATGATGATTACTAAAATTAATGGTACGGCTATTACAGCTGCCAATGCGGAAGAATTAACTTCGTCTATTAAAGATAAGACAGTAATAGAACTCCGGGTTGGTAATTGGAAAAACGGTGCCGTTACTGATGAAAAGAACATCACAGTATATTACGGATATTCCTTTGAACAGCCTTTAGAGTCTAAAATATTTGAAAAAAACGGTAAAAAAACGGGATACCTTTATATTTATGATTTTCCGGATGGAATGACCTCTTCATTAAACCAAAAATTTGCAGCTTTCAAAGCAGCTGGAATACAGGAACTGATTCTGGATCTACGCTATAACTACGGAGGGTCTGTCTCCTCGGCTGCAGCACTTTGTTCGATGATTCCTTCTGGGATATCATCCTCTTCTCCGTTCATTATTTATAAAGGAAACAAAAACGGTGGTGAAGTGAAAAGAACATTTGCCCGGCAGATTGCCTACGATCCGGCAGCTCTTGATTTCAATGCCCTTCGTACCAACGCTTTGAATCTTAATAAAGTATATATTTTAACCTCAAGAAGTACAGCATCAGCTTCGGAAATTGTGATCAATAACCTTAAACCGTATATGCAGGTGATTCAGGTAGGGGATGTAACGCTGGGTAAAGATATGGCCGGATTTATGGTGGAAGACAAGAGGAAACCTAAAAAAATCTCATGGCAGCTGCATCCTGTTATTTATAAAGTTTTCAATGCCGATGGGGAAGGGGGCTACAACAATGGAATTTCCCCGCAGATTACAGCGAGTGAGTATGCCGCATTACCGCTTTTGCCTCTTGGAGATTCTCAGGAAACCCTCATTGCAGAAGCTATGAATAATATTTATTCAAAATCAGCAGGTAAAAATGCTTTGGATGGAAGTATTAAGATTTTATTTCAGAGCGATACACCTTCTGCAGCCATTGGAAAGTGACCGTCTTTTTAAATTTTAATATATTAAACCCATAACCATGCAGGGAATAGAACCAAAATTTCACAGCAGCCTTACAGACCGTATGGAATATTACCGGGGACTGCTTAAAAAAACAGCCGGTGATACGGAGATTCAGCCTTCTGATATAATTTCGAAGATCTCAGAATTAAGTGAGCTGTATGAAGATTATCTGGCTCAGAAAAAACAACTGGAACGAAGCATAAAAAACTACAGGCAGTATCATGATGATCTGCGTAAACAGCTTACTTTAAGGGTCCGTGAACTGAAGAGAAAAGTGAAGCAGAAATGATTTTATTTGAATTACAAAATCTTTGATTTTTAGATACTAACTTTTTCAGGTTAAAGTGTTTAAAATAAAAATATAAACTTTTTTTATTGTGGCTTAAACTTAAGATGATTTCGTGTATATATTTGAATCAGTAAGAAAGTTTAATGATTAAAGAAAGTTATAGTAAAATCAAATGATTTTAGGAAACCGTTTATTTAAAGCAAAATGTTAAATAAAATAGAATCCGCTTCACATTCGGTTATGAAACGGATCTCTGGTGTATTACATTATAGATTATTAAAGTAAATCAGCATTCCATCCTGCAGGGAAGCAATAGCTATCCTCTGAATAATAGCAGGTTTTTCCTGTTGCATTTTCACATTGTTCCTGTGAAGCATAAGGATGGTACAGTGGCGATCCTGGCCCCGGACACCCTTCCTTGGTACCTCCTTTTACTAACTTTAAATTCTCTCTTAAAATTTTTTTTAAATTTTTCATGAATTAACATTTTTATGGTTTTCCTACTCTTTTATAAGCTTTTCAGATTCCGCTTTTGTTCTATCCTAAGTTAGTTATTTTTTATGTTAGATATAAATTAATTTGAAAATATTTATTACTAATTGATTCACTGTACAACTTAGTAAATATTTAAGGTAAAAATCGGATGATTTTATTAAGATAAGTGATTACTTTAAGAGAAACTCTTCCTTAAGTATTTTGATATTTTATCTTTCATTAACAGTTAAAAAAAGCTTGCTTTTCAAATTTATATTATTGGTTTTTTTGGCATGAATTCATATATTTATGAGCTAAGTTGAAGATGATAAATGTATGAATTTTAATTGGTTTGATTTTTCCGGCTATTTAAAGATATTCTGGCAGTTCAGCTGGCTGCAGTGGATTATTTTCAGTCTTTTATCCAATATCTTTTTGTGCCTGTTTTCAATCACACTGTATCAGTTTATTGAGAAGACGTGCCGTAAAGAACTGTTGCAGGAACAAAACCATCCTTTTACCAAATCCGATATTTATCTCAGCCTTCTTACTATTGTTTGTAATAGTTTCGTCATGCTGCTGGGCGTATTTTTATGGAAAAACAAATGGATTATTATTGATTCCCAGCCTTCCGTAGTTTCTGTCTTTCTGGAAGCCATTGCTTTGATTTTTCTGATGGATCTTCTGATGTATTTCTTTCATTATGCGGCCCATCTGCCTTTTATGTATGAAATACTGCATGGAAAACACCATAAGCATGTCAGCACCAATTTCCTGAGCCTTTTTGTCCTGCATCCTTTTGAAACGATCGGTTTTGGACTGATGATTCTTGCCTTACTCATGAGTTATGACTTCTCTATAATTTCTATAGTTCTTTATCTGTTAATCAACCTGGTGTGGGGGACGATAGGGCATTTGAACCGGGAATTTTTCCCGGCATCATTTGACCGTCTTTTTATAGGAACCACCAGATTCCATAATCAGCACCATCTGGATGAAACCAAGAACTTTGGTTTTTATACCTCCATCTGGGACAGGCTCTTCGGAACTTACCGGTAATATTTCTATTGCGGATTATTACCGGATTTGGCTTTAAATTTTTATGCGACAAGTTTTGTCGCTTTCCATTGATACCTTTACATCATTAATCATTTGAAACATTATAAAAACACAGGTAAGTGAGAAAACCTCTGTTAAATCTCTGCAATGAGATTTGTATATGTGTTAAAAAATGTTAAATTTGCCCGAAATTAAAAACTAACTATTAACTAAATACACAAACAGATGAAGAAAATTTACTC